>Ga0310786_10000147_pt1 | contig 116286 bp, 147 predicted proteins | sample AusTroGonzalo_MG_FD_203881 | JGI IMG/M metagenome (GOLD analysis project Ga0310786, IMG submission 203881) | Bovine rumen microbial communities from tropical cattle in Woodstock, Queensland, Australia - Gonzalo_03 (v2) (version 2) | ecosystem: Host-associated > Mammals > Digestive system >...
ATTTTGAGGGCGCGTTTTCCTTTTCTAAAGATTTTTTATATGCCCATGTCTGGCCACTATGTGGCAGGCGCGCAAAATACGTACTTCGACTGGACTGGAAAAGTTACTCCTTCTGAGCCAGTCATACCTTTTGATACAATTAAAAAAGACGACCGTGAATGGTATTCGCGCCTTATTCGCGATTGTGTTATATAAGGGGTAGAGAAGAGTTTCGACTGCGGTTAAAGCCAAAGAGCACTCCGTAGGACGCGGGGGCGGTACCCGCCTACTTCACCAAGGGTGATAGGACGCCCTAAAATTTTTTGTTTTCAAAAGGAGGAAGGCAAAATGAAGTATTATTCAGACCTTACGAAAAAATTCTACGAAGACCCCTCTGAGTGCGAAAGTGCGGAGGAAGCCTTCAAGGAAGAGCAGAAGAAGAAGGAAGAGGAGGCTCTTCAGAAATCTAACGCGCGCAAAGAGGCTGCAAAGAAGGTTGACGAAGCCTATAACAACCTCGTTGCTGCGAAAAAGGAATATGAGAAGGTTCTTTCTGACTTCTGTAAGGAGTACGGAGCCTATCATACTTCCATTAATAAGGATAGTATCTCTGACTGGCTTGATGCCTTTTGGAGCGGACTCTTTTTCTAATTTAAAAGGAGAAAGCTCTCACTTTACTATAGTGAGGGCTTTCTTTTTTTACTTTTAAATAGCTTCTTAGTAGCAAAGGAGGTACCGAATGGAAAATGCTTATTTCATTAGTGTTCCAGAAGATGCGAATTTACAACTTCCAAGTCCAGAACTTTTAACCTATTACAAAGGTTTAAAAGATAGAGAGTTTTGGCTTGAAGGAGAAATTTCAGAAGAAAATTTAGAACTCGCGCGACTTATTCTGCGCTGGAACAAAGAAGATGCAAAATTAGAGCCTGCTGACCGCAAACCTATTAAAATTTATTTCAACAGTCCAGGTGGCGCACTTGATGTTGCGTATACACTCTATGATATAATTAGAATTAGTAAAACACCTGTAATTGGAATAAATGTAGGATATTGCGCGAGCGCGGCCGCTTATATCTTTATTGCTTGTCATCAAAGGAGAATGAGTAAGCACGCCTATTTCATCTTCCACCAGGGTTCTATGGCAGGACTTAGTGGAGAATATAAACAAATTATTGCATCGATAGAAGATTATCAATCACAAGTAGAAGAACTCTCTGCTTTAATAAAAGAAAGAACTCTTTATACTGATGAAGAAATTGCCAAAAATATTATAAATGAATGGTATATTCATCAAGAAGAAGCTTTAGAAAAAGGCGTTGTTCAATCTGTTATTAATGGCATTGAGGAGGTTCTTTGATTTTGGACGAAAAAGGATATAAAGAAATTACTCTAAGCGATGAAGAACTTGGGCAATTCTATGTTGAAATGCGCTCACCCATTGAAATTTTAGAAAATCAATATTTAGTTATAAAAGACAAAGATGGAATTGTAATTGATAAATATAAATTTCAAAATGGTGAACTTAAAAAAGTTAATTTCCAAATTATAAATTCTACTTATATGGGCAAGATAAAGCCGAAGAATTTTGAGCAAGAGTTGGCGCTTGACCTCTTAAATAGTAAAGATGTAACTGTAAAACTTATAAGAGGCTGCTATGGTTCAGGTAAAGACTTCTTAATGTTTGGAAAAGCTTTAGAATTAATAGATGCCGGCGCCTTCAAAAAAATTATATATATTAGACCTAATGTTACTCTTAAAGATGTGCCAGATATTGGTTATTTAAGAGGAAATGAATTTGATAAGTTATCTTGGACGCTTGGCCCATTATATGATAAGGTTGGTGGGAAAGAAGAAATTGACCGCTTAATTGAAGAAGAAAGACTTGAATTAATGCCACTTCTTTTTATTAGAGGTCGTTCTTTTGAAAGTTCTATTGTCTATGTAACTGAAGGTCAAAATATTACAAATGAAATTGCAAAATTACTTCTTGGAAGAATTGGTCAAGATTCAATTCTAATGATAAATGCAGATAACCATCAAACTGACTCGCGCATTTATGAAAAAGATAATGGAATTGTCTCAATGATTGAGAAGCTTAGTGGTAATCCTCTTTTTGGTTATGTTTATTTAAGTCAGACCTTGAGGAGCGATACTGCAAACCTGGCCAATCTTTTGGATTAATTTTGCCAGCGGCATTGCTGCTGTTTATATATACCGTAGGACTTTTCTATTTTAATGGAGAAGTCCTACATTTTTTTTACTTTTTATAAAGAAGGTGGTGAGGTATATGCCAGCAATTAGAAGAAGACATGATACTCTTGGTCAGCTCTTCGTTTATTATGAGAGATTAGATACGGATAATGATGGAATAAATAGACCTTTATATCTTGCTGCAAAAAATGCTTTTTCTGCGGTAAGTACTGAAATTGGTGATATTATACAAACTGCAAGTGTTATTCGAAAAATTGGTGAGGCAGAAAGGCAAAAAGAAGAGAATTTATTAAATACAATCTTTAATGCCAATGTTAATGTTGACCTTGATGATAAAGATAGTGTTAAAGAATTTATAAGTACCCTTAATGCTTGTATAGGGTTAAAGGAAGTTTATGAACGAAATGTATTTTTAGTTCAGAATTCTAAAGGTCAAAAGAGTGTTATTAGTTTTTTCCCTACTTATTTTATGATGATTTGGGATGAGCGAGTGCCAGCAATTGAAGAAACTATTAATTCTGCGATAGAACATATGAACCCAGGTGAAAATATTTTAGATATTATTCAACAAATATTAGAGCCGGCTTTAGAATCTATAGTCCCTGCTGCGATTGAAAGAATGTTCCATGCAAGACCAGAACTTCGTAATCAAATGCCTCCAGAAATGCAAGATGCTTATTCTTCTTTATTAAATATGATTGGAACTGTTCAACAACAAGGAAGTTTAGCAAATCAACTTTCTAATATATATAAATTAGATGATATAAAGCAATTTTTAACAAATGAAATAGCTAATAAAAATCAATTTTCTTATAAAGGATTAGACGGATTAGTTAAGAAAAATTTTCATCAAAGAGGCGGCTTATCTTTAGAAGCAATAGAGAATACTGTTTTAAAAACTGTTGCCAATGGTTTAAAAAATACTAATCCAAATATGAAAGTAGAAGTTTATGCAACTGGTGCAAGCGAAGTAAAAGCAGATAATATTCTTACTATTGGTATTGACCCAGAATTAATGGCAGAAACATTAGAAACTAATTTAGCTATTAGTAGAAAGAGAAATACTGATATGTTTAAAAAACTTGGTAATGATTTAAAAAATATTAAAAATGGATATATAATATATAGCTCAGATAAAAACTACACTTATAATGAAGGGTTTAAAAGCCGTGGTGGTTTTCAAGGAGACAAAATTAGTTTAGATAGTTATCGACAAATAATGAATTATACCAATAGAAATGCAAGAACTTTTGTTGGTACTATACTTCAAACCGCAAAAGGCGCAGTGGGAGACCCTTCTTTACAGGATACCATGGAACAGGCCTTAGCACAAGATATTGCCTATTTTCTTTTTGATGATTTTAAAACAATAGGTGATGAAACTAAAGCTGGAGATACAAAGTCAATTCATATTATGAATTTAAATGGAATTTTAATACCTCTTTCTTTCTTTTTAATATTATTTGCACGAGCTATAGAAGAAGAAATAGGTAATCCAGAGGATTTTGTAAAAGTAAATTTAAGTATTCCAGAAATTTTATTCCCCACTCAAGAAGAACAGTCAGAATGGCAAGAACAAAATGGCGCGAGCAGTTTTGATGCTTGGGTTTATCAACGTGAATATGCTTTAGCTCAATCAAAAATTGAAGTACATTTCTTAAAAGAATTTAAGGAAATTATCTCTGAATATTTATAATTTGACTTCTTTCCAAATTTGTGTTATAATAAAATTAAGGAAATAAAAGAAAGGAGTCTTTTCAAATTCACTAATTGCCCATCTCTCTTAACTTTATATACTTAAAATCAAAGATTTCTACTTATTTTTAGTGGATAAATTGGGATAAAAGGAGTCTTTAGTTTTAAGTCAAAGGAACGTTTGGAGAAGACTCTTTTTAGAGTCTTCTCTTTTTTTATTCACAAATCTTTCAAAAAGGGAGATGAATAAATGGCTATTATTGTTCCTGCCGTTTCTGGCAAAATTATACACATAGGGCGCGCAGGAGAAAATCTTGCGACAACGGTTGCATTTGATGTAAACCAATGGTTAGAAGAATTTGGTACAGAAGGTACTTTTACACTTTTTGTTCAGCAAAATGGCGTTGGATATTATGTGCAAGATATAGTACACACAAGTGGCGCGCAAGTTGAAACAGATGGTGGAATCGTACAATGGAATGTCGTTAATAGTAATACGATAAATGCGGGATTAGGTAAGTGTGAGTTAGCTTATGCTCAAGAATCTTCAACAGCTTTAAAGCCACTAATTGAAGGTTACGCAATTTCAACTAATTCAGTTATTAACTTTTATAAAGATTTAGCGGGAACTGAATTAATTGAACCAAATGAACTTTATAGATATAAAGATTTAACTCAAGATGCTAATCCATTATACTATTATTTTGATGGGATGCAATATATTGGTACTACAGAAGATGGCCCCGGCACGCATCAATCAATAGTTGTTAAATCAATTATCTTTGATATTGTTGTTACGAATTCACTTGATAGCGAGGCTGCTGGAGAAGTACCCGCGCCAATTGAAAGTTGGCTTAATCGTGTTTCAATTTTAACAGATAAAATTGAAAATGCTTCAGATTATGCAGTCCGCGCCGAAACGGCAATGACTTCTGCCGAAGCTAGCGCGACTGCCGCGAGTGGTTCACAAACTGCGGCGGCTGGAAGCGCGACTTTAGCACAACAATGGGCGATTGGCCCAAATGGGACGCCGGGGACGCCAACAGATCAACATAATGCTAAATATTACGCGACTTTAATACAAAGTTTACATGCTGGCACAGTATCAACTTTAGGGCCTGGCGCCTCAGCGACTGCTTCTGTCACACAAGGTCAGAACAATGATTTAGTATTAAATTTAGGTATCCCAAAAGGAGATGGGCTTCATGTGTCTGGAAGTGCAACCACGCCAGCTGGGTTACCTGCTGCATCCTCTCATGAGAAGGAAGTTTATTTAGTTGGCTCTGAACCGGGGTACTATTATTATTCAGACGGGACAGATTGGATTAATTGCGGTCCAGTCGGCGGACTTGGTGGAACACTTTACACCTGGACGGTTTAAGGAGGGTGAAAAATGAGACTTAAAAATAGAAAAAGATATTTCACCCAATGGGATAGAGGGCAAAGAATTATTGTAGATGAATGTCCACCAGAAACTTATATTCACTTTTCTAATACTAGGTCTGAGCAAGCTTATGTTGTTCAAACTGATAGTAATTTAGAGGCTGAGGTTCCTGATGTTCTTCTTCAAGAACCATATCCAATTACTGCTTGGATTTATCGTGTTGAAGGAGAAATGAGATATACAGAGAATCGACGCGAATTTCAAGTTATTAAGAGGGCGCGCCCCGAAGATTATATTTGGAGCGATGATGATAGGAAATATTGGGATTCTAAGGTTGATAAAGAATGGGGCACACAATATGCGGGCAAGTTCTTATCGATTGGCGCGGATGGATTTGTTACTGTTTCTGATATTACAGATGTAACTGTTTCTGATAAGTTCTTTATTTTTGAGCAAGCTGTTGCTTCAAATAGATGGACTGTCAATCATAATTTAGACAAATATCCTTCGGTAACCGTGGTAGATAGCGCGGGGACAATTATTATTGGCGAAGTTGCTTATCTGTCACGGAATGATTTAAGAATCACTTTCCAGTCTGCTTTCTCTGGAAAGGCATATATGAATTAAAGGAGGCTGTTAAATGCAATTCTTAACGAATTTAGATTTAAGTAAAAATGAACTGCAAAATGCAGTTATACAAAATTTATCAGCTGCGCCAAGTAATCCAAGAGTTGGTCAGATTTATTATAATACAACAGACCAAATGACATATCAATGGAAGAGGACTTCTGCAGATGGTGTTACACCTGAAACTTATGCTTGGAAAGCTATTGGCGGTGTTACGGCTGGTGATGGCTTAACTAATACAGATGATACTTTATCAGTAACAACTGGGAATGGTATTGAATTAACTGGTACGAGTCCAAATAAGGCTGTCGCAGTTAAGGCTTATGATGGTATTGCTGTTAGTAGTAATGGTGTTGCAGTTGATGTAGGTAATGGTTTACAATTAACTGGAACCAGTCCTAATAAAAAGGTAGCAGCAAAAGGTTATAACGGTATTAGTGTTGATTCTAATGGTATTAATGCTGATATTGATACAACGGCAGGTATGATTTTTACTGGTTCTACCGCCGGTAGTAAAAAAATTGGAATTAACACTGACAGTACATTAGAGTTCAGTAATGGCGCTTTAAAAGTTAAAGTTCCAACAGATAACAATTTTACGACTGGTTTAAAGGAAAAATTAGAAGATATTGAGGCTGGCGCAGAAGTTAATACAATTGAAACGGTTAAAGTTAATGGAACTGCGTTGACTCCAGATGCTAATCGAGCGGTAGATGTTCCTACAATTCATACAGCAACTTTTGCTGATGATAGCACGAATACCGCGGCATCCCCCGTTAAATTAACTTTAACTGAGGGTTCAAATAACGACACAATTACTGCCAACATTCCGAAAGTTGGCGCAGATAATGCTGGTGTATTACCAAAGGTTACTGGTAATACTAATTCTACAAAAATAGTCTCTACTGATTACGTTTGGGATGCAACACAAGGTGATTATCGTCAATTACCCGCCGGCGCATTTAAGACCGGTACTGTTACTAGTGTCACAATTAATGCTACTGCCCCAGTTGTAAGCAGTTCTTCTTCTGCAATAACATCTAGCGGTACAAGAACAATTAGTTTAGCAGATGGTTATGGTGATACTAAAAACCCTTATGCGGTAAAAGCAGCCAATACTGTTTTAGCGGGACCTGCCTCTGGCGCCGATGCTGTACCTACTTTCCGTGCTTTAACTGTAGATGATATTTCAGACATTAGTGATGATTATTTAGCTAAATCTGGTGGCACAATGTCCGGCGCCATCAATATGGGTAGTAATAAGATTACCTCTCTTGGCGCACCAACAGCAGATACAGATGCTGCTACAAAGAAATATGTTGATGATGCAATAACAAATCTGCCAGAGCCAATGATTTTCAAAGGTACTCTTGGTACTGGTGGTACGATTACTTCTCTTCCTACTGCGGCCGCTAGTAATGAAGGCTGGACCTATAAGGTTATAACTGCTGGCACTTATAATAACCAAGCAGCAAAGGTCGGTGACCTTTTCATTTGTCGCAATGTATCTGGTTCATTATATGAATGGACTTATGTGCCTTCTGGCGATGAGCCGAGTGGTACTGTTACTAATATAGCAACTGGCGCGGAATTAACTGGTGGCCCAATTACTTCTACTGGAACAATTGCTCACGCCACTTCAGGAGTTACGGCAGGAACCTATCCAAAAGTAACAGTTAATCAATATGGCCACGTAACTGCGGGGAGTAGCCTTGGTACCTCTGATATTCCCGATTTAAGTGGTACTTATGTTACTTTGACTGGAGATCAATATATTTCTGGTATAAAGACTTTCCAAAGTAGTATCTGTATGGATACTCAGCCCATTATTCTTATGCATGGTGAGGATAGTTATTATTATACTAATGTTGAATTACAAAATATACAAGGTAATTTACGAGTTTGTAATTATAATGGGATGATGGCGACAGATGTTGTGATAACAGGTGTTGCTGAACCCCAAAACAATAATGATGCTGTTAATAAAGAGTATGTTGACCCATTTTTAGTTGGTTCTGCTGCTTTTGCTGATGACACTACAAATAATGCAAGTAGTCCAGTTAAATTAACTCTTTTTAATGGAAAACTTTGGGACGAAGAACAAGGAACTGCTGCTGTAGTTGCTACCGCAAATATCCCTAAAGTTTCTTCCTCTTCTGCTGGTGTACTTCCTAAATTCGTAAGCGGCGCGCAGTCTTCCACAAAGATAGCTGCAACTGACTATTTATGGGATGCCACGCAAGGTGATTATAGACAACTTCCATTAGGTGATTATGTAAAGGCAGACGGCACCGTCGCAATGACCGGCGCCCTCAATATGAACAGTCATAAAGTTACTAATGTAACTGACCCAACTTCTGCCCAAGATGCAGCTACAAAGAACTATGTTGATACTGCAATTAGTGAAGTAACTGGTGGTTCGGTTAAAAAGAGAGTCGCTAATAACCCTGCATTAACTGCTTCGGGTGGTGTCTTTACTTGGACAATTGCTGCTGGAACTAGCTCATCACAAGCTCCACAAACCCCAGATGTGTCAGTCATGGTTTATGAGAATGGAACACCTAATAAACAAGTAATTCCAGAAATTGAAGTTGCTTCTACTGGTGCTGTTACAATTAAAATAAATGATACAAATGATACTGGCACATTAGCTGCTAGTACTTATCGTGCAGTTATGATAGCTTAAAAAGGAGGAAAATAAATGGCCTCTTCAACAAGTGAAACTCTTCAAAATATAAAAGTACATAAGGTTCCAAACTTTGACGTTTGGGAAGACCAATATGGACAAACCAATGGGATTGGGACGGATGACATAGTTGTCATCCCTCCCACCCAATTAGACCAACACATGATGACATTAGTGCCCGCGCCAGGTACATCTAATCCTGCAATGGATGGGACTGCAAGTCCTGGCGCGAGTTCAACTAAGACTTTTTCGAAGTCTGATCACGTTCACCCTACGGACACAAGCCGCGCGCCGACTAATCATGCGAGTTCTGCAACAACCTATGGAGTGGGGAATAGTAGCAATTATGGACACTTAAAGTTATCAGACTCAACTAGCTCAACAGATGGAACTAGTAATGGCACTGCGGCGACGCCGAGCGCAGTTAAGGCGGCTTATGATTTGGCGAATGGGAAACAAGATATAGACCCAATTGGGACAATTAAACAAACCATAAGAACTGATTTAGAAAATAATTGGCATTTATGTGATGGTAGTAAGTTTAACCCAACTACTTATCCAGAGATTGCTACAATTTTAGGAAGAAGTTGGAAATGTTCTAGTAGGCAATCTCCAGTATATACAACTTATCCACAAGCAAACCCTCAAATGTTATATAATGGTTGGTATTGGTTTTATGATACTACTAATTCCCAACATTGTTTTACAGATGAAAATTTCCAAACAGTTTCTAAAATAATTCCTTATTCCGTTATAACAAGTAATATTCCTAGTGGTTCTACTGGAGTAGATTCTTTAATTGGAGCAGAAATTGTCGACGATAAAATTTTTATTGCTTATGAAGACCAAACCCAAAATGGCTATTATACTAATTATTTTATTATATATGTTTTTAATTTAAGTAATACTACTTTAGTTTCTGGATATCCAAAAAGAATTCTTTGTAGCGCAGATGATACTGAATATAATAGTTTTAGATATACTGGGAACTTTTTTTATTTTTTAGATCATTATAGAAATGGTAATACAAAATGGAAAAAAGTTTGTTTATGGGATTTTAATAATCCTGATGTAGGCAATTCTTTAACGTTATATGATTATGATACTTATTCTTTTAGTGTTGTAGAAAATACTTTATTTTCAGTGCAATATTATAGTGATAGCTCTATTTATATTAGTGAATTAACAAAAACTGGGGCAAATACATATTCATGGTCATCACGGGCTAGTAACGTTGCATATAATTATGTAGGTAGTGCAAGAACTTTTGATAATGATTATTATTATAAAATTAATAATAATAGTATTTGGTTAGTACCAAAAACAGGAACTATAAGTGATAGTAATGTTTTATCTTATTCTATACCTAATAATGGGGGAATTTCTTATTTAATTCAAAGTGCTATCCCATCTTATGATGGAAGTATCTTACAAATTATAGCTTATACATCTGAAAATAGTTCTTCTGTAACACCAAGACAGATATATAAAACTTCTTTTTCTGTTGCCGATAAAACATTTGACAAACTTGAATATTTAGGTTTTAGTTTTGAACCAAGTAATCAAATGTATCCAAGTAGTTTTACCCCTAGATATTTTCCAAATTCTAGAATTATTTATTATGGTAGTTATAATATACGTGACTATTTATTACCATATATTCAAGAATCTGAATGCAAAACTTATATAAAAATAGCAGAAAATCCTACTACTTAATCCAAAAAGGAGGCTATAAATGTCTAATAAAATAATAACCCTCAACGGAAGCCTCCTAGTCTCTAATGGTTCTGCAATTCAAGTTGATGTAGGAAGTGGCGGTGGCGGTAACTATCAAACCAAAACCGTCAACCCTTCAACCTCTCAACTAGTTGTTGAACCAGATAGTGACTATGACGCCTTAAGTCAAGTTACAATAAATGCAATACCAACCGGCGCGGCCGGCACTCCGATTGCGACAAAAGGGACTGTTTCCAATAACTCTGTTTCTGTAACACCAAGTGTTACAAATACAACTGGCTATATTACTGGTGGAACAATAACTGGTACACCTGTTATTATAACTTCTCCCGAAATTACAACTTTAAAAATGGGTGCAATAAGACCTGATGCCGAATTAGTAAAAACTTGGAGTTGGGACGCTTATGCCGTTGATGATTGGGAGTTAACAATTCCTGCATATAGTACCACTGCCCAAACAATTAAGGAATCAGAGTCAGCAAGTGGAACTTATACATTAGATTATACCAATTATGATTATTTTATTACAGAAAGAATGTTCTCTATTCCAACTTATAGTGTTACATCACATAATAAAGGTAGAGTAGAGTATTGGATTGGATATTATGCTTATGAAGTAACAGTAATACCTGCCAATTCATTTATAGCATATATAGATGATTCTGTAAAATATACTTCAAGAAATACTACAGTGAGAGCGGCTGGTGCAGCATATACATCCTTATATTGGTCAAGCGCGACTGCTGTATCTCCATATAGTACAGCTGCATATAGTGTAGCTCAAGCTGCTGCTACTCCTACTATTTCAAGTGGTGTTTTAACTATGAAAACTCCTACTTGTACGATTCGTGGAAGTACAACTTATTTTACAAGCACATATTTTAACGCTTTAACTGATATTCGTTATCAATGGATAGCAGAATTATGGAGGGCACCAAAAAATAACTTTAATTTAAATGGTTGGGGAGTAGAACAAACAGTTAATCATATAATGGATTGCGTCAACTCAACAACTAAGAAATTAACTTAAAGGAGGTTGAGTAAATGCCACAAGTCATTAATAATTTAGACTTAAAGAAAAATGAAATACAAAATGTTGTACTTCAGCCTCTTTCTACTCCGCCAAGTGACCCAAAGCTTGGTCAAAAATACTTTAATACAAATGATAAAAATGAATATAGATGGAATGGAACTGCTTGGGTTACATATCAAGCGCCGCTTTCAACAACCACGGCTAGTACAATTTCAATTCCAAATGGAATTGTTAAGGGTGATGGAAGTACATTAACTGCGGCCACTGCAGGAACGGATTATCAGGCGCCGCTTCCTTCACAAGCAGGAAATTCTGGAAAATATTTAACGACCAATGGTTCTGTATTAAGTTGGGCTAGTCCTCCTGGCGCGCCAGTAACTAGCGTCAACACAAAAACAGGAGATGTGGTGCTTAGTGCCTCCGATGTAGGCGCGCAGCCTTCAATTACTGCAAGTGGTATTCTTAAAGGTAATGGAAGTGGAACGATTACAGCAGCGACTGCTGGCACAGATTACCAGGCCCCAATCACATTTGATGGTACTTATAATGCCTCTACTAATAAGGCGGCAACCGTTAGTACAGTAACTAATGCTATTAATGCATTAGATGGCGGCACTATTGGAACAGGTGGCGCAAGTAAAACTATTACTTCTTTAAGTCAAACTAATGGTAATGTAAGTGCTACTTTTGGAGATATTAGTATTACTAAGTCACAAGTTAGTGATTTTCCCACTTCAATGACTCCTACTTCGCATGCTTCTTCCAGCAATACTTACGGAGTTGGTACTGATTCTAACTATGGTCACTTAAAACTTTCTGACTCAACCACATCTACAAGTTCAACCTCTGGTGGTGTTGCCGCGACCCCGGCCGCTGTAAAAGCAGTCAAAGATGCAATTCCTAATGTTCCATCTTGGGCATTAGAATCTACAAAGCCTACATATACAGCTAGTGAAGTCGGTGCGGTTGCCACAACGGCTGTTGGTGCGGCGAGTGGCGTTGTTCCTCTTAACGCTTCAAGCAAGATAGATTCAACTTATCTTCCAAGTTACGTTGATGATGTTATTGAAGGATATTATAATTCAACAGATGGAAAGTTCTATGAAGAATCTACTTATACAACTGAGATAACAGGTGAAGCTGGAAAAATCTATGTTGATTTAACTTCTAACTTAACCTATCGTTGGAGTGGGACAGAATTTGTAGAAATTTCAAGTGGCGGTTCTGTTGTTAGTTTTAGTAGAGATTTAACAAGTGGTACTAAAATTGGTACAATTACAATAAATGGTACTGGTATGGATTTATATGCGCCGACTGATACTGATACAAAGGTAACCCACACTAAAGTTACTCCGTCATCTTACACCTATTGGCGCACATTCCCATTTGGACAGCTATCTGCATCAACCGCAACAACTGCTTTTGCTACTACAGCAACAACTGGCATAGAATATAGTGTTGATAATATTAGATTCCAACCATCGGAAGGTATTTTAAGAATCATTAAGATGGCTTCTGGTGAGACTGCTGCGACAGGAAAAGCAGGCACAGTAGATACTGTAAGAGGTACCTTTAAAGGACATAACTATACAGTTACAGCTACAAATTCAGATACCACAAACTATATGTCATCTGACTCTTCCAATAATATTTGGTTCATGGTTAATAATGGTGCTGATTGTGTCCTTTGCCTTTATTCTAATGGCACCACCAAAACAGTTAGGTCAGGTGGTTCTGCGGCAGGTACTGTTGATTTAGGTACTAGCAGTAACAATTGGAAAGATATTTATTTATGTGGAACAATCTATAATAGTCCTTCTTCAACAACTGTTGCAAGCGGAGATAAAATTCTTGTCAATGATACAAGCGCAGGAACAATTTCTAGTGGCATAACTTTAGGAAGTTCGACTACTCAATATTTAGCTAATGATGGTAGTTGGCAAAATATCCCAACCGTTCCTACAAATTGTGAAGTAACTGTTACTCATATAGTAGGTACTTGGAATGTTGATACAACTTATGCTACTATGGTTGCTGCTCATAATGCAGGTGGAATTGTTTACTTTACATATGGCTCATATACCGCAATAGCATCATTTCATACAAGTAACACAGTAACAGCAAATATAATGTATATGGATAGTGAAGGAATTCATCAGATACAAATTGCAGTTAACTCTTCTGATGAAGTAAACTGTACAGAAACAGATTGTCCAATTTATAATGGTGAAGTTGTTGGTGACGCCATAGTTGGCCAATCAGCTGTGACTTAATGGGGGTAGGTAAAAATGCCAAATGATATTACAGTAACAAAAAATACTACCTCTGGTTCTGAAAGATGGGATATTCAATATACAGCAGACCAAGCAGGTACAATAGATAAAACACTATTAACCGCTGGTAAATTAATGGATAGAAACGAAAAAGTTTCTATTACAATCCCACAACAAAATTTACCAACAACTACTTCTACTACTTCAAGTGGTACAAACAAGGCAACAATAGGTAGAAGTACATCTACAAGATATATAAATATTCCTACTGGATTTAATGATAGTGCTGCTTATTATACCATAAGTGCGGTTGCGAATGGCTCTGCAACAACTCCTGATACAACTATTTATTCAATCCCAACTATTTCCATTGACAGTTCAACTGGTGGAATTACTGCTGTAAATAATGAAACACAATCAGTTACGCCCACGGTAGTTGCTGGATATGTAAGTAGTGGAACAGCAGGAACAATAACAGTCAGCGGTGGAGCATCAACTACACTTTCTACAGTTAATGGAGCAACAATAACTCCAACTACTTCAAATCAAACCGCCGTTGCCGCAGGAAAATATACACTTGGAGCAATAACTGTTGCAGGAGATGCAAATTTAATTGCAGGAAACATCAAGAAAGATGTTCCTATTTTTGGTGTCACGGGTACTTATGAAGGTGCGGCGGAGTTACCCCTAGCAAATGAGGAGGGTTTCTAAATGAGCTATGTGAGATTTTATAGTAGTTCAAGTTTCACATTAGGAACAAATGGAAATGCGAAAAAATGGAATGGTACTGATAGTAATGCTATGGAATACTCTCTTAATGCATCAACTTGGACTGCTTGGGCAGGTACTTCAGCTATAACTGCATCACTAGATTCTGTAACCAATACATATAATATTTATTTACGAGGAACAGGAAATACTAAATTAACCACAGCAACATCAGATTCGACAGAAGTATTAACTTATGTGTTTACTGGAGATGGATTAATTGATTGTGAGGGGACAATTGAGGCTTTGTTTGATTATACCACAGTTGATAATAATCAACATCCTACTATGGCTAATTATGCTTGTGTATCTATTTTTTATAATCAAACAATGCTCAGAACGCCTCCTGAACTAAGTTCTCCTAATTTATCTAATGGATGTTATGCTAGAATGTTTATGGGATGTACGGCATTGGCTCAAGCCCCAGCACTGCCCGCAACTACATTGGCTACTTTTTGTTACTCTAATATGTTTAAAAATTGTTCATCGTTAGTTAACGCATCAATTTTACCCGCAACAACAATGGTAGCCAGTTGTTATAGAGGAATGTTCTCTAATTGTACATCTTTAGTTAGTCCCCCAATATTACCTGCGACTACATTGCAGCCCTATTGTTATTATTATATGTTTGAAAATTGTACTTCATTACTTATAGCACCAGACCTTCCGGCATTAACATTATATTCATATTGTTATCAAAATATGTTTTCTGGATGTTCTGCTTTAACTATTCCTCCTGCTCTTCCCGCAACAACCCTAGCAGCTATGTGTTATAACAGTATGTTTTATGATTCAGGTATAAAATTAAGTACTACACAACATGATGATTATACTCTAGCTTACAGAATTCCATCTGAAGGAACAGGCACCACAGCTAGTAATGCTCTTACTAATATGTTTTATGATAGTGGTGTAGACACTCCAGTAATCAATACAACTTATTATGTTAAAGACACTAAATATGCCACATACAAAAGCGAGTTAACTTCAATTGCAAATGCAATCAGGATAAAAGGTGGAACATCTAGTATATTAGATTACCCAGAAGACTTTATTACTGTGATAAATAACATACCATCAGAAGCAACACTTCAAGCCAAAACTAATATAATCCCAACTACATCTTCTCAAACAATTACTCCTGATAGTGGATATGACGGTTTAAGTTCAGTTCAGATAAATGGTGATACTGATTTAATAGCAAGTAATATTAAAAAAGATGTTACAATTTTTGGTGTTACAGGTACTTATGAAGGTGGAGGAATGACTATAGTCACTACTCAAGATAGTCATGGCGGTGATATTCTTACTATCACTGGTGAACTGTCTTCTAGCTATAGTCTTATTACTTCTCAAGAATATGCAATTTCTAATTTTACAACTACTTCTGCTACATCTCATGCAACAATTAATCTTGGTTCTTCCTATTATACCTCTAATAAAATAATTTATGTAAAAGTTAGAGATAAAGCGGGTCCACGAAATGGGTATTTTGTTGGTTGTGATGCTTATTACTTTAACTATTATGCAGCAAATAATTCCACAACTACATTAGCTGTTCGTCCAATAGTTATTCATAGATGTTCTTCTTCAGGGGCATTTACTTCATATGCAACTGGTTCAAATACGGGTTATGGTGTTTACCCAAACTCAATTACAAGTGCTGGTGCATTAGGAATTTATAAAAGATATAGTTCAACTTATTCACTTACAATAGATGGTACTTATGTTGTTGAAGTTTATGCATTAGATTTTGCTCCAACGGCTGGTAACCCATTCAGTTATAGTTATCCTACTTCGTGAGGTGATATAAATGGCAGTAAGTAAAATTATTATAAATGGTGTAACTATTATAGATGTTACTAATGATACTGTTGATGCAACTAACTTATTAAGTGGATATACCGCATTAAAAAATGATGGAACTAGTATTACTGGGACAGCAAGTGGTGGACCAACAGTTTTAGTTGCTAGTGCCACTTTAAGTGCTGAAAGTGACACTATAACTTTTTCAAACTTTAATTCATTACCATCATTTTGCATATTGATTAATTCAACTGCTAATACTTATAGTGGTTTAGGTCAAACGCTTTGCTTGAGCTACATGTCCCCAAATGTATCACCTAATCCCGCATCTAATTGGCACATTGATAGCGAAAATAAGGGTAAATTAAAATATGAGACAAATAGCTCTGTATCCATTGATTCATGGGGAAATCAATTAGTAATACAATCTCAATCTAGAAGGTTTCAGCCTGGAACCTTTATTCTATATTATATATTATAGGAGATTTGTAATATGGCTGTAAGTAAAGTAATTCTAAATAATGTAACACAAATTGATGTGACCGATAAAACAGTGGATGTGACTAATTTATTAAGTGGATATACGGCAACAAAAAACGATGGTACTCAAATAACAGGTCAAGTTTCTCCATCAAGTTTAAGTATGGACACAACTACATTATCAACGGCAGGATATTCTTTAACTTTCTCTGGAGCTACATATACAGCTGTTCCGTCTTTTATAATAATTATACTTTGTACAAATGCTTCTAGAGGAGTATATCTTTATTATTATTCGGCTAATAGTACTTCGCCTTCACCTAGTGGTTGTTATTATGCAGAAACATTATCATCTGGATTTAGTTTAAATACATCTGCGCCAATTCCTACAGTTACTTCTCATAATGATTTAGATATTACTCTATCTAGTGCTTTCCCGCTGGGTACTTATATTATGTATTACATAATGTAAATATAAATTATTGGAATTTATAAATTCCTTAAAAGGAGGCTCAAAAAATGGGACCAGAAAAACCAATAAATCTTCCACCCTCAATGGAAGAAGAACTCTCAAACAATAAAGGAGATGATGAATAATGGCTTATTCAAATAGCCCACTTGTCTCCTTCATACAACTTTCTCCAAATAATGGCGGCCTCCGCACTCATAAAATCGATACAATTTCAATCCACTGTATGGCTGGAAATGGTGCCATCGAAACCCTTGGCACCCTTTTCTCCCAGCCAAGCCGCAAGGCTAGCTCTAATTATGGAATTGGTAGTGACGGCCGCATTGGAATGTATGTGGAGGAAAAAAATCGTTCATGGTGTACGTCTTCAACTGCAAATGATGACCGCGCAATTACAATTGAAGTCGCAAATATTGAGTCTCAAGAACCATTCCGTATATCAGCGGCCGCAAACGAAGCCCTAATAAAGCTTCTTGTAGACATCTGTAAGCGCAATGGTATTGAAAGACTTCTTTGGCAAGCTGACCCATCTCTTATTGGTCAAGTCGACAAACAAAATATGACTGTCCATCGTTGGTTTGCTAATAAATCTTGCCCAGGTCAATGGCTTTATAATCATCATGGACAAATTGCCGCAGATGTAAATAAAATACTTGAATCAGAGGAGGATGAAGAGATGACTCAAGAGAAATTTAATGAAATGATGGAAGAATATAGGAAGAGTCTTCAGAATAATGAAGCTGGTTCATGGAGTAGAGAGGCGCGCGATTGGGCCACTTCCATCGGTCTGATAAAAGGTGGCGACCCACTTCCTAATGGTCAACCCAATTATATGTGGAGAGACCTTTTAACTAGGGAACAGATGGCTACTCTTCTCTATCGTTTTAAGGATATGTAACTATGGCAAAGAAAAAGAAAAAGAAATCCCATCCTTTTCTCAAACACCTTGAGAAAATTGGATTTAGTAATAGATTAGCCGTTTATGTGTTGTTCTTTCTCTTAATTGGCTTAATCGGTGGCTTTGCGCTAGCAATATATAGCATAAGAGCTGATTACCTTGGCGCGCTAGCTTGTTGGACAGTTGTATTTACTCCAATTGGAACTGCAACTTCAATTGTTCTAAGCCGCATTGTTGATAAGAGTAAAGCAGAAAATACAGTCGGTGGCATTAAATATGACCTCGCGCTCTCTGAACAAGAACAAAAAGAAGAAGAACCCTCAATAGAGAGTCCTGTTATTTAAGGAGGCTTTGTAATGGATACATTCTTACAAATTTTAATTCAATATGCAGCAGAAATTGTCGCTTTTATTTTAATTAGCGTAATCGGTATTCTTGGTAGTTATATTCTGAAGAAGATTAATGAGAAACACAATCTTCAAAATATTGGGATAGCTACCGAACAAGTTATAGCTGCGGCGCAAGAAACAGTCCGGCGCCTTCAACAAACAGTTGTTGAAGCTTGGAAGGCGGCCGCTCCTGATGGAAAGCTGACTCCTGAGCAGATTGAAAGTTTAAAAGAACAAGTTCAAGATATAACGCTTGACCAGCTTGGTCAACCGATACTGAACTTATTGGCTGGCGCCAAAGTTGATGTACTTGCAATGATTACTAATGCGGCGGAGGCTTATATAAATCAGTTAAAGACAGAGGGATGAGGACATTTTAAGGAAGGAGAGAGGTTAATTCCTCTCTCTTTTCTTTTATAATTTGATTTTTTTTGAAAATTCAGGTATAATAATTATAGAAAAAGATAAAAGGAGAAAAATATTATGTATCCTACAATTGCAAGAGTTCGTTTTTGGGACCACTGGGAAGATAATACGAAAGAAGAGAACTATTTCTTCTATGCAAAGAGTATGTCAGATGCAATGGAAACTCTCACTAATTGGTTTGGTGACGATATGGATAAGGTTACACTTGAGCAATTTGATGTGAATCTTATTCCTGTTAGCGACGAATTTTGTGAGAGGGTTAGACAGGAGAATTGGTAATGAATAGAGAACCAAAATATTCACAAATAGTTTTTAATAAGGAGAAATTTGCTAATGAGGTAGATATGTTTACTGAAATTAGCATACAATTATGTATTCTTCTTAAACAAGGATACGCCGCTGTTGTCCGTTATGATGAACCTGGCCTCGGAATTGTTGTAATTGAGTTTGAACATGATGAAAACCTTGAATACTGGGGGTGTTCAACTCCAATGTGGGTTACAGCAGAAGAAGCGGAAGAAGTTTTGGATAGGAGATATAAAATCGAAAGCGAAGAATAAGAAATGACGCGATGGTCGTTGTTGTAATTACGAACACAACCGGCGCGCAGTAAACGTATTACGAAAAAGTCTAATTAGCAGTAGAAAGCTTAAAATAAAGGGGTTTATTATGGGATATTATACTTACTATTCTCTTTCAGTTGAAAATGAAGTGCCGCATGAGGAAGTTGTAAAAGCAGCAAGAGCTCTTGCGGAAATTACTGGTTTTATTGAGCCAGAAAAAGTTAGCGATGCTTGGAATCCTTTTGACTTTATTTCTTACGATTCAATGAAGTGGTATGACTGGGAAACAGATATGAATAAGCTCGCGCGTCTTTTTCCAGATATAGTTTTTTGTCTTTGGGGAGAGGGAGAAGAGCGTGATGATAATTGGCGCTTTTATATAAAAGGTGATAAAGCTGTTCTACAACATGGTGTAATAGTTTTTGACCCCAGACCTGAATGGAGTTATTAAGAATGTCAAAGAATTTTTACGATGATTGGGATGCGCCCACTTGTAATCATTGCGGCAAAGAGATAAGTGACCGCGAAGATAGTTTGAATAAGGGGCTTTGTTCTGAGTGCGCCCGCAAGATGCAGCAGAAGAAAGACCGTCGTTATACGCAGAAAAGAAATTATAAAAATATGGAATGTGAGGATTTTTAATATGGGAATTAATTATTTTGACCTTATAAATAAAGATGTTTGGGACAGTTGGATTGAGCCTTCTCGAACTCGTCCTATAATAGAAATTGAAACGACTATTACTCCACGATTTAAGCCAAATCTTTTCCCTGAGCTTAAAAAGATTTATTTCAATAAGGAAAAGGGAGCAACTTGTGCGATATGGAGTGATGGTTCTAAGACTGTAATTCGACTACAGCCTGGTGATACTTGGGATGAGGAAAAGGCAATCGCAATATGTTATATGAAGCGCGCACTTGGAAACAGCGGCCGCTTTAATGATACGCTTAAGAAGTTTTGTAATATAGACTAATTAAAAGAAAAGCAAATTAGTAAATCTAATTTGCTTTTTTTTCTTTTTTGTGATATAATATATATAGAAAGAAATAAAAAGGAGAGAAAAAAATGGACGAACAGGAAGCTTTTGAAATAGTATTTAATAAGTTAAAGGAATGTCCTTTATTTTGTGGAAAATATGATGCGGCTCATGGCGATGACCACTTTATGTATGGAGTCGGAACTGTAATGGAATATATTTCATACTATATTAGTGATGAAGTCGGAATGGTTTTTGAGGGTGAATTTGCTAATAATATAGTTGAAAGCAAGGAGAAAGCTAAAAATGGAATTTGAAAATGAACTTGATAAGCTGCGCGCCATGTTGGATGAAGCAGGAATTCCCTACGAGAACTACAAAAGAGAATGGCCTGAGGAAGCGCGCACTGTACCTGAACTTTTTAGCGGGAATGAAAGGTTTGTGCAGAATCAGATAGTCTATGGGCGTATTGATGAGGTAACTTGGAAGTTAGATGGAATGTGCCAGTCTGGTTCTTATGGCGCAAAATATGGACTAATTGAAACGAGTGGACTTCTAGGAACTGATGCGGAAGGTGACCCGCTTGTCCTGCGCGCCGATGATGTCTTTCAAATAATTAAAGAGGATTGGGAAAAGACGAATGCTTAGAAGAGATTTACTTGAAAACTTACCCAATGTTCCAAAACGAGGATTACTTCGGCGCCTTATTCTTCAAGCACCCGAGAATAACTTTAAAGATTGGTTAACTGATGCAATTTTAAGGGAAGATATTGTAGTGCCGATTGAATTTTGGGATATGATTGAAAGCTTTGATAGTGATATTGAGAAAAATATCGTTTTTACTAAGGCTTGGGAGGCACTTGGTAAGGGAAGATGAAGAAAAGAGTTTTTGATTTGATTGGCACTATTATTGGTGTTTTGATTTTAGATTGTATATTTGTGCTTGGTGTAGTTTTTCTTTATAGATTGATTGAACTTATAAGGGGAATTGTGTAAATGGATGGATATGTAAATAAAAAAGATGTGTTTAATGAGATAGTTGATAGTTATCATATACGCACGGATATACAATTTAAAGCACTTCGTGAAGCACTGAATAAGGTTCCTATAGCTGATGTTGTACCAGTGCAGCATGCGCATTGGATTGAAAAGAAACATCCGCAGTATCCAGATATTTGTCATAATAAATATTTTTGTAGCCATTGTAATAAAACGGCTCCTACTTATTACCTTGATTATTCACATGAGATAATTTCAGAAAAATGGGATTATTGTCCTAACTGTTGGGCAATAATGGATGAGGAGGTAAATGAATGAGTAGATATGACCGAAGTGATTATGATGATATGATTTATGAACTGGACGAATTTTTAACTAATCATAAACCGTCAGAATTATTGAACTTAGTCATGACCGCTGTTGATTGGTGGGAAGAATGTAACATGGAGAAAGACGATGAGCATACTGATTAAGGGCATGGAGATGCCGACAAGCTGTGGTGAGTGCCGCTTTGCGGTTGACGGATGGTGCTACGCCTACGGCAAACCGAACATTGAAGCCTTGTCTACCTATGAGCGCGCAAACTTTTGCCCCCTTGTTGCTGTACCCGCACACGGGCGGCTGATAGATGCGGATGCCGTCCAAGAAACGGTTTTGAAACTCGTTGAGGATGGATGGAATATCACACGAAACGATTATAAGCGGATGGACAATATCTTGTTTGAATGTCCGACCATCATACCAGCAGATAAGGAGGATAAGGATGCTTAAAGGAGATTGCAGAATCTGCGTCCACGGCAGCGAGCCGGAAGATAGCGAGATTTGTGTTGAGTGTGGCATAGCGCGTGAGAACTATGCACCGATAAAGAAGGAAGAGGATAATACAATAATAGCCGACGATTACATATCTCGTGAAGCAGCAAAGGCTATCTTAAAACAGCACGAGTACCGCTTTACTTGTGCAGATGAGGCTGATGGTTTTGGTGAGGTAAAGTGGGGCGAATATGTGATTTATGCCGATATGGCACAGAACTGCATCGGCTCAATTCCAGCTGCCGATGTTCAGCCGGTAGTACACGCGTATTGGACAAATAAAGAACGATACCACAGTACACTCTTTGGAAATTGCTCCAATTGTGGGGAGAGTTCAGTTGCTGACCCCTATTGTTCTCACTGTGGCGCTAAGATGGATGGAAAGGTAGGTAAAACTAATGCCTGATATAGAAAATGTTTTTGAAACTCTTAGTGATATCTATACTAAGCAGGTAGAAGAAGCAGACCTAAAGGGATACGCAGACCTTTTTAAGAAGGTTACTGATTTGTTTTTTGAAGACCTTAATATCGATACTAATGATGTTCCATTTACTTTTACTGATATAGAATATCTTAATGGTTATTTTATTTTTGGTACTGGAACTAATTCTGTTATTCATTTTCATATAAAAGAATGTCCTGGTTGGAAATTTGGAATATGGTGGGATGAACCAGAAGTAGATACAAAAATTTGTGGTCATTTTTTTGCTCAATATGAAGAAAATATAGATAAGTTTAAGCCATCAGCATCTATTATAAAAAATGATTTTTGTATTAAGGGTTTAACCATAAATTATTGGGATACTCATTATATTAGAAAAGCAATTGAGTTTATAATGAATGAACCTTATCTTGCTTTTTGCCGTGATTATTATTGCTATGACTATAATGAAACTTATGTTTCTAGAGAAGAAGCAAAAAAGATATATGATGATTGGCGAGCAAAAACAGATAAAGGAATTAAGCTAACTAAAAAGTGGGACGATAAAATTCTAAAATGGGTTAAAGATAATATACTTCCTATTTTTATTAACGCTGAAATTAAAGATATGGGAGAAGGATGGTCTCCAAGATATGAAGTTTTTGCTCCTTTTAGTGAAAATTCTGATATAGTTAATGCACCAGGGTGTTATTCTTGGTATGCTGATGAAAAGACAGAAGAAGACATAGAACTTTTAAAAGAATTTGATGCTTTAATGGAAGCAGCGCAAAAAGAATTTAGGGAAGAAATAGATAGTTGTTATTTTTATCCTATTCATCAGAGTATTATTTTTTATAACAATGAGGAAGAAGAAAATGATATATCCTATACCTGATGTACCAAGTGGTAAGTTAAGTGGTTAAAAGAAAAGGAGGGATTATCAAGATAATAAACGAAACTATCCTCCATAAAAAAGTGCTAATTGCTAAAAAGCAATTAATAAATATTTTCTATTTAATGGAGGACACAAATGACAAATGCACACAGAATCCAAACCCTAGCCAAAGAAGAACTATCGCTCTTTCTCGCTAATATCGTTGAATGCGGCAAAGGTTGCCCTGCTTCTTCTTGTTGTACTGATTTAGATATTTCGTGTAAAGTAATTTTTCTTAAATGGCTAAATAAAGATTATATTCCTACTGACTTTTTAGAAGCCTGGGAGTATTAATTTGTGAATACAGCGCGAGTGCCGCAAATTTTTGGCATTCGCGCTGTTAACGTATGAGAAGTAACCAAAGAAACTTGAAAAATTCCAAAAATTCTGATATAATAAATATAGAAGATGAGAAAAGAAAGGGGAAAAATCCAATGCATGACAGGATCGCTATCCGCAACCATTACATGGAAGTTCTTGAAGAGCTTTCTAAGATTGGTCTTGATACTTTTTTTGAGACTCGCGCTCGTTGTGAGTTTGATAATTTTGACTGGAATAGTGTACCGGGGTCCATTCAGCTTAGTGGCGGAGAAACTAAGGCTGTAATTTGGGATAATGAAATGCCTTATGTCCTCAAGATTCCTTATTTTTCTACAAAAACTGTGGATAAGAACTATTGCGACCGTGAGGTTGATTTCTATGCAGAAGCAGAAGAAGCTGGCCTTGAAGATTGTTTTGCTTGGTGCGACTTTCTTTTCTTCTTCCATAACTGCCCTGTTTACATAATGGAGTGGGCAGATTGCGATGAAGGCGCGATTGGAGATAGCGCTTATGATGCCAGCTTCCGTTTAGCTTGCGCGCAGGAAGGAATTTCTGAAGGCTCAGAAAACTACGACAGGTTTGTAGATGAATTTTCTGATAGCTATTATAATTGTGACTGTGATACTCAAATTCTCGATCTTCTCGATGAAGTTTGGGGTTATCAGAAAGCTCGCGCCTTCAACGATTTTTGTTATGACCACGGCATTAATGACCGCCATACTGGTAACTGGGGTTATGTTGACGGACGTCTTGTAATTATCGATTATTCTGGATATTATGGGGTGTAAAAATGAAAGTTCTTATTGTTGTAGATATGCAAAATGATTTCATAGACGGCACGCTGGGTACGCCTGAGGCGTGCATGGCATTTCTTGAAACATCCTGTTATCTTGAAACTCATTCTGCTGAATATGACCAGGTAATTTTTACTCGCGATACTCATCAGCTTGAAAATTATTCTGACTCGATTGAAGGAAAAAACATTCCCATTCATTGTATTGAAGATACCAATGGTTGGAAAATTCCAGAAATTCTCTTTGAAAACACAAAAACCGAATATCATATTTACAATAAGTTTTCTTTTGGATATAGCAATAGTTGGCATTATCATCTTTGGGAAGATGATGAGGTTACAATTATAGGTCTTTGTACGGATATTTGTGTAATCACCAATGCACTGATGATACGCGCAGAGCGGCCGACTATCCCCATTACAGTTATAAGCGATTGCTGCGCGGGCACTACCCCAGAAAATCACCAAAAAGCTCTTGATGTAATGAGAGCGTGTCTGATTGAGGTTATAAAAAATTTTCCAAAAAATCCGGAGGAGTAAAATGGCAAGACAAATAAGTTTTAGACTTTTGGAAGAGGGCGCAGATGACATTTGTCTGGGCATTCTGTTTGATGAACGTTGGATAATTTGCGGATGCTGCGGCGCAGTAATAGACGCATATGAAGAGGATGTTGAAATTTTGCAAGAATTTGATGAATGGTGTCCTCTGGTTTGTGCTTACGAAATTTATGGCTAATAAAAAAAGTTGGATGTAGTTGATGGGCTCGCGCCTTCTACGTCCAACTTCTTTTTTTTCGGAAAATCCGACAGCTTTGCGCGCAACCTCTTCTAAAATTCCGAATTATTTTCCAAAAAATTCGGGAAAATCGACGGGCTCGCGCCAACTACGTTCTACAACTTCAAAATATTTTCCAGAAAATCCTCAAAGCCGCGATATTTTCCAGAAAAAATTTCAAAATCTAAAATTTACTTTTTTTTCTAAAGTCTTCCTCAGTAAAATTAACTTTATAGTGGTAGGTGGGGGAACCTTACTGGAGGGGGTAGTGTGAACCGAGAGGAACTCAAATAACCGAACGGCGAACGAAGTGAGCGAACTAGAACCCCCGAACCTTCCCAACCCAACCCCAAAGTCTAGCTCCTGAATGTACACCATAGCGTTGCAAGCGAGCGAAAGCGAGCGCGCAGTTGACAATAGCGGCCAATTGGCCGGAGCGCGAAGCGCGAGGACCGAGTGGCTCGCGCCTCCCCGAAGGGGAGGAAGGAGGGGAGCGTAATCCAAAAACGAAGAAGCAGAACGTATACGTAATACGTATACGTATAGAGTATTGCGGAGAAAATTTTGAGGTCCCAGTGTACGCACACTAGGGGCTTTTTTCGCTATGAAAGGAGACTCTGACGTTGTGGAAAAGGGCTAAGGGCTGAGAAAGAGAAAGAGCGTTTTTGTATGTGGGAAAAGAGTTTGGAAGGGATAGAAAAGAGATAGTTGGTATAGAAAAGAGATAGTTGGTACCTGGTCCAAAATTTTACGACTTTCAAATTTTAATTTTTTTGAAAATTTTAAACGTGTCAAATTTTGACGCGTAGCTAAAAAAGAAGAGAGGACTTTCGTCCTCTCTCTTTCTTTTTTGGATTACTCCGCGATGGGAAGAATCCAACCCTTCTGGGTACCCTTACCCTTAATCTTCACATCAACGGAGGCGCAGAGTCCCTGCTTGCGCGCCTGAACGAGCAGGCCAGAAACCTTCTGCGGGGTGATGTCGGTCGCGCCGAGAGCAGCGAAGAGGTCGGTAGCGGTCTGCGGCTTATCCGTCAGAAGCCCAACAATCTTCTCAGTCAGCGGAGCGTTCTCAAGGGCCTTCTTCGAGGGCTTAGCAGCGCGCTTAGCGTTAGCGGTGTGAATCTTCTCAAGCTGGAGAGAAGCAAAATCACGCAGCTCAGCGGGAAGCGTCTCGTTCTGGGCGATAGCGGTGAAGAAGGCGGGGCGGGTCATAGTAGCGTTAGTCATTTTAAAATTCCTTTCTGTGCGTTAAGCACTTGGCGTCGGTCGCCACCCAAGTTTTTTTGAAGTAGGAGAGTTACTTTCTCTCTCACTTTCTATAATAATTATAACTGAATTTTCAGAAAAAATCAAAGTTTCACAGCTTCTAAGGAAATTTGACAGCTTTTATGCGCGCAGCTTCTGTGTTTGTCAAATTTTCGTAGCTTTCGTAGCTTGCAGCTTATTAAAATTTGACACGAGTGAAAATTTGCGCGCAGAATTGGTAAAATTTGGAAATTTCTTGCTAAAAAATGGAAGTTCGCTGTCAAATTTTGACATAAAATGGGAAAATTTGGAAGTTTAGTCAACATAATACTACATTATGTAAACTTTTTAGGTCAAAATTTGACAAAAGTGAAAATTAGATGATAAACATCTAATTTATTGAATTGACAATTTCGGGTATATATGTTATAATTGACTTGTCAAGAGGGAAGGAGTGCGAGACTCCCGATAGTCCGACCCATAATAGGTTACTTCACCGAAATAAAATTAGACTTCCCTCTTGACAAAATAAAAAGATGTGGTATAATTAAAGGAGAAAAAAAATGATTAAGAAATTTTTTGCAACAATTTTTTACTATTGCTTTGGTCTTCGTCCTTACGCAATAATTTGTACCTCTACCAACCACCCCTCTGAACCAGTTTTTGTTTTTACTCACGAACTGCTTTCACAAAAAGAAGTTGAAAACATAAATGGATTTTATACAATCTATGATGATTTATCTATGGTTGATTTTGTGAATAAAATGGTGCAGTTTAAGACGATAGAAAGAGTTGGCTTTTGGGAGTATGTGCGAAGTCGCTAAGTTTCGCACAAAAGCCCGAGCAAAATTTTTCAAAAAACTATTGACATTTATTTGGTTGTATGTTATAATGATTATGCTGAAAGGAGATAGAAATAATGAATTTGAAAGATTGTAGAACTAAACTTGTAGTAAAAGGAATGGCGTGGATTGTTTACGAAAAAAACAATTCTACTCCTCGCTTGGTTGCAAAGTATCCTAATTTCAATAAGAAAACTAATGTACCTGTTGAAGTCCTTGATGCGTATCATACTAACATAGATACTACAAAAGAATTTACTACTCCACGCGATTTTAATACTTGGGGTGTGCTAAAATGGTGGAGTAAAAATTCTCCTAATGTTTGTTATGTTTATACTAATTATGAAGAGGAGTTAAGATAATGGAAAGACAGAAGTTTATAAATGGCAAGTTTTATTTTGCTTGTAGTGACCATATGTGGGCGCGCCCTAATAATTATTATATGGGAGATGCCTTTGATACTTATGAAGAAGCACTTGCAAAAGCGATAGAAATGGCAGAAGATGGTTCGTTTGATGATTGTGGAGTTTTTTTCTATTATAACGATAAGTGGTGGGGAGAAATTAAGGTAAGGGATTATTAAAATGAATGAAGAAACAGGAGGATTGTAAAGAATGAAAATGAAAGTTCCTTGGGAAACTGGGGGTTGCCTTGTGGATAGTCTTTTGCTACTATACCTGTGGGCGGTTGAGTATCGTGAGAATTTTGATGTAGAAAAAATTGAGGAAACCATTGAGGAAGCAAGAGAATGGGCAAGAAATACTTTTGTATCTATTTGCAAAAGCATTGAGAAGCAGGAAGGGAAGGAATTTGATTTTGAAGTAGAGGACGAAGATGAAGAGTAACTGCCCTTGTGATATTGACGGTTTTTGTCCATACGATGCACAATATATTAATACTTGTGAATGGTATTGCAGCGAGGAAGAACCGCAAGATGAACCTAAAATTTGGGAGGAAAATTAAATCCTCCTTAATTAGATGTATTACATCTAACAAAAAAGAGGAAAAGAGTTTTATCTCTTTCCCTCGGGAATTGCTATGAGAACATTGTTTACATTCTTCATTACATAAATCTTATCCCATTTATGTTCCTTTGGATAAAAACATCTCTTGTCCTTATCTACAATAATCGGCTCTTCAAATTCCCTTTTCATTCTACGGAGTTCCTCAATAGGAACAATTCTATTGCGCGAATGATTGTTTTCGGATTGCAAGAGTTCATCATCAATTTTTATGTAAACAAGATAATGATTTTTGAATTTTCCAAACCAATCAATAAACTGCAATCTCTTTACTGCGGTTGGCGCATTGGTATCAACAACAACAGTTTCCCCTCGCATTTCGGCTTCAAAAATTGCCTTGTAGAAGTCTATCCAAACATTAAAGGAAATTTCTTCCTTATCATAGACATTCTTATCATTAGCATAATAAGGCGCATAAAAATCATCAATACTAAGATAAGTATATTCGTTCTGTTTTGCAAAAGCCTTTGCATAAGTAGTCTTTCCAGCACCAGAAAGACCGCACATTAGATACATATCTCCCATTTCTTTTCTCCTTCTTCCTTATTCAAGTATTATTGTGGGATTTTCATAGACAGTAACCTCATCATCGGGCGCAAAATGATATAGACTACCACTTTGAAGGCTTACTGAATTTAATTTAGTATAATCTGTTACCATAAAAATAGTTCCACTACGCTTAAAGACATCTCCAATAGATAATTCACCAAAAGTAGTCGTTCCTTTTGTCTTGTCAATAATATTCATTTTTCTTTCTCCTTTCTTATTACGCCTTAATTATACCATATTAGGATAGTTTTGTCAATAAACTTAATTAGATGTTATACATCTAATTTTTTTGAGGAAAGGCGGATTACTCCGCCTTTTCTCTCTTTGCCTTATCTTTGGCAATCTTTTTTGCCTTTGCTTCCTCTGCGGCGGCTTTCTTTGCGGCTTTATCTTCGCAGTCTATCTTGTACTGCTCTCGCCTACCATAGCCGTCATATTCCTCATCTGCCGTACCCTTAGGAACCTTGACTACGATTTCTACCCAGCCCTCTTCTCCATCGGTTGCGACAGTAGGAAAGTTAAGGGTATTGGAAGCTATCATTCCAACATCTTCGCCGTTGTCGGCAAAATTTTTCAGAAGAGCAGAAATGATAGTGGCGCGAATTTCATTCGCATTGGCAAGTTTCATATAGTTTCTCCTTTCTTTCTTTGTAACCTTATTATACTACCTTTTATTATACTTGTCAAGACTCTTAATTAGATGTGATACATCTAATTAGGAGGTTGCTTGGGAATTATTCCCAAGCACCTTTCCTCATCTTTCTGTGTTGACGGATACATTTGGCAAATATTTCTTTTTCTATTAGTACATCTTCAAGTCCTGTATGATTTTCGGTGAAGCTATTATCTCCACTTATATATTTGTAGAGAATTTCAGCGGTTGCCCTTACTTTTCCATTCTTTTGACAGTAGCCATTTTTATTACACCATCGTATATATGTTCTCTGTTTACAGATTGTATCTTGTGCCATTTTTAGTGTATCCCACAAGGGAATACCATAAGGAAGAAAAAATCTTACTTTTGACTTTGTTATATAACGAAGTGTATAATTTACTGCACGATAATCAAATGGAGCATTATGCGCTATGATAGCTTTTACATTATACTTTTTACACAAATCGTGTATATGTTTTCTTGCCGTATAAATGGAAACAATTTGACGAGAGCCCTTTTTTATATCTGCTTCATATATAGGTCTTTTCTCTGCATAATAGGCAGTATCAAAAAGAGCCTTATCAGCGCAAAATATATCGTATATGATGAAGCTAAAAGTTTCATAAACTCGCCCTTTTTTATCGTGAATTGCCCCGCCAAAATCATACATTATAGGACATTCAAGACTATTTGCCGTTTCTGTATCAATCGTTAAATAATAATTTTTGCGTTTGTCAATCACTTATTTTCTCCTTTCTTATTTACATACTGATTATACCATATAATTCAGATTTTGTCAAGAGAAGAATTAGATGTAATACATCTAATTAGTAAGGGGTAGTTTTTTTACTATCCCTCTACCTCATAAGGTAAACATCAAAGCCTATATCTTCAAGAGCATTTATTAGACAATTTATATCATAATAAAGGTCATCATCGGGAGTGATGTAGCGCGCAGTATTCTTTACAAGACCATAAAATGCGCCAGCTATATACTCCTCTGTTTCTGTAAGATTAAGGTCGCCGCCTACTATTCTTTCCATTCTAAAACCTCCCATATTCCCATTCTTCGGGCTCAATTATAAAATCGGCATAAACTCTTTCTGCAAGCTGAAATATTAGCTTTAGATTATCGTGAATATCACCAGGCGGTAGCTCTCCAAAAATGTCATAGCACATACTGCGGAAAGCATCGTAAATACGATTTTCGGTTGCGTTCATAGAGTATTCTGTCTTCTTTTTAGAGGTAACTTTCATTTTCTTCTCCTTTCTTATTTACATATTGATTATACCATATAAAGTTAAGTTTGTCAATTCTTTTTTTTAGATGTGATACATCTAATTTAGGACTTTGAGGGCAAGTCGCGCCCTCAAGTCCAACAAAAAGAAAAGAAAAGAAAAAGAAATTCTAATTTATTGCCGCGGCGACTATTGCGATGATTATAAAAATGATAATCGCAAGACCAACGCCAATCCAAAGCGGCGCGAGTACCCATATCCATTTCCAATCAATAACTCCGACAAGTTTCAGTATTACAAATACTATTGTAAGGATAATATCAAGTCCAAATCCATTATATGTAGTCTTATTTTCCATTTTCTTTCCACCTTTCAATTTTTTCAAAATTTTTCTTTACACATTCAAGAGTTTTTATAAAAATTTCCCATTTTTCATCGTTTGCGATTTCTTCCCTATTTAGGTGTACAACTCCGCCCCAACTATCTTCAAATATTATAGGATAATTATAATCTGTAGGATTGTATAATACTTTCATTTTCTTTTCTCCTTTCTTTTCCCTTTTGACATCTTTATTATACCATAATTTTAGGAAAAGTCAATATTAAGAATTAGATGTGACACATCTAATTGATAAAAAAGGAAAAAGGTGGAAATTTCCACCTTTTACCTAAATGCCCTCTGCAAAGCTATAAATACATTTTCATACAGTTCATCTGCATATCTTGTAGTGTAAATAATTTTTGCAGTTTTCATTTTATCAAAAATATATTTATTGCTTCTTTCGGCTATTATCGTTGTGTTACAAGTATCAGCACAACAAAATACCATATCATTATCGGGTTCGCAATCTCCGTCAAAAAGAATGATATTGTAATTGTAAGTATTTCCCTTTTGTAGAGTACGGAAGATTTTTCCAAAATTTTCATCTACTCTATTTCCACCATTTGGATTTATCAGACGATGATTTTTATCTTGCAGTATCTCTCCTACTCCACAATGGACAATATCAAGAGTAAAATTTTTGTTTTTTCTTTCTACTGCCGTAAGGGCAATAATTAGCTTGTTAACAACATCTTTATTACGATAAAAACTACCACTTACATCAATAAAAAGGTTGAGATGCAGACTACCAAAGCGGTTATTTCCTCTTGCTTCAAGTTTTCTCTCAAAAAAGCGATAATCTTCATTTCCACAATAACGAGGGTTAAGTATTCCACTATGTCCTGTCGTTCCGTTTCCACTACTGTTCTTTTTATTAAAGATACTTATTATATTCATAAGTCTTTCAGTAAGAGAATTATCTATAAAACCGCCAAAAGCATTTGAGAAAATTCTGTCGCCAAGTCCATTTTTGCCACTTTCTCCGTTTTCTTCTTCTTCTCCGTCTTTCGCATTTTTATTATCTTGGTGTTCGTTATTTACATTATCTTCGCCATTTTCACCACTTTCATTATTTTCGCCGTTCTCGCCATTTTCGCCATTTTGAGGAAGATTAGCTTTTTCACCATTTACATTTTCACTAATTTTTTCCTCACCTTTTGTGCTTTTGGAAGCATCAATATTTTCCTTATCTTCTTTTGTTACTCCATTTTCGTCACTAAAAGTCTGTATCGGAGAAATTCCGTTTTTATCAAAATCTTTACAATCTTTATCATCTTCAAAATTTTGCGAAGCATAGTCAGAGGGATTTTTGGAAAAATCTTCTAAAACTTTTTTCCAGAGTTTTTCAACATCATTATGATAGTATCTTACTGCCCAATCAATGTAATTATTCTTTGCAGATATAAAAGCATAATTTTTTATAATTTTCTCTACTGCTCTTACAAGAGGTTTTCTACCTATACGATGACGGCAAAGGACAAAAAACGCTTGTTCGGGGCTTGTAATAGGCTCGCCATTATAAGGACTAATTGCATTAAGCAGACCATTAAAGTCTGTATTCATATAATAGCCTTTTAACAGAGTTTCTATTCTTTCATCTTCAAAAATATTAAGCCATTTTTCCATCTCTATAAGAGGAGTAAGGACAGCATGTGAAACTTCGTGATAAAGGACGGAGCGAATAGCTACTTCCTTATCAATTTCATTTGCGCTTGACAGAGCATCTACAATATTCTTGTAGGCAAAGGTTATCTTATCTTCAAGTGGATTATACCGACTTGTTTCTGCTTCATTATCAAAGCATACGGCAATTTTTCTTTTTGCATAATACCCTATGGGTAGAGTTTCTGCAATCTCTTTAATCTCTGCAAAACTAATTTCCATTTTCTTTTTCCTTTCTTTTTTTTGTTCTCTTGTCTTATTGACAAGTCAATTATAGCATACAAAAGTCAAATTGTCAATAGTATTTCAAAAATAGGAATTAGATGTGATACATCTAATTCATAAAAAGAGAAAAGTGGGAATTTTTCCCACTTTTCAGACAAGAGCAGAGAAAAGGTCATCAGCAGACAGAGTAAACTTTTTAGTTACTGCACACCTATCGACAAGAGGTTCGGGCAGACCATAAGTCATTCCATTTACTGTCAAATTCATCGTGCCGATAATACTGAAATTTTCGCTTATCTCTATGACATTTCCCTTATAAGTGATAGCAGACTTATTATCCAAAAGACCTTGCAGAAAACGGAGTGTATCATAAGGAAGCAGATTTATCTCGTCCATAACGATTGTTCTTCCGTCCGTCATAGCCCGCCAAAAGTCAGAGGGCTTGTAAGTTGCTTTTCCGTCCACAAAGACAAAATCTTCCATAAGGTCAGACGGAAGCATTGAGGAATTGCAGACAATAGGCTTGCTTCCACTTTCTGTCATAGCTATGGTGGTCTTGCCTGTACCCTGTGAACCGTAGTAAAGTCTAAATCTATGATTGACTACCTTTGTAGGCTCAACAAGACTAATATCAAGGAGAATTTTTTCAAATTCCTTTGAAGTGATTTTAGCCTTTATCTCATTACAGTATGGACTATCAATCAATTCAAAGTAATTAGTTACATACTGCGTAGCAGACTGTCGGTTAATTTTAAGGTTAATAGCAAGTGTATTCACAAAACGGAAATTAGGCTCAAAATCAAATTCCTTGAAAAAGTCCATAAGTCCTTTTATACCATTGATTGCCCTTTCCTTTTTCCTTTCATCAGTAAGAGTTTCTACAAGCTCTTCTTTCGTCATTCCAATCTCGGGATAAAAGACCTTAGCGACATTTGGATAACGGCGAGAAAACATCTCCTCATCGTTTACAAAACTTGTTCTTGTTCTGTCTGCTTCATTTCTCATAGCACGATAAAAGTCATCAAATTCTCTCTCGTGCGCTTTTACGGCAGAGGTTATCTCTACATTATTGAGATAATAAATTCCCTCTTTACTCTTGCGAAAATTAAAACTTGCGCTAATAAACATTTTTTTCTTCCTTTCTTTTTTTCTTTTTTTTTGTTCTCTTGTCTTATTGACAAGTCTATTATAACATATTTTGCGAAAAAGTCAATAGTTTTTGCAAAATAGAATTAGATGTAATACATCTAATTAGGAAGAAGGCGCGAGTTGGATAAAAATTCCAATTCGCGCCGTGTGATTTTTTAGAAAATCTTTTGACATTCACTCGCAAAATATTTTGCGTTAAACTGATTACAAATTTCAGTTACTTTTCTTGTATCACTTTGTGTAGCACAATAAAAATTGAAAAGTGTATGTTTATCGCTAATTCTTATATAGCTATGCGGAATATCATCAAGAACATTATCAATCTTTTCTGTAAATTCAGTAGGAACAGTCACTTCCACTTTCCACATCTTGTCCTTTTTCATCTTTTCCTCTATCAGCTTTACGATGAAAACACCGATAACATTACAGACAAAAGTTATAACGCATTTCTGCCACATAGGAAAGTCCATAACAGTATAGACAAGGACAATGTTATAAAACGCAAAGTAAGCACCGCTTATTAGGCTTGCAAGCGTTTTACCACTTTTTATAGTAGTGATTGAACGGACAGTAGAAAAGATAACATTGACAATGGAGAGAACGACAAACACAATAATAAATTTCATTTTGATTTTCCTTTCTTTTTCTTTTTGTATACTAATTATAACAAAATTTTAGGCAAAAGTCAAGATGGATAATTAGATGTGGTACATCTAATTAAAAAAACGGGGAAATTACTCCCCGTTTTCCTTCTTCTTCCTCTTTGCGCTATCTTTTTCTATCTTTTTTGCCTTTTCGGCTTCCGCTTTTGCCTTTTTTTCTGCCTTTTCCTTAACCTTTATTTTATAACTTTCCGCTACTCCATATCCGTCAAATCCGTCCTCATCTCTTGCGCCAGAGGGTACTTTTATGACAATCTGTATCCATTTGTCATTTCCCTCACTATCAACACAAGGAAAAGCACATTCATTTGAATTGGTCTGCATTACATCTTCGCCCTTTTCGGCATAGAACTCCATTATAGTCTGTAAGACCTTTTCACGAAGTTCATTATCCAAAACTCTATTATTTGCCATATAAAATTCCTTCTTTCTCTTATTTTCTATAAAAATTATATCACAAATTTGCGAAAAAGTCAAATTTTTAATTAGATGTTGTACATCTAATTAGGGTGAGAGGGGAGATTTCTCTCCCCATTCTCATCAGTCAATCCAATAGACCTTGCGAGTACCAACCTTGGGTATCTTCACATCGGCGCTATTGACTACGCCCTCGCCAACAAGCTGACGAGCGAGAGAGCCAGCCTTGTTGTGCGACTGTCCAATGCCCGCGCCAAGCTCAACCTCGGTGAACTTCTTGCCCTTGTTGTCATTGAGATAGCCAATCAGAGCGGTCTTAATGGGAGCATTAGCTTCCGCCGTCTTGCTCGGCTTCTCAGCGCGCTTCGCCTTGCGCTTCTCAATGAGCGCAAGCTGACCCCTTGCCCAATCACGAGTATCCTCGGGCAGAGTGCTATTAGCGATAAGGGTGAGATGCTCAATCGTAGTCTTCTTCGGGGCGGTCTCGGTCATATCCATAGTGGTCTTTCCTTTCTGCACTTTTAGTGCGCTTGCGTTTGGTCGCAACCCTTTTTTTTGAGGTTCCTGTCCTCTTTTACAAGGTTATTATATCACAAAAGCTTTTGTTTGTCAATAGTTTTTTGAAACTTTTTTTGAAAATGTCTGTAGCCACATTTTCGGTTTTTAGTTTCTTTTCCCTCTTGACATTTATAATTATATCACAAAATCCCAAAAAGTCAATAGGGTAGAATTAGATGTAATACATCTAATTAAAATTGAGGACAAAAAGTCCTCAAGAAAATGTGTTGAAATAGACAAAGGTAAATACAGTGAGTACTGTAATAGCTGTTCCCATAAGAAAGCGGCCAAGCCGCTCATTTAATACCATTTGTCCAATTACATTAAGAATAAGGGTGATAAGATAAAGAACAAAAGTCCATTTCATTTTTATAGCTCCTTTCAAATAATACCCATACAAAAAAGGGTTATAAGACAATCCACTGCGACAACGCCAAATAGCGAGACAAAGCCGATGAGGGCTTCTTTTATTCCACAGTTTATAAACAAATCAATAAAAATCCAGATTAGTGCGACTATACCCGTGGCTATTAGAATGGATACCGCGATAATTGCTTTAATTTCCATTTTTTGAATTTTCTCCTTTTCTTTTTCTTTTTGTAATTTTATTATACTACATTTTCCAAAAAAGTCAAGAAGATTAATTAGATGTAATACATCTAATTAGAAAAAAAAGCAGGATTACTCCTGCTCTTTTTCTCTTTCCTTATAGAAGTGAATGATGGTATCCGCCATATCATCAGCGATCATACAGGTAACCTTTCCATTATCCCAAGGGAAGCCCATTGACTCAACGAAGCCCTCGAGATGACCATAGTTATCACTATGACAGATAACATCAGCGTTCTCAGCCCATTCAAAAACAAGCTGCGCGCCGTCATAGAGACGACGAAACTTAAAGGGAATATCATTCACGAGAAGTCTAACCCCTATATGTTCAATGGTAGCGAGGTGAATAGCAACGGCTTTTGTCATTTTTTTTGAAAACTCCTTTTATTCTATTACTATAGTAGCGTTAATAACTACTACCTTATCATTATTACTAAAATCATACCAAAATCCACTTTCCAAATTGATAGCTGCTCCTGAATTATTAATTTCATCAGTTTTCATAAAAGCTTCATCTTCATACCTAAAAATCGTTCCCTCTGTAATTTCGCCAAAACTAACCACATTTTTGTCAATAATTCTTGCCATTTTCTGAAATCTCCTTTTCTTTTTTTTATTTTGTACCTTTATTATAGCAAAAATTTTGAAAAAGTCAATAGGGTGATTTAGATGTAGTACATCTAACTAAAAAAAGGGAGAAAATCTCCCTTTCTTAGTACTCATCAAAGCCGCTGGCTTCAGCTTCCTCTTCGGTCAGCTTTCCCCCATAAAGGAGTTTGGGCGTTTCGCCCTCTTCGAGATAGAACTCAAGCTCGACAGCAAGCTTATCGACTATTGTCACTGCCTCACTAAGATAGTTCGCGCCGACAATGAACTGCTTACCGCTATTAAATTCTTCAAACAGATAGTACTTCATTTTGAAAGTCTCCTTTTCTCTCATCTTTGTACCTTTATTATAGCAAAAATTTTGAAAAAGTCAATAGGGAAAGTTAGATGTGATACATCTAATTACTCCCCTTTCGGGGATTATTGTTTTAGCTTTTAATTTCTATAGTTACAATCGCTACCTGTAGAAGATGGATATTACCGACTTTAGGCCAATCATCATTCACTTTAACGCAATAACCGCCGCGTTTCCCTTGTGTTATAGTCCATTTCTCATTACAGGTATATTCTTTATAATATCTATTGCGGATGATGTTTTTTGCCTTTTCAAAAGCTTCATCTAAATTTAGAAAATAATGTTTTCTATTTACTAAGTATGCTCTCATGTTTCTCCCTTGCTTTCTGAATACAGTATAGCACACTTGCGGCTATTTGTCAATACCTTTTTCAAAATTTTTTTGCCCGGGCGAAAGCTGACCGCAAGGTCAGCAATCATCGGTATAGCACCCCATGTAAGGGTCAAAACCGCAATCCTCGTTATAACCCCAATCTTCAAAATCGTTCTCAGGTTCACGCTCAATGGTGGCAACGACCTCGCCAGTATCCCAATCGCAGATGATGCCAAGCATAATGCGAGAGTTCTGCTCCATCTTGTATTCAATGAAGTCAGCACACTCACGCAGGTCATGCGGCATAGACTCGTTGCGGTAATCAATTACCTCATTGTTGGTATAGGCGAGGGAGCAATAGAAATGTCCGTAGTTCTCAAACTTGATAATCATTTTGTGATTTTCTCCTTTTCTTTCATCTCTGTACCTTTATTATAACACAATTTTTCAAAAAGGTCAAGTCTTAAAATTAGATGTGTTAAATTAGATGTGATACATCTAATTACTCCCCTTTCGAGGAGAAATTAGTTTTTATAATCGCATCAACAACCAGGCTGTGCGAGGGTAATTACCCTCGCTTGAAGTCTACATTGACATTAGAAGTAAATATCATTCTCAGTAGAGTAATAATCAGCGTAAGCAGAAGTACAAGCTTCCAACTGAAAGCGACAGTCCAAGTGCCGATAGCGACTACACCAAACATAGGAAGCAGAGCGCAAATCCCCCAAACAACTCCTGCAAAGCAGAGAAAAGACAGCGCACAACCTACAATCAGAGCAGTAATCCAAGACAGAATTTTCATTTTTTTTATCTCCTTTTCTTTTTTGTGATTTTATTTATTTTTTATCTCATTTACAAGTATATTATAACACAATTTTCAGAAAAATCAAGTCTTAAAATTAGATGTGTTAAATTAGATGTGATACATCTAATTATAGAGGAATAGGGTGCGGTCGTCGCGCACCCTCTCCTCTTACTCCTTTTAGGTGAGGACCAGCTCGGCATTAACGGGCTGAACAAGCTCGTCAAGCTCTATGTGGTACAGCTCGCCACTCGCAAAAAAGAGGGCGTTGCAGGCATCTCCGAAGCGGTCCTCTACGACCTCGGTTGCCATATAGACATCCTCGTCATAGATGAAAACATCGCCGACGAGCAGAGTACTGAGGGGGACCAGAGCAGTAGAAGTGTTGTTAGTGATAATCATTTGTTTTTTCTCCTTTTCTTTTTTTGTGATTTTGTTTGTTCTCTGTCTCATTGACAAGTCTATTATAACACATTTTTCAGAAAAGTCAATAGAGTGAATTAGATGTAATACATCTAATTATTCCCCTTTCGGGGAAAATTACTCAATCTCGAGATATTCGTAGTTGAGCAGGTCACACAGCGCGCTATCAACCGCATTGGCAAGGTTTTCCAGCTCACCATGTATAGAGGAGTGGTCATAGATGCGGTTTATAAAAGCAAAAACCTCTTCCAAAAACGCGCGGTCTTCCTGAGTGAGAATAAGGGTTTCGGTTGTTTTGATAGTCATTTTAATTTTCTCCTTTTCTTTTGTTTTTGTACCTTGATTATACTACTTATTGCATAAGTTGTCAATATGGTAAATTAGATGTAATACATCTAATTATGGAGAGAGCCTTTACAGGCTCTCTATCTCTCCAGTCTGAACATTAAAGCGATAGTCGTTGATGTAGCAGTCTTTCGCTTCGTAATAGCTGCCCCTCTCGCCGTTCGGATAGCTTACATACTCTTTCATAAACGCGCCGATGTGCTTGCGGGTAGTCTGACTATAAGTGCCAGTGCAAGTAAGCCAGCCGTCATGTGTCAGCTCGCACACAAGAGTGACATAGCTGTAAAGGTAAATATTGCCGTCCTCGTCAATTTCAACATGGGCCTGTGCATAGGGCATCGCGGAAAGTTTCTTGATAATCATTTGGGAAAATCTCCTTTTCTTTTGTTTTTGTACCTTTATTATAACAGAAATTTTCGGAAAGTCAATAGTCTGAATTAGATGTAATACATCTAATTAAAAAAAAGTAGAGATTAAATCTCTACCTTTTTAATTATAAAGTGGTCATAAATCTCGCCCGTCTCGCGACTGACGAGAAGATATGTAAAACCATCTGTGACCGAAGTAGAGTAAAGAATTACATCAGCATCAGAATAGTCTTCGCGCGAACGATAGACATAGTCGCAAGCTTCGTTTAGGCTTCTGTAGGGAATCGGCGAGACATAAAGTTCGTCCTCGACGGGAGTGCGCGAAATTACGATGTAGCAAGTCATTAGAAAATCTCTCCTTTTCTTTATCTTTGTACCTTTATTATAACAGAAATTTTCGGAAAGTCAATAGTCTGAATTAGATGTAATACATCTAATTCGTGAAAAAAGGGGAAAATTACTCTCCCCTTTCAAGTTCCCTTAATTCATCGTGAAGTTTGAACCACTTTCTCTCGTCTTCGTAGTCCCAAAAATCTTTCATATCAAGGTCAAAGATTTTTTCTTTGAGTTCCTTTATTCTCTTTTCTTTTTCACTCATTGTAATAGCTCCTTTTAGAGTGCGTTGAAAATAATGCCGATGCAGACGACACCCAGCATGCCGACAGCGATGGCAATATAAACCACAGCGGACAGCGGATTGACATACACAGCAAGCGCAAGTATAATGGCGATGACGGCGAAGATGATGAGAAAAATATCGAAAATTGTCTTTTTCATTTTTGGAACTATCTCCCTTTTCTTTATCTTTTGTACCTTTATTATAACAAAAATTTTTGGAAAAGTCAAGAGATAGAATTAGATGTACTACATCTAACTTAATTTTCTATAAATAAGGCAAATTACTCCGAGTGACTTTTCATCCCCATCCCAAGGGCATTACCACAAGGGCTTAGCTACTGAGTGTCTTTCTTTTTGCCTTATTTATAGAATTGAAAAGGGATTTTGTCAAGGGGATTTCAAATTTCTTTGAATTTTTTGAGCAACACCACAAGCCTGCGCATGGCTTCTCTTGCGGTCTCTTTTCTCCGTTTGGGACTTTACGTTTATCTTTCTCCCCTTGACACTTATATAATACTACTTATTTTATCTTTTGTCAATATCTTAAATTAGATGTAATACATCTAATTATGGAAAATGGGGAAAAATTCCCCATCTTCTCAATATTTATATTTATCAAGTCCGCTCATTTCAGCTTCTATGTCAGACAGCTCGTCAATGAAAACGACATCGTCAATGTCTTCAACGACACCATCAGACCACAGGTCTTCAAGGATTGTTAGTGCATCAGCATAATCCTCTGCGCCAATGAGGAAGCGGAAACCCTCGCTAATTTCTTCAAACAGAAAATTTCTCATTTTTTTTGAAAATCTCCTTTTCTTTTGTTTTTGTACCTTTATTATAAATGATAAATTCTAATCTGTCAATATGTGAAATTAGATGTGTCGTTTTAGAATTAGATGTAATACATCTAATTATTTTAGGAAAAAAGAGGACTATTTTAGTCCTCTCTCCCATCAAAAAACCATTTTACGGAAAAATCCTCGAAAACCCATTCTATGGAAATTCCGTCCTGAAACTCCCAAGAGCTTGCATACATTATGTAGCCGAGAGCCGCCTCAGCTTCTGCCGTGAGGTTCTGCTCGCAGATGTAGACTTCTATGACCTCACCACCATCGTCATAGATGTCGCCGAGGTAAGAAAACGGCGCGAGCATATCAAGTATTTCATCGTAAGTCATTTTTGGAAAATCTCCTTTTCTCTTAAATTCTGTAATCATTATAAACGATAAATTCCAAAAAGTCAATAGTACGAATTAGATGTGATACATCTAATTTCTAAAAAGGGAAAAAAACCCTTTTTAGTTTTATGACTTCATTTCATGATAAATAGTTTCCAGAATTTCGAAAAGTTCTGAATCATACTTGTAAGGAATTTCTATGCGATTAATATCCTCGCAATTTTTGAAAAAGATATGAACTACATTTGTGTAACGATTGACTGATACATTTCTGATTTCTTCACAGTTAATAATCTGATTTTCAAACTTTACTACTTTCATGATTTTATAACCTTTCCATAATTTCTATAAAATTTTTGTCAAAGGTTTTTCAGAAAATATTTCACTTTTCTGAAAATTGGTCTATTATTATTTAACTACTTAACCTCGTTATTTTGTACTCGGTACCGTTATTCTCGGTTCTCCCCTTTGACATAGACATATTATCACATATTTTAGGAAAAGTCAACGGAATAAATTAGATGTGATACATCTAATTAAAAAAAAGGAAGATTACTCTTCCTTTTTCTCCCAGTAGCGGATATATACGCCCTTGTGCGCATCTGCGTAGGCGCGAGCTTCCTTGTAGCTCGCATAGTGCGCGATGACCTTCGCGCCGCGCATAGCGTCAAAGCCCTTGCTCTCGTCGACAGTAACACCATAGATAGACATAGTAACTCCTTTCGAGGCGGCCGCCCTTTTGTCGGCTCCGTTCCTCATTGTCTGTATGATACCACATCCGGCGACAACTGTCAATAGACAGAATTAGATGTGATACATCTAATTCCACCACAAAAGAAGAAGGGGAGCTCAGCTCCCCTTCACCGCCCAGTAGCGGATATACCGCGAGCGGCTCTCGTCCGCGTAGGCGCGGGCGTCCTCGTAGCGCTCGAAGTGCGCGATGAGCTTCTCCCCGCGCATGACATCGAAGCCGCGGCTCACATCGACAGTAATCCCATAGATAGACATAGTAACTCCTTTCAGAGGCGGCGACCCTTGCCGTTCGCTCCGTCCCTCATTGTCTATATGATACCACATCGGGCGCAGTCTGTCAATAGGTGGAATTAGATGTGCCACATCTAATTCTTTAACGATTTAAATCAATGAAGTGCGAGACACATCTAATTCTTTAACGATTTAAATCATTAAAGTGTTAAAGTAAAAAGAGGGGAAGCTCAGCTTCCCCGAGGGGCGAGAGGGGCTTAGCCCCTCTCAAAGAACTCGTCCGCGGTCGGCAGGTCGAACAGAACGCTTTCGATGTAAGCGGCTATCGGCTTGGAAGCCTTGGGGCGGACGGTCTCGCTCACATAGAAGCTCTGAATGTGGAGGTGTCCGCGACTGTCCCACTTGGTGAACTGTCCGCGACCCGTGTAGCCGTTGAGGAACGCGACCCACTGCTCGCGCGTGAACACATAGCCCTGGCTTTCGGCGGGGAAATTGGGGTCAACGTTGGGGCAATAGATGACATACTGAGCCTTGTCGGCATTCTCAATCTCCCCGCAAGCCGACTTGACCTCGCAGGTGTAGCGCTTGCCATCCTTGGAAAAGCGGATGTCCTCAGCGCCCTGCCTCTTGACCTTGTAGCAGCGACGGCGGGAGATATACGAGCGCATAGCAAGCTCGAAAGCATCGCCAAAACGCCCCAAATCCGTAGCCTTACGAATGGAAAGCTCCTCGCGCATAATGGTGATAGTGTCAATCATTTGTTTCTTTCTCCTTTTCTTTTTGTTTGTTTTTGTCCTCGGGGTTTATCCCCTTGACGATTTTATATTAACATCTAACCGACATATAATCAAAGGCGATTATAGACGATTATAGCCGATTACACGCCATTATCCTTTGCTTTTCTCCGTTTTCCTTCGTTTTTCGCAGTTTTTCGCCTTTTTTCGCCTTTTTTGGACTTTTGGCTATATATTTTTTGTTATAGTGATTATAACTTTTTTTTTATTTTAGAAGGCGGGCGGGCATTTTGGGAAATAGTTAAACGCTTAACTTTTCAAAAACCGGGCCTGGAAAATTAGTTCCATGAAATCAAAATTCAATCTTAGTTCCACAAAATCAAAATTCAATTTCTCCTTTCGCGAAGCGAAAATTTGACTTCCCCCTAATTCCATGGTATAATATAATTAGAAGGTATAAAAACCTTCTAAAATCCTTCAGCGTATAAGAGGTCACAAAATGAAAAATAGATTAGACTTAGATTGGGGGCTCTCTACAGCCAAAGACCGAACCGCCTTTCTAACCGAGTATATAAATGAAGATATATTTGAAAAACGTCCGCCTAATGAAGACGAACTCGAAACAATGGCGAACTATTTACTGTGGGGACAAGACGAAGACGGACTAAATCCTGACCAACGAAAAGAAATTCAACTCCCTCGAAAAAACCAAACTTGGAGTGGGAAAGAACCCGAGTCATTAGAGGCCCTTTTGGAGAGTCCTACCTTTTTAGAAAGTGAGGTTTATAAGCTTGGGGCTGTCGCACCCAAGAAGACCCGCAACGTTTTCAGCCGCGAAGAACTCAAAAAGAAATTAAGTCCCGAAAGCTTAGAACCTTTTGAAACCCTTTGGGAAGAAATTGATAGGATTGAGATTTTAATTAACTTTTTTGAGATTTTTAAAGGGAAGAGGGAAAAGCCACCGAGAAAAGAACTTTTGGAGAGATTTTCTGAGGAAGAGGTTGAAACGTTTAAGGCACGAGCCGAACAACTCACTCAATTTAAGTTTTTAAAACTTAAGCATTTACTTGTGGAGTTAAGAAGAGAACAATATACGCTGAAAGACGCAGTATTGCCGCAAATTGTAAGCTATGGGGAGATTATTGCGCCCGACGAAGAAGAAACTTTTAATTTTGAAATTTTTCCGTTTGGTGAACAACAAGATCTTTTGTTTAGAGATTTTGGAGAGTTATTGCCGCAGAATTTTTCAGAAGAAGAACTTAAAACCATTTCAAGTTATTATTGGAAGAAAAAAGAAGATGAAAAACGTATACGGCGCGAAAGCACTTTCTACTTCGATTTTAGAGAACTAGAAATGGTTTATCAGTTACTGTTACAGCAGGAAGAACTCCGGGGTACAACAGAAATTAACCAAAAATTGTTGGATATATTACAGTATTATGTGCGCCAGGCTGACCTTCCTCCCATTCAAGAAAAAATTTTGGTTATGAAGATTAGAAGGAATAAGAACCAAGATATTGCGAACTTTGTGAATGGGGAGTTTGGAAAGAGTTATACGGCGAATTATATTAGTACGATTTTTCGACAGAAGATTATACCTGCAATTAATGAGGTTGCGGCCTATCATGAGAGGATAGTGGGGAGTCTATTTTTTGAAGAGGATTTTAAGACCTGCAGTGGATGCGGCCGGCTTTTACTGCGCGACCCCATCAACTTTGTGAGAAGAAGTCGTGCAAAAGATGGACTTAGCAACCATTGTAAGAAGTGTGATAAAGAAGAAAGAGAAAAGAAAAAGGGAGGTATTATAAAAGATGGCGAAAGATATTAAGGGATTTCAGCGCCAACTCCTCCAACTTGAACCAGTTGAATTTATTGGTGTCGCTCGCATTTTAGGGGTTCAATTGTTTGATGTGGAAAAGAATGAGCCTATGATGTTTGATGAGATTTTTGCGGACATGATGGAGAAATATGCGGGGCTATCGCGCAAACAAAGGCGGAACTTAGAACGTTTACTGCGCGCGGCCACTAAAAAGGAAGACGATTCAAATGATTAAAGGTGATAAAATACGCCCACCGCAGGACTTCTTAGTAAAGCAATGCGCGCGGTGTAATGGTAATTTTGGGCCTGAAAACTACACAAAAACAAAAAGTTGGTTTTATCCAGATGGATATTTGCCAGTTTGTAATGATTGTTTAAAGGCTTATTTACAGCACTATGATTTTGATTGGGCATATGTGAGTAAGATTTGTCAATATGCGGACATTCCTTTTGTTCCGACCAAGTGGGAGGAACTGCGAAAAGTGAATGGGGATGATGTATTTCCAATTTATGCGTTGGTTTTCTTTGGAGAAGAATTTGAAGACTTAGGATGGGGCGACTATTTTGAGGAGTTCAAACGTCTACAGCGCGAAAGCATTATAGAAGAGGAGTTACCAGAGTTAAGAGAAGAGAAGATTAGGAAGCTAAAGGAAAAATGGGGTCCAAACTATGATTATGATGCGCTGACTTATCTTGAAAATCTTTATAATGGTATTTTACAGACACAAAATGTGAATGGCGCCCTTCAAGGCGACCAAGCACTTAAACTTTGTAAGATTTCTTATGAGATAGATAATTGTATTAGAGAAGGAAGCGCTGTTGATAAATTACTTGCAAGCTATGATAAGTTAGTTAAAACAGCAGAATTTACGCCAAAGAATGTTAAGAGCGCGAGTGATTTTGACTCTGTTGGAGAGTTATTTAGATGGCTTGAAAAAAGAGGTTGGCGCAATCGCTACTTTGATGGAGTTACTCAAGATGTGGTAGATGAAACAATTCAGAATATTCAGAATTATAATCAGAGATTATATACCAATGAAAGTGGAATTGGTGATGAGATTACGCACCGAATTGAAAACCTGAAGGCGGCGCATGATATTGAGGAACAGGGATATTTTGGCGCCGACCGAGATGATTATGATTTGGATACTTATGATACTATCGGATATGATAATTTATTTAAAGATGAGGAAGAAGAAGAATTTAATACTGATTTAGGTGATGATTTAGATGTCTAAAAGAATTTTTAGAGAAAAGAGTTCTTTAGACAAGGAAATTCTCAAACGTGGACAGCGCGAGGGCATTGAAATTGATAAAGGTGCAGTTTTGACTACGCCATATTTGGAAGCCCATGAAGAGTTGTTTCGTAAATATGCGGAATTTTTTACGGCTTATCCAGATTTATTTTTGGATTTGATAAAGCCTGAGTCATCAAGTTTTACTCTTTTCTTTTATCAGAGAATTGTTTTGCGCGCGATTATGAGATTTAAAGAAGTTTATGTGGTTGCGTGCCGTGCGTTCTCAAAAAGCTTTTTAACTATTATTGCAATGTATTTGCAATGTGTATTTATTCCTGGTACTAAGCGATTTATTTGCGCCCCGGCTAAAAATCAGTCAGCGCAAATTGCTAAAGAAAAAATCTTTGAGATTTATAATAACTGGCCACTTTTGCGCCGAGAGGTAGTGGGCGGTGATATTACGGATACGCCAGGTAATTTTGGTAAGGACTACGTAACTTTAAAATTTAGGAATGGCTCACAATTCGACGTTGTTGGCGCCCTTGATAGCCAACGTGGCGGACGTCGTAATGGTGGTCTGATAGACGAGATACGCGACCATGATGAAGAAGCATTAAATGAAATTGTTTTGCCGCTTCTGAATGTTTCGCGCCGGCTTCCAGATAATACAGTTAATGAATGCGAGCCAAATCAGCAAACAGTTTTCTGTACTAGTGCGGGTAATAAAATTAGTTTTGCATATGATAAGTTAATAGATGTTTTTGAAAATGCAATTATTGACCCAAAGAATTCTTTTGTAATGGGTTGTGATTATAGGGTTCCAGTTCTTCATGGATTAATTGACCGCAACTTTATTAATAAATTAAAGAGTTCTCCGGCTTATAATGAAGAATCATTTGCGCGAGAATATCTCTCAATTTGGAGCGGTAGTTCAAGTGAATCCTGGTTCAATTATGATAAGTTACAAAAGTATCGGAAAATAAAAAATCCCGAAACGCACTTTTCTAATGGAGCTGGAGCAAAACAATTCTACATATTATCAGTAGACGTAGGTCGTCTTAATGACCAAACTGTCTGCTGCGTCTTTAGAGTTAATACTGTTCAAGGAAAGTATATTGCGACTTTAGTGAATTTATTTGTTCTTGGGCGCACAACTGAAACGAAGCCTTTTACGATTCAGGCGCGCGACCTCAAGAAGATTATAAGGCAATTTAACCCAAAAGAAGTTGTGATTGATACTAATGGTCTTGGTGTTGGTCTTGCCGATGAAATGATAAGGACTCAAATGGATGATAATGGTGAACAATTGCCGCCTTATGGATTTATAAATGATGAAGAATATAAGAAGATACAACCAAAAGATGCAGTATGTATTTTATATGGAATAAAAGCTAACGGACCTCTTAACTCACAAATCCATGGTAATGCTTATTCAAGACTTACAAGCGGTAAGGTTCGCTTCTTAATAAAGGAGCAAGAAGCAAAAAGTGCGCTTCTTGCAACAAAAGCTGGCCAAAAAATGACAACCGAGCAAAGAGTGAAACGTTTAATGCCGCACGAGATGACGACTCGTCTTTTTGAAGAAATGTCCAATTTGCGTTTACGGCGCGCGGGTGCTTCTCTTGATATTGTCCTTGAGCAAATTAATTCTCGTTATCCAAAAGATAAATATTCAGCATTTGCTTATGGTCTTTGGCGTATTAATGAACTTGAAATTGAAGAATATAAGCGTGTTCAACATCGAACTGGTGTGCGTAAACTAATTTTTTACACAGGAGGAAGATAAATGGATGAACAAGTTGTAACTAGGGATTTATCCTCCTTTACAAAATCAATTAACCAGATGATTTCAACCAATTCACAATCTTATTCAAATCGTTATCATACATATACAGAAAGAAGCGTACAATATACTCATACTGAAATTGAAAATATTGTAAATGGTAATTCATTAGAAGCAAAACAGAAATTATCCCGCGATTATTTTAACAAGGACGGTTTATATAAGCGGATAATTATCTACTATGCAACTTTATTAAAATATCTTGGGGTATTGATACCTAATCCAAGTTTTGGGCAAGAACTCTCCACTTCTCACCTAAAAAAGAGATATTTTAATGCGGTTAATTTTGTAGATAAAATAAAACTGCCTATCCTTGCAACTAATTGCGCCATTAAAGCTTTAGTTGAAGGCTGTTATTTTGGAATTTTCCAAGTAACAGAAAATGGGAATGTCTATGTAATTGATTTACCGACTTCCTATTGCCGGACTCGTTTTAAGGACCTCGAGGGTAATGATATAATTGAGTTTAATGTAAGTTATTTTGACAAGATAATTGACGAAGAAGAAAGAAAACTTTTCTTATCGGCTTATCCAAAAGAGATACAAGCCGCATATAAAAAGTGGAAGAAGGGAAAATTAAAAAGTCCGTGGATATTTTTATCTACGGAAATGACAATTTGTTTTCCATTTTTCTTTGAAGGCGGCCCGCTCTTCTTATCCATCATTGATGATATAGAGAAGTATAAGGACGCTGTGGACGACGAAATTGAACGTGACCTTGAAGAAATTAGGAAAATAATTGTTCAAAAAATCCCGCATCTGACTGATGGTCGTCTCGTATTTGAGCCACCTGAGGCAGAAGAAATGCATAAGGGCGCAGTTGGAATGTTGAAGTCAAATCCGAACATTAGTGTTTTAACAACCTATGCGGATGTTGAGGCTATTGTTTCTAAGACTTCTTCCGACAATGTCCATAATAATTTGGATAAGATGTTACAAACTGTCTATAGTGATAGTGGTACAAGTAGTCAGATTTTTTCTTCAACTGGTAGTTCTACTTTAGAGACTTCTGTCAAAAATGATGTTGCGATGATGATGGTTTTTGCCAACAAAGTCGCCGCTTTCGTTACTTTCCTTGTCAACAAACTTTATTCAAACTCAAATATAAACTTCAAATATTCCATTCTTCCTATAACTTATTATAATGAGAAGGAATATTTAGAGATGACCTTTAAAACTGCAAGTTCTGGTTATAGTTTAGTGTTGCCGGCGCTTGTGTTTGGTCTTACTCAGAAAGATTTAATTAATATGAAAGATTTAGAAAATGATGTTTTAAACCTGAAATCAAAATTAATCCCGCCGGATTCATCTTATACACAAAGCGGCACAGGTAATCCGGTTGGCCGGCCAAAGGTAGCAGAAGAAGAAAAGTCTCCGAAAACTTTGGCAAATGAAAAATCATTAGACAATCAAACTGAAGGAGGCTCTGATTGATGGATGAAGAAAAATTAATTAGAGAGTTCCCTGTGACTGTCTATGGTAACTTAACCAAATATTCAGATACAATTTCAAAAGCAAGAGTTAGAATTTTTTATCGTGGGTCTAATAGGAATGGTACTTATATTTCTGACGAGTTTGCGGAAAAGCTTTTAAGCACTATTTCCTATTCTCCGATAAAAGGTATTTTTGAAGAGTCAGAGGACGATTTTTCGGACCATGGAACTGAAAGAGACTTAGGCCGCATTTATGGTATTGTGCCCGAAAGCCATAATTTTGCTTGGGAAAAGTTTGTAGATGATGATGGAGTAGAAAGAGAATATGCCTGCGTGGATGTTTTACTTTATACTTCTCTTTATAAAGAAGCTCAAATGATTCCTGGCAAGTCTCAGTCTATGGAACTTTATGCTCCCTCAATTAAAGGTAGCTGGGAAATTATTGAAGGTAAAAAACTTTTTAAATATACTGAAGGTTACTTTTTAGGTTTACAAGTCCTTGGAGACAAAGTTGAGCCTTGCTTTGAGGGTGCCGCGTTTTTCAGTTTATATGAAAATTTTGTTAAGTTAACAAAAGAACTGGAAAAGTTTGGTTATATGTTATCAGGAGATAGAGACGAAGGAGGACAGAAAAAAATGGAAGTTAATTTCAAGCTTTCTGACTCTCAGAAGTATAATGCTATTTTCGCTCTCTTAAACAACACTTACGAGGAAGATGGCGGCTGGGTTATTACCTATACTATTTGTGATGTTTATGATGAGTATGCAGTTTGCTACAATTATGAGCATCAGCAGTATGAGAGAGTTTATTACACCAAAGATGATGCTAGTGATTCTTTAGTCCTTGGTGACAGAGTCCGTTGCTTCATTGTTGATGTGACAGAAAGTGAATTAAACGCGCTTAACGCGTTAAAAGACCTCAATGGTGGCAATTTTGAGCGCATTGATGAAAATTATGCGAAAATTGCTGAATATGAGCAGAAAATTGAAGAGTTAAATAATTCTGTTTCTACTTTAGAGCAGGAAAAGGGAGAGTTTACTTGTAAGTTAGAGGATAACGCTCAAACCATCGAGACTCTTCAAAATGAAAACGCGGCTTTAAATTCTTATAAGGCTGAGATTGAAAAGGCCGAAAAGGAAAGCATTATTGATTCCTATGCTAATCTCTTGTCGGAAGATACTCTTGATTCTTTCAGAGAAAAAATCGATGAGTATACTGCTGTTGAGTTAGACAAGGAGCTTGCTTATGCCTTAAAGCAAAATAACTTCTCCGCTTTTAAGAAGGAAGAGGCTCCCGTTGTAATTCCTAAGGACAATCCCCCAACTGGAATAGAGGGTATTTTATCCAAATATAAAAAATAATAACTGGAGGTTTATGAAATGGCTATTAATAGATTAGCGAAGGACGGCTATGGTCAGTTAGAGCTGAACCAAGTTGCCTTCCGTCGTGATGGCCGCATTGAGGCGCAGTGCGCTTTAGATGCTACCGATTTTGCTTCCGCTCCTGCGGAAAATGGCATGATTCTTTGCGTTGACAATGTCAGCCGCACCATTAAGCTGCCGACTTCTGCCAATATTGCGAAGTATCCCCTTGCCCTTAATTATTCTGCTGAGCACCTCTATGACGAGCGTGCGCTCGGCCTCAAGAACTTCAAGCTGGGTCTGAATGACTTCTATCCTCGCTTAGGTTATCTTGACATTGGTGATAAGTTCACCACCAATACTGTTTGCTATGACACTTCTGACTTTGCTGATGACGACGCCCTTAAGACCGCGTATGCTGCCGTTGGCACCACTCCGCTTTATGCTGTTCCTTATCAGGATGGCTATTGGCAGATTGTTGATACTCAGCCGCAGTCTGGTCTCTATTGCTCCGTCGTGACTGGCACTGGCGCCGGCTCCATGCCTGATGGCCAGTATGCCATTAAGCTGCAAGTCATCTCTCGTGTCTAATTTTTGAGAAGGAGGTAACAATAATGGCTGCTACAATTGCTGAAATTAAAGAATTAGCTCTGCACGCTGCGAAGCGTACCGCTCCTGCCACCTTCTCCGTTGACCAGGTTGATGCGGCTTTAGCTGATAGCTTTAAGGAGCTTGCTGGTAATATTAACCAGTTCATGAAGAATCGTTATGATATTTATCAAATTTTAATCGAGACCGTTGATGAGGTTGTTCCTAACCGCGTTATTGATGCTGTTGGCATTTTTGCTGATGTTCGTCAAGTGGGCCAGGGCGACAAGGTTCTCTTTAAGCAGGCTGTTGGTAAGACCCGCGCTAAGAAGTTCTTAACGACCGTTGGTCTTTCTGGCGTGTATGAGACATTCCGTCTTGATACGACCACCTTTGAGCTGCCCATCCGTGCGATTGGCGGTGCTTGCACCCTCGACTTTGAGCGTATGCTTGATGGCGCTGAAGTTATGTCTGAGTTCATGGAAGTCATGACCGATGCTCTGACTGATTCCATCTATCTCGAGGTTCAGAAGTGCCTGCGCGCTGCTGTCAACACTATTAAGCCGACCGCTAACAAGGTTGTTGGTTCTTGGAATGCTGACCAGATGGTTCGCCTTTGCAACATTGTTAAGTCCTATGGCCAGGGCGCCACGATTTTTGCGCCGCCCGAGTTCATCGCTGCGATGGGCCCCGATGCTATAGTTCCTGTTGCGACCGGTACCGGCCAAGGCATCTATCATCCTCAGGATATTGAGCGTATCCACTATCAGGGCTACATCAATATCTTCCGTGGCAATCCCGTTGTGTCCTTCCGTCAGTCTTATGTTGACGATGAGAACACCAAGGTCGCTATTGACCCGCAGTTCGCTTACATTCTTCCGACTGGCGGCGAGCGCATAGTCAAGGTTGTTCTTGAGGGCCAGACCCAGGTTTGGGATTGGACCAATAAGGACCAGTCCATGGAGATAGACTTCTACAAGAAAATCGGTGTTGGCATCCTTGCTACCCGTAATTGGGCTATCTATCAGAACACTGCTATCACCACTCCGGTGTACGGTGGCTAAGTCCTACGGTATATAAAAAAGTGGGGAAGGGGATTTCCCCTTCCCCTTTTTTAAAATAAAAATTTTTGAGTGAAAAGGAGTATGAAAAAATGGAAAACAAGCAAGTAGTTTTAACTAGTACAATTGACGCTTTTGTCAATGTTGATGTGCCAGAGTTACGTCTTAAGAGACTTTGGGAGCGCAAGGGCGCGAAGAAAACCATTCCTCTTGATGTACTGAGAGAGGCTTTTTATGAGCCAAGTGTTGAGTATTTACTGCGGCAGGGTATCCTTTATATTGATGATTTAGATGTTAAGATTGAGCTTGGCCTTGAGGAAGAGTCCGCGAGAGAACCTAATGCGAAGCTTAATATTCAGATATTAAAGGACGAAGATATAAATCGTCTTTTAACTGTTGTTCCTATTTATGATTTTAAAGATAAGCTGAAGGATTATACGAAGGAACAGATTCAAGAAATCGTGGATTATGCAATAGCGCATGATTTTACTAACTTTGATAAATGTGAATATTTAAAGGAGCTTAGTGGTTTTGATATTATCAGAACTGTTCAGTTGAATCACCAAGATAAAGAGGGGGAATAATAAATGACTCCTTATTGGAAGGTCTATGAGGCCTTTCTTGCAAAAACTCTTGAAGATGAATGGGGTCAATGGATGCCAGAAGAAACAGAAGCAGATTTACAAGCTATACTGAAAGGCGCGATTCCCTATTTTAAGTTTCCAAGAGTTAGTTTAGAAAGAGATGACCGCGGTTTTATTGAAGACTTGAATAATGAAGAAATTCAAATTCTTGCGACTTATATGAAGTGTGAATGGTTAAATCGGTCTATTATGACTTGGGAGAATGTAAAGCCGCTTTATGAGGAAAGAGACTTCTCTCAAGCAAATTTATTGGACAAATTAAAAAGTACCTTGGAATACGAGCGACTTAATGCCGCGCGCCTTGAAGGTTTTTATTATCGTTCAATAAAAGGGCAGTCTTATAAATATAGTAACTTGGCAGGAAGCACTTGATGACTTATGTTGAGTCTATAAAAGAAGGCTATTATAATAAACTTCGTAATAAACTCTTTGGGTTACTTTGTGAATTTGAAAAAGGTAGAGAATGGGAGAAGTTCTTAGACTCTATTTTAATTGAATTAATGGGGTTCCCAGATGAGGAAAAAACCATTAATTATTTCACACTTTTTTATAAGATTTCAACCTTAAGATATTTGAAATATGAGTATTTTCGTTCAACAATTTTTGATTGTATGGATTTATTAGGCAAGGAGGGATAATATGGATAGGAAACCTCCGGTTGGCTATTATGATATTTATCTAAAAAGATTAAATAGATATGGGTTAAATTATCAAGAAAGAACTCAAAAGAAAAGAGAACGCGAGTTTGAGGATTATATGCTTAAAAGCGTTTATCTAATTGAGTTTGAATATGATGATGAGACCCATCCAGGCATTTTTGAACGATATAAACAAGATGAAACTGAAACTTTACATTATCTTTTAACGCGCACTTCTCTTAATATGCCGAATGGTACGATTTTAATGTTACCTAACAAAGACGATATTAAACAGCCTTGGATGATTTGGTATCTAGAGAGGATTAAAGCTAGCGGATATAATCGCTATATTATGTTAAGGATGACCCATTTTCTTACTTGGACAAGTAGGGATAAGGTTACAAGAACTTCTTGGGCATATATGTATGGTCAAGAAAATAATATGTTAAAAGATGAGCTACAATCGCGCAGCCGTATGGATACGCGATATACCGAAAATTTAAAGCTAAGTTTCTTTGTTATGCCTACTACTCCATATTTAAGAAAAGATGATTATTTAGAAATTGGTGAAGGACTTTTACAAGAGTCATATCGTGTAACCGGTTATGATATTCAATCTTCTGCGGGAGTTGAATATGTAAGTGTTGACCCAATTTATAAATATGATTTAACTCCTCCACCTGAGCAAACACCTGAAGATAATCCAGAAGATTTCTATTGGTTAAATGGAGGTGGGTCATAATGGGAGTTAGAAATTGTCGAGATATAGGCGAAAATCTTCAAAAGATTGTAACTCGTTTAATGGCTAATGATAAATTAGTTAATCTGCTTTATTTTACAGATAAAGACCCACTTTCTCATAATCCTTTACAAGAGGGAGAAAAGAGAGACCTAATCTTTGATAAGCTTATTAAAATTGTCCCACGACTTGGCGCTGAAGAGAAAGAATTAGCAACTTCTATAATTTCTATCCGTGTTGTGCGCGGGCGCCAGAATAGTGAAAATAGTGAATTTAAGGATATGATAATTGAAGTTGAGACTTTTGTTCCTTTGACTCAATGGATGATTAAAGATTCTAATTTGCGGCCTTTTGCTATTATGGGCGAAGTTCAAGAAAGTCTTAATGGTAAGACTATTAATGGACTAGGAAAAATGGTTGGTGGAGATTTTGACTTAAACTTTTTGTCTGAAGAAATATCTTGTTATGTGCAGATGTTTTATCTAACAAGTTATGAGTAATGAAACAACCTTTTTAGGGCTTCCTAAGGATTTTCATCATAAGTTTTTAATTTATCCGCCTACCGTTAAACAAGTTGTTGGCAATCCTAAATTCTCTCAATATAAGACATTATTAACCCTTTCTCAAGAAGAATTAGAAGATGTCTTCATTAAAAATAATAAAGAAAAAGGGTTTAATGATTATGATAAGTTTAAAGTTCCTACACCTTTTGAATATTTATTTGCTAATAGTTATCATAATAAAGAAGTAGAAGAAATTGCTAAAGAAGCCTTCTATTTCTTTACAAAGCAAGAAATAACTTTTTTATTTGAAAAAGGCTTGATTTTAATTGGTAATTTAGAAGATGAATTAAAAAGAGTTAATGGTAATGTGGATGCATTAGTCTTTTTAAAAGAAGAAGAATTTTTTGAGTTTCAAAATGAAATTCGGAATTGTCTTGGAGAAGATAAAGTAGACCCACCTGACCCAACGCTTCATCCTAGGGCGCGCCGCATGAAAGCACTTGCGCGCTATAGAGACAAGATAAAAGCTCAAAAAGGAATGGGAATTAATTTAGAGACAACTTTGGTTTCAATTTGCTGTATGGGAATTGGAATTACTCCACTTAATATTGGAGAGTTAAGCTATGCGTCATTAAGCGAAATAATGCGTCGATATCAAGAGAAAGAAAAATATGAGATTGATATCCGAAGCTTACAAGCTGGCGCAGATTCAAAGAAAATAAAACCAAAATATTGGATTAGGAATTTAGAAAACAAATAAATAATTAGGAGGCCATAAAAGAATGAATATTCTTGATAGATATGGTATTAAAGAGGTCGCTGACGTTACCTTCTATGACTTAAATGCTGATGGTACTCCGAAGCATCCTGTTTTATACCTGGACACCTTAAAGGTTACGACTATCGAGCAGACCGCCGAAGAGACTGAGGCCCGTGGCGGCAAGGGTAATGCGGCCCTTATAGCTTGGGACTATGGTAAGGAGATTAATGTTAGCATTGAGGATGCGCTGTTCTCTGCGAAGTCCATGGCTATCATGTTTGGTAATGGTACTGTTGCTGAGTATCTGACCACCACTGGTAATGATGCCTATAACGCCTTCATTATGAAGACCGAGCAGTTTAATCCGACTGGCACTACAGTTCCCACGAATGGCGGTTCTGGTTATAGCGATACTAGCGGTTGGAAGGCTAAGTTTGAGGCTCCCGATGGCAAGCTTTATACCAAGTATAATCCGAAGTTCTATGATGCCAATGGTAATGTTGCTACTGCCTTTATTGTTGGTCAGACTTACTTCTGCACCTATGATATAAAGGTCAACGGCGCTGTTATTGAGATTTCTGCTAACAGTTTCCCTGGCACCTATTATGTCACTGGCGATACCTTTGCTCGTGCCGAGGCTTCTGGTAAGGATGAGTTCTTCCAGTTTATTATCCCCAAGGCTAAGGTTCAGTCCGAGAACACCATTACGCTTGAAGCCGAAGGTGACCCCTCTGTCTTCAACATGAACCTGAAGGTTCTGCGTCCTGCGGACGGCATTATGATGAAGCTTGTTAAGTATGACCTGGCTGAGACTGGTACTGATAAGGCTGCTGAAGACCTTACCATTTATCACAACCACTGGTTAGACGTTCCTGCTACTACGGCGACTCAGGATGCCGAGTATCAGACCGACGATACCTGAGTAAAAATTTAATTTCGTTGAAAATGGGTGGATGGCCGGCGCTGTCCACCCTTTTCTTTTAGGAGGAACAAATGGAAAACGAGTTCTCACTTAAAGAATTGTATGAAGTGTTCTTAAAAACTACTTATCCTATGGAGATTGCAGGAAAGCAGTTTCAAGAGGGAGAAAACCTCTGCATATTTGATAAAATTCAAATAGCAAGTTTTAATGAGAGAAAGGAAGTTGTTACCGCGCACGGCGGCTTTGAAGATAGAGACCGAGTTTTTTGGGAGACAACCAAAGAAATTGATATAGATTTTTCTCAAGGAATTTTTAATAGTTTACAGTTTGCTCTTTTAAATAATTCAAAATTATTAAGAACTGTTGACAATACTGCTTTGAGAATTCCTATTAGAGAAAAAATTGAGAGTAATAGGCAAAAGAAAGTTATTTTAACAAAGGTACCTTGCGCACATACTGAGGTTTTCTTTTATGATGCACAGACGGGTGAAAGAGTAAATTTAACTTTTGTTCAGGAAAGAGCATATGAGGCGCCAACTGCTTTTAAAGAATATATTTGTGATTATTATTATGATTACGAAAATGGCGCGCAGTATGTTACAATAGGAAATAGAATGATAAATGGGTTCCTTCGCTTAGAAGGAAAAACGCGAGTAAAGGATGATATTACAGGTAAAACTAGAACCGGAATTATAGAAATTCCTAAATTAAAATTAATGTCTGGTTTATCTATGAGATTGGGGAAAAATGCGAACCCTGTGGTGGCTAATTTTAGAACCTTAGCTGTGCCAGTTGGGGCGAGAGAAAGTAGTTCTGTAATTAATCTCTATTTCCTCAATGATGATATAGATAGTGATATGTAAATAGAAATCAGCATTAATTTTAGATTAATGCTGATTTTTTTTATTGGAGGGAATAAGATGGCTGATAAAAAGTTTAATATCACATTTGATGTTGATGCTAATATTACGCCAGTAAAGAATGCGATAAGCGGGCTGCAAAGCGCACTTAGTAAGATTAATATACCCGAGAATTTTAAAAAGGGATTAACAGATACTTTTACCAAATTAGATAATGAAATTAAGAATTTTGAGTCTATTGCTAGTAAGGGATTTACTAATCTTGCGGATGTCAATAAGGCCGAAAAGTCTTTTGATAGAGTTACAGATTTACTAAGTAAATTAAGAACTGAAGCTGCGCGATTAAAGGGAGTAGATCCAAACAAGTTATTACCGAAGGAAACGATTGATAAGACCAAAGCTTTACATTCTGAATGGGTTAAATTAAAGGCCGCGATGGATAAAGGTTTTGGTAATACTGCAGAAATTGCAAAGCAAAATCAAGAGTTAGATAAACAAAACAATAAATTAGAAGAACTTCAAGGTAAATATAATGACCTCGCCGCGGCGAATAAAACTATGGGTGCGAGAAGAGGAACTTTATCTCAATCCTTAGATGCTGACACAAAAAAGGCTACAGAGCTTGTTGCAAGAATGCAAGAGCTTGAAAAAGTCAAAGGTGGTAACAGAACTGCTGAATATAAACAATTAAGTGGCCAGTTGGAAGTTTTAAATGGTAGCATTAAGCGAAATCAAACTGAATATGATAACTTAGGTAAAAAAATTAATGAGAATAAAACAGCAATGGCTGGTTATTCTACTCAAATCACTTCAACTGGAAATACTATATCTCAGATTACTGCAACAATAGAACAGTTAAAATCTGCGGCGCAACAGACTCCTGAAGGTTTAAACCAGTTAAGAGAAAAACTCGCAGAGGTTAAAGGGGTTAATTTAAACGAAATTCCAACTGATATTGATGCAATTGGCAGAGAAATTCAAGATTTAAATGTTGATCAAGTTCGACAATTAACTCAGTCAATAGATGGATTAGAACCGCCATTAAAAGAAGCTACTAATGCCACTCAAGGCTTAGGCAATGCAATGGACACAGCCTCTGGTCAAATGCGTGAAATGACCGCCAGAGAGAAAGAAATTGAACAACTTGCAAATCGAGTAAAGTATTTCTTCTCAATTGGTAATACTGTCCAACTTTTTAAACGAGCTGTTAAATCTGCTATTAATACAGTTAAAGAACTTGATGAAGTAATGACTCAAGCCGCTGTGGTTACTAAGTTTGATGTCAGTGGTATGTGGGCTCAATTACCTGAGTACACGAAGCGCGCGAATGAACTTGGTGTCACGGTTAAGGGTGTCTATGAAGCTTCAACTCTGTACTATCAACAGGGTCTTGAAACTGAGCAGGTTATTGGAGTTACAAATGAAACTCTGAAAATGGCTAAGATTGCTGGCCTTGACTATGCAACAGCAACTAACTATATGACTTCTGCCCTTCGTGGGTTCAACATGGAAGTTAATGAACTTTCTGCACAGAAAGTTAACGATATATATTCTCAGTTAGCGGCGAAGACGGCATCTAATGTCGAAGAAATTTCTATAGCTATGTCTAAAGTTGCTCCTCTGGCACATAATGCTGGTATGGAAATTGAGACAACTGCTGCAATGCTTGCTCAGATGATTGAGAAGACTCGTGAAGCACCTGAGACTCTCGGTACTGCTATGAAAACTGTTATAGCACGCTTCCAAGAGTTAAAGAAAGACCCCGCGCTTATTGAGCCAGTTGATGGTGAAATGGTTGATGCTAATAAGGTTGAAACTGCACTTAATACAATTGGTGTTGCATTAAGAGATACAAGTGGCCAGTTTAGACAATTAGATGAGGTTTTTCTTGAGATTTCACAAAAATGGGATACTCTTGATGTTAATACACAAAGATATATAGCTACAATTGCGGCTGGTTCTCGTCAGCAATCTCGTTTTATTGCTATGATGGCTGACTACGCAAGAACTACAGACCTTGTTAAATTAGCCAATAATTCAGCTGGAGCAAGTAGCGAACAGTTTGAAAAGACTCAAGCTTCATTAGCAACAGCTTTAAATAGATTAAAGAATGCTTGGGACCAGTTTGCAATGGGTCTGGCTAATAATGAAGTTATTAAAAAGGTTATAGATTTAATTACTGGATTTATTAATATTGTTAATAAGGCTATTGATACGATTTCTCGTGGAAATAGTATCGTCAAGTCTATTCTTAATCTTGGTGCTTTATTGGGTGGAATTAAATTAGCAAAAGCTGCTTTTACTGGATTTTTTAATTGGTTACTAAAAGGAAGTAAATTAATTGGAGCTGAGGCTGGAGCCAGTTTTGGTGCGAATATTAGAAAATCATTAAAATCATTAGAAAAGGCCTTTGCTAAAACAACTTGGGTTGGTCCAAACTTAACTGCAGCTAGAGTTGAGGTACAAAAATTAGCTGCGGCTGATTTAACTACGGCAGATGCACAAGATAGATTATCTGCTGCGCAAGCAATATATAATAGGTTATTAAAGGAATCAATATCTGGTTTAACGTTGACTAATGCTCAACAAGCCGCCGCTAATACGTTAATTGGTATGGGTGTTGATGAAACGTTAGCTCAAGCCGCTGCACTTAGCGGACTTACAAAAGAAGAAGTAGATGAAATTATAACCAAGGGAATTAATAATAAAGAAACAGAAGAACAAATAACAGCAAGATTAGTTGAAGTTGCAACAATAAAAACAGAAGCCGGAGCAGAAGCTGGTTTAATTACTACTCAAAAGATGGGTATTTTAACTAGATTAAAATATATAGGTCTTTTAATATTTGGTACTAGAAAACAAAGAGAAGACGCCTTTTCTAAATTAGGAATGGCTGGGGCGACTGCTACAGCCACAGCAGCTCAAGAAGCTTTTAATGCATCTCTTTATGCTTGTCCGATAGGCTGGATTATTGCTGGTATTTTAGCATTAGTTGCTGCAATGACTATATTGGTAGTTCTTGTTGCTAAGAAATTTTCACTTACAGAAAAAATGAAAAATGCTGCAAAAGAAACCGATGCGGCAAAAGAGTCTGCTAATGAAGCCAAGCAAGCATATGATGATCTTTTAGGTGATAATGAAAAATATGATGAATTACAAAAGACTTTAGAAGATTTAACATATGGTACTATAGAATGGAAACAAGCTTTAGTTGAAGTAAATAATCAGGTTTTAGAATTAATTAATAAATATCCAGCTTTAATTAAGTTTTTAGAAAGGGGCCAATTTGGACAGTTACAAATTAGTGAGGCTGGTTGGGATCAATTAATTAAAGAGCAAGAAAATACTATGTTAAATACTCAAGGAGCTTTAACTCTTGCTCGTAGCAAGGAATTTGAATATCAAGCCCAAAAAGCTTTACAAGATGCCAAATCATTAGCTATTTATACTTCATCTACTGTTACTGGAGGAAATGCTCCTGTTGCCTCTTATACTAGCATTTTTGATGAAGATACTTTTAATTATGTTAAAAAATTAGTAGATGAAGGTCAAGTTAAAGATTTTGCGGATTCTGTAAAAAATGCCGGAATTGCTAGTCTTTTATCTGCTGAAGAAATTGAAGATTTAGGACAAGCTTTAATTAATTATAGAAATGTCGTAATTGATACAAATAATAAAATAAATAGTAGTTTAGAAGCTTTCTTTATAACTGCTATCTCTGCTGATAAAAGCACTCTTTTAGGTGGATCTGCTGGTAATATAGCACACGCTTTTAGTAAAAAATATTCTACAAATAATGAAAGGAGTATTCAAGAAAAATCTGAAAGTATTTATAAAGATGATGGTTACGCAGAATTTCGTCATAATGAATATTTCCAACAATTAGCGGCGAAGTATGATGTTTCTGCTCAAATGGTTGGTAAAGATCTTGAAGATTTGCAGACATTATATAAAGCAGTAAAAGGAGTAGAGACCATACCTCAAGAAATAGAAAAAAATAAACGAGCGCTTGCTAATGCAATAGCAGAAGTAGAATTATCAGAGGTATATACAGAAGCTATTAATAAATTTACAGATCAATTTATAACCTTATCTAATAATGAGCAAGAAATTTTAAACCTTGTAATGTCTGAGGGTTTAAATTATATAGATAAAAATCCTGAGTATTTAGGAGATTTTTATAAAAAGAATCAAGAATTATTGGATCAGTTATATGGAAGTAAAGAGGGTTTTGTTCATGCATGGACCGAAGCGGTAGAAAATGGAAAACAGGAAATTGCAGAAGCAAAAGCAAAACTAATTGATACTGGTATTTTACCAAATGCAGATGAATTATTTGGAAAAGGATTAGATGCTGGCGCGATTTCTGGTCTTTCAGAAAATTTAATAAAAGTTTTTGAAGTATCTGGTACTGAAGCTGCTTCTACTTTAGCTAATTCTATTCAAGATATAGTAAATCAAATTAGTAATCCAGAAGATGCTGCGAAATTTGCAACAGTATTAAACAGTATTGATTGGTCAAAAACCGAACAAATTGAAGGATTAAGCGATAGTTTAAAAGAATTAATTACTTCTACGGACCTTTCTGAAGAGGACTTAAATGAATTAGAAAATCAAATGATTCTTCTTGCTAAAGCTACTAGGACAGTTGATTTAGAAAAAGTTGCTGATCAAATAAAATCATTAAGTAAAATTCAATATAATATTAAAAATGGCGAACAAAAGGGGACTTTTTCAGAAGAAGATTATAAAACTTTAATTGATGCTGGAGTTGCTAGCGCAGGAGATTTTGTTTACAATTTAGCAACCGATTCTTGGGATTATATTGGCGGCTCAATGGAAGAGCTAAATATTGCATTAGATAATAACACAAAGGCTTTATTAGGACAAGAAGATTTAGAGCGTGGTATTGAAATATCTAAGGCGGCAAGGCAAACTATTGAAGAAGTAGATACTGTTAATTTTAGTGATGCCACTAGCTTAGGAAACGCTTTAGGGACATTTTTAGAAAAAACTGGAGGGAATAATGGAATTGTCTCCGAAGATTGGTTAAAATATAATCAAGGAGATGTCGATGCATTAGCTGAAAAATGGCGTGAAGTGGTTGGCGAAGCTGTTATGCTTGAAGACAGAGAAAATAAACTTTCTGATGTCATAAGAACAGGTGAGGTAACTCGCGCGCAGAATAATAGTATTTCTTCTAATGTTACTAGAGCAATGGAAGCTACTGGTGGAACATTATCAGTTGAAAAAACTCCTATGATATTTGGTGCAAGTGAATATACTGATGCATTATTGGCACAAGGGAAGGCTTTAGAAGTAGACCAAGAACTTCTTGACAAATTTAATAATAGTTTAAAGGAAGGACAATGGAGCTATGCAGGTCTTTATGCGCAACAAATAGCTAATATTGCCGCGACTTATGAAGAAGCAAAAGCAAATGAAATTGATATTGAAAGTGTTAAACAGCTTGCTGATTATTACATAAAAAATGGGACTCTTACTGAAGAACAAATTGATGAAGCAAATAAATTAGCTTTGGCTATTTTAAAACAAAAACAAGGTCTTGAATCTTTATCAGATAGTTATGAAACTTGGTCTAATAATATTCGTACTATGGATAAAAATTCTGATGAATATCGGGATTCTGTAGAAGGTATGCGGAAGGCTATTAAACAATTAACTAATACTTCTAAAGACTTATCAGATGAATTTTTAACTAACGAAGATACCCTACAAATGGTTCAAGATGTGTTAGATGGAACAGAGGGTTCTGTTGAAAAATTACAAAAAGCTATTGGGCAAAATTTTCTTGATGGCTTAACTTTTAGCGGAGACCCGCAAGCTCTAATAGACGGTATTTTAGCCTATAATCCTGAAATTGAAATTGGAACTACCATTAATAATAATGAATTTTTAAACGGCTTATATGATATGATGATAGATGCTGATGCTACTGTTGCGCAAATTCAAGATTTGTTTAATGCATTAGGATGGGATCCAGAGTTTCAACAAGTTCCAATTCAATCTGATGCAGTACAAGATCAATTAATTGAGTATCAAGATCCTTTTACTGGTGAGACAAAAACTTATAAAGTTAGTGCTGAAGAAGCCGCAGCTGGATACATAACAGTTCCTACTCCAAAAGGTAAATCGCATAATTTTACTAAAACTGGTTTTGATGCAAAGTCTCTTGCGTCTACTTTGAATGGAGGCGGAAGTTCTAAAAGTGGCGGAGGTGGAGGAAGTAATCCCGAATGGGAGAACCCATATGACAGACTTTATAATTATCTTAAAGAAATAAATGGTCAGCTCCGCATCCGTGAGCAGCTTGAAAAGCGTTATCAACGTCTTCTTAATACCCATGCTGAAACTGGTAAACTTCTTAAAGAAAATATAGATAATCAGATTGCTTCTCTTCAAGAACAAAATCGTTTACAAAAAATTATTAGTGATGAGCGTTTAAAGGATATAAGAAAAATTCAAGCTGAAAATACTGACCTTAATAAATATGCCTATTTTGATGAAACGATTGGAGTTGGCGGCGAAGTTCAAATTGATTGGGATTTAATTAATGAAGTCGACGCTGCAAACGACGAAGAGCTTGGAAAACGCATTGAAGACTATATCAGCAAAATGGAAGAATGGGCAGACTCGCGCCATGAAGCCATTGATGCAATTGAAGATAATACTGATGCAATTATTGAGTTGCGCGAGACTGGCAAAGAAGAATATAAAGATCTTGAAGACCGCGCGCTTGACGCTATTATTAATCATCAACAAAAAATAATTGATGAGCAAGAAAAACTCAATGACGCAATTACTGAAGCTAATGAAGCTTTAACTGATGCAATTTCTAAAAACATTGAGAAAATTCGCCAAGACCGTCAAAACCAAGAAACTGAGACTTCTCTTGCTGAGAAAGAGCGTCGTTTAGCTTATCTGCGTCAAGATACAACAGGTTCTAATGCAGTAGAAATCAAAAAGTTAGAACAAGACCTTGAGAAAGAGCGTCAAAACTACACCGATAGTTTAATTGACCAGTCTCTTAATGACCTAAAAGAACAAAATGATGCGGCCGCGAAGCAACGTGAGAAACAAATTGAATTAATGCAGTCACAACTTGATTGGCAAACTGAAACTGGTTATTATGTAAATCAAGTTACTGAAATGGTTCAGAAGATGGTTGCTAAAGGTATAATTGATGAAACTGACCCATTATATGCATTACTTCAAGAAAATGAAGCTTATTATGAAAAGACTAATGCTTCTCGTCAAGAGTGGTTTGAAGAATTGAAGAAAACAATTGCAGAAGCTTATGTCTATCAAGAAAATGGCGGCACTGATAATGGTGGCGGCATTATGAGCAATATGCTTACAGTTGCCGAGGCACAAGATTTAGCTACTTTTGCTGGGCTTGAACAGCAAAGGAATGAAAAAATCCGCTCTCAAGGTTTACAAGATGAATGGCCAGAGACTCGCATGGTCCAAAATTATAATAACGGTAAACAACAAAATATTGATACAGTAAATTCAAACTATATGCAAGATATGATAAATTCTGCGAATAGTGGTAATTGGGCTGAAGTTTTTAAATATGCTGGAATGCGAGATACAAAAATTGGAAATGATACAACAGAATCTTTCTGGGAAGCTTTTAGAATGTGGTATAATGCAGGTCAACGCTGGAGCCAATATGCGTCTGGTGGTTTAGCTGATTATACTGGTCCTGCTTGGCTTGATGGCACAAAAACTCGACCTGAAATGGTTCTCAACGCGCGCGATACTCAAAACTTCCTTGAGTTGAGAGACCTCTTAAGTACAATGGCAAGCTCTGGTACAGGTAATAGTTCTGTTGGTAACTTCTATTGTGACATTGATATTAATGTTGGAGAAGTTAGTAGTGACTATGATGTTGACCGCATAGCGGCGCGCATTAAACAATCTATTTATGAAGACACAACCTATAGAAACGTTAATGCAATTAATTTCTTAAAATAATTGAAAGTTGGTAGGCGGCTTCGTGCCGCCTACCTCCTAAAAGGAGTTGAAAAAATGAGTGCGCTAAAAGGAGATTTTATTGGTTTTACCTTTAATGGAATTCACTCAAGTGAACTTGGGTTAATTAGAGTTAGTGGAGGTAGTCGCTACGATGAAAATCTACTCCCGACTATTCAAGACAAAACCGTCCAAGTACCCGGCGCTGACGGCACCTATTATTATGGAAGCTATTTTACTCAGCGGCCTATTAATATTTCTGTTGCTTTTGATAATTTGAGTGAGGAACAGTTTCATAGGATTAGAACGGTTTTTGGCGACAAGAAAATTCACGATTTAATTTTTGATGAAACTCCTTATAAGGTTTATCGGGTTAAGGCCACAGGCACGCCTAATTTGAAATATGTGTGCTTTGATAAGGAACCTGATGAATTAGATAGGGATTATAATAGAGAGAAGATAATAAAGTCAAAACAGGACTTATATGGTATTGGCGCGAGGTCACCTTATGGTAGGGTTTATAAGGGTGAAGGGCAGTTAAATTTTGTTTGCTATTCACCTTTCGCGCGGAGCAGATTTAAGTATATTGACCAATATACTATTGATAATATACCCGAATGGGGTTCTATGGATACAATTTCAGCTAATGATGTACATTATAACTTATATGATTGGGTTGATAGCGCGGGACTGAAGCTGTCTAATGCGGCGGTCAATGGGAAGGTTATCGACCAAGTTACTAGTGAAGGAGTTATGTATTATAATCCAGGAGATAGGCCGACGGATTTTATTCTTAAATTTGTTATAGGACAAAATGAAAGTTTTAGCGGTATTACAATTAATGAAGCAATAAGTGATAAATTTATTACTATTGCACCGTTTTCATTAATTAATGATGATATTGGTTTTCAAATTAACACAAAATTAAATTTAATTGAGGGATTAAAAGAAATTACTGGTTCAGACCATCAATATGAAGTTTCTGGAATTATTTATAATCAATATATTGAAGAAGGAGACTTTTTTAAGCTGCCAATAGTAGAAGATTTAAAATGGCTTTCTTTTGATGATGATATAAGTTTTACTTCTGCTTCAATTGAGTACAATTATCTCTACTTCTAAGGAGGGCTTACAATGGATGAATTAAAAAAACCTTATAAAATAACCCTCTGGGAAGATAAACCTCAATATACTTATGACCAGCAAGACAATGTAAAAAATCAATGGTTAGAAGAAGTTTGTATTGCGACGATTGGCTCTAATACAATGGATACACCAATTCGCGCCTTCAACCCAATTTTAACAGAGGATTTAAATGGAAGTAAAACCTTTACTTTTACAACTTATTATCGTTATTGGGATGATGAAGCTGAAGACTTCAAAATAAATCCTTTTACAAACCTTCTTGTAAACGAAAGAAAAGTTAAGCTTAAATATGATGACCAATGGTATGACTTCGTCATAAAACAAGTTCAAGAAAACTCTGAAACTAATACATTTACTTATACTTGTAAAGATTTGTTTGTAAATGAGCTTGGTAAGACGGGTTATGATGTGGAATTAAATGTTGAACTTCAAAATAATATGGGTACTGTTACCGAATTAGGTAAAGCCATATTAGACGGTTCAACTTGGACCGTTGATGAAGTAAATTCAGATACTCTGCGGCAGTATAATAAGGAAAGTTTATATATAATTCAGATTGCTAGTTCTCAGACTACAACTGATATGTTAGATGATAATACTACGATTACAATTCCTGCGGATACTCCTCTTTATGTTTTCTATTCTTGTGTTATTAATAAAGAGGCGCCAGGTCAAATATTGTGGGTTGATGGAGAGCCTAAAATTGACGACCAAGGCTTTATTACTAATGGAATTAACTGTAAGATAAGTATATCAAATGAAGCTTATGAAGCAGCAGTGCCTGCGACTTATTTTGGTAGTAAATTAATTCAAAAACAACAATCAAAGTTCTATCCACAAATAGAAGAAACCTGTTATCTTTGGGAAAAAGATGGTTCTCAATATTATGCTTATACTGAAACTGAATATACCTCATCTGCGGAAATTCAGCAACTTTTAAGTAATAATAGTGATTTTATGACTACTAATGGTTGGTCAAGAGATGTGGATAGTGGCTCAACTGTTATGCTTGGAACGATTGAGTTTGGAAATACTTTCCATCAATCAATTCATTTTGCGGCAGGCCCTGGAAATACAAGCTATGTACATAATAGTGGATTTTATGATAATCGCGCACAATTTTCACCAGGTGGTACAGTTCAAGGAGAGCCTTTTATTTTAGCAGTTAAGACTAATAATAATAGTTTAATTAGTGGTGCTACTGTTGTAGCATTACATAAAGATGATGCAAGTAACAATAAGAGTTTGTTTACTTTTTCTACTACTATATTACCGGATACTGATACAGGACTATTAAAATTAGATGAAGATGGCTATAAGATTTTTAGAGCGGCTTGTGCTAATTCAATTGCTTATCAATCTTTAGTAAATGAATATGGAAATATTGATTTTAAGCTTGCGTTTACTGCCGATGTAGATTTAATTGATATAAAAGTCTTCAAACAAAGATATGATAGTGAAGGAAATACAATTATACCAGATATGGATAATATTTCCTATACACAAATTAATAATCCAACTGGTAATCCTCAAACTCAAGGCTGGTATGAAGACGGCGCGAATGGAGTTAAAGTTCCAACAACAGATACCTCTGTTGTAGAAGGAAAGGTTTATTATTCTGGTGCGACTAATTCTATTATAAGAGTTTATTACAATATGTTCCCCTCTAACACGAACTTTGATGAGGTTTATGGGAAAGAAGATTTAGAAATTATTGCTAGAGTTGAAGGTCCAGATGGTTATACTCCTGTTCTTTCTACAAATTATGAAAAGGTTACAAGCATAACCGGCGCAAAATCAAATCGTTTTAATTTAATCCAAAATTGTTGTGAAGCTTTTGAGTGTTGGGCAAAATTTGTAATTGAACATGATTCAAAGGGTAGAGCGGTTTATGAATATGTGCCTTTGGCTGAACAAGAATTTGAACTTGGCGGCCGGTACTATCAACGTACGGACGGACAGTCCGGCGCATCCTCAGACGATAGCAAGTTCCAAATTTATACTGGAGAGACATATGTTAGCGGACTTTATAAGAAGGTTTATCATAAATATGTAGTCTTTAAAGAGTTTATTGGTCAAGATAATCCTGTTGGGTTCCGTTATGGGATTAACCTTAAATCAATTACGCGGCAGTTAGTTTCTGACCAAATTGCCACAAAAGTTATTGTTCAGGCTGCGGCTAACGACTTGGCGCCAAATGGAGTTTGTACTATTCAGCAAGCCAATCTTAATCCAACTGGTGAAAATGCATTATATAACTTCCAATATTTTATCAACCATGAATTAATAGATAAGGACAGTCTATATGATGATTTATATGGTACTAATGGCGGCATTGGTTTATTTACAAGACTCCATCAGTTAAATTCTCAGTCTAGACCAATAATTGAAGAGCTTGCAAAGATTGGCGCAGACCTTAATACGCTTGAAAGTAGAGATACTGTTTATACAACGCTTTTAACTGAGGCAGAAAATAAGAGACAAGATATTATTAATGAGTTAAGTGCGGCCGGCTATAGTGACGATACAATAATGAGCGGCGGTGAGTATATAACAAAATTACGCAATCAGCGTGATAGTTATACTTCTACAATTACTCACTATACTCAACTTAAACAAGAAATTGCTAACCTTCTTTATTCAACTCGCAACACTTATCAAGCAAAAGTTCGTTTACTTAATAAAATTATGGAACAGAAAACCGCGATTAATAATGAGTTCCATAGTAAATATTCACAGTTCATTCAAGAAGGGACTTGGACTTCTAATGATTACTATGACCCGAACTTATATTTTGATGCAGCAAATATGGTTTCATTTACTTCCGCTTTTCCACAAGTTTCTTATACAATTAATGTAATAGAGATTAGTGAGATTGAAGGATTTGAACCTTATAAGTTTAAGATTGGTGATAAGACTTATGTAGAAGATATTGAGTTCTTTGGATATGATGATAAACATAGACCTTATAAAGAAGAAATTGTAGTTTCTCAAGTTAAAATTAATTTAGATGACCCTTCACAGAATACCTTAACTGTTAGAAACTATAAAACACAATTCCAGGATTTATTCCAAAGAATTGCGGCAACCTCTCAGTCTTTACAATATCATGAAGGTGAATACAATAGGGCGGCCGCGGCAGTAACTTCTGAAGGTACGATTGATACTGATATAATGCAGAATAGTCTTATTAATAATATGTTAATAATTCAAAATGCAAAGAATCAGAATGTTGTTTGGGATGATACTGGAATTACGATTTCCAATTCTAAAAATCCGAATGAGATTGTAAAGTTAACTAGTGGCGGAATTGTTCTCACTGGAGATGGTGGTCAAAGCTGGACTACTGGTATTACGGGTAGTGGAATTAATGCAAATATAATTACTGCGGGTAGAATTGATACTAGTAGAATTAGGATTTTTAATGAAGGGCAACAAACTTTTGAATGGAATGGGAAAGGAATTCATGCCTTCGCCATGGATGATGGACAGGTTCAATATGGGCAGTTTGTCAGATTTGATAAATATGGTTTATATGGATATGCCGGCGGCGATCCAGATTGGGACCCAGATGTGCAGGTACAAAGTGAGACGACTGGTATTAGTAAAGTTATAAGAGACTCGATTTTTTCATTAACTTGGGAAGGATTAAATATTAATATTCCACCTAATTCACAAACTGTTGATGTTATAAATGTTAATAATGGAACTTTTAAGGTTGACAAAAATGGCAATTTAACTTGTAATAATGCTTCTATTAATAATGGTAGTTTTAGTGGTAATATTTATGCTAGTGGTACTATTACTAGTGGTACAGATATTTATTCTCCTAATATTTATGCACAGAAATTTAGTGTCTTACCATTAAACCCATTACCAAGAGGAGTGGGAGAGAGTTCTGGTTTTTCTATTTATGCCAATATACCTAGTATTAATCAATGTGTAGAATTTTTTAATATTCATTTAGAGGATGTTAGTGGCGGGACTATGACTCGTTTTCATAATCCTGCAATTGGACCTCTTTCCATAGAATATAGCACAATATCATTACAAGCCTCAACATTATATTTAGATGATATATCTTTAGTCCTTTTTTCTTCTAATGGTATTGTTAATTTTAATAATGCAACTGTAACAAACTTAAATGTTCCAGCTTCTTCTGTGACTGGCCTTACCATATCTGATGTAAGTGGCCTTCGTTCAGAATTAGACCAGCTTTGGGCAGCAATTGGCTCATAAAATTTGATTTCTCCTCAAATTTCTGTTATAATAATAATAGAAAATAAAAGGAGTTGACAAAATGACACTTAAATTTTTTGACCTCGCGGCTTTTACTGATGCGTATCAATCTATAAAAGATACTTCTCTTCCTTTTGCTCTTGCTTATCAACTTCTTTCCATCAATAAGGCAGTAAATGATTGTATTGCTTTCTATCGTGACCAATATAATAAGCTGCTTGAAGAATATGGAATGAAGAATGATGATGGGACTTATAAAATAAGCGAGGATGGCGCGGCCTTTCTCTTAAAGGAAGAGACAATTCAAGAAGCTCGTCAAAAGTTCTTTGAACTTGATAATTCTGAGTTTCCGATTGATGTAAAACCAATTCCAATTAGCGCACTTGAAAAACTCAATCTTTCTCCCTCCAAACTGACCGGACTCCTTCCGTTTATAGAGAAAGATGAATAAAAGAAAAGACCTACTGTTAATTCAGTAGGTCTTCTTTTTATTCCCAAACTTCAATTGTTGGCTTTTTAGATTTTGTAATTGCATAGTGCCCAATACCAATGGCATCGGCGCAGTCATCTGTAACTGTTACATCATACCACTCTTTTATTCGGAGTTGCATAGAACGCTTTTTATCTGCTCTCGTTTTTCCTTTTATATCACAATAATTGCGCCAGGTAGCTGTATGACAAACCATATATTCAATACCAAGTTCACAAATTGTACTCATTAAAATACCTTGAAGGCGCGCGAGCTTAGCATACGTAACAGCGCCAAACTTTTCTTCATATTGAATTCCCTCAAGTGCGATAAAATCAGGTTCCCAATTACTAATCATTTGGATTAGCCAATTCTTAATCTGAATATCGCGCTTAATTTCATCTTCAATATTAGACTCAAAGGTTCCATAACGTAGAAGGCGGCCGTCTGAGAAAAGCGCCCAACCACTTATATGCGTGGCTTGGTCTAATGCTAAAACTCGATGTTCGCCTTTTTTCTTTGGAAGAAGTGTTTGCTCAACTTCTTTGAGTTGATTTTGATTGCAGATGGGGCATTCACGTCTTGCACGAATTTTTTTCCATGTGCTAAAGACTTGATGCCCCTCTGGACAAGCAAAAACCAATTCGCTATCTAAATTCTTATATTCTTCGGAAAGTAGTGTCCAATTATCTGGAGCTATTTCTTCTTTTATCTGGTCAATTGTAATGCGTGCCATTAAAGAAGTCCTGTACTACCAAAGCCGCCACCGCGGTTTTCACCAATTTCAGAAACTGCTTCAACTCTGAAAAAGGCGACTTTTGGTACCTCAGAAAAAACTAATTGAGCAAACTTTTCCCCCTTTCCTATTGTATATGATTGACCGAACTCAATATCAGAAAAATGAATAACTGGATCTTTATTTTCAATATTCCAATTAGTTATATCAATTTTACGAATTGGAGGGTCAATATTTTCAATTATAACCCCAACTTCATCCCTATAGCCTGCATCAATGGTGCCTGGCGTATTAGCGATGCGAAGTTTAGTTTTGAGTGCGCGCCCACTCTTAGGACGAACCTGAAGCTCATATCCTGGTGGTAACGCGACCTTAAATCCAGTTGGAATTAGCTTTGTCTCACCTGGCGCGATTGTATAATCATCAAGAGCATAAATATCTAAGCCGCTATCATCAATATTGGCGTATTGAGGGATTTTGGCTTCGGGGTGACAAAGCTCAATTGGAACCTGAATTATGCGCTTTGCAATACCCTCAGTTTCTTGAATAGCATTAATAATTGAAGAAATAAATTCAAGGAAAAAGTCTTTCTTTTGGCGCGAAAGACCTTCTACTTTTTCAATTTCATCAGCCATTGGCATAAAGGCATCAAGGAGGTCCTCAGCCTTGCCGCCAGATGCATTTAAAGATTGTACGAGAGCAATCTTATCGTTTGGATTATTAAGAGTTTGCTGGAAGCTTTGTAATACTCCTGGTGCAACAAGCTTGAAGTTATCCTCATCCATTGAAAGAAGAGTTACTAACTGACGAAAAGGCTCAACAGATTCATCTGTATTTTCATCGCCTAAAAGGTCAGTTAAAACATCTGCGACTTCTTTAACTTGGTCATGGGTTACTTCTTCTGTCGGCAGTTGGATTATATTTTCATCCATTTGTATCACTTCCTGTGTAGCAAGCATAAGTTATATTTGGATTCTTTGTGCTGCTATTAATGTAAGCAGTCTTTATGTTTGAGCCAGAAGAGGTTGTAAATTCTGGTGTGGTATTTGAATGATTAGAACCACAAGTCCAAGTAATCTCAGGAGTTGAGGTAGTTATTGTTCTATAAGGACAGCCCCAATAGCCATAAGGACAACTATTATTATAAATATATGTAGGGAGGGACCCTGAGGCTGCCTTACCAGCATTATAGCCTCTATTATATTCTTCTTCTAAAAGCTTTTCAAGCTGGTCTTTAGTTAGGTCGACTTTCTTAGTCTTACTATCAACATAAACTATCACTCTTCCCACACTCCACTAAATTCCATCACAATCTTGCAAACCCAAGCTTCATCTATAATTTCGCCCTTAGAAGTCTTTTTCTTATAGGTGTAGCCTGCGGCCGCAATAACATAGCCCTTCTCATCAGCTTCTTTTCTATACTGTTCGATGCATTCCTTCGCGCCCTCTTCGCTATTAGTGCGAATTTCCAGGGTTTCCTTTAAGAGTCTCATTTTTCTCCTCCTTTCAACTTTTGTACTTTTTCCATTATTTTAGGAAGTTCCTCTTCCATTTGCCATTTCCAGTCTTCTTCATAATGATAAGTTAAATCTTCAAGATTAAACTTATTTATTTTATCAACATAACTTTTTAATGTTGGTATATCTTTTTCATAACAATGAAAGCTATTTGCGCGATGAGTATAGGTACCCATTTTAACACCAAGCGTATCAGCAATTCTTTTTTGCAGCATTATAAGGGCAAAGGCATTCATAAAAGTAGCTTTACAAGCATCATTAGACCTAAACAAAACTTTACAATGAAGTTTTCCATCCCTTATAAAATACTGAATATGCTGAAGACAAGCTGGGTCATTACTATACATATCATCGCTATTATCTCTTATATCAATGACAGCGCGCCGTGAATCAGGATTGCGCCGAAGTTCATCAATTGCGAATTGAATTTGGTCTTTATATGGTTCATTGGGAAATCTAACCCAATTATCAATGGGATACCTTACCATTCTATCATGGTAAGTATATTTCCAATTACCTTTATCAATTTCAAAGTCCAAAATTCCATCTAGAATTTCTTTTATATATTGCTCTAAATCTGCCGGCCCGCCAACAAAAAATTTACTAATCATTGGCTCATAAAGAGGATTATTAACTTCCATTGTCATACTAACTTCAATCTGTGAAGTATTATAATCGGGGCAAGGAGATTGTTCTCCATAAACATATAAATCTTCTAAAGCTTTATGATAAGCTGCTGATAATGTTGAAGCTCTAACAAGACATTCTTTCATTTATTTCTCCTTTATATAGAGTCCACAATGGCAATAACCTTCGGTCTGAGTTCTAAACTCTTTGCACATACATCTTGTATCTTCTGTTTTTTCTAGCTTACAAGGACAAAAACCATCATTTTCTTTAACCGCGCGCCGTATGCGTTCAACCTCTTTTTTATTCGGATTTAAACTAATTTTCATTAACTAATCCTCTTTGCATATTGATTATCACTTGCAAGATTTACTCCTAAAACCTCATCAAAATGAGATTCTCTATCAGGGATAAATCTTCCGTATTTAATAATGACATTCCCAAAATCTATTAAGTTTTTATATAAAACTCCCATTTTTGAGTCTGTAGAAGTGATTTCTTCCTCTGTATATCCAGTATAAATCACTATATCATCATTACATTTATATTCATAACGAAAACAACCAATTAATGCAATTAAATCAAAAGGAGAGTCAAATGGTTCAAGTCCTGCTATTACAATCGCACTAGTGAGAGGATTATTGATATATCTTTCACAGATTTCTTCTGGGGATATTTCAAAAGTTGGACTTTGAGCTAATTCAGAATTTTGACAAACAGGTTTGCCGCATTCTTTATCACACTTAAAACTACAAAAAGGAAAGGCAATATACATCGCGCACTTTTTATAGTTTACCATATCCTCATCAAGAAGACCTACTATTTTCATTTTTTAATTCTTCAACTGCCTCTCTATATCCTGCTAAACGCTCTTTTAGCAAGACATTTTTCATTTTATCATATGCTTCTGGAAATAAACTTCCTATTACAAAGGAGAAGGTTACTTCTTCTGCGCCGACTGCTTCAGATTTTTCAACTATCTTCTTTACTTGTGCGAGGGGAATAGTATACTCATCCATTGACGTCCTCCCATTCTCTCATCTTGCCTTCGGCCTTGCGTTCCTTGCCCCAAGTCTTCATTGGAGTATAGAAGCCAACAATTCTTGTATATTCAGTTGCGACCGGTTCGCCACAAATCGGACAAGTTGTGCCAAAGAAAGCGTGATTATGCTTGCAAGCTTGAATTTTTGTATTGAATGCAAAGTATGTAAGACCTTGGTCAGCTATATAGTTTGTTAGCTTCCAAGCCTGGTTAAAGTTATTAAATGGAGCTTCAATATTAATATGCGCGATTGAGCCGCCATTACAGAAAGAATCAAATAAGGAAGCAATACGAACTCTCTCTTGCATTGTCGTCTTTATTCCAAGAGGAATAAACTGATTTCCATAAAGAGGAAGGTCATCTACAACCTTATCAGGGAAGAGAAGTGCATCAGCCTTTTGCATTTTAACTGCGGCGGTTTCACCCAATTCTATTACTTTTATGACCAAATAAATTCTCGGCTCAGTTGAATATTATATTGGGTTAGTTCTTCTGAGTTTTCGATAAACCATTTTTTAAATTTTTGGGTATCGAAAGAGATATCATCATCATATACTATTTTATATTGATAATTATGTATTTTACAATATTGTTTTAAACCTTCAATTTCTAATTCCCAACGAGTTTTATCTTCCCATTCTAAATGCCTCTTTGGCTTTAATTCAATAATTAACTCATTGTTAATTAAAATATCTGGTGTATAATGATGATTATTAGAAAGTTTAATTTGAAATGGTTCTACAGTATAATTTAAAACAGTATCATCTTTCTCTAGTAAAATTAGATAATTTAATTCTAAAAGACTTCTAAAAAAGAAGTTTTTTTCATTTTTAGGAGAATAAAAATAACCACTATAACCTCTGCCAGTATTACTTTCTTTATAACACCCTCGCGCCCAGGCAGCAGAGAGTTTTTCTCTTGTTTCTTTTGAAACTTCATGAGTTGAATAATATTGCTTCAATCCAACTGAGATTTTTTCTTTTATTTCTGGAGTTCTTTCATATGGAGGGATTTTTCTTCCTCGGCTTTTTTCTCCAATATGTTTTTTTCTTTCTTCTGAAAACTCCCTTCCAAAAGAAGAATTGCGTCGTCCAGCATGAGAATTGGTATTTATTCCTAGATTTATAAGGTGCTTTCTAGTAGTTGCATAAACCATACCAAATAAAGAAGCAATTTCTCCAATTAAGAGATTGTAATCATTCCATAAAATCGGAAAAACAGATTCATCTTTTTCCTTTATTTTTTTTATTAATTCAATATCAGTAATAATCAAAACTGGTTTTGGGTTATTAATAATTCGTATTTCATTATCGGTTATAATAGTTTCTCCTATAACTTTTCCTGAACTATTCTTAATTTCCATTTCAATAAAACTCTCCTTATTTATTTGGCGGAAACGGTTCTTCTTTAAGTGGTCTGGTTACCTCTGACCGTTTCTCTCACCCTTCTATATATAAGTGAGTTTAGACTATCGCATCTCCAATAAAATAAGTCAATTTGGAGGTTCCACATTTAGTCGTTCACGCTACCTTTACGCTTGCGCCTTGTTATCCATAATCCCGCAATTATGGAACTCCAAGTCAATTAGTGGAACTTTTATTTTCGCAGTTTATCTGACTTCTTATGCTGCGATTCCCCAGTGATGTTTAGGGATTTGTTCGCAATTTATCTTATAGTCTTTATCAAGCGCGAATTGGTCTTTGGTTCGATGAATAACCTCAAAAATCTTTTTCCCAAAATGGTCAGCGGCTTCTGTATAGAAGGTATTACCAAACTCATCTTGACGAGTATATCCAAAGCTTTTCATTGTTTCGTAAATTCCGATGAAGCCGATTGTATTGTAAAGATGTTCAAAGTCGACTAAACCTTTAGAGAAATTAGGAAGAAGTCCTTTCTCAACATTGCGCCGGATTATGTGGCGCACAACATCAAGAACCTTACAATCTAATTCAACTAAATCACGAAGCGCAACTAAATATTCCTGCTCTGTATTATATTGAAGAGCGAGTCGCGCCAAGTTCACAGTAGAAACCTTAACAGAACCAACTTTCAGCGCCGTACCACCTATAGAGTTAAAGTAACCGAGGTCATCTATATTAGACTTAAGGCGGCAGCAGTTAGAAAGACTTGTAACATTATCATCAATAAAGAGATTTGAGTCACACCATTTCATGTTGTGCTGGATGCCCCAACGCGCGAATTCTTCATCCTCAAACTTTCCATCTTTGCGGAGAAGAGATATTGTTAAGACGGGGAATGTAAACATATTATGAGAACGAATTTCAGAAACCTTTTCCATAAAAATCTTTTGGAATTGACAAATCCCATCAATTTCATCTATCATAAAGGTTCCATCTGGAAATTCAGAACCACCAAACAAAGCTTCAAGATACGGATGGTCAAAAACACTTACATTTGTAAAAGCACTCTGCATACCATCACGCACATAGGGCTGATTGACTGCATAAATAAAACGCTGAATTTGCTGTGCGGCATAATACTCAGGCGACTTCGTCGCATAACCTGTTTCACAATCTTTTTTCCAGAAGTAATACATATAGGGGATTAAATTTGGGAGTCCAACCGCACCAGAACTGCGATTACTAGCAAAGCTAATATATTCCTTTACAAAATCAACAAAAGTTGAAAGATGTTTAGGAGGTTCGGCATTAAAGGTTTCAAGGAAGAAAAGACCTTTTTCTGCTAAATCTTTAAGGTCATAAGCAAAGCAATAATGGACATAGGTAGAAGTGTCTGCATCGTGCATATAAAGTGCTTTAGACCACTCTGCGGCGAGCCATTCATTTGCAATCTTAAAACCATATTTTTTATTAAGTTCATAATAAATCTTATTGAAAGCGAGAAGTTTACGATGAGACTTAGGCATCTCATTCATAAGTGTCCTCATATCTTTGTTACCAACATTTGCATTTCCATCTATAGAAGCATCCGCAACAGTCTCGCTATCAATAAAATTATCGATAAAGTCAGTAAAACTAAGCTGTTCATCTGCAAAACCGTTTAGGCGCGAAAACTCTTCACCATATTCAGCTTGCATTTTATTAAACTGCGTAGTAAAATTCTTATTTAATCTAATATTAATACTTGCCATCTTTAGACCTCTTGTGCGTTAACCCATTTTATAGCATCAACAGAAGAATATTTCTGTCCATCAACAACAAGTATTGGAGTTTCTTTATACCCAAGAGCAATCATTTCATTTATATCATCATGCTCAATATAGGTAATATTCTTTGCCGCAAGCTTCTTCTCAAGGACTCTACACTTGGGGCAATGAGTGGTATATAAGTCAATTGTCATTTTTCTTCCCCCTTATAACAATATATACAATAACCATCTTCGAAAACATGGCTACATTGACGTTGAAGCTCTTCATTTTCCTTTAAAAGAGCAACAACAGGATTATTAAGAGTAAACTTACTAGGAGAAAGAAGACTCTCAATTAACATATTGTTTGCATCAATTTTATCTCTGATTTCATTACCTGACAACTTGTAATTCGCCTCCTTTGAAGACTGCACTGCTTGCTTCATAAAACATTGAAAATAGGTTTGGATAGTTTTTTTGTGCATAAGAAAAAACTTCTATTGCTTCCGGCCGAGTTATAATTTCTTTATGGTATTGCGACTTTTCTCTTAATTCTTTTACAAAAAAGAAAAGAGAAGTGGGTTTTGGCAAGATTGTTGACCTACCATAAGCCGTAAACAAATTGAACATTTTTTTGATTTCATCTGGAACTTGAAAACTATCGTTATAAGTAAGTAAAAATTGTTTTTGATTTATATATAAAAATAAGACTTGAGTAAAAATTTTTATTAAGTCAGACTCTAAAAAATCGTTCTGTGCGTATGATGCAGGGAGAGGATTATAAATTATATCTTTCGCGCGACTAAGCTTAATTCGTTGTATGACTTCATTAATTTCTTCATCTGTAAAAAGTCCATTATATTGAAGTTTTAAGTTCACTGAGCTAAAAGTAAAATTTAACCATTTTTGAAATGCATCAAAATCAAAACAACTAATTGGAAACTTTGAACATAAGCTTGTTTGTATTGATAGTTTATATTTATCAATTATTTCTTGGATTGTTTCCGCGGCATTACCAATATTATTTAAGTTATAATCGTGTAAGAAGAAAACTCGTCCTTTTGTATTATGAGGAATTTGTCGTTCAAAATTTTCCCATATATTCTTTCCATCTAAAGATAAACGAAAATGGATTCCACGAGTTAAGGTTTTAAAAGAGGCCATATTTTGCGCGAGGTTGTCAACAAAAAGATTTTTATATTTGTTATAAATAGACGTATCTGGCGCGCACTGCTCAGCCTCTTCTTTCATCGGCGCATAGCGATTATTTGTAAAAGCAAGGCCGCCATATGAAAGATTATCATATTTAGTAATATCTAAGGGAAACTCTCCGTCATTATAATCTTTGCGGTAATAAAAGTGGGTATATCGCTCGGGCGTGAAAGAAGGAGCCATTACTGTAATCTCCTTCTTTCTTTTGAAATAGGTTGAAAGCTTCATTATTTCGAGATTAAAGATTGTTTGATGATATTTGAAGAAGTCTGCATCATATAATCCAACAGACATTATTCTTCATCTCCTGCGCGGGCGCCTGCTGTTTTTATCTTACCATCTTCACTAATTTCTGTTATTAGTTCAACAAGATGATATGGAGTGCGCGCATATTTCTTTGCTTGGAAAGAATCTTCGCGCCGAATACCCGTTACAATAATTTTGTTTCCTCTTGATAACCAAGATTTTTCTGTAACGTGTTTCTTACCATCAGCTCCACGCTCACTAAGTTGCTTATCATAATGAGAATAAACCTGTCCAAAAATCTTTACCGTTACAACACCGCTCTTTGTAAGAAGTGTTACACTCTTTTTAGCTTTGTCCTTATCCAAAACCGTACCCATAATTCTCTCTATCTTAAAGAGAGGAACTTTTTTACCTTTTATCATTATAATTCTATCAACCTCAGGTTCTTCGGGCAATTCAAAGAAATCACTTAATCCATATTCTCTTTCTTTAACTCGCGCGAGTTCATGTTCGTGTGAATAAAAAGAGACAGAATCCATTTCCCATTTACTCAAAGACCCAAGGCAATATTTATCCCAAGTATCGCTCATTAAGCGCCAGTTAATTGCTTTAAGAAGTTCGTCGTGATGCGCCTTTACATAAGGACGAACCTTATCCATATGCTTCTTATAAATATTATCCCAAGAAGATTGTTTAATGCGAAAGCCGCCGTCAGCGCTTTCTAACAAATCCATGTCAAAGTTTGCTTCATAGAATGGAAAACTATTTTCATCTAAATAATAATAAGTTTCATCTTTGAATTTCTTTAGATATTTATTGAAGTTAAAAACCTTACATTCAAAACTTAATTCTTCTGGCAATAACTCAAAGTCAATCAGCATTTTCATATTTTGAAGAGTTACTCGTTTCTTCTGGTCACTAATACTTTCAACATAGCGCCGCATAACTTCAACCCTATCACCTAAGAAATCAAATGCGCCAGACTTTATAAGATTAATGACTTGTGGCTTAGTAATTTTAACTTTTGAAGTTAAATCTTCAATTGAATTATATGGACGATTTGACAAAATTGCTTTGACTAAATCTTCGCCAATTTTACTTATACCACTAAGTCCATAACGAATTGTATTGTGAGTTACATCTGGAGAAAAAGTATAAGTTGACTCATTTATATCAGGTGGCGCGACTTCAATACCTGCCATTCTCATCTTTCCAATTGCTGTGGCTATCTTTCCATAGTTTGTACTTTTGACTTTTTTCTTTTTCTTTCCATTTTTAAGTACAACTACTTCTGCTGGATAACCATCACAATCTTCTTCTTCGTAAGAATCCTCTATATCTTCTTCTGAGTCATCTTCTCCGAACTCTTCCATTTCGTTATAATAATTTTGTTCGTCCGCACAAGAAATTCCTAATTCTTCTAAATCTTCGCCGTTCGGCTCATTTTCTGCGCCGCCGCTATCGCTTATTAAACAAGCGCAATTCCAAAAGATTATGGGATATTTGAAAGCTAAGTTCATTTCTTGAAGCCCAATTAGACTATATGCGAGCGTATGAGATGCATTAAATCCATATCCACGACTCGTTGCAACCAACACATTCCAAACATATTTACAGAGTTTCTGACTTAAGCCTTTTTCTTTTACATTTTCAAAGTACTCTTTTGTAAGCTGTTCATATTCAGCGGGGTTTTTCTTCGCAATTGATTTACGGAGTCTATCTGCCCAAGTCAGGTCAAAACCACCACACTCAGGTATTTGAACAAGTTGCATAAACTTCTCCTGAGACTCACAAATTCCATAAGAGGACAAAAGAATCGGCTCAAGAACTTTTTGCTCTGCGCGCGTTAATCCATAAGCATTCATTTCATCATACCATTGATTAATGTTTGCTTTGAAGCGCGCGAACTTATTGAGAGGTTGTTCTGCACCTTTTTCTTGCGCCATTAGACGAATAACAGAATTAAGAGTCGCAAGGTCATCAACAGAAGATGGCTTAGAAAGCGCAATTCCTTGGATACCACTTTGCTTTTCCATTTGGAACAGACTGAAGATTTCATGGTTCCAAACCATTTCCCACATCTTTGGGTCATCACGTTCTAGATTATAGACACCAATAACACTTTCATAAGTTTCTTTAAGAGTTGGCTTGCGCTCAACAAAACCCGCATCACAAAGTAAATCAAGACAAATATGAATTTTATCCATCGCTTCTACCGACAGCGCATCATATTTGATAAGACTTACATCTTCGCAATCATGAAGGTCAAAAGAAGTTATAATCGTATCATCCGGCGCCCGCATCAAAGAGGTTGAGTTTGTAAAAGGTTCATCAACAAAGATAACTCCACCAGCATGCTGGCCCAACCTATTTACAAGTCCTTCAATCTTATGCGCGACTTGCCAAAGTTCTGGATAGTTTTCAGTCATCTCAATTACGAATTGCTTAATTGGGTCAAATCCAGACTCTTCATCACCATACATACATTGGTCAAGAGTTCGAGTCATTCCGCGGTCAGCTGGAATAAGACTTGCAATATAAGAAGCTGTATCAACATCAATCCCAAGACCTCTTGCCGCAGTTAAAATTGCTGATTTAGATTTCTCAGTTCCAAAGGTTGCGACATTTGAAACTCTGTCATCACCATAAACTTCTCTAAACTTTGAGAGAACTGTCGCGCGCCGGCTACCCTCAATATCAAAGTCAACATCAAGTACACTAACTCGCGCTGGATTCAAAAATCTCCAAGCAAAAGTCGGCGTCGTTTCACGAAGTGGATTAATCTGAGTTATACCAAGAAGATAAAGAAGAATAAAACCAACACCAGAACCGCGACCAGGCCCAACAAGACTTCCTGCATCCCAACACACATCAATAATTTTTTGAAGATTGAGATAATATGCGCTCCAATGGGTTTTGTTGACTTCCGATGAAACCTTTGTCATTTCAAGACATTCATTTATTGCACTATATGTCTTTTCATTTTGAAGAGTTTCATCATCCTTAATTCGCTCAATTATGAGTTCAGAAAGAAGTTTATCTCCTTCATAATCAGATATATAGAACTCAAATAACTGAGGAATGAGTTTAAACCATTTGTCTTTATCCGACGTCGACAGCGCCGGCGCCTTCTTCCAAGTTAATTCAGGTATCTTTAATGGTTTGAGAAGTGAATAGTTTTCACACATTTCTCCAACCTTTAAGATATTTTGATAACCAACTTCAATTTCTTCTTTTGTTAAGTCTTTTTTGAGATAAGACTCAATTTCTTCCGTTGACATCATATAAGTTGTCGCATAGAAACTATCAACTTCACGATCACCATCTTGGGAGTTAAGGAAGGCTTTATGAATTGGCGCGTCTTCTTTTTTAAGATAATGGCTATCTGTCGTTATAATGTAGGGGATATTATATTCTTTACTTAATTGAACTAACCTTCGATTAACAAAAGATTGTTCAGTTGAAGCGGAAGGCTGAAGCTCAAAGAAGAAATTCCCGTGACCAAACAAATTATCCATTTGTTTAATCCAAATATCAATCTTTTCCATTAAACTTGGGTTAGACTGCGCCCGAATAAGCTGTGTCGGAAGTGCGCCGCCAAGACAGGCTGTGCTTCCAATTACATGGCCAGGATTTTCACCAATTATATCAAAGAGGTCTTGATAATAAGTTGGAACTCTACGCATACCGCGCGCCATGTAAGACCTACGCCATGCCCTGGTTGATATTTCTCTAAGTTGCTGATGACCTATTGTATCTTTCGCAAGAAGAATAAAGTGATAATAACGGTCAACCTCTCTGTTATAATTGTCTGCATTAAGACCATTACGACAAAGATAGATTTCATTTCCTCTAATAACCTTAAGGTCAGGATATTTCTTTGCTATCTTTTCAACTTTAATATGATTACTTATACATTCGTGGTCTGTTATGGCGACTACTTTATGACCGAGTTCTGCCGCATATTTAATGAGGTCTTCAGTCTTTATAATGCAATCGCGCAATCTTATATTACTATAATCGGTGTGGTTATGGAGCGAACCACTATATTCCATTTAATCACTTCCTTTCCACCTTATATAATAATTATACCACAATTTTACTAAAAAATCAAACTTCTATACCGTGTGGCTGGCAAACAATTTTTTGTTTCTCTTCGGATGATACAAAATGTCCCCATTGTTCTGCCATAGCTTCCGCAAATCCAGGGAAAGTCTGACTTCTAACTCTAGTTCTTTCCGCGGCCGGCAGGCTAAAAGATTCTGCATACCAAGCAGGCATTGACTTGCCGCTCTTAAATTCTTTTCTTTTTTCTGGGGTAACCTCGTCTGTTTTCTTAAGGGGAGGAAGTCCCTTAAGCCAAAGACAGGTTCTTTTTTCAAATGGGTCTCCAAACCAATAGGGTTGAATTATTTGGTCTGGCTTTCTATATTGCGTAGACATAATTCCTACGGGGTTCTCAATCATTATGTGGTCGCAATCGGCTTCTACAAAAGCCATAAAAAACTTAATAGCTTCTTCTCTCAACTTATATCTTTCTCTAGCCTTATCTCCATATTTCTCAATATTAAACCATCTATTACCAGTTGTAGTTAAGTAAGTACAAGGAGGGTGTGCAATTATTAAATCCCATCTATCAATATGATAAGAATCACCACTAAGGGTTTCAAAATCACAATTTCCATTCAAAAGCGGCAATACATCTTGCTGTATATGCCACTCAGGGTGGCCGCCAGATGGTTTAATAATATCGCATGAGAAAGCTAGATGACCGCGCGCCCTAAAGGCACTGCAAACGCGTTGGGACTCTTCACAAGCAACTAAAACTTTCATTTATGCCTCCTTAAAAACCAAGGGTATCATCTTGAACTTCATAGGCTTCAATAAAGATTTGAGGAGTATATCTACCTGCCCATTCATTCAAATTCGGCTTACCAATCAAATTAATTTTAATTTTACCCATTGTTTCTAATTGATGGATTAAATCTTTTGCAAAAAACTTCATATAGGCGACACCGAACTTTGTAATTTTCAAAGTATCCTTATTCTTGCCCATAATCTGATAGTCATCTTTTGTAACATTTAAGTCATGAACATAGATAAAAGGTTGGTCATTGCCATGGCCCCAAACATCTTCATAATTAGCTAAATCAAAGACTATATCAGCTATATCTTTATCCGCAGCCGCGCGCACAAGATTCACGTCAAATACGTCTTCACCAAAATCAAGGTCAGCTAGCTTTTCATTGGCATATGCATGAAAGTCTCTAAGGTTTTTGTCTGCGATACTACAGCCGGCCGCATTAGCATGGCCTTGGACATATTCAAAATAGCCACTATTAGTTAAGAAGGCTTTAAGGTCGCTCAGTGCGCAGTTATCAACGTTTCTAATTGAGCCTCTATCAAAACCTTCAGGGTTAAGTCTTGCAACAATTGTGGGTCTCTTATACTTCGCGGCTAGCTTCATCGCAAGCAATCCATTAAGTTCAGAAGGAAGTTTGTCTTCATCTTCAAGTCTTACAAACAGAACTTTATTATCTAAAAGTCCATATTTATAAATTCTATCTTCAAATTTATCAACATTACTATCTAGAATTTTATTTTGACGGTTGCGCGCATTAGCACATTCTCTAACACTCTCAACTGCGCGAGCCTCAAGAGTACCTTTCGCGCCCTTTTTGCCGCTAGGAATTAACTCATCTCCATGAATAAAGGCTTCAAAAAGACGAATTTTCTCTTCCATTGTACCAGTTCTAATCATTGCATTTATCATTGGTACAACATAAAAAGCAACAGTAATGGGATTCACCTTTCCACCCATTGAGTAAGATTGTTTTTCTACTATAGTTTGGAAGAAAAGATTTTTTATATTTCTAAATCCCATATAACAAATAAGACGATTTTCAAGAGTTGTCACGGACCCCATATCGGCGCAGACACCAAGTGCTGCGAGGTCTAAATAATTATCAGCGCCTTTTTCATATTCAACAGAACATAATTCATCTACTGCACGGCAGAACTGATAAGTTACACCTGCGCCGGTTAGTTCCTTATTTGGATAATATTTAGATGTTTGATTATTAATTATAATAGCGTTTGGGCTAACTTCGCAATCAAGTTCATGATGGTCAAGTATTAGAACTGGGCAATTTAATCTTTCGTGATACTCCTTATCGTTTGAGCTTGAATCTGGGCAGATTATTAAACCCCAATCTTCATCAGCAACATCATCAATATGGTCTTCAAGTCCATGCTGTTTCCCGGAGTGAAGACGATAGTGTAGATTAGCATCTGGGTCTAAATACTTAATATATAGATAGATGATTGCCGCGGAAGTATAACCATCAACATCGCTATCAACAATTATTAAAATTGGCTTATCTTCGTCCAAAGCTTTTGCAAGTGCATCTACACCAGCTTCAATATTATCAAGAAGCTTATAATCACATAAACAAGTTTTAGAATCTGGATGCAAGAAACTATTTATATCTGTGATACCTCTTGCGCGAAGTAAATTCTTTCCATAATCATTTTTAAAGTTCTCATTCACTAAACGGTACTTCATCACTACCTCCTATTAATTCTATATTATTATATAAACATTGAAATTTTTGAATACAAAAGTCCATGTGGTAATGACCAAAGTACCACTTTTTAAAACTAGTCTGCGCCGCAACCTGCTCCAAGAAAAGTGTTAATACATCAACCTCATAATATTGGCTAATTGCTTTTTGAATTGAAGCAGGCGCGCAGTGTGTCAGTATATAATCAACTTTCCACTTATTTTGCTCAAGATTATAAAGAGCTTCTTCATATTCTGCATAATTCGGCATTTCTTGCGGCCACCAGGTGACGTAATCGCGTCGGATTTCTCTATCGTGCGATGTAGCGCCGCCCATTGTAAAGATTTTAAGCCCATCAATTGTAAAGACTTGTCCTCTTGTTAAATGAAAAATAGAGTCACTAACTTGACGCACAACTCCTCCAAACTTATTTTGAGAAGGAAATTGATAGAGAAGTTCAAAATTCTCATGGTTTCCATCTACAAACAATGTAGTCCAAGGCTTTTCATCAAGCCAATGGCGCCACCAATAATCTTCTCCATTATTATTCCAAACAAGTCCAAAGTCGCCGCAAATTATTACATAATCATCTTTTGTAAGCTCTTTTCCTTGTGGGAAGTTATCTGAACTCAATTTATTCATTGTCAGGGAACCATGAGTATCCCCTGTAACATATATCACTTAATTTTCACCCTTTCCCTAAGTAATTGATTAAAGACTTCTTCTCCTTTATCCACTGGAGAATCTTTCATTTCTAATCTATTATGAAAATCATAGATAAAAGAAAAATTCCCATAATTAGAATATTTTTCTCCTAATTTCTTTAGCTTATTAAAATATTTATCATCTAATCCTTCTTCTTCTTTATCAAAACAAATTATAAACTCTTTCGGTGCGCAAGACTTCATTAAAATATCAATTTGAAACTTATTAATTGAGCTGCCGCAAACTGCGACTCCACAATTGGGTCGCGCGAATCCATCGGCAATCAAAACACTCTTTTCACCTTCAAACAAACATACATATCCATTCTTTTGAATATTATCTTTTGTTTTATCTAATCCATAGAGATTTAGACTTAATGGATGCTTATACCATTTCTGTTCAATTTGAACCGGCATATATTTACCTATATTTTCAACTTCCCACGCATTCAGCGCCCGCCCTCTAATTCCAACTAATTCACCATTCTCATTATAGTGCGGAATTATAATTTTATTCTGAGAAATTGAAAATCTAATATTAAACTTATCCATAGTTTCCTTAGAAATTCCTTCTTTTATCCATTGAGATGGATAAATTTTTTCAAAAACATCTAATACACCATCTGGATAAACTTCTAACTGCCTTTCGCGCGCCTTGCGCTTGTACTTATCTCCAAGAAATTCTCTTTTTTCGACTTCAAGACCTTCTTTTCTTTTTCTTTTTGTTACCAAAAGATAAACATCATTATACCAATCGTAATCAATGCCGCGCGTCTTATAAACTTGTTCAATAAACTTAAAAACGCTCATGCCGCCGTCTTCAGTATAACAATAGAAGAAATGATTATCACGATAATAATAAAGTTTCATTGAGGCATTATCAACTTCTATATTATGACAAATTGTTGGAAATATAATTGCTTCTGGAGTCATTTTATAATCATTAACTCCAAAATATTTCATTAAATCAATTATATCTTGTTCAGTTAAATCTTCAATTACTTTATTCCAGTCCATTATTCTTCAATTCCTTATTTAACTTATCCATTAATTCGCCAATTTCTTTTTTATTTTCTTCAACTTCCCAAGATATAACATTAACCTCATCTTCATTAAAGAAGTCTTGAACTGGTTCAAGCCGACTATCAGTTATAAACAAATCTCTTTTTTTCATTGTGCCGCCGTCAAAATAAGACCAAATCCTAACTTGAGTCCACGCGCCACTTCTAACCTTAAATATATCAGTTACAAGGTTCGGCTTCTGAATTGAAAGCTTATCTAATACTTCTAATTCTTCATTTGTCGGTCTAGTACAAACACAAGCATTATCAGCTTTATTAATAATACTGCGGCTGCCCGCGATAACGCCTTCATTTTTTATATCTCTATTATCTTCAATTTTTGCATTAACCTGAGTTGATGTAAACACTGCCACATTTAATTCAATTGCGAGGTCTTTTAATGCAGTTGAAAACATTAACAATGCTTCATCATTTCTAATATTAAATCCTCTAAATTCAGCCAATAACATCGGATTAATAAAGATATAATCAAAGAATACATATCCAATATCATGCGTAAGACAATTCTCTCTAATCATTGTCTTCGCGAGTTCAATTGTCGGGTTCGGCATTCTTACAATCTGGAAGTTCTCACTATAAGTCTTTATAATCTCTTTCGCTTGATAAATTCTCATAGTTTCTTCTTTTGTGAAATTTCCATATTTGAATTTACTTTCATTTACATCACTTAAATAAGCAATAATCATTTTCAGTAATTGTGAAAGCTTCTGCTCGGTTATTATAAATAAAACTCTCTCACAATTTCCTTCCATAATCCAAGAAGCTGTAGAACTATCATATCTAATTGGGTATGCCAAAACACAGGCATCAGCAACAGCTTGCCTGGTCTTAAATGTACCACTCGGCGCGCTCCTAATCGTGAGGGCTCCGCGCTCTGCACCATTTATTATTTTGTTGAAGATTGCACCCTGAACTGGGAGTCCTATTTCATCAGGACTACCAAATCCTTCTACTATTTCGTCAATTTCATCTGCGGCAGTCCAACTTTCAACTTCTTCAGACTTAGAATATTCATTCTCAAGCTTTAGAATTTTCTTTTTTATTATTGCAATAATATCTTGAATTGAAAGGTCTTCAAATGCTTGATTGACTTCAATCGCGCGGACATCAGTTAAATCTTCAATATAAATATCACTTATATCAATTCCTTGCTTCTGAAAATCACTTAATAGATTTAACTTTTTTAGCTTATTGTAATAATAAGGAAAATTCTCCTCATTTGAATATTCTTCTATATCTTGAAGATATTCTATTCCGTTGTTGTTGGAAAAAGTTTTTGCCGCACTTTCATTTGTACTTAAGTAGTTTTCAACATCAAAAGCAGAAATTTTCTTCGCGCCATTATAATATAATCCTTGAATTGCGCCAAAGATATATCGTTCAAAACGTGTTGGAAAATCTGCCGTTGTAAGTCTATACTTATCAACTTCACTTAAATACTGTGGACTTTTTAGAAGGCATCCAAGGACTTGCTGAATACATTTCTTGTCAACAAATGCCATTCCAATACTCCTTTACTTAAATATCTTCAAGAGAAACTGCTTTCTTCTTTCTAATTGTTGCCTTTTTAGTCTGGCCGACTACATTAACTCTTTGCATCATTTGCTCTCGCGCCTGTTGCTCTATTCTTTCAATTATTGTTGAGTCGCGCCTAAAACGTTCTGTCCAATAATTGCAACTATCTTGATAGACTAATGAAACAATACCAATGCCGCCTTGACTCTTATCCTTATCGCCATGAGTTATATCATAAAAATATCTCATAGCAAAATAAATACCTTTTGCGGTTTTCTTTTGCTTCAAATAATTAGTCCATTGAGATGTTAGTTTCTTCCAATCAATCGGTGCTTTTACTATGTGATTAAGATAATATTTAAGTGCCTCAAACCATTCTTCATCACTTAGCTTTGCTTCCAAATCTCCTTGTTTTCTTGCCCACTGGTCATAACAACCTTTATGATAATAATGATTTACCGATGGCATTATCCACGGCTCTTTCTCAGTGTCGAAGACTTCGCCACACGCTCTGCACTTAACACGATGTGCCATTTAATCACCTCATTTCTTTCTAATTTAATTATACCATAAATTTGAAAAAAATGCAAATTTAAAGGAGTAGGTATACACCTACTCCTCTAAACCTTCGGTAATATTGAATTAAAGGGACTTCATTTCCGCGATTGCAAGTTCAAATAAATCTTGCTGGTCTTCGGTAATTTCAGAAAGTCTTATAGGATGCCCAAAAATCTCAGTAACATACTTCATAATTTTTTCTGCATTCTTTTCATCTTTCTTTACAAGAGTTTCCCAAAGAGCACGACCTTCAGCAACAGTTTCTTCAAAAGGACGCCCTTCTTCTTTCTTAGGAGCTTCTGTCGTAACAGAAGCACCGGCGCTAACTTCGGCATCTATCGCGCGAACAATTGCGTCCTCAAGGAACTTATATCCAAATGGAATCCGCGCGTCAAGATGCGCCCAACGAGAGCCAGCTGTTATGGTAGGGGTGGCTTTTGTGAGAAGCCAACGCTGACTCTGTCCATTTTCATCCCAGGTTTGCTGAATTACACCAATAACATCAACAAGACTATTAACAATCGGTAAACAACGCTTATCCAGGTCAGGCTTCATGGCAATTATATCAACATCGTCTTTAGTGCCGACAGTTGTTTCTTTGACATGGCAAGTAAGAATAAGACCATAGTCTAACATAATAAATGCACGAAGTGTATTAGCGAATTCATCGTCACGGGCTTTATAGCCAGCTCCATAAGGAATTTCGCCAATCTTGCTAACGCCATTCTGCGCGCAAATGAACTGTGTGCAGAGGTCCCAAGCGACACTTATTGTATCAAAAGCTACATTATCATACTTTGCCTTAAGTTCCTCTTTCTTTAACTGTTGGAGATACATCTTAATGTCGCTCCATTTAGTAATAGGAACCTTATAAACACCTGGATGAGCATTGTAACCATTTTCTAGGTCGAAGATGAGGGTACGCGGACTAGTCGCGCACCACTCACTCTTACCTATTTTCGGCTGGCCGGCAAGAAGAATAGTCTTGCCAGACAGACTTTTATTTATCACGGAAGGTTCAAGGTCAAGTAAGTTTACTGCCATTTAAACCCTCCTTAGAAGCCCAGGTCTATCCTACCTTTCGAGTCTGCGGCGGGCGCATTTCTCGTCTTGCTAGTAGAATTAGCGGCATCTTCCTTCATCTTATCCAGACGAGCCTTTCTATCAGCAAGGGCTTCCTTTATATCACTTATATCATAGGCACGCTCACCATCAAGCGGAGTGGCAGAACCACCCGTAATGACCAGCTCGCTCACGGAGAAGGTACGAACAGTCTCCTGCGGCTCACCAAAGTCAACCTCCTTAACAACAGTCTCGGTGCGAGAACTGAAGTTCAGGCGGCCGATGGCGCTAACAGTGTCATTCTCATTCCAATACTGGTCAATTGCCTCAATAACCTTTGGATTGGCAGTGATGAACTCAACGACATCAACCTTACCACCAAACTGCGGCAGAACGCCAGTAACCTTATAACGACCAGTCTCAACGCCTTCCTTATTAACCTCGGCGCACTTCTTACCAACAACGAAAGTTGCAGTAAAAGTAGCCTCAGGCTTCATGTCGGCCTGACTAATCTTCGTAACAAAAGACGCATTAATGCGAGGATAAGACGAAATCTCACCCATGCGGTTCGCGAACTCGTTTACAACAATCTTACCATTCGTAATACGAACAGCATCGGCGCCCTGCACACTGCCGGCGGCCGCAATCGAAGTAAACTCATTCTTAATCTTCTCAATGCTCTGATAAGCGGGATTCTTGCCACCCTTGTTGGTTATCTCGGATGCAAACATATGAACAGGAACCTCAAGCATAACGGCCTCGCCATTAATAACCTGATTGACCTGAATCTTAATGGTACCACCGATTGAATTAATCATCTCACCAGTGGACTTCTTCTTAAAAGAACCGTAGTTTAAATCAACTTCAGACAGTATACCCTCAATACGAACATTATTTTCAGCTTCTCTAATCATTATTTTCTCCTTTTTTGTTTCAGTTTAGGTTCTTTTAACTAAGTAAGTAAAAGGGGTAGTTGCCTACCCCTATATATTACTCAGCGACGAAAGCCTCGCCAGCGGGAGTCAGCTTGACATAGGTCACAGGACCATCATGACCCTCGACCTCAACCTTCTCACGGATGCAAAGCTCCTTCTTGCAAAGGTCAGTAACGTTAGCATTGATAGAGCGAGCGGTACGACCCGTCGCGTTGACTATCTCATCAATAGAAACACGGCCACCATTGCCCTTCACATAGTTAAAAACCGCAGCGCTCTTCTCAGTAATCTTAATTCCTTCAGCCATTTTTTTCAATCTCCTTTTTTAATAATTTTTTGCCATTTGATGGCCTTTTTATTTTTTGAAAGCCTCTTTTGACTTTCTAAATATATTATAAACTAAATTTGGTAAAATTTCAAATTTTAAGTCCTTATAAATTTGCTATTTCTTTTATTTTTGAATTTTCAGGAAGTTTAATCGCGCGTGCGCCCTGAGTACCACGAGAAAGCTGTGGTATATCAGCTAGACGAATACGAATTTGAGAAGTTTCGGCGGTTACTAATATGTCTCCAGCGCCGGCCACTGGTAGAAAATCACATAGATTATCAGTCTTTTGGATTTTAACACCCTTAGTGCCGCGCCCTGTTGTCCGAAATTCAGAAAGCTCAGTTCTCTTTATATATCCATCTTCCGAGATGGAAACAACTTCCTTCGCGTCAGAACCTATAGCCCGCGCGCTAACAACGTAATCAAAACTATCTAACTTTATTCCAATAATACCTTTTGCGGTGCGTCCTATTGGTCTAATATCCTTTGTTTCTATTATAATAAAGTTACCAGATTTGGTTGCAATTCCAAGTTTCTCTTCATTCATAAAGAGGATTGAAGTAACTTCATCACCCGTATTTAACTCAAGTGCTTTAAGTCCATTCTTCGCGCGCTTTATATTATATTCTGAAAGAAGACTCTTCTTTAACATTCCATTTTTAGTAATGAAAAGAATGTGGCGCGCTGGATTAGAATTTGAAAGATTCGTAAGCGCGCAAACTCTTTCATTTTGCGAAATAGAAAAAAGACTTTCAATCACAATCTTTTCTCCTATGGAAAGTGCATTAGCTTCATAAGCATAAACATTTCCAGTTTGTGTAAAGAAGAGAAGGTTGTCGGTATTTTGGCAAGTCGTTGAGGCTATTACATACTCACCCTTATCAAGCTTAAATTTTGAGCCTACACCGCCGCGTCTCTGTGAATAGAGGGAAGAAGTTTCTTCAAGGAAAAGATTATTTTGATTAGTAAGATTTACCATTAAAGATTTAACTTCTATTGTCTCATCATTATTTTCAGAGAGGTTTAAAATTGTGGTGCGGCGCGTATCTCCAAATTTATTGGCGACCTCGCGCAATCCTTTTTCAATCTCCTTTTTGAGGAGATCGGGATTATCAAGTATCTGCTGAATTGAGGCCGCGCGCTCTGTAAGCTCATTTTGTTCGCTAACTAACTTAGTTATATCCAGTTTACTCAGTTTAGAAAGCTTTAAGTCCAAAATTGCTTTTGCCTGAGCCGCATTAATTTCCAAAAGTTTTTGGAGGGCGAGACTCGCCGTTGTTGTGTCGGCCGCCGTCTTAATTGTCTGAATAACCTCATCAATCATATCGTAGGCTTTAAGTAATCCTTCAATGATATGAAGTCTATCTTTAATTTTCTTGAGGTCAAACTTAAATCCATTTGTATAGACAATGGTTTCATGGTCAAGATGCGCCTGAAGCAGTTCTTTCCAAGTGAAGACTTTGGGAAAGCGCCCATTCTCCAACATCGTAAAATTAACAGAATAGTAAGATTGAAGGGAGGTTTCTTTAAAAAGGGTTCTAAGAACTTTATCTGGGTTAGCATTACGCGTTAAATAAATTTTAATGTTTGGCGCCATACCAGTAAGGTCATTGAACCGATCAATACCGGGGTTCTTTTCACTATTTATAATCTCTTCAAGTTCTTTACAAATTGTTTCTGTATAAACCATGTAGGGAATTTCAGTTACAATAAAGCATTTTTCTTTGGGATCATAGTCAACTTTACTGCGTAACTTACAAGCAAAACCATGTCCCTCACGATGGCTTTCTTTGACCTCATTTGCGTTGAGGAGAATTGCGCCAGTTGCAAAGTCCGGAACACAGTAAATTTCCTCAAAATCAATCCCTGGATTCCAAAGTAGCTTTATTAAAGCTTCATTCAACTCTTTTAAGTTATACTGAGGAATACTGGAAGAAGCACCTACCCCTATTCCATATGAACCATTGACGAGATTGAAGAACCCTTTAGAGGGTAAAATCATTGGATATTGTTCAGTATTGTCGTAGTTATCACGCCATTCCTCTATTGTGTCTTTCTGAATATCAGCAAAGAGGTACTCAGCAAGAGGGGTAAGGCGCGAAGCTGTGTAACGAGGCGCGGCCCAACTGCCGGCCGCCAACAGCGTACCATAAGAACCTTCAACCTCAATTAGAGGATAGCGCATAGCAAAAGGCTGCGCCGCCCTCATTATGACACCTTCGGCGCTGGAATCGCCATGGATATACATACGGAAAACAGAACTGATTGCTTTTAGAGTCTTTTGATAGGGTTTAGAATGGATAAATTTATCAGTATAAAGGCAATAGAAGATTTGACGAGCCGAAGGCTTCATACAATCACGGGCATCGGGAAGTGCGCGGCTCTGTAGAACGGCTCCTGCGAATTGAAGAAAACTATCTTTAATTATTGGTGTTAAGTTTTGTTCCATTCTTTACTCCTTAATCTCCGAAAAGTCAATATTTTCCCAAATAAATTCATGCTTTGACGCGGAGTCTTTTCCCATCAGTTGCTCTAACAGTATAAGACTTTCTCCATCCTCTTCCAATACATCAATTCTTTGAAATTCTTCCGTAAACATACTTCTACGTGCTTGTTCTGGGTTGAGGGCGCCAAGTCCTTTATTGCGCTGGACTTCACCTTTAATCTTGCCACGGGCCGCATTGAACTCTTCATCAGTAAAATAATAATCTTCTTTACCTTTATTCTTTACAATATAGAGCGGTGACCTTACCCAACAAAGTCGTCCTTCCTCAATAAATTTTGGAGCAACTTTATAAAGCGCGCACATTATCAGAAGTCCAATTGCATAGCCATCAGCATCAGCATCGGTTAGAATTCCAATTCGTCCGTAACGAAGCTTCTTCCCATCATACTTTCCAGGCACAATATTCATTGCACTTAAAAGTAATTTAACTTCTTCATTCTGATAAAATTTCTCCTCTTCATTTGCAAAAGCATTTATCATTTTACCACGAAGAGCCAGAATACCATATTTCTTTTCATCGCGCGCCATAGCTATTGAAGAAGCCGCGCTAAGTCCCTCAACAAGAAGTAGGGTTGAATCTTGTCCAAGAAATTCTGCATCTTTTAATTTATCACTTGCAAAAACTTTCTTTTTCTGATTCTTTTCTACATCCTTTGCTGCTTCTAGAACTTGCCGGCGCGCCTTTTCAGCAGCGGCTTCGGCTTTCATTTCTTTTGTTAGTAAGTCAAGAACTTTATCAAACTCATCTTTGTGACGTCTCTCAAAGTCTTCCAACATTTGAGTAGTTGCACGCTGACAAAGCCCTCTTAGTTCAGGATTATTAACCTTTGTTTTTGTTTGATTTGCAAAAGAAGGATTTGGAACCTTACAACTGACTGCATAGAATAAACCTTTTCTTAAAATTTCGGGATTGGCTTCACCTTTTAGTTTTTTCTTAAAAAAGTTTGTAAGGGCAGTTTTAATACCCGTAAGAGAAGTGCCGCCTTCAACATTTTCAAGACCATTTGTAAAAACGTGCCAAGTTTCAGAGCGACTATCTGTCCATTCCATTACTATTTCGGCTTCAATTCCGTCTTCTTGGACTTCAATTTTAAGAGGAGTTTTATTAAGAGCGCGGCCGCCTTGTTCTTTCATAAAATCGGTTAGACCATTTTTAGAAAGGTAAGTAACCTTTTCATTTGTAATATGGTTATGAAGAATAAAGGAAACTCCTTTTGAAAGATAAGACCAGTTTTGGCACATACTTTTTATTTCTTCAAAATCTATTGAAATGGGTTCAAGATTATAGACTTCTGGAGAAGGAATAAATTTAACTACTGTGCCGGTTTTATTTTCTTTTAAAGGAGAAACAGTAAAGCTTTCCTTAATTCCTTTATTTAGTTTTAGATAACCACATTGTTTATCACGATAACTCCAAACTTCAAATTTATCTGAAGAAAGCGCAACACCTTTCGCGCCGATACCATTCATACCTGCGACATTTTGAAAAATTTTATCATCAAACTTCGCGCCTGAGTGCGCCATTGTGTAAATGGCTTCAAGAGCTTCTGTCCCATCTTCTCTAATTCCAAACGGACAGCCGCGGCCCTCATCGGCAATAGCAATACAATTTCCTTCATAAAGGTCAACATAGATTTTATTGCCGAAACCCATTGTCGCTTCATCTATTGAGTTTGTAATAATTTCTCTGACACATTGAAGGACACCTTGGTTATCCGCGCTACCCATATACATGGCAATGCGCGAACGGATTGCAGTGCGGAAATCAAGGGTTTTTATGTCATTTGCATTATATTCCATTTATTCAACTCCTTTTGTCTATCTCTTATAGCATAGACAAAATTTCTAAAACTTTCAAATTTTAATGACCGAATGGCTCAATAGAAATCCAATGAAAGGTTGAGTCATCCCACTCAGGTTCTTCTATTTTTTTAAAATATTCATCTATCGGTATAAAATGTTCTCGTTTTTTTTCTGCACAGTCATCGCACCATGGACAAATCCAACCTGTTGAAATTTTCGTAGCAGGTGCGCCGCAAATAAAACAAGTCCGTGCGCTCAAATCTTCATATTTTCGAATTATTTGATTAAGTCTTTCTTTAATAGATTCTGGAACAGAACTATCATACCAATGAAGATAACCGAATTTCTCTTTAATTTGTAAAATTCTATATTTATAGACCCAGTCAGCCTCTTCAAGTAACTTCTGAATTTCCTCACACATCTGTTCTCCAAAAGCTTTGCGCCAACCATCTGGCATTGCGTCGAGTTCAGTCCAACTATAATCAAAATCTTCGATTTCTTCGTCTGTCCAACGATTGCGCGGAATAAGCCAGGGAAACATTAGACAAAGCCAATGATTATGGTCTTCAGTACCGACTGGCGCGTCTCTAAGGTCATGAAGCCAATCTAAGTATTCATTACTCATTATTAAAACTCCTTTTCTCCTATTATTCTATATTTATTATACTAAAAATTTATAAAAAAATCAATTTTTTTAAGTCATTTATTATTTTTGTATAAAATATACAAATTTGACAAGATTGCGTTGGCTAAATTTGTTAAATTTATACAAAAATTATTTCTACTTTATAATGGTGGGGGAAAATGAAATATATTTTTTACAATCCAAATCCTTTAGGTTTATCAGTTGGAGATTGCACAGTGCGCGCAATTTCAAAAGTGACAGGTCTTAATTGGCAAGAGACTTATCTTTATTTACTAATCCAAGGTTATATGATGTCCGACATGCCTTCAGCCAATAGAGTATGGGGAGAACTCCTAAAAAGCTTTGGTTTTAAAAGACAACTCTTGCCAGACACCTGCCCAGATTGTTATACAATACGCGATTTTTGCCGTGATAATCCAATTGGTACTTATCTTTTAGGAACAGGAGAACATGTCGTCGCAGTAATCGACGGAAACTACTACGATTCCTGGGATTCAGGAAACGAAATTCCAATTTATTTTTTTGAGAGGTTAGAACAATGACTTACAATTATTATCAACAGCCATATGGCTACAACTCAAACTACACTTTACCTTCTCAGCAAAATTCTTATCAACCCTATCAAAGTTATCAATCATCGCAACCAAATCCCAATAATGGCTTTAATTGGGTTCAAGGAGAATTTGCTGCTCGCGCCTTCAACGTAAATCCTGGAAGCAAAGCTCTTCTTTTAGACTCAGAAAAAGATGTCTTTTATATTAAATCAGTTGATATAAATGGTACTCCTGCGCCGCTTCGTATTTTTGAATACAAAGAAGTTTTTGCAGATGGCGCTAATATGTCGCAAGCAGGACAAGAAAATCCTCAATATATTACAAAGAAAGAATTTGAGGAACGCATTGCTGAAATCGAAGAATTATTAAAGTAAGGAGGCAACAATGGCTAATTCAATTTTAAGTTCTTTATCCCCCGCTTTTAGCAGCGGTGTTAATGGTTTTCTTTCGCATTTAGATGAGTTTAATAACTTTAAAAATAATTTTAGTGGAAACCCACAAACTGAGGCGCAGAAATTGCTTCAGTCTGGGAAAATGTCTAAACAACAGTTTCAACAATATGCTCAATTAGCTAATTTAATTCGTCCATTAATTGGATGATAAAAAATATTATATAGGAGGTATATTATTATGGCTTTAACGAATGGCGAATTAAGCGCGGCTGATATCGCGGCTGTGACTGGAGGTAACGGCGGTAACGGCTGGGGTGGCGATGGCGCTTGGTGGCTTATCGTCCTGTTCCTCTTCGCTCTTGGCGGTCGAGGCTTTGGCTTCGGAGGGAATGGCGGTGGAGACGGCGGTTATGCTACCTCTTCTGAAGTGCAGCGTGGCTTTGACCAGAGCGCCGTTATGTCTGCTTTAAGTGGCATCAATACTGCTCTGGCCGGCGCGGAAGTTTCTAGGTGTAACACTCAAGCCAATATCCTTGGCGCGATTAATGGGTTACAGACGGGTCTTTCTTCTCAGTTAGTTCAAATGCTCATGGCACAACAAGAGTGCTGCTGCGAAAACAGATTAGGTCTTGCTAATCTGAACTCGACAATTCTGGCCGAGAACTGCGCCGACCGCGCGGCTCTGTCTGACGGTATCCGTGATATTCTGACTAATCAGAACATGGGTATTCAGAGGATACTTGACCAGATGTGCAACGATAAGATCGATGCGAAGAACGAAAAGATTGCTGACCTTGAGCGTCAATTGACGATGGCGAACCTGGCTGCTTCTCAGGGCGCGCAGACCAGCCGCATCCTGGCGGATAACGCGGCCCAGACTGCGGCACTTGAGCAGTATCTCGCTCCTGTCCCTCGTCCGGCTTACATTGTGCAGAATCCCAATGGTTGCGGATGCAACTATAATGGCGGAAACTGCTGTGGCTCTTTCTAATTAGGGGGTATTACAATGGCGGAATTTACAAGTAATGCGGTTCAAACTGTGGCCGCTGGGCAAAATGTCTTGTTTACCGAAACCGCTGTGCCTTGCAATAGAGGATATGTAATTCATAGAGAAGGCGCCGGTATAGTGACTTTGCGCGGAATTGTTAATAACCCTTGTGCGTGTTTTGCGAGATATAAGATTTTCTTTGGTGGTAATATAGCTATTCCTACCGACGGCACTGTTGGCCCAATTTCTGTTGCTTTAGCGATAGATGGGGAAGCAATCCCAACCAGCTCTGCAATTGTGACCCCAGCCGCGGCTGGAGACTTTTGGAATATTGCAGAGGCTTTATTTGTAACAGTACCAAAGGGTTGCTGCTATACAATAGCCGTTGAGAATACTAGTGACCAACCAATTGAAATTCAAAACGCGAATTTAATTGTAGAAAGAACTGCATAGGAGGTAAAAGAGAAAATGGATAAATATACAGTTGATGCTCTTAAGGCCATGTTATGCAGAGAGTTAGATGAATCTGTAATGAGAGGAATTAAAACCTACCAGGATTTAGATAACGTCAAAGATACGACTGAGGCGCTGAAAAATTTATATAAGATTGAGAAGCTTTCAATGGAAGAACCGATGTATAGTCAGCGCGGAGGCCAAGATGGCGGAAATTATATGATGGGTAATTCCTATGCTAGACCTGGTGAAGGTGGCGGAAATTCTCGTATGTATGACCCATATCTAATGGAACGGCGCTATAGTGGCACTGATGGAAAAGAGCAAATTATTAAAGAATTACATCGACTTATGGAGAACACAGGAGATGAGAGAATGAAAAGTACTCTTATGGAATGTGTTGGGAAGATGGAAAAGATGTAAGGAAGAAGTTGAGAGAAGGGAGAAGAAACTCCCTTCTCTTTTTTATAGAGTTAATGGGATATTGGTTTACTTTTTATTAGTAAGATGGTGACATTTTTTAATAAGGAGGCTTATAGAATGGCAATTAAATTATTAGCTGTTAATGATGTTTATAATATAAGAGAAGCCAAATATATAGTTGATGAAGAAAATGAGAAGGATTTAATACCGGATGAAGATAAGGTTCAAGGTACTAAGGTTTTAGTTATTAAAGGAAATAAGGAATATAGAATGGATTCTGCTGGGAACTGGGTTGAAACTACGAAAGTTCTTAGAGTTGTTGCCGTAGTAGGCACAGCAGAAGTCGAATAAGGAGGTAATTATAAATGTCATATACACCGAATAATTGGCAGACTGGAGACATTATTACGGCGCAGAAACTTAACAATATGGAAAGTGGAATCGCGGCCGCAAGTAGCAGCGGCGGCACGGAGATTTTGTACTTTTATATGCAGTATCCCGCAAGTTTCTTCCATGACCCCAACGACGGAGAAGAAACCCCGCTGACCGTTGCCCAAGTGACCGCCGCGCTTGTGGACAACCCGACCGCGTATGCTTTTCTCCCGATGGAAGTGCCTACCGCTCCCGTTTTCGGGGCGGTCGTCCTTGGGCATCTCGTTCTCAACTATTTTGTAGACGATGCAACGTCGCTGACCCTCTACAACGTAGATTGTGACCCGTACGACCCGATGGGCGGTGTTTCGACACCCCACACTATCGCTTATGCGGAAGCGGGCGGCGCAGTTGTCGAAGACCCCATAGGCGAGTCTATAGACTAACCGCAGGAGGTAAAAAATGGCTATTCAACTTGAAAAAGAAAATGGTAAATTTAATATATATGAACAGCACTTTTTAATTGATAGTGCCGCGGATCTTCAAACTCTTGAGAGTGAATATAGTTGCCATCAAGGTGATAAAGCCGAATTGCCAGATGGAAGCTATTATATAAGGCATTCGGATGACTATCAAGGAGAAAAATGGGAGTTAGCAAAGAGTTCTAGTGGCGGTGGAGGAGGCGGCTCTGACCTACCCGCTGTGACTTCGGCTGATAATGGCGACCTGCTCGGTGTGGTGAACGGCGCGTGGGGCAAAACTGACCCGCCGTATAGTGTAAGTGAAAGCCTACAGACCATTATAGCCCAGCAGACTTTGGAAACTATGGATATGGGCGGCATTTATCTTGCTCAAATATCCTGCGATACGCCGCCCGAAAACGGAACGGCGTGTGTTGTTACGCTGAACGGCACAGACTATGAGCTGACAGCCGCTGAAGCTGGAGCTATGGGTGGCGGGACGGCGGTATATTTGGGTGTGCTGAACGGCGAGACCCCCGATTTTACCGATTATCCATTTTTTATGGCGTTTGCGCAAGGTATGGCGATAATATATGCTACTTCTGCTAATCCAGTAATTAAGGTGCAGGGCGTATTGAAAGAGGTTACACCTGCTGATGATTTTAGCACCGCCGTGCATAATGCGATGAGCGACATTATAGACACCCCGCTCCCCTATGTTCTTGTGCTTGAATGGGACAGTATCACATCTGCTTATGTGCCAAAAGATATCACATTTGAAGATGCGGCATCGGCAATAGAAATGGGACACAGTAACACATACCGACCTACAATGCTTTATTTTGCCTTTGGCGGATACAATGGTTATTTCGCTCCCGCAAATGTTGTCCGTTTGACTGGGTATAATGGCATCTGGGCTGATTTCGTGCATAAAGGTTTATCCAATTCAAGCCTTTACTGGGCACACATTGAATGGACGGAAGCAGACGGCGTAGTAATTACAGAGACAAAGATAACTACCACCTCGACCACCTAACCCCAGCAACATAAAGAATAGTGAAGTTTATAATATTTTAGTTACAAACTCAGGGCTTAACCCTAATGCTAACTTTATAAATTAAAGAAATTTGATTTTTCCTCCTATTTCTGTTATAATAATAATAGAAATAGGAGGAATTTATATATGAATAATTATGAACTTTATGATAAAATAATCTCTGCAACTTATACAAATCTAGCAATAGAAGCCATAAATAACAAAGGTATCTATTTTAACTATTTCACTACTAATTCTCCGACTAAAAAGGTTTTTTTAAAAGTCGCTTTTATGGTCGCAAATTTTGAAAATGTTAAAATTTACCTTAATTGTCTCAATCTATCTGACTTCTTAAAAATTGTCTTTGACAATTATTCTTTATGGGATATACTTAGAGGCAAATGTGTACTTCGTCACAGATTTTTACCCAGTTATTCTGGTACTGATATTGGCGCGATTGCTGTCTTTGAAGCAAAAGATTTTGGAACTGATATAGGAATTTTTAAAGAAATTTGGGACGAATATTATGAAACTGACAACAAAAGAACCAGAAAATAAGCCCGTAGAAGGACAGACTTATTTTAATACTAAAGAGCGAAGATTTTATAAATATAAAGAAGGGAAGTGGAGAGAACCAATGGGAATTGAAATCTACACTGATGGAGCAACCTCATCCAATGGATTAGTCGGTGCATATGGCGGCTGGGCGTATATTGTCCTTGAAAATGGTATGAAAATAGCCTCGGGCGCCGACTACGTAAAACCTGCAACAAACAACATCTGTGAACTTCTTGCAATTCTCAATGCTTGTAAGTTCATTGAGCCCAATTTAAAGGAGTTTGATTCTGTCACAATCTATTCAGATTCAGCTTATGTTATAAATTGTATCCATCAAAAATGGTATCGCAAATGGCAAGCAAATGGTTGGATTACTTCTCAAAAGAAGTTCGTAAAAAATAGACCACTTTGGAAAGAACTAATCCCCTTCTTTGAAGACCCGCGCTTCAAATGGGTTAAAGTAAAAGCACACAATGGTAATTTTTGGAATGAAGAAGTAGATAAAATGGCAGTTAAGGCTAAGGAGAAAAATGAAGGTAATAGTAATTAATGGAATGCCACGGTCAGGTAAGTCAACTTTTGTAGAGTTTTGTTTAGAAGAACTTGGCGCCTGGGGCATGGAAGTTTCAACAGTTGACTTCGTCAAAGAGTTAGCTTCAGAATGCGGCTGGGACGGGTCAAAGACACCCGAAAATAGAAAGTTTTTGAGTGACCTCAAAGACCTTTTGACTAATTGGGGAGATGTCCCTTATAAAAAAGTAATGGAAGAAAAAAGAATTTGGGAATTTAGTTTTGAAAACTATGGAATTTCTTCCAAAGACTGTTTCTTTTTTATTCATTGCAGAGAGCCGCAAGAAATTCAGAAGTTTGTAGACCGAATTGGTGCAGAGACTCTTCTTATACGGCGCGCAGAAGTCGAAAATGAACTTCAATCAAATCATGCAGATGCAGAAGTCTTTGATTTTACTTATGATACTGAAATTTGGAATGATGGTAGTTTAAAAGATTTAAAAGATAAGGCGAAGAAATTTTTGAAAGAAAGAGGTTGGAAGAGAAAATGGTAGGAGAAAAAGTGTGTCGGCTTTGTAATAACGGGGAAAAATATGCTACCTTAGAATATGGAGATACTTTATATATAAGTAGTAGTTGGGATGGTGGAATTTCATTTGATTATATTGAACCAGTAAAATTTTGTCCTCTCTGTGGCACAAAATTAAAAGTTGAAAGTGAGGAAGAAGAATGAAAGGATTTGTTGATGGGTACGATTGGGTTAACTCTCCTGCGATGCTTTATTGGAGCTATCCCTCCGGTTATAAGAAAGACTCAAAGGCTGAAATTCGCAATTATATTTTTGGTGGCGATTATTGCGGCGCGCTTAAGGTAGATGGATACTATCAGAGAGCGGTAGTTGACGAAGATGGTAATTGCTTTATGATTGCGCGTAATAAGGATGTTAATGGTAATCCTATTAATAAAATTGATTGGGTTCCGCATCTTAAGCCCTTTTTTGAATCTCTTCCAAAGGGGACTGTTCTTTTCTGTGAAATCTATCTTCCTGGTAATGAAGGTAGCCGTAAAATTACTTCGCTTCTTGGATGCCTTAAAGATAAATGTATACAGCGCCAAGAGGCTGACCAAAAACTTCATCTCTATGTTTTTGATGTTGCCGCCTTCAATGGTGAAAATTATATTAATCTTGGGATGAAACAGCGAGCGGCCAATCTCGACTTACTTCGTGAGCGTTTTCCTAATCCCTATGTTGAATGGGCGACTTATTATTGGGGAAAAGAGCTTTGGGAGCATCTTCAGGATTATCTTGCTGCAGGGCGTGAAGGTATGGTTATTTATCGAAATGACTGCCCGATTTACTTCAAGCGCACCCCTGCGCGCATGACTATAAAAGTTAAAAAAGAAATTAGCGAAACAATTGATTGTTTCTTTACTGGTCATTATCTTCCTGCAACTGAAAAGTACGAAGGCAAGGAAATTGAAACTTGGCCTTATTGGATTAATATAATTACAAAAGAAAAAATTCATGGGCAGAAGTATCTAGATTATTATAATGGCGCGCCGATTGAACCTATTACTAAGCCTTTCTTTAATGATTGGGCTGGAAGTCTTGAAATTGGACTTATAAAGGATGGAAAAGTTGTACCTATTGGTTATCTGAGTAATTTAACTGAGGAAATTAAAGCCAACCCAGACCTTTATAAAGGAAAAGTAATAGAGGTTACCTGTATGGAAATAAATGAAGAAACAGGTGGTCTGCGCCATGCAAAGATGTTAGGTTTTAGGGATGATTTGACAATTAAAGATTGCACTTGGGAGAAGGTATTTCAATGATATTTGAATTAGATTTAGCTTCTTATATAATTGGAGTTCTTACAACTGGAATAATTCTTTTAATTGGCTTTTGGATAGATGATAATTTTAGACCAAGGCCGCCTCGTAATCCATGAGTAATTATGAGGATAAGATTATACAAATACTGCGCGCGGCTTCTATAAAGTTTGAGCGCGAGAAGACTTTTGAGGATTTGCGCCAGGGCCGTTATCGTTTTGACTTCTATCTCCCTGGTCATAAGATTTTAATTGAAGTTGATGGTCAGTTTCATTGGAAGCCAATTCGCGGACGCAAGGAACTACTCGCGCAGCAAGAACGAGACCGGCGCAAGAACTCATACTGTCTCGCGCATGACATCCCTTTATATCGTATTCCATATTGGGAAATTGAAAACCTTCATAACTTCAAAGACTTAATTCAAAAAAAATTTCGTGTAACTTCTCGTTATCACAATGATTATTTGAATGTTCCAAAATAGTGTACCAACTTTCTCTTTTTTCTACTTTTTTAAAGTAGATGGAGGTGAGTTGGATTGTTTGAATTCCTTCAAAGTCAACCCGTTATAAATTTTATAGGCGGTTTGATTATTTTTCTTTTCTTAGTATGGCAAGTAATTGAAAAAGCTTTTGGTAATATTGGTTGGTTCAAAAAGCGGAAGGAAGCTCGTGAAATGGCTCGCCTCTTAAGACAAGAAAAAGAAATTACTGATTTAGTTTCAAAAAATATGCTGCCGCCTATTTTAGAAGAGATTGAAACAATAAATGGTGAGCAAAATAAAAAATTAGATTTATTGGTTAAATCAAGTAATGATACAATGCGACTTGAACTTTTGCGTGTATATTTCCACTATCGTCCATATAAACAAATTCCACAATGGGCGAAGGAAGCCGCAGTAAAACTTCATGATGATTATGTGGCGCAAGATGGTAATACATTTGTTGCAGACCTTTGGGATCAAATGTCAAAATGGGAAGTCGTACCAAGTGAAGAAGATATAGTTGGATATAAAGGTAGAGAGGAAATTTGATTTCCTCTCTATTTTTTGTTATAATATAATTAGAAAAAATAATAGGAGTATAATTAGAATGGAAAAATTTATAATTCCCGTCATTCTTTTTCTTCTTTTATTTTTCTTCTTTCTTTTTTTTATAATAAGAGAAAAAAAGAAATATAAGCGATTAAAAAATTTACAAGATGAAGATTTAAGAAAACGATTTGAAGCTGAATATCAAAAAGAAATTTTAGAAAAGAAAGAAGGAATACGAAGTTTAGAGAGAGAAAAGGCAAAAATTCAAAGTGAAATTGAAGAAAAACAATCTTTTAACAATTCTTTGTTTAAGTTGCGCGAAGAAGAACTAGACCGGCTGATTGAGCAAAAGAAAATTGAAAAAGAAAAAGCGTTAGATGAATGGCTTCGCGCCGAAGACGTACAAAAACGAAACGCATATAACCAAACTTTTTTGAATTGGACGCAAGAACTTGAAGTTCAAAAGAATGGTTATCTAAATGACTTTTTAGCACTTCAAGAAGCTTATAAACAACAACTTGCAGAAATCAAAGGTGAGCTAGATGAATTCCAGGCAAAACGAGAAGCAGTCAATGAGGCTATTTTAAGAGAACGAGAAATAGAAGAAGCAGAAAACTTCTACCGAATTGATGTGCCGATTGAAGACCAGGAAGACATTGAAGTCCTCAATACAATAGCTCCGCGCCTTCGAAACAAAGAAGCTCTCAATAAACTAATCTATTCTGTCTTTATACAGCGCCCGATGGATGAAATGATTAAACGAGTCACGGGTGGGCGCGATATTAGCGGAATTTATAAAATTACTTATCTAAAGACTGGCGAAGCTTATATCGGCAAAACCACTAATATAAAAAAGCGATGGGGAGAACATATAAAGTCAGCACTTGATATAGGTACAATCGCGCATTCTTCTTTCCATACTCGTCTTAAAAAAGATGGTATATGGAATTATACTTTTGAAATTCTAGAAGAAGTACCAAAAGATAATTTAACAGAACGAGAAAAATTTTATATACAATTATACGGGACTGACACCCAGTTAAATATGAAGGTTGGATAAATGGAATATATAAGTGATTTACAAAGAGAAATAATAGAAGCAAAAGAAAAAAATATATGTGTTTTATCTTCTGCAGCAAGCGGAAAAACGACAGTTCTTACAGAACGAGTTAAATACCTGCTTGAGAATGGGGTCGCGCCGGAATCTATAGTCGTATTCACTTTTACAAATGCGGCCGCAGAAGAAATGAGAAAGAGAATTGGTGGACTTGGCGCACTCTGTTTTATCAATACAGTCCACTCCTATGCCTATTACCTTTTAATGAAAAATGGAATTGACACAAGCACAGCAATAAATGAGGAAGATTTTGATGAGTTTTTTAACTTAATCCAACAACATCCAGAGGTTATAGAACCCGTTGATTATTTATTGCTTGATGAGGCGCAGGATTCAAACCTTCTTCAGTTCCAATTCATTCTAAAAATGATAAAGCCAGCTCATTGTTTTATTGTTGGTGATGCGCGCCAATCAATTTACAGCTTTAATGGCGGCCGGCCAGATATTTTAATGGCGATAGCTAATGACCCGAATTTTACACTCTATGAGTTAGATGAAAATTATCGCAATGGGCCGCACATTTTGAACTTCGCGCGCAAAATAATCCGAGGAAACGAACTTGGAGATTATGCCTTATATGACAATTCAATCTGTATGAATCCCGAGCGCGAAGATGAAGTAAATGAAGTTGAATATTTACCAAGCCGTGTGGTCGCACAAATAAAAGCTGACCCTCGCTATGGACGGTGGTTTGTTTTAACTCGTACAAACGGTCAACTTGATAATGTTGTAACCTATTTAACGCGCGCCGGCATCCCATGCGTTACATTTAAGAGAAGCCAAATTACCTCCGAAGAATTCCAAGAAAAAATGGCAAGTGATAGTGTTAAAGTTCTAACAGTCCATTCTGCCAAAGGACTTGAAGCTGACAATGTAATTGTAATTGGTGTGTCAAAGTGGTCTACAAAAGCTGAGGAGCGTCGTGTTGCCTATGTTGCAGCAACTCGCGCCCGCGAAAAGCTAATCTGGATGCGGTCGGCGCCGAAGAAGCAGAAGCTTCAGTCTTGGGAGTAAAAGAAATTTGCAAAATTTTTATTTTTCTGTTATAATATATATAGAAAATAAAGAAAGAAGAAATTAAAATGAGAGATGCAAATAGAGTTTTTAGAGTAACGAATAGGGTCGCCAATGAGTGGTATAACAAGTGTTCTGATTGGCGTTTTATGCAGATGATTTGTAATTTTATGACTTGGCTTGGGTCTGATGGATTTTATCTTGAAGACGACAAGTTCGAGGAGAAGTTTAATGAATTTATGGAAGGAGTAGGCCGCGATGGGACTCGATAATGGTTTTCTGGTTAAAAGTGATAAAAGACAGTTTACTAGAGAAGACCTCCCTCATGGTATTGATTATCCTTTTAGCACTGATTATTATCATGCGCCAGAAATTGTCTATTGGCGCAAGAACTGGGGTCTTCGCAATGCTGTCATTGAATATCTGAATGATGCAGAGTCTGACAAAGGAGAAAGCAACGCCGATGCCGAAGATGGCTATTATTATGTTGATACTCCCGAACAGGTACTTAGAATTGTTGAAATAATTTTTCATTTTCTTGATGAAGATAATTGGGACGAGTATGGTGATTCTATCTGGGAATATGAAGAAGCTAGACCTGGTCTTCAGAGAGATATTATAAATCTGATACTTATAATTCCTTTCCTGCGAGACCATCCAGATGCATATCTTGAATTTTATGACTCATATTAAGGAGAGTTGAAATGGCGCGAGCAATTACTGAAGAAGAAAAACTTAAAATGAATGAGTTGTACCTTAAAATTGGTACTTATAGTGGAGTTGCTAAAGAAATTGGTTGCGCGCCCTCAACTGTCAAAAAGTATATAATTCCTGGTTTTGTTCCTGAGGATAAGGTTGAAAAAAAGATTTTTAAGTGGGAAGATTTACCCGAATTTTCAACTGAAGGACTTAGAAATATAGATAACTGGGGCAGTCTTTGTGTACTTAATAAAGAGGAAAAGGAAGAAATCCGCGAACTTTGGAGTGAATTGTCAATATGAGAAAAGTTTTTTATATGGATGAGTCAATCAATAACCCTGGCGAATATATGATAAGGGTTAATGTGGATTTGCTTCCTTTTACAACTACGATTGGAAGCCTTAATGTATTGCCCGCGCGCCTTCTAAACCTGACCTATGCGCAGTACCTTCGTTTTTGTAGAGATATACTCGGCGCGAAAATTCGTGGAAAGAATTGCGGCTATCCCGTTGCCTATTTCCATAGAGATGAAGTTCTAAATCAGTTTGTAAAGCTGTTAAATGCGCGCACCGAATTCGTAATTTGGGAAGATGAACATCCAGATTATAAAGAGCATCAAAAAGCTCTTGAGGAACTTGAGAGAAAAAAGTTGAAAAATTCTTAAATTTTTAGTATAATATATATAGAAAGTGAGAAGATTTCTTTTCAATCCTTTCTTTATCTTCTCTTTATAGGAGGAGTGGTTGCCCTTCTTTACATAAATAGCAACCATTTTTATATGCCGATGTGGTGGAATAGGCAGACACAAGGGACTTTCAGTAATGACGAGAGCACTAGAGTAGGAAACTCTCTAAGTGAATGCTGGCTAATTCAGCGAAAGACTCTTTGAGTTAACGCCGAGCTAAATTTTGGTGAACACTCAAAAAGATATATTGTATGTATACTTTTTTTACTTATAATTAGAAAGGTAAAAGGTAAAAGGAGGATATTATGCGTACAGATATTTTTGAGAAAAAAGAAGAAATTTTGCGATGGATTAGTGAAAAGCGTTCAAAAGCATTTATGTGCCGTGAATTACATTGTAAACAAGATACCTTAAATCGATATTTAGATAAGATGGGAATTGTTTATGAAGGTAACATGAGCGGGAAAGGATACTCTAAGCAAAAAAATGGTATGAATTTAATTGAATATCTTAATAATAGTAATGATATTCAATCTAATAAAGTACGAATTAAATTGCTTAATGAGGGCTATAAAGAACATAAGTGCGAAAATTGTGGTTTAACCGTGTGGATGGGACAACCCATTCCATTAGAGTTGCACCATATAGATGGTAATAGAGATAATAATACATTAGAAAATTTTCAATTGTTATGTCCTAATTGCCACGCTTTTACTGATTCATATCGTGGAAAGAATTCTGCCAAATAAATGTGTAGAGACTATATACCAGCCACCTAAGGATATTATCTATGGTGAAGACATAGTCCGGACTACAACGCAGTAATGCGGCCATGGCGACATGGAGTAGTGAAGAAAATCCCTCGTCAGAAATGACATGCGGGTTCGACCCCCGCCATCGGCACCAAAATTTATACATAATCGCTGCTCGTTATGTATATCTTATATAGAAGCAGTAAAACCACGAGTATGGTGGTCGGCAAGCCCTAAGTCGTTAAAGGCGAGGTTAAGCTGAATGGGCATTTTCCTGTGAAATTCAGGTATAGTTAATCAACTGCCCAATGGAATAGTAAATATTGTATAATGTTTATGTTGATTAGCCGAAACGCCATAAGGCGTGTATTTAAGGATTGGCGTGGGACCTACGACAGTGCCATATATTTTTTTAGGAGACTTAAAATGAAATTTAGTGAAACACCATTTGGGCTTTTCCGTTATCGTGGAATTGTCTATTCTAAAATATCAGATACTCAAGCAGTTTTAATTACAATGGGGAAAATTGTAGACTTCAATCCAGATGATGAAGTAGAAGCATTTTAGGAGGATATTATGATTCGTTCTGTACTTTATTATGAAAATAGAATTAACCTTTTGAAATACCGACAGAAAGATAATCAAAAGATTATAAAAAAGCTTGAGCGTTGTCTGCGCGCTGCTAAGGAAAATACGCGCTCATAGTTCAGTCGGTAGAACACTTGCCTTTTAAGCAAGGAGTCGTGGTTTCGAGTACCACTGAGCGCACCACATGGGGGATTAGCGTAATGGTAGCGCGCTGGGCTTTGAACCCATACGCAGAGGTTCGACTCCTCTATCCCCTGCCATATATCCTGTTAGTATAGTGGTATTATACCAGACTCTTAATCTGTGAGACCTGGGTTCAAATCCCAGACAGGGTACCAATTTTTTGAAAGGTGTGAATTATATGAATATTCAAAGTTTATCTATTGTTGTGCCAACGGGAAAATGCTGGAACCATTGTAAATTTTGTGTATCTCATATGCATCATGAAGACTAATGGTCATCTCTATTCTAGATGGGATGATAAAGGTAGTTTAATTTTTTAGGGTGATAAAATGGAAATTATAAAGCCAGAAGGATTATCTTGTATTACAATTTATAAAGTTCCCTTTGCGGAAATAGAAAAGCTTGACTTCGCGCAATGCGCGCAACCTACAGAAACTCTTGAGCATTTTTATAATCGTCAGGAGAAGAAGCCAAAGCTTCTGTTTAATGGCGGTTTCTTTGATATGGATAATGGGAACACTGTCTTTTCTTATGTGGATGAAGGGGAAATTATAAACCTTGATGCATCATTTGTGGAGGGAATTGGTCTCAAAAATAACAGACCAGTTTTAGACCTTTATAATCCTTCTTATAAAGATTTTATAAGCGGCTATCCCGTTTTAATGAATGATGGTATACCAGTTAATACCTCTATTGGGTCTGAAATTAACTATAAAACGCGTCGTACTATTATGGGTTATGATGAGTTTAACTTCTATATGTTAATTATTGAAAAGCCAGGATATAATTTTAAGGAACTGAAAGAACTTCTGTCTATGTTTAATATTCCAAATGCAATTAATTTGGATGGCGGCGGCAGTACAAGAATCCTGGTTGATGGAGTCAATAAGAGCGAGCAAGTTTATTCGCGCCCAGTTGACAATGTAATTGCTGTTTATCTTAAAGACCCAGTTATTTATAGGGTTCAGACTGGCGCTTTTACAAAAAAGGCTAATGCTGAAGCTTATAAAAAAGAAATTCAAAATCTGACTGATACAATTGGAGCCGGTTATAAGAATGCTTACGTTAGGATAGTTGACGGTCTTTATAAGGTACAAGTCGGCGCCTTCAGCGTAAAAGCTAATGCTGAACGGGTTTTAAGAGATTTACAAGAAAAAGGTTATAATGCATTTATAACTACTAAATAATGGAAGCGTGTCCGAGAGGTTTATGGTGAAGGTCCTGAAAACCTTTGTACGAAAGTACCGTGGGTTCAAATCCTACCGCTTCCGCCATACGGAGGATTGGCGTAATGGTAACGCAGTGGATTGCTAATCCATCCTACCTTTTTGGTAGTACAGGTTCGATTCCTGTATCCTCCGCCATTTGCTGATGTAGCTCAGCGGCAGAGCGGCCGCCTTGTAAGCGGCAGGTCGAGATTTCAAAATTCTCCATCAGCTCCAAATTTGATTTTTTTTTAAATTTTATATATAATATATATAGAAAGTTAAGAAAAGAGGTTTTCTGGTGTATATTTGTCCAATTTGTAACAGAACCTTTGATATTGAAGATCAAATAGCAAAACATTCTTTAAGGTGCTGGCGGGAACATAATCCCTATCACAAATCTAAGCCTGCGCCGCATACAACAGATCTTAATGAGAGAAAAGTTAATAATGAAGTTTTAGATTTTTTTGCTAATCTACAGAAAGGAAATTAAAATGCAAGAAGTAAGAATTAAAACTCATTTGATAATTACGGGTATGCATGAGGAATATTTTGTAGATTGGTGCGGCAAGATAGCTAACACAAAACCTCTTCTTAAAAATGGTCTTCCTATCTTCGTTATAATTGGGTCTGAGGCGCGCATGGAACTCAACACAATTGATATAAAGAGAATTGAGGAAAATGCGAAGAGGATGACTCATCCGCATGGGCGTCAGGCAGTAACAACTGACATCGCGCATATTTATATTAAAGAGGAAGATGGGAGTGAAACTCTAATGGGCCGAGTTATTCACAACCATGTGAAAGAATATCGGCAGATGTATGATAAGTTTGAGAAGATATAAAAATTTGATTTTCTTTTAATTTTTTTTGATATAATAATTATAGAAGGGAAAATAGTATGGAAATAATAACCGACTCTTTTAATAAAGAAGGGAAGTGCCCCGATTGTGGATCTACTTTCTTTTATAACCTTAATGATATAGAAAAAATTAAAATGGAAAATGCTATCGCAAAAGAAACAGCAGAAAAGATCCTTGAACGATCCTCTATTATAAAAGGACAGTGGTTTCAGATATCTGGAGAAATGATTAAGTGTCCTTGCTGTTCTAAGCATATAGTAATAAAAAATCCTTCAATTGCTTTTAAATCACATTCTTAAAATTTGAAAAATTCAGAAAATTCTGATATAATATATATAGAAAGTGAGAGAAAAAGATGGCTTATCAGATTGGTGATACAATTCGTATTATCTCAATGGATGGTGAACCGCAGTATAGCGGGCGCGAAGGTATTATTGACCACATTGATGATGCTGGTCAGCTCCATGGAACTTGGGGTGGACTTGCAGTAATACCTGGCGAAGACCATTTTACTGTTATTAGAAAAGCTTCTAATTAAAAGGTTCCCACTCGCCTACCAGCTTTTGCTGCGTGAAAGAGTGTTTTGAAAATTTGATTTTTCTATAAATTTTTGATATAATATTTATAGAAAGTCAAGAGAGGCTTTGGACTTAGGAAATCCTTGTAAGTAGTTGTTTAGGGACAATAACCTCTTAAATTCAATAGGCTCGCGGTCAACTGAGACAGCCTTGGGACGATGGCACAATAAGTGCGCGCTGAGTTGTGTTCTTGGGTTGTAGGGAAATACGTCCTATATGACGATATAGGAGAATACCTTACGGATTTAATTATCTCCAGTAAACCTATTGAATTTTGAGGTCGTAATGACTTCCCTACGGCCTCTATGGCGCTAGTATGGACAGCCTGCTCGTGGCGGCGCTGCTTACGCAAATTTTAGTCCATAGTCAGTATTATATACCTCGGTGAAGACGAATACCATCGCGCCGAGAAGTCGTCCGGTCTGCGGATTGAACTAGAATTGGGAAGATAGAGGATACCCTATCGCTCCTATAGATGGCTTCTATCGTGAGATAGAAGTTGCCTGCACCAAAGGGTGTGGCTAGAGGATGACTGTGCTGACAAAGTCGCAATCAAAAATACTGTCTCATCGCTTCCACAATAGAAGTTAAGCGTTAAAAGCGTAAACTGAAGCCAAGTTAGGATGTTCAGCGTGGCAACTGGGTCAAACCTTGGTAAAGCCAATAAGGGAGTCTGTAGTGAGGTCATAGTAATATGACTATAAGATGAGGTCAAGGTGCGAGTAGCCCAGATACAGAGACTCAGAAACTGATAGGGATAATTATTGAAAATTATTTTACTTTTCTGAACGGTGGGTGAAAGTTAGAGGTAATCAATCCTCTCAAGGCTTGTGCCGCTATGCGGCAAGGGCAAGAAGTTATAGGGTCGCTACCTATGGCTCAGACTTGTTCTCCTTGTGATTGAAAATGGTTGAAGGCTTAACAGTTGGTAGGGCGAAGGCCCATATAATTACTGAACCCCTTTTCAATATCGCTCCCTATTAATTATGCGCGAGGGACTTGAGCAACTGTAAGAGAATTCCATGAAAATGGCTTGTACTGACAAAACGCGCGGGTGAGTTTAATTGTCTTCTCACCCTTATGTCAAAAAGACAATTTATATAGAGGATGTGGTGTAAGAGTAGCATACAACATTTGGGATGTTGTGGAGCCGTGCAAATCGGACATCTTCTACCATTTAATTTCTATTTTGAAACGGTTCAGGTCCTATCGGCCGATTAGGCAGGCGAGGGAAGTGAGGTAGGTTGCGAAAGCGTAAAATCCTCCGCCTTGTAAGCGTAGTTATGAAACATGAACTCCGCCTAATCTTTAAAATAGAAATTAAAACCAGGCCAAGTATGCTACTGTTGAAAAACCCTAACCGATAGGGGTGTGTGATTTACACACTTAATCACACAAAATAGCCTGTTAGTAAACGCCCTTTTAATTAAGGTATGGTTGAAAGCAGAGCAAATCGTTAACGGAGGTAGTGCTCATGATTATGATAAGAACTTCCCGCAACGAGAGAAATCCGAATATTCGGATTTGACGTCCGCTTAGCGTCATTAAATAAATGAGCCTTCCGTCGTAGACATGGATTTTTTAAGAAAAATCTTTTTCAACTACCACCGGCACTCAACCTCGGTGTCCTTTGAGATATGCGGGTCAGTGATATGTGGCATTGTGGCTAACGACGTTAAATAAAAGGCAAAGTAAAAAAGATTTTTATTAATAGATGGCGGGTTGGTGTAATGGTAGCATAGTAGACTCATTATCTACCGATTTGAGTTCAAGTCTCAAGCCCGCAACCATTACGCGCCCTTCGTGGGCGCATTTTTTATATTTGCTCCCATCGACAAGCGGCCAAAGTCACTGCCCTTTCACGGCAGAGTCGCCAGTTCAAATCTGGCTGGGAGTACCAAAAAGGAGAATAATATGGCTGAAAAGGAAATTTCCGAAGTTATTGAATTTATCCGGCGCCGCTTCCCTCAAGATTGTAATTGGCTTAATGGTAATTGCTATTGGTTTGCCGCAATTTTGAGGGCGCGTTTTCCTTTTCTAAAGATTTTTTATATGCCCATGTCTGGCCACTATGTGGCAGGCGCGCAAAATACGTACTTCGACTGGACTGGAAAAGTTACTCCTTCTGAGCCAGTCATAC
>Ga0310786_10000148_pt1 | contig 116164 bp, 76 predicted proteins | sample AusTroGonzalo_MG_FD_203881 | JGI IMG/M metagenome (GOLD analysis project Ga0310786, IMG submission 203881) | Bovine rumen microbial communities from tropical cattle in Woodstock, Queensland, Australia - Gonzalo_03 (v2) (version 2) | ecosystem: Host-associated > Mammals > Digestive system >...
GTCGGCATAAGATCATCAAGACGAGCTCCTAGGGTTTTGACAGCCCTACAAAGCCCGCAGGGCGGCGGGCGGGAAAAATCCAGAGCCACTACCTACGAGCCGTCAGGCGAAGTGCCCCTGCTTCAAGTTACCATAAAGCACTAAGGCTCCAAAAAGCACTAGCGTTCCGCGAAGCACCAAGACTAACATGGCCCCGTGGGACAAAGAATACTCCAATTCAGTGGGGCATAACTCCCTGTCATTCAGTGACTTCCAGAATGTTTTCCCAAAACCGTCAACGGGAAAATAATCAGCAAGTGACTGAGTCACAGGGAGTTACGCCACACTAAATCGGGAAAAGCGAGGGTTGTAACGGATAAAAAGAGCGACTGCAAATCTGCAGCCGCTCTTTTTCTTACCAAATATTAACTAAACCAACTAAAACTAACCTTGATTCAGTTAAAGCAAGGTGCGTGCCAAACTTTACACGTGGTGCTCCTGCTCTACCTCTGCCCGTGCGCGCTCCACGCTCTTTGAACGCTTGAGAACAAAGCCGGAGCCAAGATATTTGGTGCGGACGTCATCGTCGGCCGCAAGTTCTTCCGGAGTGCCGGCCTGGAGAATTACGCCCTCATACAAAAGGTATGCACGGTCTGTGATGGCCAGGGTTTCACCCACGTTGTGGTCTGTTATGATTACGCCTATATCCCTGTACTTGAGTTTTGCAATGATGTACTGGATGTCTTCCACGGCAATGGGGTCTACGCCGGCAAACGGTTCATCCAGAAGAATGAACTTGGGATCCACCGCAAGGGCGCGGGCTATCTCACACCGGCGCCTCTCTCCGCCGGAGAGCTGTATGCCAAGGGACTTGCGAACCTTTGAAAGGTTGAACTCATCTATGAGCCTTTCCATGCGCTCCAGCCTCTGGGCCTTGGTCATACCCCTTGTGGAGCTTGATATCTCCATAACGGACAGGATGTTGTCCTCTACGGACATCTTGCGGAACACAGAAGCCTCCTGTGGCAGGTAGCCGATACCCTTCTGGGCACGCTGGTACATGGGCAGGTCCGTTATATCAATGGTGTTACCGTTGTCGTCTTCCAGATAGATGTTACCGCCGTTTGGCTTCACCTGGCCGGTAATCATATAGAAACTGGTGGTCTTACCGGCGCCGTTGGGTCCCAGGAACCCTACAATCTCTCCCTGCTTGACCTCCATGGATACGCCCTTCACGACGGTGCGCACGCCGTATTTCTTAACTATTTTATCTGCTATTAACTTCATATTGACTACTTTGTGTCCAGACCAAGATCTGCTATGAAACTACGGACTTCCGGGTTCTTTTCCATAAGGTCCTTTGCCTTTTCCTCCGGCATGTAGGGGACTTTCTCTGTATTTTCCGGAACGGCTGCAACGGTTACAACTATATTGATTTTACGGCAAAGGAGCAGCTCACGTACCTTGGTTTCAAGTTCACGGAGCATCTTGTCCTCTACCCACTGTTTCTGTGCCTCGTTAGTGACCGGCAGTTCTATGACCTTAACGCCGCCGTCCTCCCTCAGCTCAATATTTGCGTTGGAAAGCATGCTGGCAAGACGGGGCTTGGAGGCATACTGCCCGGCAAGTTCCTTCCATTTAAGGCGTACAAGATCATCCGCGGGCAGACGGTTGTCCGTTGGAGCCGCCTCCACAGGAGCCGTTTCCTCCGGCTTTTCTTCTGCTATAGCGCTCATTGACAAGGCTGATCCGGTTTTGGCCACACGGCGCCGGGGCTGGGGCTGTGATGCATCCGGGGCAGAAGCACCTTCTGGAACATTTGCCCGTACAGGGTTGCGAAGAAACGTGGAAGAAGGTGCTTCTGTCCCTGCAGGTTCAACAGGCTTTGGCTGCTCCACTGGCTTTGCGGCCTGGACCACGGGGGCTGAGACCACAGGCTGCACGGCCGTAGCATCCGGCTTGTTCTGCAGGAAGCACAGCCTCATGAGCATGAACTCAATGTGGAGGCGCGGGTTCACCGCGGCCTTGTAACCTGACTCACACGCGGTTGTAACGCCAAGTGCCTGGTACAGGAAAGCCATGGAACAACGCTGTCCCTGCTCTGCATAACGCTTCTTAAGGGATTCCGGCAGCTCCAGGAGCGGCTCCAAACCGCCTGTCTTTGCTACTACCAGATTACGCAGATGCTCACTAAGAGAACCCACAAAATGCAGGGCGTTGAATCCCTTTGCCAGAACCTCTGACAGGATGGTGAAGCACTTTGCATAATCCCCGGCCAGGGCAGAATCTACAATTGTGAAACTGTACTCATGGTCCAGTACATTGAGGTTGCGCTTTACATCCTCATACTTCACGTCCGTTCCGCAGAAAGCCACAGTCTGATCAAAGATAGTGAGGGCATCACGCATGGCTCCATCGGCCTTGGAGGCTATTACGTGGAGGGATTCGTCGTCAATGGTGACGCCTTCTTTCTGCGCTATGCCGCGGAGGTTGCGCACCATGTCCGGGATGCTGATACGGTTGAAGTCGTAGGTTTGGCATCGGCTCAGGATGGTTGGCAGAATCTTGTGCTTCTCCGTGGTGGCAAGAATGAATATGGCGTGTGCCGGGGGCTCCTCCAGTGTCTTAAGGAAGGCGTTGAAGGCCGATTGTGACAGCATGTGCACCTCATCTATGATATACACGCTGTATTTTCCCACCTGCGGCGGCACCTGAACCTGCTCCATGAGGGTTTTTATGTCCTCTACGGAGTTGTTTGATGCGGCGTCCAGCTCATGGATGCAGTATGAACGGCCCTCCTTGAAGGATACGCAGGATTCACACTCCCCGCAAGGCTCCATGTCCGGACCCGGATTGGAGCAGTTTATCATCTTTGCAAAGATACGCGCCGTAGTGGTCTTGCCCACGCCACGCGGCCCACAGAAAAGATATGCATGCGCCAGTTGCCCCCTCTTGATTGAGTTGGACAGTGTTTTGGCAATGGTATCCTGGCCGATCAGTGATTCAAAGGAGTCCGGCCTGTACTTCCTGGCAGAAACGATATACTCACTCATAGACTACAAATATACAAATTAATTCGCCTCTGTCAACCTGTTTCGATTCAAGTCAGATGCAACGTATTCCTCCGGGGTCATTACATTGGGACAAACCCAATCTTTTAGTATTCCCGAAGTTATATTATAATCCTTGGGATTATGTGTTATGATAACGTTACATCCTGCGGCTACGGCACACTGGGCCTGAAAGATATCTTCCATGTCTGGGCCGTCCAGAAACAAAGAAGCATCAAACTGCTGCTTGTCCATTGGAAGAATTGTCAGAATTGAAGACAACTGCTTAAGGGTAATAACCCTGGACGTATAAGAATAGTCTTTGCGCAGAATATATGCAATGTTTGCCATTGAAAGGTAAGAAATGCACAGCTCTGCCTTCCCGTCCTCCCCCATCTGAAGAATCTCAAGGGCCGACTGAAAAACACCTCTTTCAAGAAGGATGTCAAGGACAATATTAGTGTCCAGAAAAAGCCTCTCCATCATTTAGACAATATGTACATAGCCCTGTCGTCGGCCGGGTCTAAATTCTGTACCGCCCTTTTAGCAATGCCTACAAGGCCGATAATCCTTGAACTTGTCACTGACTCCGGAATAGCCGGTGCACGTTTGATGGATTCTTCTTTGAGAAGCGTTTCTATATACTGCTTCAAAGACATCCCCTGCCCCCTGGCCTGGATGGTAAGGGCATCAAATACCGGTATCTCAAGATCAATAAGCTTGCGTTTTCTATCCAAAACCGTGTTCATATATATAATTTTTGCAAAGATATATATAATTCCGCCAAAAGCAAAAAAAGGGTTGGCTCTGGACCGAGCCAACCCCTTTTTCAATAGTAGGGAAGTATTACTTCAGAATCTCTGCTGCAGAGAGCGCTCCCTGGAAGAGTTCTGCCCTTGCAAGGGTCCAACCGGTGGGCTGGGCGGGCTTGGAGGAAAGCTTTGCATCCTTTGTAGGAACCAGAGCCTTACTGGAACGCTTCACGCTCTTAGGAGCAATGGATGAAGTGACAACCTTTGTAAGGGTGTTGGGCAGGACATAGTAACCGCCGTAACCATAAGCACCTCCTTCATAGGACTGGTAGAACATGAAACTATCAAACTGTCCTTCCGGAGCATCGCCAGGAGTGAGGGCAGCCTTGCCGTTATCATAGGCAGCTGTGAAGAGAGTGTAATTGGAACTATCAGTTAAGTAATCACCATAGAGACCAACGAGTGACTCAGTAATCTCCATAGTGCTCTGATATACCCAGACTTCCACAACCTGAGGTTTCACTACAAGATTGCCTGTAGCCTCGTCAAAGAGGGCCTCAATGTCATAATAATCGTTATCCGGACCAACGCCGCTGATCAGGTAGCTCTCGTTGATGACACCCTGCTTGATAACAAAGACACCGGTAGCCTCTGCGTCGCCAGTGTAATCACCGGTTTCCTCATCATACTGATACTCCATTGAAGGAATGGTCCAAGTGCCAACCCACTTAGAATACTCATCTGAGGCGTCCGGGGCCGGAGTCATTACGGCGGGCAGGCTTGTGAAGCTTGATGAAGCATCCTTGTTGCCGGCGCCGGCATTGGCTCCTTCTCTGATAACCCATGAATAACCAAGGGATGCAAATGTTCCATAAGAGCAGGAACCAGGAAGGAGGTTCACATTGCCATCCGCATCAAACGCACCGGTGAAAATCTTAGTAGGCTCATCGGTATTCAGAGGATATGCGACATAAGTGCTGGTGCCGTAGGCAAAGATACCGGACATGTAGTTGTCGCAGGCGCCATAGGAGCCAACCTCAAACTCATCACCGTTGAGCAGCTGCTCCATGATATAGAACTGACCGTTCTTGGCGTCATAGACAGCCTCGCACTCAGTTGCCTTACCGCGGAGTTCTCCGTTGAGGCCGGGGATTCCGGTAACGGTATAGGTTTCACCCTCTACCTTCTTGACAATCTTCCAGGTACCGGTACCAACAGACCAGTTGCCGATGAAGTCTTCGTAGTTGGCAAAGATCTTGACAATCTTCTCGATACCGGAGATAGGCAGGGTTACGCGGCTTCCGTAGAAGTTACCCTGGCCGGCATACTGTCCTTCCTGGATAATCCAGCGGAGGCAATAGCCCCTATAATCAATGGAACCGTCAGAGTTTGCACCTGCACGCATTTCCAAGGTACCGCCAGGCAGACCTACCAGCTCTGCAGCTACACCAAAGTCATCCTCATTGTAGTTGTATGCGTAGTAACTCTGGGAGTCGACATACCAGCCGATGAAGTAATCCTTAAGCGGACCGTAGTTGTTGCTGGAAGGATCATCATAAGCGCCCATCACCTGATCCGGGATCTCAAGGGAGCCCTTGGTAGCGTTGTAGTTGGCTACCAGGTTATGGTTGCCGCAACGGGTTGATGCGGAGTTGGGGAAGTTCTCAATTACATAGCTTTCGCCCTCCACATTTGCGGAGATAAGAACCTCTGCACCGGAGATTGACCATGTACCAAGGAAGTCCTCATAGTTCAGCTTGACTGCAGGGTCAACCTTCTCATACTGGCAGATAGCGTACTTACCGCTGGGAAGACCGTTCTCCTGGAGGCCGATGGCTACCACGAAGTATTCACCATACTGGCCGGCACGGGTGACAGAAAGGGTCTTGTTGGTGTTGTATGCATCTTCAGAGATAGGCTCTGAATAGTACCAGAGATACTGCTGAATGAGGTCAGCTACGCGGGTTGCCTCGCCTGCAAGGAAAGCTTCAACAGAACCAGCCTGCTCAAGGAGGCTCTTCTTGTAGACCTTCCAGCCATAAGCGTTGTACCAATCCTCAGATGTAACGGTCATGGTGAAATAATCCTTGGAATTTTTGTCCTCAACGAACTCAAGCTTCCATGCAGGATTCTCCACAAAGGTGAGTTCCTCTATGCTTTCAACAATGAAGTTGGTGTAACCGATAAAGTTACTTTCAGTATCATACTTGTCAAGATAGCCGTTGGTGTAACCTGCAAGGTTCACAAGCTTGCCTTCAAGGGCAGAGAGATCAACATCGTCAAATACGGTCTCAAGTTTTGCAGGGCCGTAGTCCGGAGTGGTCTTGACAAAGTATACGTCACCTTCCTTAACAAGGGTACCGGAAACAACAGTGTTGGCGGAGTTGTAGTTACCGCTTACTGAGAAGTGGTTGAAAGCAAGATCCACAACCTCGGCGGCCTGGCCGGTAACGGTAATGGCTGTTGCCTCAACATACTTGACACCAGTATCCTCAGTGGTCTTCTTGACGCCTGCGAAGGAAACGATGTCTCCGCGCTTTGCGGTGTTGTCGGCAAGGGCGAGGTAGAGATATGCAGCGTCTGCATCAACTACCAGAGCGCCTTCCTTGGAAGAAGCAAGGACAACTGCATCCTTACCTGCTACCTCTGTGCCGTCGGCCAGGGAGCGGATGGAAGCAAGGTCTGTTGCTGCCTCAGGTGAAGGCTGCTGGACAATCACATAATCGTGGATGAGAGTGCCGGTGACACGGTCTGTCACGGAAACGGAACCTACACGGTATGCACCGGTAGCGTTGGCCTCAACCTTGATAAGGAGCTCGTCGGTGTGAGTAGCCTTGGTTGCAGGAACAACGGAGAGCCATGATTCGGCACCGTCAGATACAAGGACGTTGTACTCCTTGTTGGTGGTAACTTCAAGTTTAATCTCACCGCCGGTGGAATTGACCTGTGCGTCAACGTCGGCTACGGATTCAATGGTACCTTCCTCAAGCTTGATAACCTTGATGTTGGTCTTACCCTTGTTGTTGTCGGCAAATACGAATACCTTGCCGCTCACGGCCTCGGTGGCCTTGATTACCAGGTAACCGTTCAGTGCATCTGTAGCAACGAGGCTGGCCTCAATTCCAGCAGTAGCGCTGAGGATGTCAACAGTGACATCGTCGCTTGCGGAAGCACCTTCAACGGTGTAAGGGATAGCAATGGTGTCGCCTTCGTTGGCACCCACGCTGGAGAGGTCTCCTTCATAAGTGAGCTTGAGGGCGAAAGCTTTCTCCTTGGGGATCTGAACAGCGGTCTCACCTACAACCAGAACGATGTAGTCCTCAGTTGAAGCTGCCTCGTCAATGTAAGCGGAGGTGAAGGAGCTGCCGTCAATAACGCTGAAGCCGATGGGCTTCCAGGTTTCACCGCCGTCATAGGAGACAATGAGCTTGCCTTCTGTGCTGGTGCCGAACAGAGGGGTCACGCCGTCCTTGCCGGGCTCACCCTGGGGACCCTGCTCGCCCTGAGGACCCTGCTCACCCTGGTCACCCTTGTCACCCTTACCGGTAACAGGGATGGGGTTGCCGTCTCCGTCCTTAAGGAGCTCACCGTTGACGGTCCAGTAATACACACCTTCAATGAGGGTGATGCTGACCTCGGGAGCCTGGGCATCCTTACCGTCCTTACCGTCCTTACCGTCCTGGCCGTCCTTACCATCCTGACCATCCTTACCGTCCTGGCCATCCTTACCGTCTTTACCATTGGTAAGAACAGCGGTAGTGTTGTCGGAGAAGGTGATAACTACACCATCCTCGCTCTCCACTACGGAGACCACGGTGAGTTTTGCATTCAGGGCGTTGACCAGATTCTGAAGGCCGGGAACGGTCTCCTTGTTGATCTTGTCCACTGCTTGCTCAAGGGCGGTGACACGCTTGTCAAGATCATCAACCTTGTCCTTAAGACCGGTGAGATCTGCCTCCTTGGCGCAGCTTACTGCTACCAGCGCTACCAGCGCTGTAGTCAGTACAGTCCAAATGGATTTTCTCATAAGTGTTAATATTTTTTGGGTTATAAATAAAAATTGTCAAAAGCGGAAACTGATTCCTGCGCCAAGGCTGTTGCCTATCTGCGCATTGGCAGTAAGGTAGGACACATCCAGATTCAGCCATCTCCACTTGAATCCAAGCCCAAGGGCCAGGTGTGAAGGGTATGCCGAACCGGGCATTGCATATCTGTAACCGGCCCTGGCATAAACCATATCCCAAAGGCCGAAGTGGATTCCGCCGGATACAGCGGCCTTTCCACTGAAGTAATAGTCTGCGTCAAGCGCGGCACCAAAAGAACAGATGCCAAAGCCGAACTCATAAGAAGCGGCAAGGCGGGCCGATGCAGGGAGGGGCGAGACAGACTCTGTCTCTGATTTGATGCCCGACCCGAAGTTCATGACTCCAGCCGCCACGTTAAGCCCCTTAAGGCGGTACTGCACCATGGCGGTGAAAGCTGCGCCCGTGAGGGTATAATCGGCCATAATCCTTTGCCTTATGATACGTGCCGAGAAGCCGACGCTCACATGCTCCCCAAAAGCCGCACCGGCGCCAAGGCCGATGATAAGGTCATTGGGGGCGAATGTTCCGTACTGAGAGCCGAAATCCTTCACGGGATGGGCCTGGTCAAATACGGAGGCCGTAAGGGCAAAACCCTTTCCAATGCGCACGGCCACGCCGCCGCCGAAGTTGTTTGAAAGGGTATGGCTGTAAGCGGCCGTCACATCCATCTTGCCCGGAGCGAAGGGCAGGATGGCGGGATTCTCAAATGCCGACAAAGCCGCACTGCGGGAGGTCATGCTGCTGCCCGCTCCGGCCATGCCGGTAGAAGCTATGCTGCGAGGGAAGCTCAGGAACTGGAACACCTCAGTAGCGGGTACGCTCTCCTGGGACTTTGCCGTCCAGGAGAGTAAAAGCGCTGCGCTTGCAAGTATTATGTGCCTGAGTTTCATCGCTTGACGATTGTATAAGTATTAACTTGTCCCTTGTATGTAACTTCAAGGGTGTAAATTCCGGGAGCCAGGCCGTCCAGCCTGATTTCAAGCGGATTGACGGCGCTTAATACTCCGGACCAGGAGTATACCACAACACCGGAGGCCGATATGATCCTTACAGTAGAAGGAGATTCCTCTACGCCGGTTATTATGGTAATGCTGCCTTCTTTGAGAACGGTCTCTCCAGAAAGGAACACCTCCGGAGTCCCCTCCTCCCTCATAAGGACAGTGACATCCACTGAAACCAATTCTCCGGCATGGTCCGATGCCGTTACTTTCACGGCGCAGACGCCCTGGCTGACAGCCGTGATGTTAAGTATGCCGTCAGAAACCTCTGCAAGGGCAACTTCATCGTCCATTGAGGATGCGCGGAACACCAGGGGTTCGTCGTCCGGATCCTGGAAATACTCTTCCAGGTCTATGGATACCACGTCTTTCTTCTTCTGAAGAAGCTGAACAGGGATATCCTTTATCTGCTCAGGAGCTGTATTGGGCAGCACCGTGAACTGGATAGTCTTCATGGATGTGGCTCCAACCTCGTCCGTCACCTTTACAACGCTGTTGAAAGAACCTGAGCCGGCTACAAGCGGGCACATGAGCTTGAAATTGTAAAGCTCTGAAGAGCCGTTGTTGGATTCAAGTACGGCACGACTGCTCTTTGCGTCAAAGGACACCGTCATGGCGTCTCCGTCCGGGTCTGACACAGTGACCGGAATGCTCACAATATCATGATGACGGAACTTGTAACCACCTTCCGGATAATCTTCTATGGTTATAACGGGCTTCTGGTTCTCTGCGGTGCGGGTCTGCTTTATCTCTGACAAAGGAGAGAATTTCTTGTCAAAGCTGTAAGCAACCACGGCAATATAATAGTCCGTAGACGGCTTCAGGCCGGCAAGCATAACAGACATCGGCGTTCCAGGTGTGTCTGACGCTGAGGAAATCCTGGTTGCAGAGACCACGCCGGAAGGCAGGTTCTGGTAATCCGCATCCTGCAGGTCTGACTTATGGGTAGAAGCCATAACCTGGTAAGCATAGCCGTCAGTGGCTTCAAAATCTACGCGGATATTGTGTCCAACAGGGACAGCATCAATTGATGTTACCTGGCCGGGAATACCGGTATTTCCGTTCATACGGAAGGACCCGTATGCATTCACCAGAGGGCCGATAGGCTTGCTGCCGGTTGAGGCGGCAATTTCAGTGGCGCCGCCAAGGAGCCTTGCGCGCAGTTCATCGGCCGTGTAGCCCTGTCCTCCAAAATAGGAAAGGATAAGGGCCGCCACACCGGAGACGTGCGGGCAGGCCATGGAAGTGCCGCTCATGGTGGCATACCTGCCGGAAAGATAGGTGCTCATGACATCTACACCGGGGGCACAGATATCCACCCAGTCTCCGTAGCAGGAGAAACTGGCCCTGGAGCCGTTGATTGACATTGCACCTACAGAGATGCAGCCGTCATAGTTGCCGGGAGCTCCATAAGGAATGTCGTCATTGCCGGCGGCAAAGATTACAAGACCGCCCTTCATGGGTGAACCGGAGAGCTGGTTACCGTTGTTGTCGCAGCCGGCATACTTGTTAAAGTAATCCACCGCCTGGGTAAATGAACGCTCCGGATTCTGATGGGCGTTGCGGGCATAAGTGAGCTCTGAGCCTTCTATGCGGCCGTTGTCATCAAAGTCAAAGTTGTATCCCCAGCTGTTCTGGGAAATGTGGGCGCCTTTGTCGGCCGCCTCCTTGAGGGCAGTTGCAAAACTGCTTGCCGACGAAGTGCTGCCGTCTGAGTTGGTTTCAAAGACCTGCAGGGACAGTAGTTTTACGCCGGGCTTTCCAGCCTGTGAGTTACCTCCTGCTATGCCGGTAACTCCAACGCCATTATTGTTGACTGCTCCAATTGTTCCAGCCACATGGGTACCATGGAAGTGCTGGGTTATAGTGGTGTTCCTGCGGACATAGTTATAATGTCCGGAAGAGGCTGCATTGGCAGCAAGATCCGGATGATCCAGCTGGAAACCGCCGTCCACCACAGCAACAACCACATTGGGATTACCCATTGTGTAGTCATCCCAGACGGGCTTGCAGTTTACGTCATAACCGGCATAGCGGGTATTGTTCTGGCCCCACATCTGATTCCAGTAAGGGTCATTTATGTTTACCGTCTGCTTGATTACGTAATTGGGCTCTACACTCTGGATGCCAGGGAAGGCTTCAAGGAAAGGCTTGGCCTGGGAAATGGAGATACTTGGGTCATATTCCACAATAAACCAGCGGTGCAGTCCTTCTGCACGGGTGCGGGGCTCAAACTCTCCGGCATCCGGGAAAAGACGGGTAAATGATTTTGCGCCAAGGCGCTTTACCAGATACGCCATCTCCTCAGACTCCTGGATGAGAGCATCAGATGACAATCCGTCACCAAGCTGGTCTGCCAGTTCTTCTCCGGCATAGATTATGGCTGCGCCGGGGATTGTGCAGCGGGACTCCTGCGCCGGTGTGGGGACAACAGCCACGGCCACCTCCCCCGCCTGTGAGGCAGAGGAAGTGACTTCCGGCTGAGTCATCTCACGCGTGCATGCCAAAGCAAACAGCAGGCACAGGTTTATTGTGAACAGTCTTTTCATTTATTACCTGCGGGCTTTGCGGGTCATAGAGTAGTTACGGGCAGGAGCCTTGATGGTCTTCTTCACGGAAGAAGTGCCGCCGGCAGTCTTGGTAAAGGCTGCAGGAAGTTCCAATTCTTCCATGTTGTTCAAGCTGTACCAGCCTTCCTCATAATTGCCTTCAGCCTCTGACAGGTAAGCAAATACGGACAGGGCAACAATCACCTCATCGTATGTGGTTGAGCCATAGGTGGCCTTATATTCGTTACCCTCAATGGTGAAGCTCTTGCCGTCTGCACTAATGGTAGCAGAAGCCAGCATCTCGTCATCATCCGGGCCGCCAAGTTCTATGTAACCGTCGGAATCGTAGGCGCCGAAGTAATATGTCCAGTTACCGTCCGTACCAAGCTCGTAGGAATAGAACTCCATGGACTTGTTTGTCTCATTGTAGAAAGCCGGGAAGTTCTGCTCTCCGCCTGCAAAGCCGGAATAAGTAAGAACATAGAAACCGTTCTCCTCATAGCCTCCGGTAATTGTAAGGGTGCCTGCAGCTGAAGTCCATGTGCCAACATAGCTGTTGTAGCCAATCTCAACGGGATCGTCGCCACCAGGTTCGTCTCCACCGGGCTCATCTCCGCCGGGCTCGTCACCAGGATCTTCACCGGGATTTGAGCCGCCGGGATTCAGGGCCTGCTTGATAACAATGGTGCGCTCGTCGTCACCGGCCTTCCAGATAACAGAACTTTCACGTTCTACCTTGTAGGGGTTCTTGGCAACAGTAATGTCAAGGATGCCGTCTGCAGCAACAGCCGATACCCAGGCATCAACTGCCTTGACCCTTATGGTTGCGTCGGTTGTATACTTGAGAGAGACAGAGCCGCCGGTATAGGCAAAGCTGTACTCATCTTCCCAAACATATTTGGTGTTGGTACCAAACTGGACCACCTGCACGCTGCGGGCCTTTCCTTCTGCCTTTATATCTACAACGGCATAGCGGGTTTCAATGGTCTCGTTTACAGAAACTGCAATAACCACCTCAAGTCCGGAAACCGACACGGTAGCCCATGACTTGTTGGAAGTTGCAGTAACTGCGCCTGATGCCTTCACGGTCACGGAAGAGCTTCCTCCCTGGGCTTCAAACTGCACAGTTCCGGTGCTGGTTGTAAGAGCAGGGGCGGCAAGATACTGTGAGCCGTCCGGCTGTGCCTTCTTGCAGGACACAGCCAGGGCAAGTACTATAGTCAAAAATGCGATATATCTTTTCATAGGGCAGTCTATTCTACAATTTTAACCATTTTGGTAAGATAAGGAAGCTGATAGCTGCCGGAGGCCATTGTCCAGTCCTGGAATGAGCCGGCGGAGCTTCCGCTGGCGTCAACGCCCCAGAGAAGCCAGGAGTCTACCACATAATCTGATTCTCCATTGTCTTCCCAATTGATTACCAGCTGTTCCACTGTATTGTCTTCTGCTATGCCGACAATACCTGCAGCCTCGTTCCAGGTGAGGTTTCCGCCGCTGGTGGCAAGATCCCATGCAGCCAGCCATACGGTCACGCCGGAGCTAGAACCTACGGCCTGGGCGTTCCAGGTGAGACGGCCGCGTGCAGCATTGTAGCCAAGGACAGGCTCAAAGTAGGTGGAGAGTCCCTTCATCTTGAAGGATGAGCCTGACTCAAGTGCAACAAGTTCCACAGGGAAGTTGCGGGAATCATTGTACCAGTAGAATGTCCATTTGCCAAGGAACTTGTCATAAGGAACATAGCCTGCAGGAATGACTTTCTGGAAAACGATTTCTGAACCAGTGAGGGTTCCCTTTGTGGGATCTGCCGGGTCTTCTGCATATACGAAATCCTGGAACTCAACACCCTGGTAGTTGAAAGGCTCGTTGATATGGATACCCACTTTCTTGTCAGCGTCTGAGCCAAAGTAGGTTATCATATAGCGGGCGGTAACCAGGTCTGCTGACTCGGCGCCCTTACGGCCGATACTGAGAGTGCTTGAGGTTCCGTCAAGGAAGCCTTCTACGAGACCACCTGCGAACTCTCCCTCAAACGCAACAATGTTGAATGCTGCCTTTGCGGCCGCCATATCCTTAAGGAAGCTTGAGGGCTCCTTTGTAAGACGGTCAAGGTAGCAGAAGTTGCGGGAGCGTTTTCCGCGGAGGACAATGCGGTTCTTGTCCATGCTTACAATGTCGAACTCAAAGTCACCGCCGCGGGCCTGGTAGTGGTCCTGGGAAGCTGTGGCATAGTAGTGAAGAACGGTATTGTAGGTGTCAAAGGACAGAACTGCACCGTTGTCCGAAGTAAGCTTGTAACTGGACGTTACAGCCTCATCCGGATCATCCTGGCCGTATGCAGTTACCTGCTGGGCCTTGAACTGAAGACCCATATAGCAAGTTGCATAGGAATCTCCGGGATAATATGAGAGTGCCCAGCCGTATTCCGGCTCCTGAAGGAGGGTTCTGGCACCCTCAAGGTAGTCCTGCAGACGCTGGGAAGAGGGAGTCTCAAAGACATCGGCCTGATCCTTCAAGCAGGATGTAAGCGGCAGCAGCATGGCTGCGGCAAAGAGAATGGCAAAAGACTTTGTAAGTTTCATATTCTTTTCCTCCATTCTTAAAGTTCAACTGTGTTCAGATCTACGCGGCCTGCGGCAACGTCGCTGAAGCGGCGGAGCAGGATGTCGCGAAGATCATCTATATCAATACCCCAGGAATCCTGGAGATAGGCCTTCACAATGTCCATCTTGGAGTTGATGATCACGTCTCCGTATTCTGCATCCGGATCCTTGGCCCTCACCTGGGTAATCTCTGCACGTGCATCGGCAAGCTGCTGGTCCCACCAGGCCTGGTCATGGGTGATGTACTCAGAAACCAGTTCTGCGAAGTCCTCACGATGCTCGCTCTGAGCATAAGCAGTGATGTAGCCGCGGCCTCTCCAGTAGCTGTCCGTGTCAAAGCAGGCATCACCAACGTAGGTAGTGGAAGTGATGGTGCCGAAGGTCTCAGGATAGGTCTTGGTCTGGTTGAGGATGTGGGTGAACTCGTGGTGGATAGTCTTGATGTAGTAGTGACTCAGGTCTTCTGCGAGCTCTTCCTCAGTGATACGGCCTTCCTCACGATACTGGAACAGGAGCGGAAGCTCATTCACGCCTGAGAGCATGATTTTCTTTCCGGCTTCTGCGGTACCAAGGACTATGGAGCCGTTGTTGCGGTACTCCCAGGTGCCTACAAGGAAGAACATCTTGGGGAAGTATGCACGGGTGAAGTCTATGCCGGCCACCTCGTCGTAGGTGTCCACGCACAGGTACTTCACAAGGTGTGCGTAAATGATGGCCGCGTCAATATCGGCAGGGGTGTTCCAGAAACCCTTGTCTGACTCGTCCAGAGTGAAGCGATACTTGAATTCAATGTTATAAGGCCTCAGGAAATTTGCCTCCAACCAGCGGTCAAAGTCATTCATTTCCACAGAGGAATCCTTGATAACACTTTCCTCGCTGAGCGTCTCCTGCTGGCAGGAAGCAAAGCTCAGGGCGGCAAGGATCAAAAGGGGAAGTATATACTTTTTCATAACTTGATCTGATTATTGGTTGGCTACGGGAAGGATCATCGGCTTGTATACACGCTCATCCTGCTTTACAGTCTTGCGGGGGTTAGGTGTGAGGCCGGCGGTAATCACATCCTGAGGGATCTGCATTGCACGTCTAGGGTCGTTGACGGTGAGAACATCGTCAAGGCGCATGGGCTTGAAGGAAGCGTCGTACTGGGCTGCCTTGGAATCCGGTTCCATGGTGCGGCGCCAAATCTCAATGCCGTAACGCTTGATGTCAAACCAGCGGAGACCCTGGGCCATCTGGTCCATACGCTTGAGACCAAGGACGCACTGGAGCATGCTCTCCTGGATGGAGCCCTCTGCGCCAATGGAGAATGCAGGATTCAGCTTCTTCTTGATGGTTGAATTGTCCCAGGTTGCGTAAGGAATGGGGGCGTAGAATGCTACAATATCCTCTGTTGTGAGGTCCTTGGTGAAGTATGCGGGCTTGATCACGCTGTGAATCCAGGTGTTGATGTCTGCCGTTGCGGCGTCGTAGTTCTGGAGCATGATGTTTGCCTCTGCGCGGCTGAGGAGAGCCTCATCCGTGGTGAAGGCGGGGCATACTGCGTGTGCGTAACCAATGCGGGCCACAGGATCCGTATACTCAAACATGTAAGGGATCTTGAAGTAGGCAATGAGGTCATAAGTTGCACCGTTGTACCATTCCGGGCTCATGTAATACCATCCGCTGACGTTACGCCAGCCGGTCTCTGTGTTACCCCAGACATTCTTTGCATAACCAACCTCGTTGAAGGAGAGGTATGAGTTGTGTGAATACTTGGTCATGCCGGGATAGCAGAAATAGTAGCCGAAGGCGGAGTAGCTGGTGAACATGAGGAGGTTAGCGTCTGAGTCTGACTTAACAAACTCGTAACTCCTTACATCCCAGTCACGCTCAAGCTTGCCGATAGACTCCCAGTCACGAAGAACGGTGGCAGGCTGGGTGCCCAGGCACTTTGTAGCGTAATCCACAGCCTTGTCCCACTTCTCATAATAGAGGTAGAAACGGGTTGCGAAAGCGTAGGCAGCACGGGTGTTGAAGTGGTACTTGGGAACCTGGTAGTATGAGTCGTTCACATACTGGAGGCCAAGCTCAAGGTCACGTTCAATCTTTTCATATACACCGGCAACGTTGCCACGGTCATACTTGGGGTTCAGCTCCTGCTCAACCTGCTCCATGTAAGGGATACCAAGGTCCTTGGTGCTTGTCTGGGAGTTGTAGTTGAGGCAGAATTCGTTGACCAGCATGAAGTGGTTGTATGCACGGATAAGGAGAGCCTCGGCCATCTCTGCGCCATAACCGGCGGCAACAATCTTATCCGCCTCTGCTATTGAAGTAGTTCCGGTAAGGTTGTAGATGGCGTCAAGGGCCTGGTTTGCGTGTGCAATGCCAAGGTATGACTCGCTCCAGAAGTACTTGGGGCTGTCGTTGGAAGTTTCCGTAACATCCTCCCAGTTGTAAATCTGGTCCATGTAACGGCTTGTTCCGGGGTTGTCGTCACCAAGGTTGTCCACGTTATCTGACATATACTCATTGAACGTGAGGTAGGTATTGGTGGGATAACCGGAAGTGAGAAGGGCGCGGATCTTTGAAGCGGAGTTCACCTCGGCCCTGTTGTCGGGCATGGTATCCAGGAACTTGTCACAGGAAACAAGGCCCAAAAGCATCAGTGATGCGGCGAAAATATATTTTGCTTTCATATCGTTGAGCCAATTTAATTAAATACCAATCTTGAGCGTGAGGGTGAACTGCTTGGGCAGAGGAACTGCAACACCACCAGTGTTGAAGAACTCAGGATCCTGACCGTTCAGTTTCTTGTCGGCATACAGGAGGAAGAGGTTGGTAGCCTGGAGCTTGAGGCCGAGGCTGCCGATGTGCATCTTCTGTGTAATCGACTTGGGGAAGTCGTAAGCAAGGGAGATTTCCTTAAGACGGATGAAGTCACCCTTGGCTACGCGCTCTGTAGAGAAGTTATATGCATTGTATGCATAGCTCAGATAGTTGCCTGAACTGCTGTACACACGGTTCTGCCAGCTTGAAGCGATGACAGGGATGGTGGTGCGTTCCTCGTCTCCGGGAACAGTCCAGCGGTTGCGGAATTCCTTAGGCATGGAGTCAAGGTCATCGTAGGAAGCCTTGAAGACAGGATCCAGACGAATCACATTGCCGAAGGAATAGGTGATGAACACATTCAGCTTGAAGCCCTTCCAAGTGAAGATGTTGCCGAATGAACCCACGTCCGTAGGATCTACGGAACCGGAGTACACCAGGTTCTCAAGCTTCTCAGGGTCATTCTCCTGGAAATAGATACCGGAGACAGTCTTCTGGCCGTCTTCATTGATGAAGGTAGGAAGACCCTCGCTGTTGAGGCCGTCAAACTGCAGGGAGAAGAGGCTCCTTACGGGATAACCCTCACGTGCGAAACCGGTACCCTTGATAAGGTCAATCATACGGGCCTTGCTCTCAAGCTTGGAGACCCAGTTGCGGGAGTGGGAATAGATGAAGTTGGTGCTCCAGGTGAAGTCCCTTGTCTTGATATTGGTAGTAGTCAAGGACACTTCAACACCGTCTGAATACATGGAAGCAACGTTACCCATCTTGTCAACCTCACCGCCGATACCCTGGGTAGTGACAGGGCCGATAAGGTCAAAGTTGTTACGGGTGTACCAGTCTGCTGCAATATTCACGCGGTTGTCAAACAGACCTGCCTCCAGGCTCACGTTGAGCTCCTGCTTCTTCTCATAGGTAAGGGCAAGGTTTGCAAGCTGCTCGATTGCCAGGGCGCTCTCCTTGTCGTTAGCAAAAGGACGCCAGGGGTTGTAAGCCCTGATGACAACAAATGAGTTGGTCACTGAAGGACGGTCACCGGTAAGGGAGTAGGAAGCCTTGAGGGAGAGGTGTGAAAGAACCGGATAAAGGCTCTTCATGAAGTCTTCCTCATGTGCGTTCCATGCACCGGAGATGTTCCATGTAGGAAGCCAGCGTGCGCTGCGGGACTTTCCAAGGAAGTTGGTACCTTCATAACGGACAGTTCCGTTGAGAACGTACTTTCCTTTGTATGAATAAGTTCCGTTTGCAAAGAATGCAGCGCTGCGGACGTGGGTGTTGCCCAGTTTGTAGTACTGGGTGTTCTCCTCTGAGCCCTGCTTGAAGACGTGGTAGTCATAGTTTGCAATCTCACCAAAGTCATACTGCATACCCCAGCCGCGGAACCATGTGTTGTGACGGTCAAGGCTGCTCACCTCTGCACCGCCGAAGAGGTTCAGGGTGTGGTCCTTAGCAAAAGTCTTGTTGAAGCTTGCAGTAGCACGGAGATCCCAGCCGTCCATTGTATTCTCACTGCGCTCGTAGATACCACCCACGGGCATGACGCTGTACTTGTAACCGTAAAGGTTCTCAGGATCCTTGTAAAGGAACGGGTTGGCGTCACGGATTGCCGGAGTGGACATCTCACGATATGCAAGAGCCTGGTTGGCGTAGTCCAGGATGTAGTGCTCCTGGGTTGTGCCGGCGTGCTTGTAAGCAGCGATACCGCTGATTTCCAGGGACTGGAAAGGCTTGAACTTGATTTCACCCTGTACGCGGATGTCATTGACGCCAAGGTCAATGTAGTTGTTCTCAAGCTCGTGCATGATGTTGAACGCAGAGTAGTTACGGGTGTAATACTCGTTGGGGTCCAGTGCACGGGAGGTGTTAAGAGCGTAGCTGTAAGGGTTGATATCAAAGTCACGCTTCACCTCACCGGAAACAACGTCAGTCTCACTGTTGATGGTACCGGGAGCGCGCTGCTTACGGTATGAAGCATTGCCGATGAGGTTGAGGGTGAGCATCTCAGAGATCTTGAAGCCGGTGTTCACGTTGGCAGTGTAACGCTGGACGGAGCTCTGCTTTGTCCAACCCGGATCCTGCATCACGGACAGTGAAGCGTAGTAGTTTGCCTTCTCCGAACCGCCGGAAGCGCTCACAGAGTGGTTGTGCTGGATGGTGTTGTTGAACAGGAGGTCAAACCAGTCTGTGTTACGGTATTCCGCAGCACGCAGGTAGGCGTTACGGGCAGCCTGGGTATTCTCAAGGCCGAAGGTGCCATTTGAAGCGTCATACTGGGTGATGAGCTGATACATCTTTCCGTAAATACCGCTGTCAGAGGCATTTGCGGTTTCTGCATAGTTCAGGTAACCCTTCTGCTGCAACTCCTGGTAAACTTCCATCTGGTCCTGGGAGTTCATGATGTTGAAGGTGTCGTATGAAGGCTTGAGCCTGTAGGTGTATTCACCGGTATAGGTGATACGGTTCTGTCCTGCCCTACCCTTCTTGGTAGTAACAACGATAACACCTGCCATCGCGCGCGCGCCATATATAGAGGTAGCGGAACCGTCCTTGAGGATATCGAAACTCTCGATATCGTCTGAGTTCAAACCTGCAATGGCGCTGGAGATAAGGGTGTTGGCATCACCGGAGGAAAGGTCGTCGGCACTTACGTCAACTACGTCTTCCATGATAACGCCGTCCACAACCCACAGCGGCTTGGATGAACCGTAGATGGAGGTTGCACCGCGGACGCGGATCTTAGGGGCGGTACCGAAAGTACCGGAAACGTTCTGAACGGACACACCGGCGGCGCGGCCTTCCAGTGAACGGGAAATATCGGCCATACCGCTGATGTTTGCCTCTGCGGCGTCCACCTTCACGGTTGAACCGGTGTTAAGGCGGCGGTCAACGGTATACATACCGGTTGCAACCGCAGCGTCAAGGACGTTTGCATCTTCCTCCAGGGCGATACGCACCTGGGCAGCCACGGGAACCTGGCCATCCTTGTAGCCCAGGTTGGCGGCAATCAGGTACTTTGCGCCTGAAGGGACGTTGTTAATCTGGAAATTACCGTCCAGGTCGGTGATCGCGTAATACTTCGTATTCCCGTCAACGGTCACGGTTGCTCCCACCAGGGGCTGGCCGTCCACTGCGGAAACCACAGTACCCTTGACCGTCTTGGTCTGGGCCTGTGCCACCGCCGAGGCGAGGACCATCAGGAATGCCGCGAGAAAAAATCTGAATTTTTTCATACTATATTGATACTACTTACTTTACAGAATAAACTGCGGTGCTGCTGGGAGCGGCAGTGCTTACGCGGCTGCCGGATGCTACCACAGGACGTGCTGCGGGTTTGAATACGGAGGAAACAGAAGAGCCGCCGCTGATCTTGGTCATAGTCTCAGGCAGAGTCTCGTATGTGTAGCTGCCGGAACTGTTGGCGTGATAACTGTTACCCTTGCCGGCATTCTCTCCCTCACGGATAATCCACCAGTAATCCAGACCTACGAAAGGACCGTAGCTGCAGCTTCCGGGGATAATCTCAACAACGTCATTGCCGTTGATGAACGCGGTGAACAGGCAGGCGGGCTCATCCGTGTTGTAAGGATAAGCGGGATATGTGCTGCCACTGTAAGAGAAGATACCAATGAGGTAGTCGTCGCAGTCTCCGTACTGGTTGCTGCCGAAGGATTCCACGTCTGCGGTGTTGAATGCGCCAAGTTTCTGCTCCATGAGGTAGAACTCGTGCTTTTCAGCGTCGTAGTTTGCGGTAACCTCGTGTACGTCTCCGTAAAGCTCTTCAACATCAAAGAGGCCGGTGACGGAATAGGTGCTTCCTGCCACCTTCTGGCTAATGGTGATGGTGCTTGTGCCAAACTTCCACGTGCCAAGGAAATCCTGATAGGTGGCGGCCTTCTTCACAAACTTCTCTACTGTTGCAGGGAAGACAATCTCTCCGCTGTAGCAGTTTCCGGAGCCTGCGTAGGTGCCCTGGAGGATAACCCAGCCGCAAAGAACGGCCTCAACACCCTCTGAACCAGCGCGCAGCACAAACGTACCGTCTTCCAGGCCGATGAAGTTCATAGCCCTTGACTTGGTGTCTGAGCGGAAAGGATAAATTGCCCAGTAACGCTCTGAGCCACTGCTCATCTTGGTCCACTTGGCACCTGCATAGAAGTCCTTGAGGCGGCCGTAGTTGTTGGTTGAAGGATCATCGTATTCTGCAAGATCCTGGTCCATCACATAGAGCTGGCCCTTGTCAGAGTCATAGAGACCCTCAACGGTGGAGGTTCCGCAACGGGCAGACGCGGCGCTGGGCAGACCGTCAATATTGTAGCTTACTCCTGCTACCTTCTGAGTTACGGAGAATACCTGGCCGTTAATCTTCCACTCACCGATGAATGCGTCGTAAGGGAGGGAGATGGCATTGTCTGCAGTTGTGAACACAACCTCTCCGCGGGTACCGTACTCATTGCCGGAATAGCGTCCTACAACAATGTAGCGATACTTTGTAACAGGGCTGAGCTCATCAATGGTGAATGTATACTCCTTACCGGTCATCAGTTTGCTGTCCACATTTGCAGGGAGAGCAATGTCTGCCACGGCGGAAGTCATATCATCAGTGAAGAAACCAGCGTACTGGAAGTCATCCAGACCCGTGTGGGTAACTTTGAGGGTGACTGAGAGAGCCTTAACCTCAGTTGCCTCAACTGTGAACACGCAGTTGTCATAAGCCTCCGTAAGAGTGGAGAACTTGATAACTGCAGGATTGCCGAATGCGCCGGAAGCGTTTACACCGGTAACGATGTAACGGTAATCCGTTTCAGGGGTGAGGCCGGTAAGGGCAACACTCTTTGCTCCGGATTCAAGGTCATCATCTGTGATGGTGGCCACCTTCTGTGCAATAAGGCTTGCTGCAGGGGATGTTACATCCTCAGTGTAGAAGCCGTACCAGGTGAGGTCTTCCTGCCTTGCGGTATAGCTCACTGCAATGTCCACGGAATTCTTGGTGATTCCGGAAGCTACTGCATTGAATGTTACCAGGGACAGGTCAATAGGAGTGCTGAAGAGCACCTCTGCAGGAGTGCCGTAGAATACTGCAACTCCGTTGTTGTCATAGATACCGTAGACAATCAGGCGATAAGACTTCTCATGCTCCAGTTCCTCTGCGGTAAATGTGATGGAGTTACCGGAGAGAAGCTCTACGTCAGACTTGATCTTTCCATGGTCGTCCACCTGCTCTGCATAATCTGCAGCGGCAAGGGTTGCAACCGCCGTCTTGGTGTCTTCAGTAATGAAGGCCTTATAGGTGAGCACATCCAGACCGCCGTGGCTGATGCTAAAGCTTGCCTGGTGGGACTGGATATCAGTTGCTTCCGCGGCAAATGTTACATCAAACACCGGTGAAGTGCAGAAAGCCAGGGCGCCGGGGTCTCCGTAGGCCTCTCCTTCTTCATTCACACCGAAAGCGATGTAACGGTAATTGACATGCTCATCAAGATAGCGGAGAGCCACAGTCTGGGACTTGCCGGTATGGATGGTCTTGGCATCCACAAAGGCCATCTGCTCCTTGACAAGATCTGCCACAGGAGTTTCCAGATCCTTGGTGATGAAACCATACCAGGTGTCTGACTGATTGCCCTCGTCCACAATCTGCCACTCGTCGGTCTTGTCCTTTTTCTCATTGTAATGACGGACAACTACCTCTGCGTAATCTGCATCGGCCCTGCTCAGTTCCACAGAGAACCTTGTTCTGGTTTCCCTGATGGTTTTTTCAACCGGGCCCGCCTCTTTATTGCAGGAGACCATGGTCCAAGCCAGCAAAACCGAAATTGCGACACTTGCAATTTTTACAATTTTCATAACAGGATTATTTTGATACACTTACTTTTTTATAAATCCTTAACCATTTTCCCGAAACTGCTTACAATCTGTAAGTTCAAGGCCAAAAAATACCGCCCTAAAATATAGTTTCAGAGCGGTAAAGGTACGAAAAATTTTTTAAAAACTTTTATTTTTTCTTACACAAAGTGAAAAAAATCTGACGGGCGGGAAGTCGCTACAAAGCCTCAAGGGCTTTACTGACAGTGTCGTCAATGGGCAGGTAATACTTGTAAAAGGCGTTTTCTCCTAGCTTTGAGTATCTGGAAATCAGCGCATTAAGCTGCGGCACAAGGTATGGAGCCGTATTATCCCACTGCGATTCCGTACACTTGATACCTTCTAATTTTGCATACGCCGGGAACTGCACCTTTAAATTTAAAACGGAAAGGAAGGCATCCATGTCTTCATAATTGTCAATATCCCGGAGTTTTGATGCGTTTTTGTCAAAAATCCACGAGGCAAAACGCATCTGAAGGGCCTTTTTGTTGCACGCAATGTAAAAATCGGAAGCCCTTGTGGAGTCCACGGGGACAAAGATATCCGGCATTATACCGCCACCGCCGTAAACAAGGCGTCCGGCGCGGGTACGGTGTACGTCCGTGGTGTCCAGGTGCACGCTGTCGGCACTGAAAACCTCTCCGTCTATGTATCGGCGATAGATGTCATAACTGTAGGCCTGGTCCTTGCCATAGGGCTTCTGGATGCATCGGCCTGACGGAGTGTAATAACGGGCAACGGTGAGACGGATTCCGGAGCCGTCCGTAAAGAGGAAGGGTTCCTGCACAAGCCCCTTGCCAAAGGAACGTCGGCCTACAACCGTGCCACGGTCATTGTCCTGTATGGCTCCGGCAAAAATTTCAGAGGCCGAGGCCGAATTCTCGCTGATCAGGATGCTGAGGCCCACGTCCGTTAGCTCTCCCCTGCCGTCGGCCCTGAAAACTTCACGCGCGCGGTGAAGGCCTTCCATATATACTATGGTGTCCCCCTTGGAGAGGTAGTCGTTGCACACCAGGAGGGCCTGGTCCAGGTAGCCGCCGGAGTTGTCCCTGACGTCAAAGATCAGGTGCTTCATCCCCTGCTCCCTGAGGGCAAGGGCGGCCTTGTGGCATTCCTGGTAGGTTGTGCGGGAGAATTTTCCAAGCCTGAGATAGCCTACCGTGTCCGTAAGCATGAAGGATGCGTCCACGCTATACATGGGGATTCGGCCGCGGGTTATCTCAAAGGGGATTATCTCCTTCTGCCTCTTGACGGTGATGGTCACCTTTGTGCCTGAGGGGCCTTTTATGCGCCTCACCATGCTGTCCTGGGGAAATTTGACGCCGGCAATCACCTTTTCGTCCACCTTCAGGAGGCGGTCTCCTATCATAAGGCCCACCTTCTCTGACGGACCTCCGGGGATGACCTCAAGCACAATTGCCGTGTCATTGGGCACATTGAACTGTATGCCGATTCCGTCAAAGTTTCCGGACAGTTCTTCCTCCGACGCGCTCAGTTCCACGGGAGGCATATAGACGGAGTGCGGGTCCAGCCTGGAAAGGAGGGCCTGCACTGCGGCGTCTGTTGGGCCACCTTTTGAGAAGGTGTCCACGTAGTTCTTGTCCACTACCTGGAGGATGGCGTTTAGTTTCTGCCAGTCCTGATACTTGGTTGTGACAAGATGCCTTGAGTCCCTGTAGCGGACCACGGTAAGAGTAATAAGGGCGCCAAAAATGACGCCCACTACTATTTGAAGAATCTGTACTGTCTTGTTGGTCATTGCTTTTGCTCAACTGTGATTCCGGCGCGTTTGAGGAGGTCTATTCCGTCTGTAAGCCGATATGCGTCCCTGTAAACTACGCGTGTTATGCCGGACTGGATAATGAGTTTGGCGCATTCCGCACAGGGAGATGCAGTTACATAAAGCGTGGCGCCCTGGGAGCTGTTTCCGCTCTTTGCAACCTTAGTGATAGCATTGGCCTCTGCGTGAAGGACGTAGGGCTTGGTGACGCCGTTCTCATCCTCGCAGATGTTCTCAAAGCCGGACGGAGTTCCGTTGTAGCCGTCGCTGATGATGGTGCGCTCCTTTACCAGTAGAGCTCCCACTTTGCGGCGCTTGCAGTAGGAGTTCTGCGCCCAGACTTCGGCCATCTCAAGATAGCTGTGGTCAAATTTTGTGTTGTCCATTTAACCTCTCTGATACAGATAACGCTTGATGCTCTTCTTGGGGGTGCGCTCAAAGTCTTCCGGCATGAGCTCAATCTTCTTGATGCGGGCGTAACCGGGAAGCTCCTTGTTGATTTCCGGCAGAAGGTCCGATATTCTCTTCTTGAAATCATGCCTTGTGTAGCCGTCCAGTTCTCCCTGGTGCCAGTCCGGATAGATAAGTGCGGTAAGGCCGCCGTCGTCCTCAATGACAAGGGAGTCCACCACATAGTTGAAGTTGTTGATGGTAGCCTCCAACTCCTCCGGGTAGATGTTCTGGCCGGAAGGGCCAAGCACCATGCACTTGGATCGGCCACGAAGATACAGGTATCCGTCCTTGTCAATCACGCCCATGTCTCCGGTACGGAACCAGCCGTCCTCCGTGAATGAAGCCTTTGTGGCGTCCGGGTTCTTGTAATAGCCAAGGCACACGTTGGGACCTTTGACCTGGACTTCTCCGGGAACGTTAACAGGGTCTGCCGAATCTATGCGTATCTGCATGTTGAGGGCGGGACGACCGGCGCTGCCAACCTTTACCTTGTCCCAGTGGGCATAGCAGATGATAGGTGCGCACTCTGTCATTCCGTATCCTACGGTATAGTGGAAGCCTATCTTGTTAAGGAACTTCTCCACTTCCGGATTGAAGGCTGCGCCGCCAAGTATAACTTCCTCAAACTTGCCGCCAAAGGAGTTGGTAAGTTCCGTGCAGAACTTCTTCTCTATCACCTTGTCCAGGATAGGGATGCGCATGTAGTACTTGTTGCGGTCTATGATGGGCTTGAGCTTGGTCTTGTAAACCTTCTCAATCACCAGCGGCACGGCTATGATGATGTCCGGATGAATCTCCTGGAAGGCCTGCATGATAATCTTGGGGCTGGGCACGCGGCTGAGGAAGTGCACGTGCATGCCTATGGTCATCTCAAAGAGGAATTCGAACATCATGCCGTACATGTGGGCCGACGGCAGCATGCTCACTACGTTCATTCCCGCCTTAAGCATGGGGCAGGCATCCTTTGCGGCAAACTCTATGTTGGAATAGAGAGCCCTGTAGGGCAGCATCACGCCCTTTGAAAAGCCTGATGTACCGGATGTATAGTTGATGATGGCCAGCTCTTCTGCCTGGTCCTGGTAATAATCCAGGTTTTCCGGCTCAAAGTTGTTGGGGTAGCGCTTGCCGAATTCCTCGTTCAGATGCTCCCTTATGGCTGCAAGATCATCACTCTTGGCATATATGAACTTGAAGGTGTTGATCTGGACCACAACCTGAAGGTCCGGCATTTCATCGGCCGATAATCCTTCCCAGATGACCTCATCCACAAAGAGGACCTTGGCCTCTGAATGATTCACCAGATAATGGATGTTTCCGGGCTTGAACTCATGCAGGATGGGCACAGCCACGGCGCCGTAGGTGATGGCGGCCAGGAAACTCACGCCCCAGTTTGCCTGGTTGCGGGAGCAGATTGCAACCTTGTCTCCCTTTACCAGTCCGCACTGCTCAAAGGCGATGTGCAGTTTTGCTATCCTGCGTGCCACGTCCCTGTATGCCAGGGTCATGCCCTGGTAATTGGTTACACAGGGACGGTCCCAGTTGCGGACCATGCTTTCCTGAAGAATTTTGTTGACTGATTTGAATTCCATGATATGGACAGGTGTAGGTTTTAGTTCAATTTAAAGTCACGTTCTCGGCCGTCGTAGCACTCTGCGCTCACTCCCTTTGAGGTAGGCGTGAGGCGGGCGTCCGGTTTGATCATCTTGCCGCCCTCGTCTTTTACCAGAGGGTCTCCGCCCTCAAAAGGATAGATAAGCGTACGGACCGACGTTCTCACGGCCCAGTAGCGCCTGTCTTTCACCTGGATGAGTTCCGGCAGGTTCTTTATGGTTTCAGGAGCCTTGATGCCCTTCCATCCGTCCGGCTTTTTGCCGTGGAGGTTGTAGCGCTCCAGTGTATTGTCCTTGTGAAGTACCATTACGGTGTAGCCGCCAGCGCCGGTGAAATCATAAGCATCCGGACCAAGCAGAACGGGCTTGCCAAGTTCTGCGGGGAATCCGTTCACCCAATGGCCAAGGCGGTCCAGCAGGTAGAGTTTGCTCCCCGCTGCAAACAGGAACTGAATCTTTCCGTTTGCAAAATAGTCTATGCTCTGTACCCTGCCGCAGATTGTCTCCTTGAAGGGAATGCCCCAGACGCCCTTTCCGTTTTCGTCGTTAAGGCATATTGAGCCGTGGCTGTTCTGGTACAGCTGGTTTATCTTTCCGGTAGCATAGTTCTTGACCGGGAAATATCCGGTAGGAACTATTACCGTTGTGTCTCTTTCTAGCACCTGGACCTTTGTGCCCTTGAGGACTCTCTTGTCCAGTTTTATGCTTACTGATGGCAGTTCTCCGCTCAGGTCTGCTGCTGCCGTCACGGGAGCGAAGCCTGCACCCCTTGCGAATGCTTCTACTGGGCCGGCCAGCCTCTTACCAAGGATATCCGTTATAAGCGAGGGATCATCTCCCAGAGAGCCATAGACCACAAAGCCCTTTGGCATAGTAACTGAAGCATCCCCCATTCTGTCCTTGAGCGTGTACTCCAGGAATTCCTTGTCCCTGAACGCATCTACAGAGGGAGCATCTCCAAAAACAGACCACTTTCCGTTGATTGTTAGGGCGGCACTGTCCGTAATATTGAATTGTTCCCCCATTACGGTTGCAAAACAACCCTTGTAGGGGTTCTTTGCATCCTTGCCCAGTTTGAGGTCCTTGCCGGAGCGCACAAGGATTACCTCATGCTGTACGCCGTCATCGGCCTTGAAGGTAGCCCTGACCAGTTCCCTGGGCTGAAGGCTCTTGAACCATTCTTCAACGGTGAGGTCCTTTGTAGGGCGGGCTTTCATGGCCTTTGTAAAAGCATTGAGGCGGCCCATGCCGTCTTCATAAGTTTTCCTGGCCTGAAGAGTTGCTTCAACATTCTCCACGGGGAAGCTCGTTGCGCTGCCGGTGAAATAAGGCAGGGCCTCTGCAAAGAGAGCATCCTGTGCAGCCGTTCCCTTGAACGCCTTGAACCAGCTTGCGGCAGCCTCCGTTCCGGCAAAAATGCCCTTGATGCTTATTGACTCCTTCTCCGGCACGGCCAGGGTCCATGCGCTCCAGGGAGCAAGGTCTTTGAGGAATCCGGCCTTCTTGCGAATCTTGGAAGAGCCGTAAACATCTGTTATCTTGGGTGCGTGGGAATGATTCACCAGCAGAATAGCCGGAGCGCCGGCTTTCTGGATGAGTCCCAGAAGACTCTTGGAACTTAGAATTGAGGTCCCCTCCTCCAGGTTTCTGGCCGATGCATTAACAAACGTCTCTGACTTTGAAGCAATTACATAGCCGGCCTTCTCCTTTATCTTTAGACCGGCCTTAGCTGCGGCTACCTGTGTAAGGGAATCTGCCGCGGGCGCCTCAATTGCTATGAGCGGAACCAGCGCGCCGCTGTTGTGGAGGGATACTGCCATCCTGCTGCGGCCACTGTGTCTTATGAAGTCCATCAGTGCGGGGGTCTCCGGGGCGATTGCAGCGGCAAGAAGGCCCGTGGAATCTGCCAGCACTTTGACAGCCTTTGCCGATCCGTCAAATACGAACACCGCCACGGCGTCTGACGGAACAGCCTTGAGTACGGACCATCCCTGAGGCGTCTGTGCGCGGGATTCAGTTTTGGCGGGTGCATACAGCCTGGACACCGCAAATGCGATTCCCGCAAGCAGCAGCGCCACGGCCATCATGGCAATCAGTGTAAACCTTTTCCCCATATCGTGCAAAGATAGCAATTCTTTTTCAAAGAACAACCATAGTCACGTCCGTGTTTGTGTCTTGAGACAGAAAGAATTTGTATCTTTGCAGGCGTTATAATGAGGTTATGCTTCTAAGTCTTTTATTTGTTATCATTTCCGGAATTGCGCTGCCGGTGGGAGGTATTCAGATGCAATACCTGTGGCGCAACCAGCTTGGCGACGTTTACTCACTTGGGCTTGGCTCAGCGGCATGCCTGGGAGCTGCCGCAGCAACAATGAGCGGCTGGTGTTCCCTCACTGTGGGCAGTTTCATATGCACGCTGATATGTACTCTGGTGTGCTTTTTTGTAACATTAAAGGTTAATACTCAGCAGCTTATCACCTTTGGAATTCTGTTTGGGACCTTCATAGGCTCACTGGGAACAATAGTGGTCACCAATGCTCCTACAGGAGAACACCTCAAGCAGTATTACCTGTGGGGAGCAGCTAATTTCCGCCTGGAAGGCGTTGTGCCGGGAGATATTGTGTTCTCCCTGGTGCTGTTTGGAGTTGGACTGGCAGCCGCGTTGACTCAGGCGGGGAAACTCACCCGGCATTTCCGGGGAGAGATTGAAATATCGGCCATGGGTAAGGCACTTTTGCTTCTGGCAATCATGTGCCTGGTTACAAGCGCCGTAAGTATCTGTGGCCCAATTGGTTTTATCTCACTGGGCGTTCCAAATCTGAGCAGGCTCGTGTGCTCCAGCACAGACATCCGGAAGCATTATCTAATCTCTGCCGGAATGGGTACTGGACTGCTGCTTATTACCTACTTTGTAGTTGAATACGTCAACTTTGGCATCTACCTCCCCGTGAGCGCCACCATGGCCATCCTGGCCCTGCCGCTGATGGCACTGATTTTCATAAAAGGATCAGACACCACTAAGTAGCCCCCGTTAGGGCAGTTTAGTGGAGCGTAAGTAGTTGACACATAGCTAGTTGCCGAATGTTTTCCCAAAACCAGTAGGTTTTGGGAAAACATTCTGGAAGTGACTGAGTCACAGGCTGTTACGCTCCACTATGATTGGGTGGCATAACCCCGTGCACGTTTTGACCCCATTTTCGTGCACGGGGTCATCATTTTGCCGGGGCCGTGCACGTTTTAGGGGTGTTTTTGTGCACGGGGTGTAGAGTATACGGTGTATTCTTTGGCCCACGGGGCCATGTTAGTCTTGGAACTTTGCGGAATCGTAGTGCTTTGCGGGACTTTTGCGCTTTATAATAGCTTGAAGCAGGGGCACTTCGCCTGACGGCTCGTAGGTAGTGGCTCTGGATTTTTCCAGCCCGCTGCCCTCCGGGCTTTAGAGGGCTGTCAAAACCCTCGGAGCTCGTCTTGGGAATCTTATGCCGACACCTTGTACCATAGGTTGCGGGCGTTGTCTCCCACTCCATCCGTGAGGGGGGTGCACATATATCTCAGTGCCCGGCTTGCGCCTGAACCCCTCCCCCCCGTCACTCAATGAGACTTGGTTCTTCGATCAGGAGCCGGTACCACAGAAGGCGTGGCAGGTCTAGTCACAAACTGTCACCGGTACGACCACATACTGTTGCAGGTTACTTGCCAAAACGTCGCAGGTCTTGCGTAGTTATGTTGCAGGTCTGCGTTTTTGGCGTCACCTGCGACGCAAATCGGCCGTATAGAACGAATAGCGTCGCAGGTCCAGCGTTTTTTGCAGACCTGCAACGTTATGGAAAGAGACCTGAGACGGTTTACAGTTTGACCAGCCACATTTTATACTGTATCCTGCAATACTTTGTAATGCGACCGACTACTGAGAAGGAAAGAACGGTGGACAAGTCCAGGCGGTGGCGTGATTGTAAGTGGTGGGGGGAGGAATTACTCCTTGATTACGCCAAAGCGGTAGATGCAGGTGTGGGTGTACTTCTCTCCGGGGCGGAGGGTGACGGGCGTGAAGCCGGGGTGGTTAACGGAGTCCGGCCATTTCTGGGCTTCAAGGGCCAGCGAGGAGCGGAAGTCAAGCGGCTTTCCATTGGAACCGTTCTCTGTGCCGTCAAAGAAGTTGCCGCTGTAGAACTGCAGGCCGGGCTGGTCGGAGAGGACCTCCACAGATCGGCCGGAAACGGGATCCCAAACGCGGCAAACAAATTCCACACCGTCCGTGGTTTTGTCTATGCACCAGTTGTGGTCATAGCCGCGTGCATTGGTGAGCTGCTCATTCTCCATGCCGATGCGCTCCCCTATCAGGTGCGGCTCCCGGAAATCAAATGGAGTCCCTTCCACCGGGGCTATCTCTCCCGTAGGGATGCTCTCTGCATCAATTGGAATATAGTGCGATGCGTTAATCTGCATCCAATATTCCTCAACGCTGCCTCCCCCTTCTCCGCGAAGGCAGAAGAAAGGATGGTGTGAGAAGTTCACAGGAGTGGGCTTATCCGTAGTAGCCAGATAATCCACCTTGAATTCTCCGGCCGATGACAGGGAATACGTCATGGTCATATCAAGGTTGCCGGGATAGCCTTCCTGTCCGTCCGGATGAAGGAGATGGAAGACAATGGCCGTGTCGCAGACGGACACCACGTCCCAGCGCATATTGTCTACGCCCACAAAGCCGCCGTGAAGGGTATTGAGACCGTGGTCGTTGGCGGGAGTATGATACACCACTCCATCCAGTTCAAACGATGCCCCGCCTATACGGTTGGCAACAGGCCCCACGCATGCTCCAAGGAAACGTTCTCCAACCGGGTGAACATACTCATCAATAGTCTTGTGCCCAACTACAATGTTCTCAAGGGCGCCATTTTTATCGGGCGTGGTCAATGACATGACACGCGCGCCATAGTTTGTGACGGTAAGGGAAATGTCGCCTGCCTTAAGAGTGTATACTTTGCATCCACGTGAGCAGGAAACACGTGAGCACATAGCCAGCAGCAAAATAATGCCGATTGCAATAAAAAGCTTTTTCATTGTATAACTATTTCTTTTGTAAGCCTGATGTCACATGCCGATGCACCTACGGAAATGCGGTACGTTCCGGAATCATTCACCCAGCAATGGACCGAATCCTCATAGTGAGAGAAAGCGGAAGAAGGCAGAATGATTGAGATATCCTGGGACTTTCCGGGGGCCACGGAAACCTTTTCATAGCCTTTGAGCTCCATGTCAGGCATAGGAACCGACGCATCCAATGCCGAAACATAGACCTGCGCCACCTCTGCGGCTGCCGCTTTACCCGTATTGGTTACGGTAAAATCAATTTCATATCCTTCATCTACACGCCGGACAGACATATTGGAGTATGCAAAGTCTGTATAAGTTAGTCCATAGCCCAGAGGGAACATAGGTTTCACGCCAAAGTGCTCCATTCCGCGGTAACCCAGATAAATACCTTCTCCGTACTCTATAAAAGGATACTGTGTATACCTTTTGGACTTGTTTTCACCAAACGGCTTGGAAATGCCGTAATGCTGGTAGGCAGGATTTGCCTCAAGTGAGCCCCAGAACGTGAATGGAAGCCTGCCGGACGGCGATACTTTTCCGGAGAGTATCTGCGCAAGGGCGGTTCCTCCTTCCTGGCCTGAATACCATGCCATCACAAGGGCGCCCACCTTGTCTATCCAAGGATTGACGTCGACCTCACCTCCGGAATAGATCACAACGGTGGTGTTGGGGTTGGCATCGGCAACGTTGTTAATCAGCTCATCCTGACCCTTAGGGAGGGTGTAGGTCCTGTCGTAGTTCTCTTTTTCCGTGTTATAGTTAAACCCGGCTGCCACTATCACTGCCCCGGCCTTGCGAATCTTCTCATAATCAGGCGCTTCCCAATCCATCAGCTCTACTTTGTAGCCCTTACCCAGGCTGGAAAGACCACTGTAAAGAGATATGCTCCTTCCCTCAATGGGATCCATCTTGCCGCTGCCGCCGCCGTATGGAACAATGTTGGCATTGGGACCAAGGACGATGATTGTCTTAGCGGAAGATTTAAGCGGCAGGACACCTCTGTTTTTAAGCAGCACGGGGCCTTCCATCGCAGCTGCAAGGGCATTTGCACGGGAAATGTCGCAGTCTTCCGGAATGGAGGAATCCTTTACCGGATTGTCAAGGAAGCCGTAAGCGATGACTGTCTGCAGAATATGCTGACACTTCTGGTCTATCCAGCTTTCCTTAATCACACCGCTTTCCAGAAGCGGCACGGCGTTTTCATAATTCATCACGTGACCGCGCGGCATTTCCAGGTCCATACCGCTGCCAAAACAGCCGATGGCGCTGTAAGTAGAGCTCCAGTCACTCATCACAATGCCTTCAAAGCCCCATGCGCGGAGGTTATCCTTAATGAGCCAGGGATTCTCTGATGCATGAGTTCCATTTATAGGATTGTAACTTGTCATCACACATGCCACATCCCCTTCTTCAACCGCTTTCCTGAAAGCAGGGAAATAGATTTCATTGATGGTACGCTCGTCGGCATTGGAACTGACGCCGTGGCGGTCATACTCCTGATTGTTAAGGGCGAAGTGCTTGATAGTGGCCATCACTCCCTTACTCTGGATACCTTTAATATAATGGAGCGCAGTCTCTGAAGCAAGGTATGGATCTTCTCCATAATACTCAAAGTTGCGCCCGCAAAGAGCCGTCCTGTAAATGTTCACTCCCGGGCACAGCATGATGGCCACCCCGCGCGCACGGGCATCCAGGCCTATTCCCTGCCCAACCTTTCCGGCAACATCACGGTTCCAGGAAGCTGCCAGGGAGAGCCCGCAGGGATAGTAAGTACTGTGGGTCTTATTGCGCACGCCCTGGGGACCGTCGGCCATACGAATGGCAGGAATTCCAAGCCTGGGAATGGGCATGATATGGAATCCGTCCTCATACTCGCCTTCTCCGTTCACACCGTGAATGAGCCTGCATTTTTCTTCAAGGGTCATTTGGGAAACCAGAGCCGCTGCACGCTCCTTGTCAGCCTGACTGATCCAGGACGGGGCCGGCTCATTCCATTTGGCCGTTCCTATAACGTCCTCATTGATAGCCTTTAAGGCCGAAGCATCAAGTTTTTCAATGCGGTCGTATGTCATAAGACCATTCACCTCCACTTCAACGTCCGTGGTCTGGGTGTAAACAGCAGCGGCACAGCCGGTGTCTATGAGCACCTTAAGCCTGCCGGCATAGATGCGATAACGCTCCAGAACCTCTTCAGGAGATTTGCAAAGGCCCGCATATCCCCAGTTCTTACCATCCGGCTGCCAGATATGGCCCTGCACCGGATAGCCTATACCGCCATACTCACCCAGAACGTTTACCATAGTCCTTTCAAACACGTTCATCTTGGGCTCCGGGTAGTGATGGGCATCCAGGATATCACCGCACAGGTGGAAATTGCCGCCGGAAGCCTCGTTGACAAGGCGTGAAGGGTCCTTTTCCTTGGTAAACTTGACTACATCCTCCGTGTCAAACTGGCCCCAGGCCTCGTTAAAGGGCACCCATACTACGATAGATGGAAATCCTTTGAGGCAGTCCATAATCTCTCCCCACTCCTTATAATAATTGTCCTTCCAGCATTGAGGGACCTTGCAGTCCGTTCCGCCGATAAATGAATCCTGAGCCCAGCGGTTGGACTGACCAGCAGCCAACTCCGCAGGACGCAGTGTATTATTCTTGCGTCCATGGTCTGCAATGCTGGGCATGTCCTGCCAGACCATGATGCCAAGGACATCGCACCAGTAATACCATCGGGCGGGCTCAACCTTGATATGTTTGCGAATCATGTTGAAGCCCCACTCCCTGGTCTTCTCAATGTCATATCTAAGGGCCTCATCTGTGGGTGCGGTATAAAGGCCGTCCGGCCACCAACCCTGGTCCAGCGGGCCGAACTGGAAAAGAATTTCATTGTTCAGCCCAAGGCGCTTAGAACCCTGAGGAATGCCGTTGCTGGTATGGAAAGTATCCTTGTCCATTATGGCCGATATCTTACGCAGCGCCGTATAGCCTTCCACTTGGTCTACCACCTTTCCCTTCCTCAGAATAGCCACATCCAGCCCATAGAGATAAGGGTGGGACGGGGACCAGAGTTCCGGAGAGGGAACGTTGAGAAGGACATCGCTTCCTTCGGCCGATGCAATTACTGACGCCGACGGTTTTTGGGCACTATAGCCGATTCCACCTTCCTTAAGCTGCACGCGAACCACATCACCGGGGAGGAGGCCATCGGCATCTACGTGTACGCTGACGGCGGAATTGTCCACGTCCGGGACTGCCAGGAAGGAGGCGACGGAAGCCTGAGGCACTGCCTCCAGCCATACTGTCTGCCAAATACCGGTGACGGGGGTGTACCAGATGCCGTTGGATGCAGCCACCTGCTTTCCGCGCGGCTGCCAGCTCTGGTCTGACGCATCCAAGACCTTGACTTTCAGCTCCTGAGAGCCTTTGCCAAGCAAGCCGGTAACATCAAAAGAGAACGGCGCATAGCCACCGGTATGGACGCCGGCCTTTTGCCCGTTCACCCAAACATCGGCCTGCCAGTCCACTGCGCCAAAATGAAGCAGGATGCGCTTCCCCTTCCACTGGCGCGGGATGGAAAACTTGCGGGAATACCACAAAGCTTTGTCCGGCCCCACCTTCTTCTGCACTCCAGAGAGTGCCGATTCGGCCGCAAAAGGGACCAGAATCTTACCGTCCGGGCCGCTGTATTCTGCGTCTTTTTCCAGGATGGCATAATCCCATTCCCCGTTCAGGTTAACCCAGGCTGGCCTTACCATCTGCGGGCGAGGGTACTCCGGCAGCGGGGCCGAAGGGTCTACCTGGGAAGCCCAGCGCGTGGGGATATCGGCGTTTGCGGGCATACAAAAGACCGCAAGGACAAGCAACAAAAGGAAACGTTTCATATCAGGACAGTTTATATCTGGGACAATACTTTATTGGCTTTTTCATATCCGTTGGCCGGAGCCCTCCAGCAAGTGCCAAGGATAAGAGTTCCAAGCAGACCGAAGGCTATAGCGACGATAAAGACGGCGTTCCAGCCAAGGCCGGGATGGTCGGCCAGAAAGCCGAAGCCGATTCCGGAAATGACGGTAGCCCCGTAACAGAATATGCCGCAGAAGCCGTTAGCGCTGCCGCTGGCACGTTTGGTGGCATACTGAGAGCAACTCACGCCAAGCAGCGCCTGGGGACCATATATAAAGAAGGCCGATGCTACAATGGCCACAGCGCTCCACATCCAGTGCGCCCCGTGCGGAATTAGCCAGAAGGCGGTAAAGCAAATGGTAGCGCCAAGGGTAAACAGGGCGCTTGTACGAAGTGTATGGGATTTGAGGAAGCGGTCTGTCACCCAACCGGCGGCAAGGGTTCCAAGCACGCCACCAATGAGCTCTGACGCAGCCACGATACTGGCAGCCAAAGCAATGTCAAAGCCCTTGTACTGAGTAAGGAACGATGTCCCCCACTCCAGGATTGTGAAGCGGATCACGTACACGCAGAAATCGGCAATGGAAATGCCCCAGATCATGGGATTGCGGAACACCATGTGGGAAATGAACTTCCTAAGGCGGTCCGGGGAAATCTGAACCGGCTGTTCTGAGGCGGAACCGGCGCCATTTTCCTCCAACTCCTCAACAGGCGGCAGGCCACATTCCTCCGGCGTGTCCTTGAGAGTTGTGAACATAACCACGGCTCCAAGAAAAGCAATGACAGCCGGAACTATGAAGCACAGGTTCCAGGCGCTGTATCCATAGTGGGAAAGCATCCAGCCACACAGGGCTATTACAACGCCAGCGCCTATTGAATGGGACGCATTCCAGATACTTTGCTTGGTAGCCAGCTCTGACGGCTTGAACCAGTGGGCCATCATGGCGGCTATTGGCGGATATGCCATCCCGTGTACATAACCGTTCAGAATCCACAGGGAACCTATAAGATATACAAGGCCGATGGTAGCTTTTCCCTGGGCATCCAGCAGGTTCAAAAAACCGTTAAGCTTAGGTGAGAAGCATATTGCAAGGTTGATAATGCAGGACAGGACAAGCCCGGCCGACATTAAAATACGCTTGGAATAACGGTCTGCCAGGACACCGTTAACCATACGGGAAAGGCCGTAAACAATACCGTTCAGCGTAAGGAAGATACCCAGCTGTACCTTGGACAGGCCCAGGGTTGCTTCCATGGCCGGGATGGCAGCGCTGAAATTTTTCCTTAAAAAATAGTAGCAGATATACCCCACCATAAGCACGATGAGGGTTTTCCACTGCTGCCTGAGATAGCGGGTGCGGGTTTGCTTATCCATATTACCTGTATGCCTTTATGGCCCGGATATACGGGACCAGTTTTTCCGGATGATCCGACGAGATATAATCTATACCGTGGCGGACGGCCCAGTCTGCTACTTCAAAGTCATTTACCAGCCACAGAGTGGTTTCAATGCCAAGCGCCTTTGCCTGCTCCACTATCCCGGGGTTGTTCAGGAAACCGTCCAGATTGTAGGATATTCCGTTGTAACCGCGCTGGGCAGCCCATGCAGCGTCGTGCACAATAGTTCCGCTCTGGAGGTATATGATTTTGGCCTGCGGGGCAATTGCGTGGACCTCATTGCAGATGATTTCCTCAAATGAAGTGTATTCCAACTGACTTTCCATGCCAACCTGTTTCACAATACACATTGCTTTGCGCGTAAGTGCCAGGTCTTTCTCCCTGGAGCGTTGCTTCTTAATCTCCATCACCAACTTGATTCCCGGATATTGACGGCCTGCCTCCAGCCACTCTTCAAGCGTTGGCATCTTGTGCCCGCCCGGAAGAACTATGGCGCGGGCATCGGCAAAGTTCATGTCTCGGATATCCTTACCGGCACCGGGTACGGCGGGGCCGTGAAAGACTATGACCTCCCCGTCAGAGGTAAGCTGGACGTCAAATTCAATAGCGTCAACCCCGGCCTCCTGGGCAAGACGCATAGCCTCAAGCGTGTTTTCAAACGGGCCGTCAAAACGACAGCCACGGTGGCCTACAACCTTAGGCTGGGCCGCCAGACACACCGACATTACGATGAGAATTGAAAAAAGCAAAGATTTCTTCATGGCATAATATCCCTTAAAGGTAGTATTTTTTGTAAAGATAGGCAAAAACATCCCAAAGAATTTGGGCGTTTTCAGTTCTTTTCAAATGAAAATTACCGCGCAAACGTAAAGCAAACGCCGGCCAGGACACAGTTTGTCCCGTCACTTCTACGGTAATATATGCCATGCAACCTGACGGCGGCAGAATCCCGCACCGGGAAGAATTCCAGGCCGCCTCCGGCCTGCCATAGATTGGTCCCATCCGGAAGCATGGGATCCTGCACACCTGCTTCTTTGTAGTCCCAGGTTCCCTTTACCACAAGGTTCAGACAGCGGACCAGCGGCTGCCTGAGTTTTACGACCATGGAGAAATCCCTCATGAAAGACGGAGCCTGCACATCCATACGATGGACAATGCCGGCGTCCAGCGCCCCGCCTGCGGGAAGGTGAAAGCGGTTTCCAAGACAGACATAGAAATTGCCTGTCCCTTTCTCCCTTTCAAAATAATTAGCAGACCAGGAGTGTTCCCACGGACCGCATCGGCCCCTTAGGAGCGCTGAAGCTCCAAGAAGAGGAGTGAATCCTATGCTGTAGATACTGCTTCCAAACTGCAGACAGAGGGATTCCCCGCCCCAAAAACGGGTGGCCTGCAGCGCGTAATTGTACATTCCGCCCAGTCCCTTGAAATACTCCGGGCGTATATAGATGTCGGCCGAGGAGGCCCTATAGTCGAATCCTCCGCAGGCCAGGCAGGTTTTGCCGCCAAGGATTTCCCAGTCACCCCGGCGCCAGGAGACATTCAGGTAGTCAGTAGCGCTGAGGTAATCTCCGTCCGTAAGGGGCTTGTTTAGACGCTGCCTGAACAGGAAGCGGAATCCACCGCCCAGGTCTCCCGTTACCCTTATACGCAGATAATCACACTTGAAGCCGTAATCCTCCCCAAGGGAGTGGAAACTCATCCTTCCCTTTATCTCAAACTTCCAGGATGGGGCGTCAGTACGGTTCTCGCCATGCACGGGCATGGCGAGAAATACCGTCAGTATAAAGGGGAGGAACCTTTTCATTATTTGAATGCTTCCTTAAGCGGTTTGCCCGTCCAGTTGTCCAAAGGCTTGATACCTAAGAGCCAGGCGATGGTTGCCGCCACATCCATCTCTATGGAAGGACAGCTCATCTGTCCGGTGCGTACGCCTTTGCCGTAAATGAACAATGGAGTCTGCATCACCGGATCAACATACTGTCCCCCGTGAGCCTTATTGAATCCGCCGTGGTCGCTGGTCAGTATTACCACCGTATCATTTTCAATTCCTGCATCCTTGATGCCTTGGAAAATCCCGGCGATGCACTGGTCAATATGAAGCATGTGCGTCCTGTATTCTTCCGATTGGAAGCCGGAAACATGACCGGTGTGATCCAGCGAGCCAAAGTAGAACAGCGCCAGTTTGGGCTTTTTCTCTTTCATATACTCACAGGCTTCCACCACCTCGGCCCGGTCGCTCTCAAGGGTTGACTCAAAGCGGCGGATGTCATTTACGGCCGTGGAGTCCACCAGGTCCTTGATGGGTTTCCAAGTATAGAAAACGCCGATTTCCGCAGCCGGATACTTCTCCCTGACAAGACGGAAGATAGTAGGAATGTCGTCCCTTCCCCTGGCTTTTACCTGCGTGAAATCAGGACCTACGGAATTCCATTTGGTGTAGCCGTGATACTCCGGTGGAGTTGCCGTAAAAATGGATTCCCAGTTTATGGCGCTGGCGCTTGGAATTACCGTACGCTTGTCAAAAGTCCATGCCGACGACTGCTGCAGTGAACGCACAAACTGCATATCCACTTTTTCAAATTCTCCAATGGTCCATCCGTCGATTCCAATCATAATTACATGTTTGGGCCTTGGGCGGGCATCCACGCTGAGGCATACAGCCAGCGCAGCAAGCAAAATGATAAACTTTTTCATCACTCTATTGTACTTTTGATTTCATTGTAAACCTTGGTTGCAATATAGCTCATCCCAACGGTATTGGGATGGACACCGTCAATTTTGGGAATATTGGCCGTGTCGTTGTATCCGGCCGTGGCAAAAAAGTCCACCACGGGCAGGTTGTAATGCGCCCCTGCGGCGCGTATGCACTGCGCCACCGGTTCATTGAGGATATCCCCAATGATGCACGCAATGGAAGCTTCCGGATGGTCATAGCGAATGAGCCGGATAAGCTTTACATAGGCACTGCAGAAATCCTGATCCTGCAGGACCGATATGTCTGTTCTGGTAACAGCTGCATCGGCCGCGTCAAAGACGGCATCCAGAACCGCCTGGGAAGGCGCCGGAGCATCACTGCCTGACTGGGGATGGATGACCGGGCCATCAGGATACAGCGGCGCAGAGTGGTGCGTATAGTCATTGGTCCCGCCGAAAATCAGAACCAGGTCCGGCTGACCGCAGCCGTCCCTCAGATAACGCTCCACATACCCGTTTCCGTACCAGGCGGAATTCTGGTAGGTATTGTCCGTGCAACGCGCCACCTGAGAACCGGAAAAGGAATAGTTGCCTTCCAGGACTGCATTTGGCATCTTCTGGTAGATGAGCTGGTGCCACCAGGTCTCGGAAACTTCATCCACGTCTCCTTTAGGGAAATATGTTCGCACCGGAGACCCGGACAGGTAGCCAGCGAATGTAGAGATGGAGTCTCCATACAGACTGACTTTCAAGGCTGGCGCTGCGCCGGAAGCAATCTGGAAGCATCCGGGCGTGCGGTCTCCGCTGCGCAGGGTTCCGTCAATATCCCGGTTCCATGTTCCCTGCCCGCTGATCCAGGCGGCAAAGTCAAGATCATCCTGCGTACCCAGGGCCGTGATGTAACTCTGGGTGCTCTCCGTCATTGGCGTGAAGCCAGTGAAATCAGCCATGGTACCGGAATACCGGTAAGTCTTCTGACCGCCGTCGGTGAAATTGGCGTCCCAGGCGTCTGAGTGCGCATAAAGGGCGCAGTCTGTCTTATAGTTGTTGTAGAAGCTGGATGCCAGTCCTATAACTACAGAATGGTCAATATTGGAGCCTGCGGCGTATGTACTGGCATCATTGCCCTTCTTGCGGGTATTAACGGCATATCCGGGGGTCTTAAGGATGCAGTTTACAAGATTCACCCTTGGAGAAGTGCCGCTCTGGTTGCATACAGGATTGGCGTTGTTTCCGTTTCCTGAAGTTACGAACGTAGTGCCGGACAGCAGGACGGCAGCCGCCCCTGTTATCTTCAGGTCAACCTTATTGACATCGTTTCCGTAAATGGCGCAGTTGTGCAGGCCCACATAGCCTGTGCAGATGTGCATTACGCCGCTATTCTCTGCGCCGCTCAGCGTAGTGTTCCCCTTGAACTTACATGCATTGAAGAACGTTCGGCAAACCATGCCGCCGTTATAGTTGCACCAGGCGCCGCCGCTCACAGAAGCGCTGTTTCCTTCAAAGGTGCAGCGGTCCAGGTACATTGTGCCTTTGAAATTGCCCTGCAGGTCAAATGCACCGCCGTAGCCCTGGCCGGATTCAGTCCCGCTTACGGAGTTGGCGGAAAAACGGCAGTCGGTTAAATAATATGTGTCAGTACCGTCAGCTCCGGAATCAGTGTAGAACGCGCCTCCGCGTGAAAGGGCCGAATTACTGTCGAAGGTACAACGCGTGAGCCTTAAAGTCTTAGGCTTGGCATTATACAGGCCGATGGCGCCGCCGCAGGCCGCAGGAGCGGTGTTGGCGTTAAAGGAGCAGTCAATAAAGGATACCGGCATGGTGCCGTCCTCGCTGTTTCGCATAAGGCTTACAGCGCCGCCCGCCGCCCAAGTATTGCCGGCCTTTGTGGCTGTATTATTGCTGAATACGGAATTGGTAAAGCTGCTCTCTGCCGTAAGGTTCTCAAGGTAAACAGAGCCACCTGTTTCGGCCGTAGCACCGTTAAAAACCGTAGGGTTTTCCGCCGTCCCGCTCACATACACTACGCCTGGGCCTATGCAGGTGATATCGCCTCCGCGTTCCGCGCTGTTGGAAGTGAACGAGCATGATTCCACCCGCAGTTTCCCGCCTCTGACAAAGAATACTCCGCCGTATTTGACGCCGTTTGTAGTTGCATCCGTAACATTGCCGGAGAAACTGCAGTCACGGAAAGTGACGTCAATATCCTTGTTTGTGGCGCCGGTCCATAGATAGAAGAGCGAAGCGCCAGACACAAAGTCATTGAAGGCGAATCCGTCCAGCGTAATATGGCTCCTTAGGTCAAAGCGGGCCAGACGGCCGTTTTCAGAGGTGCTTCCCTGGAAAATGCTGGGATAAAGGACCGGATTCCTCTGAGAAATGTCGCTGCCAAGGCTCTCAGGGTTATATCCCCCAAGCCAGTTAAACTCCACCGGGGCCGATGAATTGGTGAAATCAAAGTTCAGGGCCTTGACGGGAGAATACGTTCCTCCGGCAAAGTGGAAGCTGACTCCGGCGTATTTTTCTATGACCGACGCAGTTGCAACACCGGTAAAAATACCTTCCAGATCGGCCATTGACAGGGAATTCTCCCATGAATAACCTTTATGGCGGCCGCTGCCTTCAGGCGTCACAAAAAGGTCCGTATAATGAATGTTCCCGCTTTCAAATACCAGCAGTTTTCCTCGGCCCACATCCTGGACGCCCAGGTCTTCCCGGGTATCTTGAATCTCGGCGCTGCCGTCCGTGAAATAGTAAGAAAGCCTGTATCTGCCCTCCGGCACCGGGAACACAAATTCATGTGCGCCTTCCGGAACAGCTGCAGAAACTGCATTTCCCCCGGCTTCCTTCAAAGACAAAACTGGCACGGCGTCCGAAATATCGGCAGTGTACATACCGCAAATGGGGTTGTCGGCTTCCAGGACCACGGCCTGGGCTTCAGCAGGGATATCGGCAATGGCAAGATAAACGGCCCCTGAAAGCACGCGGAAATCCAGAGCATCACCCTCCGCAGAACTGCCGGCCATTGGAATCTGTCCTTCCGAAACCTCCGGAAGGGATAGCGTCAGGACAGTTCCTTCAAGAGACACATCCTGGCCGAAGGGATGAACGGCAATGCCTGAAGGCGTCTCATCCTTATCCAGCTCTCCCTTGAAAAAGCCACGGGCCAGGCCGGCCTTGGAATTAAGGCCGAACTGCACCCAGCGGCTGCTGCTTGTCCATACGCCTATCACGTCTCCTTCCGTCCAGGTTATTCGGCCGTCTGCCGCCACGGCTGAACGGGTGAAGGAACTTGCGCCCTCAATCACCGCTTCCAGACTTAACGTAACACTTTCCCCAGAAGGCCCCGGAGGTTCCGGATCTTGCTTTTCCGGCCTCTGAGGAGCCTGATAGGCCTCCTGTACGCAGGCTCCGCTAAGAAAAGCCAGGAAGAAAGTAAAGATAAGCGTTCTTTTCATACAAAAAAGAGTTTTTACCATACAAAATCACTGCTTGTGATGTCTTCAGTATTTCCGTGAGAGAAGACGTAATTGGCATCCAAAAACACAGGGCCGTCACCCTGCAGAGTGGGATTACCGGTTACAAAGTGCGGCCAGTCGTTGTTATCCCAAAGAAGTTTCTCCAATATCATGGTCCTGTTGTACCGGTACTCGCTGTATCGGGCGTGCATGGCCAGATAATCTACCCCGCGGTCGTCGGTAATGATACCGCTGGTATGGCCGGTAGTCACAAACGGAGCGTCATTGCTCTCCTTTTTCATTATGACGTCGCTGCTGTCGGAATCATAGTCACCGAATATCATGCCTACCCAGGAAGAACTTTTAGTCTTATATGTTCCTTTAATGCTGCTTGACCGGCCCACAAGGACGCAGTAGGTGGATTTTTTATAGCCCTCATCATCTTCAGAGCCGAATCCACTGCTGCCGATAGCCACAAAGAGATAATAATAATTTCCTCTTTTATGCACCATGCAGCCTTCCATGTTGGTTGAGTAACCCGCAATGCGGGTTGGAGACTCTGCAAGCGACAAGCCGTCAGAAGAGAGCCTGGCTACGTGAATACCACCCTTTTTGTCCCCGGAACTGTAAGAGCCCCAGAAAAGATAGCGCTTCCCGTCCGTATCTTCAAAGAAACACGGGTCTATGGAATTGTACACACCGCAGGTGCTCTCTGACGCAATTATTCCTTGGTCTGTGAAAGGGCCCTCCGGAGAGGAGGCAGTAGCTACGCGGCAGGCTGCCAGCGCGGAATTGCTGGTTAGGCCCTGTGAATAGTAAAGCACATACTTACCGTCAAAATATTGAATGTCCGGTGCCCAGAAACGCGCTTTATCCTCCCCAACAATCATCCCCTCCTGGCGTGCAGAAAAAGCGTTCCCTCTGAATTCCCAGTTTACCATGTCCTTTGACCTGTAAATGGGAAGGAAACCATACCAGCCGTGATCCTTGACATCATTCTGCGTGGAATAAGCGTAGAAATATCCGCTTCGCGAACGGTCGTCAATTATTGTAGGGTCCGGGCAGTTCTCCAGGATGACGGGGTTGGTATATGTAACTTTTGCCTCAACGGCAGTTGAAGTGCTGCCAAGATTCAGGATACTGTTCCTGCCAAGCGACAGCGTATTGGCACTGCTTCTTATCCTGAGGTCACTGCCCTGAAGAACTCCAAGGGATACGCCATCAAGGGTGACGGGATAAGCAGCCAGGTAAACATTTCCAGAAGGAAGAGTCCCGGCCGCTGACGTAAGTTCAAGAGCAGTTGCCCCCGCAGAAACGGAACTTATCTCTGCTGTAGCGGGATCAACCACAGCATCACCGGAAAGAACAGCCCTGTTTTTGCCAAGAAACCTAATGGTCTTTACGTTGTCAAGGTTATTATTAAGCTTGAGCAATGTCACCACATTCTTGAAAGAAAGAGAAGGGCCGCTGCCGCTTGCTACCGCAATGAGCCCGGAAGCGTCTGCCGTTCCACCGGAAGGAATAACCTGAGCAGCGGACAGACGGCAGGTCAATGAGCCGGCAGAAAAAGATACTGCCGCACTGGCAGGTGTAACCGCCGCGTATGAATTTGCCCCTGAATACGCTTCCCCCTCAAGGGTTGCCACATTCAGGGATTCGTCCACATCCGTCACGGTAAAAATGTGTTTCTCTGAGGGATTGACATTGTCGTAAACGGCAACGGTTTCACCCTCCACCCACAGATTCCTGTTTCCGTCAATGACGCCGCGGGTAGCGGCAACTTCAGCAGAAAAACGCATGGGAACAAGGACAGGTATCTGTTCCTGAGCCTGCTCTTCCACTGGCTCACGTGTGCAGGACAAAATGGAAAGCAGTATACCTATAAACCAAAAGCGCTTCATCTATTCTGAATCAACAGGTTTGAAATATGGTCCGTAACCCTGGTAAGTAGGACGTCCGGAGTTGCCGAAATAGGGCCAGTCGGCCCCCCAGTAAAGGCGTTCCAGAATCATGGGGCGGCCGCCGTACTGGTCTCCGGACCAACGCACGTGCATGATCATCCAGTCGTTGCCGTTATCGTCGGTTATGATTTCTCCGTTATGACCTGGGCCAACAAATGTGGTGTTGGGGTCGTAGCCCTGCATAATCACATCCGGCGCCGATGAAGGGTACCATGAGACCGTAAGGTCTTTGCCGCTGGGGCCCTTGTAGGGGCCTGTCACACTTTGTGAACGGCCCACCACCAGGCGGTAGGTGCTCTCCCCTCCCGCAAAAGAGTTGCCCATGGAGGCGAAGAGATAGTACCAGCCTTTGTGCTTGTACACATAGCAGCCCTCCATGTTGGAGCCGTCACTGTTGCCGGCAACGTGAACGGCCTTGGCACCTGGACGGATGGAAAGGCCGTCGTCAGAGAGCTCAATCACGTGTATGCCGCTTCCGGCGCCGTATGAGCCCCAGAAGAGGTAGCGGCGTCCGTCCTCGTCCTCAAAGAAGTTGGGGTCGATGGAATTGGCAACGCCGGTCTTGTCCTGCGAGGCGATGATTCCCAGGTCCTGGAAAGGTCCCTCAGGCGAGTCAGAGATTGCTACGCCGGAGGTGCCCAGGTTGGAGTGCTCCAGATGGCCCAGGGCGTAGTACAGCACGTACTTGCCGTCTATGTAGTTGATATCCGGTGCCCAAACGCGGGTCACTTCCGCGCCCCAGGTGGGACGGGACTGCCCGCCGAAGGCGTTGCCCACAAACTCCCAGTTTATCATGTCCGTGGAACGGTACACCGGAAGATACACCACAGTCTCACTGCCATTGGCGCCGTTCTGCGTAGAATAGGCATAGAAGTAGCCGGTACGCGCGCGGTCGTCAATGATGGAAGGGTCCGGGCAGTTGTTCTTGATGACCGGATTGGCGTATGTCTTGCGGGCGTTCTGGCTGTCAGGGTCTATGACCGGCCGCTCGTCCAGCCCCATGTTCCTGTAGCCTTTTTTGGCGCAGGAACATGGAAGCAGGAGAGCCGATGCCAGAAACAGCAGTAAGAGTTTTTTCATTTGAAACTATTTCTGATAGCAGCCGGGCCAGTACTTGCCTTCAGCGTTGGGACGAGCATTGCCGTCGATATCCTTGGTAAATCCGTCTACAGTTCCCAGCCAGGTAGCGAAGGCGGTGTCGTTGTCTGTACCAAGGTTGGAGATGTAGGTCTGGGTGCTTGTCGTCATTGGCGTGAAATCGGTGAAGTCAGAAAGGGAACCGGAATACTGGTAGGTGGTGTTGCCACCAGAGGTAAATCCGGCATCCCATGTAGCGGAAGGTGTGACTAGTGCGCAGTAAGTATTACGATCTTTGTAGTAACTTGTTGATACACCGATGACAAAAGAATGATCAATATTGGAACCTGAAGCATAACTACTTGAAACATCATCTTTTTTGCGCGTATTTACGCAATAGCCAGGTGTTTTTAGGATGCAGTTTACAAGATTCACGCGTGGTGAAACTCCGCTATGATTACAAATTGGATTGGCATTATTACCGCTGCCTGACGTCACAAATGTTGTATTGGATAAAAGTACATTAGCGCTTGAGCAAATCAACAAGTCGACTTTATTTGAAGCATTTGCGTAAAAGGCGCAATTATTAATGCCGACATAATTGGAAGCAACCCTTATTACAGAACCACCAGCTGTCCCAGTTGAGCCACTGCCTCCTCCATCCGTAGAGTTACCTGTAAACTTGCATCCATTAATGAACACGGGCGAGCCTCCTGCAAGTCCACTTGCGAGATTTATGGCGCCTCCAAAAGTTGTAGCAGTATTGCTGGTAAAGGTTGCTCCGTTAATTTTTGCCGATCCTCTACTGAATCTTATTGCTCCTCCATTTTGGGAAGAATTACCGGTAAAAGAAGTCCCGTCTACCACCAATGTTATATTCTGCCCGTCAATGCATCCTACAGCTCCACCAATAGTGGAACACACATTCCCAATAAACGAGCCGCCATTTATCTCGAGTGAGCCGGCCCCTGCGACTAAAATTGCACCACCTCCTCCTGTCGTTGCGGAGTTATTAGAGAATGTGGCTCCTTCAATACTGGCGGTGCCGGTACTGATTCGGATGGCGCCTCCTTCACTGGCTGTATTATTCAATAATTGGGGTGTTGAGATGCTATTGGTGATTGTAATCGTACCTGTAGAGCCCACGCCAATCGCGCCGCCATAACCGGTTGCACTGTTATACTTGAACAGGCCACCATTGATAGTCGCCGAACTTGATCCTTCCAGATACACTACACCGCCATTGGTTGCAGCCGTATTGGCCTCAGACGCAGAATCGCCGCCGAATGTTCCTCCATTAATAGTAACGGAACCTGCACCCTTCAAATGGATTACGCCACCGGAGTTAGACGCCTGGTTTTTCTTGAACGTACCACCGTTGATTATGTATGTGCCTTCTCCGTAGAAAAGACCGCCATAAGAACTGGAATTCTCAGTAAAAATACCGCCATCAATTGTCACCGCGCCTGTTCCAGCGTATATTCTTCCGGTATTACTGCTGAAGGTTCCGGCCTTAATTATTAACGGAGTGCCATCCATCAGTACTGCGCTGTTCCCTGAAACCTGGGTACCGGCACCATCAATGGTCACAATGGCACCGCCAGCAGTATAGAAGGATTTTACCGTGTTGTTTTTAATCTCGCAGTTTGTTAGGTTAATATTCTGAACACCTGCATTGTAGGCTTCAACCACAGCACCTGCTCCTGAATTGTTGTCAAATACACAGGAAGTCAGATTGGTTGTCATTTCATACTCCTTATTATTCATCTGGGAGATAGCGCCACCGCTGTTAGCAGAGTTCCCGCTGAATTCAGCATAGGAGATATTCGCTTCACCATTGATGAACTCAAGATAAATAGCTCCACCTCTTACGCCTGCACTGTTATCGGAAAAAACGGTTTTATCCTCTACTGTACCGGTAATAGTAAGATCCGCATTCCCAGCGGCAACAATTGCTCCGCCTCTGTGTTCACTTGCATTATCCTCAAAAGTACAAGAGGTAATGTTCAAGGTGCCAAGACGTTGGAAGAAAACCCCACCGTATTTGTTACCAGCAGTATCTGTATTCACACCGTTGCCCGAGAAAGAGCAGTGCGTAAAAGATGCTGTCACATCTGGTGTCTCAGCTCCAGTATACATATAAATGGTGGAGACACCGGTGCTGAAATTGTTCACGTTGATACCATCAAAACTCAGATTGGTATGCTGGTCAATACGCATGGCCTGGCCATCCGTACTGGACGCTCCGTCGATGTTAGTCGCATAGCTCGCAAGGTCCCTGTCTGATTTGTTGACACCGGTACTGGCCGGGTTGTAACCGCCCTTAAAGGTCATCGCAACAGCCGACGAGGCTTTAGTAAAGTCGAACGAGAGTTTATCCGTGAGGCTATAAGTACCTCCTGCAAAATGGAAAGTGCCACCGCCGTAAACTGCGAGATTATCGGCCGTCACTTGTCCGGTGAAAATGGCAGCAATTTCATCCAGCCCAAACGCATTCTCCCAGCTGACGCCGTTCTTCTTGCCGGCGCCGGAGGGGGTTACGAACCAGTCTACGACAACATGATCATCAATGTCACCCATTGATTTGAAGTAGGCACGGGTGATGGAAAGGTCCTTGGGAGAGAAGACAGTCTTGGTGCCGGAAGGCGACGTAAGTTCAAAGTAGAATCCGCCAAGAGTGATTCCGGGGATGACAGTTGCATAGTATGTTCCTGCACCGGAGGTGCTAATTGTGATTTCTTTGTCACCATCGCCGGAAAGGGCGAAGGAAGGAATACCGTACTCATTGAATGTAACAGTTCCGCTACCGGCAAGTGCCACATCGTCGTCTGCTTTGATCTTGACTGAAGTTACGGTGGCGTCATTAAGCGTAAACCTAATGATACCTGCCAAATGCTTGAACGGCAGAGTAGCCCCGTCTGTGGTTTTTGCAAGCATTATGTCACTGTCGGCAAAAGCTCCGGTCTGTTCGGCAGGAATTGTAGCTGTAATGTTTGTTCCGTCAAATGAAGCCCTTGAGGAAGGATATACAGCATAATATGCGTCGGCATCATCAACTACTGCTTTGAAGGTGGCATCTGCACCGTCCTTAGAAGCTTCTGCAGTTGCTGATCCGCCATCCCACATAATCTTGATTTCATCGTCCTCTACCCAGTTCACCTTAAGGCCGTCCAGACTAGTCTTTACCGAGCTCTCTATAGAAGCCGTGAAAACCGTAGCACCAGGGACCTCCGGGGTTGTATCCTTCTCTTCTGAAGGGTTTGTCTCTTCTTTTGTGCACGCAAACAGCGTGAGTGCCGCAATAAAGGCAAAATAAAATGCTTTTTTCATATTCGTTTGCGTTTAATTGTTACCATTCAAATTCTTCATCCGTAAAATCCTCAACACTGGCCGAAGTAAAATCCTGCGACCCGCAGATAAAAGTTTGCGCACTTATCAGGAAGACATCTGTCTCCGGACAAGCATAAGGTTCAAGTGAATGTTTTTTGCTCATAATTATTTGTTTTTTAGTTTTAGTCATTCCATCCGGGGTTCTGCGTCAGGGCGGGGTTCATTTCCCTTTCCTTGGCCGGTATAGGCCAGTAACGCACATAGTCCCCGTTAAATATCCAGTTGTATGTATTTGAGCCCCATATCTGCTTGAGTCCGTTGCTGGACATGGGGGCGTCCGTACGGGTGCGGTCACGGAACTTACGGTCCTTCCATACACCCCATCTAAGCTCATTGTAGTACATGGAGTCCTCTCCTCCAAGTTCCCAGTAGAATTCATTCTGAATCCTGGTCCTTAGGTTGTCCTTGTCACCCACGGTTGTGGCGGGGTAAGAAGCATTGTTAAGTGTAACAGCCCCGGCGCGTTTTCTAATCTGGTTGACTATTGCTATAGCCTCCTCAGGGCGGTCAAGCTCGTTCAGGCATTCCGCCCTGCGGAGCAGTATCTCTGCGTAGCGCAGAAGTATGATATCCTGCTCATAGAGCCAGGCAGTAGTACATTCGTTACCCACCGGAACGTATTTGCGCCAGAGGTAATAGAACATGGAGTTGGTGTCCGTCCTGATGTCCCAAGGCGAAGCACTGTCCTTCCTGTAGGGCCAGCGGAGCGTAAGAGTGCGCTCAACGTTTGAAATTGAGCCCAGGTACGTTGCATAAGGAGTGATGACAGTCTTCTTGAGGCGCGGGTCACGGGAATCGTAAGCCTTGCGAATCCTGGCCTCGTTGCCACCGGTGAGGTACTTGGACATATCGGCGCCGTAGGCTCTCATCTTCTCCGTCTCGTCGGTGGTCATACCGTCCCTGAGGAAGAAAACCGACCTTGCCTCAGGGGTCATCGAGTTCCAGCCGGGAATGTAGTCCTCCCAGCTGAAGGGAGAGCCGTCGGCATTTTCAAAACTGTCCACAAAGCCCGGATTTGGCAGATAGTTGTTCCAGCCGCTGCCGCCTGTGTCGCGATTGCCGAAACTGCGGCCGCGGATGTTGCCCATGCCGGATTCGGCCACGCACTGGACAGAGAAAATCATCTCTGAGCAACGCTCGTTCTGAGGGTGCAGAAGATCCGCCCAGTCTCCGCTGTAGAGGGAAAAACCGCATTTTTCAACGGCCTCAAAGCAGGCAAGGGCCTTGTCCCAGTCCTGCATCCACTGATATACTATTCCCTGCAGGGCATAGGCCGCGCCCTTGGTAGCGCGTCCGTAAGATGCGTCTGCAGCCGCGTACATATCCGGGAAGTTCTTGCTGGCCACGCACACGTCAAGGTCCTCTATGATTTCCTGCCACACCTCGGCCTCCGTGGAGCGCGGCTTGGTGGCCGTCTTTGAGTCACCCACATACTCTTTGTAAACAGGGACTCCGCCCCAGAGGACGTTAAGATTATAGTAGGCCCAGGCCCTCAGGAAAAGGGCTTCGCAGGTAAGACGCTCTTTCTCAGCCTCATCCATATCCGGCACTGCGCCGATATGGCTCACCACGTCGTTGGCGCGGAAGACAATGGTGTACCAGAACTTGAACATACCGGACACGTCACCGGAAGAAGACGTTCCTGAGCCGTATATGACAAGGTAGTGTTCTCTCCAGTTCTTGTCTATGTCCATGACGGAAGAGTAGCCTTCAAAGACATTTCTCCAGGAATCTCCCTGTCCGCTGCCCGTATAAGTATACAGGCTGTAAAACTCATTGTAGATACCCGTAACCACATTGCGGGCAAGAGTAGCCTTGGTCCAAACGGCCGATGTGGAGACCGACCCGGTGGGGATGGTGTCCAGCAGGGCATCTTTTTCACAAGAGGCGAAAACCGAAACTGCGGCAAGTACAATTATGATAACTGTCTTTTTCATCTCTTTAGAAGTTTACGTTAACACCAAAAGCCCACTGACGCATAGTGGAGTAGCCGGCCGTAGCCCTCATTTCAGGATCCATTCCGGTGAAGCCGGTGATGGCAAATAGGTTTTCACCGGTGGCAAAGACTCTCAGGGACTGTATAAATACCTTCCTTGTCCACTTTTGTGGAAGTGTATAGCCAATAGTGACATTCCTGAGCTTTATGAAGTCTCCTCTCTCCAGATGGAGGGTGGAGGAAGCGCTTGACTGGTCGTTTCCGGACAGGTAAGACAGCCTAGGCCGCTTGGACGTGAGGTTTGTCCTGGGATCGTCCGGATTCTTGGGATCAAAGAAGTAGTGGTCGTTTGCCACATCGTCGGCTATGGTGTAACCATAAATTGTGGCCGATGAATTGGTGGCAAGACGGTAATAGTAGATGCTGAACCCGGCGGCTCCCGACCAGCTCATGGAAAAGTCAATGCCCTTCCAGTTGAGGTAGGCGTTGAGGCCGAAGTTGAACTTGGGAGTGGTGGAAGTGCCGCAGAAGTCTGCGTCATAGGAGTTACCGTATATACCGTCCCCGTTGGTGTCGGCGTAAAGATACTCTCCGTACCAAAGACCGTCTTTGCGGACCGACTGAGAGGGATAGAAGCTGTAACCCTGAGCTATCATGGCACGAACCCACATCATGTCGTCCACGGTGCGGATCATACCGTCACGTGGGCCGCCGTCCGGATTTGCGGAACCGTCGGCATTCCAGTACTGCCCGCTTCCCTTGTAAACGCTGGGAAGATAGAATTCATTGATCATGTGGCCCTCCAGGATGCGGTTGGAAGAACCCGTGGAGACATCACCTATATTGGTTTTGTACACGCGGTTTCCTTCATCGTCCGTTGTCCATCCGCGTTCCAGCTGCCCGCGGTACTTCTCCACGCGGTTGTAGTTGTAGGCACCGTTTACCGTAATGCCGTAACTCAAGTCACCTTTTGTATCCTTCCAGGACAGCTCCAGCTCTACGCCGGTGTTGGATACTGCTGCAAGGTTTTCACGGGGGCCGGTGGCATTACCCATCACCATGAGCATATCCGGGCGGTAAAGGATTCCGTCAGTATATTTGCGGTATGCGTCAACTGACCCGCTGAGCCTTCCCTTCAGGAAGCCGAAATCCAGGCCTGCATTGGCAATGCTGGTAGTTTCCCAGGTAAGCAGTTCATTGGCAATGGACTTAATGGCCAGACCGCTTGTCACTTCCCCGCCAAAAGAATAGTTGGCGGTGGAATAGATGGACTGGCTCTCGTAATTGCTTATAGCGTTATTACCCAGCTGTCCCCAGGAGAGCCTGAGTTTGAGGTTGTTGACGGTTTCCCGGAGTCCCTTCATAAAGTCTTCCTCACATATACGCCAGCCGGCCGAGAAAGAAGGGAAGATACCCCAGCGGTGACCGGGAGCAAAGCGGGAAGACCCGTCAAAGCGGATATTTGCTTCCAGCAGATAGCGGTTTGCAAACGCATAGTTGACCCTGCCGAAGAAGGAACGTGAAGCGTACTCAGTTCCGCCGCCGTCGGCATCGTAGGGCTCCGTGGCAGAGGATGCGTCTCCTATTGACGGATCCTGCAGTCCTTTTTTGTTTAATGAGCCTGTACGCTGGCCGAAGTGAGCCTGTTCATAGCCTAAAAGGGCCGTTACGTCATTCCGGCCGAATGACTGGCTGTAATTAAGGGTGGTAGTAAGCTTATACTGGTTCTCCCGGTTGTAACTCATTGAGGTGTGCAGTTCCTCGTTGGCTACTGGCTGTGCCACCCATTGTCCCTGTGAGAAACTGTATTTGCCTATACCTGTGTCTATGGACTGTGTCTCACTGCGGAAATCCTTGTAGAAGAAGTCCGTATCCCAGGAGAAATGCTTCAGGAACTTTACCTTTGCGTAGAAGTTTGTAAACAACTGAGTATTTTTCCTATATCCGCGGGAGGTGTTCATGTCATATAGCGGATTATGGCTCTGGGGGTCTTCCTCGTTGGCCTCCGGTCCGCCGTACATTCCGTTCCAATAAGGGAAGACGCCGGGCACCATCTTCTGTGTATTGATAGATGTAAGAGAGCCGGTGTTACCCTTCTCCAGGTCTGTATCATATCCCCATACGCGTGCACCCACACGGAGGAAACTGGTAACGTCTGAGAAAACGTTTACCCTGGCAAAGAAGCGCTTGTAGCCCGTATTCTCAATGATGCCTGGATTATCCGTGAAAGAGAAGGAAATGTTGTACCCCACTTTATTGGCCGACCCGCTGAGGGTAAGGGAATGCTTCTGCATCCATTTGTTCTGATATATCTCTTCCCACCAGTCCGTATTGGGATATGCCGCAAAGTTATAGTAACCTGTTGCGGCGCGGCCAAACGGATCTGCCTCCGCCGCCCTCCACTGGTCTATGGTGAACTGGGAGAACGGCGCCGGCTGCCCCACGTTTACGGCTGACTCGTTCATCAGTTCCATGTAGCGCGCATAGTTGGATACGGTATGGATTATCTTGAACGGCTGGTCAAAGGAGAAGGTGGCGTTGTAACTCAGTGAGACTTTGCCGTCACTTCCTCCGTTTTTGGTGGTAACAAGAATGACTCCGTTGGCGCCCTGGTTGCCGTATATGGCGCAGGATGCTGCGTCCTTGAGGACTGAAATGGAAGCGATATCGTTGGGATCTACGTTGGAGAGGTTCTGCTGCATGCCGTCCACCAGCACCAGCGGGCCGCTGGAATTAAGCGTACCCTGGCCGCGGACGGTCAATGAGAAACTCTCCGAATAGGGGTCTCCGGAGCCCTGCATCACCTGCAGTCCGGGGATTGCTCCAGCAAGGGCCTGCGAAGCGTTGAACATCGGCCTTGATTTTGTGCTCACAGCCTCAAAGCTCATGGCGGTCACCGCGCCGGTCAGGTTCACTTTTTTCTGTACGCCATATCCCACCACAACGCTTTCTTCAAGCTGCAGACGGTCTTCCTTGAGGGTGATATCATATACGGATTCCGCACCCAGTGTAAAACGCTGTGTAATAAAGCCCTGTGAAAAAACCTCCAGTTCCTTTACGTCTGCGGGAATTGTGAAAACATATTTTCCGTCAATGTCCGTAATGGTGCCTTCTGAAGTCCCTGGTATGACCACGGCCGCTCCTATAGCGGGTTCTCCGCCCTCTTCAAGGACGGTTCCCATGATTGTCCTGTTTTTCTGAGCCCAGGACGGGACCAGAACGACCATCGTAAGAATGATACTTGCCAATACTCGTTTCATAGGACGTTACTTAATCATTAGGACATAAAGGTTTTCCAGCTCATTGTCGGCCAGCTGTCCGCGGGAATGGGCGTCTGTAGCATCCAGGTAATGACGGCGCTGGTGATGGAAGAATTCGGCACCCCACAGGTTGCCTTCATTGTATGCACCGCCGTCCTGCATGAGGATGATATTCCAGTAGTTCTCTTCCCAAAGTGCGGCGCTGGTGCAACCCATCTGGAGTAGCTCACGGGCGACTTCATTGACGGTTGAGCCGCTTTCCGCCGTGGATGTCCACTGGGGCTGATTATGGGTGTTGACCAGCATTTCTGTCTGGAAGATGACAAGCGAACCATCGGCCGTGCAGCCGATTGCCGTCCTGCCGCCCCTTTGGGCAAGATAATCGTCCAAAGGCTTCCAGACGCTCCAGCTTGTGGTAATGAATGTGTGGCAGTCCGGGTACGGCACCCAAAGGGAACGGTAGGTTGAGAAAGAGCGTGCATCTTCTCCTCCAATGAGGTTCTGGCCGTTCTGGATGAGCATAAGACAACCGCCGGCCGCGACGTCCACGTTCCAGGGTTCCCCGTCAGAGGCCACGGGCTCATCCTTAGGGGATGCCGAGCTGTAAAGGACATTATCGGCCACAAAAGCGTAGCGTATCTCCGCCTTTCCGGCCTTGATGCCCACGCACGGACGGGTTCCAAACGAGGCTGTCCTTGCCGATGCTCCGTCCCGCCATACTAGGGGGCTTATGTAGGTATTGTCTCCGTCGGCCTTTGTACGCCACATGGAAGGGCCCTGATACGGGATGAATACGTTGTAATCCGGATTGTCATGAAGGGCCAGCGAGACCTTGGAGCGGCCGGATTCTACATCGGCCTTGGCAATGAGCTTAGCGTCATAGCCACTTCCGGCCACAACTACGGCCCAGCCGATTCTTCCGCTGGAACCGTGGAGGGCGTCCGTCCTGTATATGGCAATGTGGTCCTTGAGTTCCACGGAATGCTCCTGCGCCCAGTTTACGGAAACGTCTTCCCAGCCGCCGGAATCCAGATTCACGGCCGCGGCTGGTGTTACGCTCAGCGTATATATTTTCTGGTGGTTGTGCTTTTTGTCGTAGATGACAATTTCGGCCGGGGCCCCGTTCAGGTTTACGTCTGAGGGGTCTTCCGGGCTTAGCAGAACCACGTCATTTTCCAATGTCATTTGAAGGGCGGCGTGCTCCAGAGCTGAACGCGCGCGTTCCTTTTCCATACGCACGTGCATGACGGGCGCAATGGAAAGCGGCTGGGCCTGGTCTTCTCCCACCACAATCCTGAGGGAAAGAAGCGGCTCCTGGATTTCTCCGGTCACGCGGTAGCGGATGTCGTCCACGCCATCGTTGACAGTTATTACCTGGGCCGAATTGAGATTGAGGGTGAAGCTTCGCTCCTCCGGGAAAACAAGAGTACCCCACTTGGGATCTACGTCCAGTTCACAATTGACCTGGTCCAGGGTGCTGTGGGAATGGAAACGGAAGGTGATATTCCTGTCGGCCTCATCAATCTCTGCGTCAATCCAGGAGCCGTCGGCGTCCTGGGCCCTGAAGCTTTGTATGGGCTGGTCTGTGTAACCTTTGTCGCCCGTTGTGGAAATATCTATTTCCTTATCAGAACATGAAAATATGCCCCCCCCTCCCACTAGAATTATGGCGGGGAGAAGCATCACAATCTTTTTAACACGTCTGAACTGCATATACAGTGCTATTTTGTGTCATCAAATGTAAACAATTCCCACGGAAGTTCAGCGTCCTTTCCCTGGTCAAGTACGGCGGCGGCGTGACAGAGCATGGGGAAATCGGCCAGTTTTGCCTTTCCAAGCTCAGCTTTCCTGGCCACAGCCTTATACACCCTGCGGGATACCACAAGGCTTTCAAGCGTGACCCCGGCAAGGATTTCCATGGCCTCCTGGTAGGTCTTGCCCTCTCCCAGAAGAATGCCCACTTTCCTGGTGCGCCCTCCGTAAACGGTCACATAAAGGTCTCCTATGCCGATATTCTCACAGTCCCGGCTGGCACACTGCATTTCCAGAAGAAGGCGCATTTCCTTTACGCCCTGATAGAAGGCGGCCGCCTGGGAATTGAAATGGAGCCCTGCGTCCGGCCCGTGGTGACGGTTCACCAGGCCGATGGTCATGGCGATGGCCAGCGCGTAACCGTTTTTCAGGGCAACTGCGCTTTCCAGCCCTACTACATCGTTTGTGAGCGAGATATGATAGTAGGAAGTCTGAAGGGCTTCCTTAATCATACGGATTTGATTTGCGTCCTCTCCGCAGAAAGCTACCTCAGTCTGGTCATGGAATACCAGTTCATAGCTTGTGCAGGGGCCACCGATTGCATTAATTGTGCGGTGGACACCTTTTTGAGAGAGTTTCCTCTGCCAATAGTCAGGGTAAGAAATGAGCTCTCCGTCCTCAAGGTTGATAAGGCCCTTGGTAACGGTGATGACAGGAACGGACGGATCCAGTTTTTCCAGAACCTCTGTGAGGAACCAGTCCACGCCAAATGAAGAAACTCCGCCGATGACAAAGTCTACACCCTCTACTGCCTCCTTCCACTGCTCAAACTGGTAGTACTTCACACCATCCGGGAAAGGACGGTCAAACTTAAGGTGCTGCCCGGTTTTTCTGCAGGAGTCAATGATTTCCCTATCCAGCGGAGTGCCCACAAGGCGCACATCATGCCCGTTTTCCTTTGCCGGAAATGCCAGTGCGGAGCCCATCATTCCCGCTCCGATGATTGCAATCTTTTTCATTCTCGCACATTTTTTCTGCAATTTAGGCAGCTTACAGATTATTTTCAATATTATTTTCATTTTATTTCAAATGAAAATGTATATCTTTGTGGCCATGAACCAGGAAGAAAGAAAGGAAGCAATATTGCAGATGCTGCGTAAAGACGGCACTCTGCGGGTGGAAACTCTGGCCGCAAGGCTGGGTGTCAGCGGCGCTACTTTGAGGAGCGACCTACGCATTTTGGAAAGCCAGCAGGCCGTGCGGCGCGCCCACGGAATTGTTTCTCCCAGCACGCTGAATGTCAAGGACTTACCTGTGGATCAAAAGTACAATATCCGCAGGGAACAAAAGATGCGGATAGGAGCTTATGCCGCATCCATGATTGACGCCGGTGACTCAGTCCTCATTACATCAGGAACCACTATAGAAGCGTTTGCCATGGCCTTCCCGTCAGGCCTCAACGTAAATGCCGCAACATCCTCCATACGTGTTGCCACTTTTTTAAGTACTAAGGAAAGGGTAAATACGCTTGTCCTTGGTGGAACACTGGTTCCAAACTCCCTGTCCGTACGTGACGACTATTCCCTGACCGGGCTAAAAAACATACACGTGGGCAAACTGTTTTTTAGTTGTGACGGTTTTGACCTGCATGCCGGCGTTACAACGGCTTTCCCTCAGGAAGCGCGTCTGACATGCCGCATGATTGAATGCTCAGACCAGGCCATCCTTCTGGCAGACTCTGCCAAGCTTGGAAGAATTGGTTTTGGACAAATATGCGGCTGGGACACCATGGATATCCTGGTCACGGATACGGACATCCCATCCAGTGTCCGGGAAGCCATTGAGGCCATGAATGTGAAAGTGATTACTGTTTAGCTATGAAATCTACCATCACACAGGAGAAAAAATGGACGGTGCTGTCATCGGAATACCTGATACAGCGTCCATGGCTCACGGCCCGGCGGGACATAGCCCGGCTTCCGGACGGCCGTATAAACAATGAATACTACGTTCTGGAATACCCGGACTGGGTTAATATCATTGCCATTACCGTGGATGGTGAGTTTGTTCTGGAAAGGCAGTACAGGCACGGCTTGGGGAATACGTGTTTTGAGTTACCGTGCGGTGTTATTGAGCCCGGGGAAACGCCACTGCAGGCAGCGCAGCGGGAACTTTTGGAAGAAACAGGCTATGCGGGCGGGCAGTGGCAGGAGTGGATGACGCTCTCCCCCAACCCGGCCACTTCCAACAATATGACTCACAGCTTCCTTGCCATTGGGGTAAGCAAGGTTTCCGGGCAACACCTGGACGCCACGGAAGATATTGACGTGTACTTGAAATCTCCCGAGTACGTGCGTGAACTGCTGGAAGAAAACCAGATTCTTCAGGCCCTGATGGCCGCCCCGCTATGGAAATACTTCTCTGACTTCCCCGCAAGGTAAGGGAATGTCACTTTTCTCCAAACACAGCCCATTTTACAAACGGGATGCGCTTCAACAGTTCGTATATTAGCGGACTTAATGTGAACACTGCCAGCGTAAGGATGGCATACATGGACCACGGCGGCAGTTGGGTGTATTGTTTCATCATGTAGCCCAGGCTGGCAATCACCAGATAGTGTACTATATAAAGGCCAAAACTGGATTTGGCCATATATCCGGCAAATGCATCGGTACGGTTGAAACGTGCCTGAAACCAGCCCATGAGTGCAAGGCAGGTAAGCCAGCCGTACAGGCAGTTGAGTGGGCTGCCAAGGTACTGCGGAGTGGTATTGTTCTCTCCAAAGGTGGTGACAATGAGAATGATACCGGTTGCTGCAGCGCAGCCAAGAAGCGGTGCCCAAACTTTCTTGAGGGCCTCCTGCACGCTCTCGTGAGAAAATACAAAGTATCCCATCAGGAACACTATCAGGTAGAACAGTGGCTTGTAAAGGTTGTATAGGCCATCGGCACTTTCCGGCCTGGGATTATGAATAAGCAGTTGCTCTGCCGCCCAGTAGACCACGCCCAGCAGGATAATCCAGAACGTGTTTAGCTTGCCGCAGGCGCCCCACAGCTTGTCTTTTGCGTCCATTTTGCGTACCAACAGGAGTAGCAGTGAGAACAGCCACAAATCTTGTATAAACCAAAGCGGACCGGTGCCGCTTACAGCCCACATGAAGTATTTGGCAACTCCGGGCATCCCGTCAAACGTCCCGGCCTGAGCAGCCACAGCCGTATTGAAATACCCCGTCATCCATTGGAATACAAACAGGCCGATAGTTGCCGGAACCAGGAGCTTCCGCGTGCGCGCTTTGAACCAGGTTTTTGCGGGGTGCTTTTCCAGCGCATAGCGGGCACTGATGCCTGCAAGCAGGAAGAGCATCGGCATAAACCATGGATACAGGATATACATTACAACATCCTGATACTGAGGGTATTCCGGATAAGTGCCGAAGCCCCCGATGCCGCCAAAAACACCCTTGTTGTTGAAAAAGTAGATGACGTGATACAACAGGACCAGCAGTACAGTCACCCAGCGAAGGTTGTCTATCCAGTGCTTTCTCATTTTGTGAGTCCCTCCATAGTTTGGTCAATAGCGGCCTGAAAGATTTCCGTCTTTAACAGCGCCATCCCCTTCTGGTCTCCCAGCAGAAGCAGGGCGTCTCCCGGCTTGATGTCATAGACCTTTCTGGCATCTCGTGGAATCACAATCTGGCCCTTTTCTCCCACCTTCACCACGCCGAAGATGTATTTGCCTTCTTTTTCCTGCATTGTATAACTTGTAAGAAATTTCTTACAAATATAACAATTTACTTATAACCCTCTACCAATTCACTTGTCTTAATATTGGGATTTAATTCTTTACCTCCTGAATCATTCAAGTATTGTGGCCGCCTGGAAACTGTTTTATTATATCCTGCCACATAAGTCAGGGCTGATTTTATGAGATCTATGTTCAATGAATTCTCTAAACGCGCTATGGTTTCAAGCGTCATATTTGAACTCCCTTTGAGAAGGTTAGAAATATACTGCTGCGTGCAGCCCATGCGACGTGCCAGCTCTGCTTGAGTAACAGACTGTTCATCCATGGCCCGTAATACTTCTATTGTGATATAGCGGGAGTACTTGAGCCAGTACTCATTATCTCTTCTCCACTGGGCTTCCTCTTGCCAATGTGAAGGTGTAGGAGACTGATGAGCCTCCAGGAAATCAATTGCCCTGCTCATATTCTATGTAATCATTAAAACTTTCTAAATCGAATACACCATTATCCAGCAGATAGTTTCTAACTCGCTCCATTTTTGCTAATTCTGCCAAAGTATGGCTTCTTTCCCTCATTTCATGTGTCAATTTGATTGCCCCTCCCGTAACCAAGTAGACGCCAGGTTCAATCTTGATTGCATATATCCTTAGCCATGACGGATGTCTGAAACTCCCGTCTCCGTATGCTTTCTCTTTGCTCAATGACATCTCTGAAAAACGATTGTTTTCCAAATGCTTGAACAACATATCCAAATTGACACTAGGGGAAATGTCTAACATCAGACATTCCAACCTTGTAGCCTCTTCAATTGTCTCCATTACCGCTTCATATACGTCTGTGATATGGAAGAAGGAAGATAGGTCGGTAATATTCTCCTCAAAGAAAGACTTTAACCAATTCATGTTGTACCAACTGGAAAAAACAGCGTTGAAGCAGTTGTCTTTCTCTCCCTCGTACCTCACGGCCCTTAGCCTTTTATCTTCAAGTATCTTATCGAATGTCATTATAAGTAATTCTTTTGGCAAATATACTGACAATATTTATATTGTACAATATTTGTATTGTATTTTTACTCTCGGGGCATGATTATGAATCGAAGGAATGCCAGTGGAGTATAAGTAACTGATATACAACAACTTGTGAAATGTTTTCCCATTACCAGTAATGGGAAAATTATCTGTAAGTGACTGAATTATAGGTGATTACGCTCCACTGATAGCCGCAACTTTTTTGAGTTTTTGTAGATATGTGTTATTTTTGTACTATGTTAAAACACGACATGGGCACTCAATTGATCAAAAAATGCTATGAACGTCCTCTATACCAATATGCTTAAACAGGCCGATCCTTCACAGGTGGCAGGATTGGCCCGCTTTTTCAAAACCGGTCCCGGCCAGTATGGGGAGGGTGACAAGTTCCTGGGAATCAAGGTGCCTGTTACGCGTGCGGTTGTAAAGGAGTGCTGGAAGCGGGTGGATTGGACGGCTTTGGAGGAGTGCATCACCAGCGAATACCATGAGGTTCGCCTTGCAGCACTGCTTACTCTGGTGGAAATCTTCAAGCATTCCGGCAACCTCAGGTCACAATGTATAGACTTCTATTTGAGTCATACTGCATATATCAACAACTGGGACCTGGTGGACCTGAGCTGCTACCCTTTACTGGGACAGTGGCTCCTGGATAAAGACCGAACACTTTTATATGATCTGGCCCGAAGCGGCAAGACCATTTGGGAGCAGCGCATAGGCATGGTGAGTACCATGACTTTCATCCGCCACGGACAGTTGCAGGACACATTCAACATTGCCGATATTCTTTTGCATCACCCCCATGACCTGATCCACAAAGCGGTAGGATGGCTGCTACGAGAAGCCGGGAAGCGGGATAAGGCAGCACTGGAGGCGTGGCTGAACGGGCGCTACACTCAAATGCCACGCACTATGCTCCGTTACGCCATAGAGAAATTTCCGGAGGAAGAGCGGCGGCAATATTTAACAAAATAATGGATGTTATCGGGCTATCCTGTGCTCAATCGGGAAAACTTTGCCACATTTCCGTGGTGCCAACCCTGAATCGGAGGACTAAGTCTCATTAACTTGACGGGGGTGAGGGGTTCAGGCGCAAGCCGGGCACTGAGATATATGTGCACCCCCCTCATGGCCCGGGTGGGTGACAATGCTAGCACCAACGTGAGAAGGCGTCGGCATAAGATCACCAAAACGAGCTCCAAGGGTTTTGACAGCCCTCGTTAGCCCGTAGGGCAGCGGGCTGGAAAAATCCAGAGCACCCGCCTACGAGCCGTCAGGCGAAGTGCCCCTGCCACAAGCTACCTTAAAGCACCAAGGCACCACAAAGCACTACCGTTCCGCGAAGCATCAAGACTAACATGGCCCCGTGGGCCAAAGAAAATACACCCCACCGTGGAGCTAAATGATTGACTATCAGCCAAAAACACAAAAGTGGGTACCTCAAAACAGATACCCACTTTTGCATAACTACCTAATAATCAACCAATTCCCTCCACGCAATAAAGCCGAACCCACCGCCGGGGCAGCTGGGGACGCAAAAACAGCCCTTTTTGTTGCCGCAGCAGTCCTCAAGGTCAGCCAGAGGAGCAAAAATCGGCTTTTTTGTTGCCGCAGCTGATCCACAGGCTCTCCAGTGGCTCATCTGGCACTCCCCAGGCCATCTCACCCAAAAATCCAGTGGAGGGTAACAGCCTGTAACTCAGTCACTTCCAGACTATTTTCCCATTACCAGTAATGGGAAAACATTTCATAAATCACTGAGCCACAGAGAGTTACGCTACACTAAAATTGCAGTTATTTCACCGGCTCCATGTGAACCACAATGTGTGACTGCGGGCCAAAGCGGGCTTTGATGCGGCGCTCCACCTCTGTGGCCTTGTCGTGGGCATCGGCAAGGGTCAAATTGCCGTCCAGGCGGATGTGAACCTCTGCCACAATACGATTCCCAACGCGGCGTGTACGCAGGTTGTGCGGGTCATGAACGCCGTCAATGCCCTTGATGATTGAGAGCATCTCCGCCTCTGTTTCCTGAGGGAGAGAGCTTTCTGTGAGCTCACCAAAACTGGGTCCAAGCAGGTCCCAGGCCACCTTTACCAGCATTGCGCCCACCACAATGGAGGCCAGCGGGTCCAGCACCGTCCAGCGGTTTCCAAGGAAGATTGCTCCGCCGATGCCGATAGCAGCCCCCACAGAACTCAGGGCGTCTGACCGATGATGCCAGGCATTGGCCGCCAGGGCTGGAGAATCCAATTTTCGGCCTTTGATGCGAGTATACTGGTACAGCGCCTCCTTAGCCACTATGGAAATTAGCGCCGCCCACAGCGCCAGGAGACCCGGGCTTGGCAGGTCTTCTCCCTGAAGCCATCGGGCCAGTTTAGTGGCACCGGAAACAACAATGCCGATTGCTGCCGCCGCCAGAGCCAGGCCGATGAGCAGCGTTGCCAGCGTCTCAAACTTGCCGTGACCATAGTCATGACCCTCGTCCTGCGGCTGAGCACTGATACGCACAAAAACCAGCACCACGATATCTGTAATGAAGTCCGACAAAGAGTGCACGGCGTCTGACACCATGGCCGCACTGTGTCCTGCGATACCCGCCACGGCCTTCAGGCAAACCAGCAGCAGGTTCACCACACTGCCGGTGAGGGTCACTTTAGCTATTTGATCTTCTCTGGTCATAGGCTCTCTATAAAACCGGTCACCAGTTTAAAAACGAGCTCATAGCTATCCCAACGGATGGTTTTGATATTGTCGGCCGGCGTATGGTAGTGCTGGAATGCATGTCCTCCCTCATTCTCCAGGAATATGCATGGAACGCCACGGACAGCAAAAGGATAATGGTCACTGTTGGCGGCCAGGGCACCACGGCTCAAGGCCTTAAACAGGTGGAGGTCCTCATTTACCTTCTCAAAAATGGGATACAGACTCATTCCGGCATCGCTCACCTCACAATACTGAACCGGATTGTCATCACCTATCATATCTATATTGAAAAGATACTTGATTTGATCAAGCGGCACCACGGGATGCTCTGCAAAGTATGTAGAGCCACGCAGGTTGGCATCCTCTCCGGAGAAGGCCACAAAATACATGTCGTATTGGGGCTTGTTTTTGGCATAATGTGCTGCCAGGGTTACTATAGCCGCCGTACCGGATGCATTGTCGTTGGCTCCGGGATAATACACTTTTCTGCCCAGATTGCCAAGGTGGTCGTAATGAGCAGTGAAGACATAGCAGCTGTCATGTTCCTGCCCCTCTACTTTGGCAATTACATTGAATAGTTCATAGTCCTTAAGAAACTCACTGTCAACATTCAACTTGACTTTTTGCACCCCTTCAATGGCCTCCGGAGTTACCCAGACTATTGGTTTGTCAACCACTTTCTCCCCATAGGCTTTGAAAAACTTGATGGGCGCAGCCCAGGTGTATATAAGGCCTGCGTTCTGGCACTTCCCTGCCTTCTGAAGCCTGGAAAACACCTTTCCGTGTTTGTAGGTAAACCAAAAATCACAGCACACCATACAGCCAGCGTTCTCCGGCTTTGCCAGATCGGCCAAAAGCTTGTCGGCATCAAAGTTAAGCGTATCCACGTGATACACCGGGAACTCACCCTTGACACCGGGAGAGTACTCCCGCATGGAAAAGTCCACGCCGGCCCGGAGTTTTTTCCCGTCGTCCCACATTTCCATTGCGCCTGGGAAAGTGTTGATATCAATGGTAAAAGGCTGGAGCGTCACTTGATTGACCCCGGCCTTGCGGAACTCCTTCTCAAGGTATTGCCCGGCCTTGTTGGCTCCGCCTCTGGCATAGCCTCGGCCCTGGTAACGGGCGCTGCTGAGCTCTGTGACAACACGCTTGAAATGTGGCAGGTCCTGCGCATTGAGCTGCAGGGCGGCAAACCAGAACAGAATAATCAGATATCGTTTCATGAGAAGGGCTACGCTACTTTACAATATGCTATTGTTACCGCTGTTATACCTATTGTCAAAAGGACAAGGCCATACAGTATACCGTAAGCTATTCCTGTCTTAAGTGCCAGGGAGAAACTCTTTCTTCGGCCCACATTCAACCATTGGCAAAAGTCAATCACTAGCAGGACCATCATAAGAAGGAGACCTATGGATGTGCTTTCACCCCAGGTAAACAGCACCGTAAATAGCTTAAAAAAGCTGAACTGGCATAAAACGTAGGCCGCCGCTGCCGCAGAGGCAGAAAATCCAATACTATACCGGCGAAGCACAAAGGCAAAAGACAGCCATAGCAGCAGGAACTTCCCAAGGAAAAGCGGGATTCCCTGGCTGCGAAGCGTCCCCTCAAGTGCGGCCAGAGCATTCTCTGCACGTGTATCAATCTCTTCCGGATGCTTATCCATGCTAAGGAGCAGAGAGCCCTTTTTAACCAGAAGGAGCGTATTTATCACCAGATTATCGCCCTGAGTGACAGTATCTCTTGCCTCAAGGACACCGTCTATAACTTGTGAAACTTCTTTTGGGGGCTGTTTTTGGACCGGCTGCAATACGGCCGATACCAGTGCAAAGAACGCATAGAAGATGATAAGTGCCGTGAGCGGGGCAAGGTAACGCTCATGGTCTCCCCTTATATAGTCCCTGATCATGTATCCCGGCCTGAGAAGCAGGTGGGAGAAGGTGCGCTTGGCGTCGTTGTTAAGGAAAGGGATACTGTCAAAAGCTCCCTTGTAGAAGTCTCTGCCGGCTCTTTTCTCTTTGGCTCTGTGCCAGGGATTGTAACCCAGCTTCTGCCAGATACGGAATGCCCGCAAGCGCAGTTTGATTGTATCTATTATGCTCATAACATTGCTTCACAGCCCTCCAGAATGTCCTGAAAGGCCTGTTCAAAATCTCCGGTATACCAAGGATCCGCAACGTCCCGTCCCACACCGGTATAGGACATCAAAAGGTGAATCTTCCCCTGAGGGTCCTCCGGAATTATACGCCTGATCCAGCGAAGGTTGGACGCATCCATGCAGATGATACGGTCAAAGCGGTCATAATCCGCCCTTGTCACTTGCCGGGCCCGCTTGGCATTGTCAAACATCACCCCGTGCTGCGTAAGGCATCGCTTGGCCGGTGGATAAATAGGGTTGCCGATCTCCTCCGTAGACACGGCCGCCGATTCTATATAATATTGTCCCTCAAGGCCTTTAGCCTTTACCAACGCCTTCAGGACATACTCCGCCATAGGGCTCCGGCATATATTGCCATGACATACAAAAAGGACTCTCATCAGTGAATCAGAACGGATAGCCTATGCCGAAGTTGAGGCGGAGCGCATCAAGGACGGATGGCATGTTGTAATAGGTATTGATGGGCTGGGTGTAATCCGGATTGAGTTGCTTGTCATACTTGTAGGTCTGGTAAGGAGCGTGGATACGATAACCAAGGTCCAGGCGGATAACAAGGCCGTCCAGGTCCAGGCGGATTCCAAAGCCGGTGCCCAGTGCTATCTGAGAGGCAAAATAGGGATTGCCGATAATACCGTCGTACATCTTCTCCGTAAGACCCATTACCTTTGCAAACAATGCATAATCCTCCGGGCTGAAAGAGTCTATGGTATTTCTCCAGTTCCAGACATTACCCGCATCTACGAATACCGCTCCATTGATTTTCCACACAAGCGGGAAGCGCAGTTCTGCATTGGCTTCCAGTCTCACATCACCGGCGTGGAAGTAGTTCTGGCTGAACTTGTTACTGTGGAAATTACCCGGGCCATGGGCATATTGCTCTGCCGCACGCATGCTGTTTGGTCCGCCTGCATAGAATGCCTCTGAAAGCGGAGTGGAGTCTGAATTCCCCAATGGCACATTGGAGCCTGCATAAAGGCGTGTTGCTATGCAAACCCGGTCTGTGAAGTTGAACTTGTTCCACAGTTCCACCGTAAACTTCACAAACTGGTCAAAAGGAATACCGCCGAAGCCCTTGGCCTTCTGGTCCCACTTATTCCCAAAAGCGCAATAGACGGCGTTGGTAAGATTACCCGCTTCCTTGATTTCAACGTCAATCATGGTGTTGACCCCCTTCTTGGCGCGATAATCATTATATGTGATGCCATAGCCCACAGATGGAACCAGCTCATTACCCGCCATGAGTTTAAGGACTTCCGGATTATCCGCCACCTGATTGAGAAGATTGTCCGATATCTTTGTCCTTACCAGGGAAAGCGAGAGGGGCGTTATCATGTGCGTGACAAAGGCGGAGGAGCGGATCATGTATGAGAAGGCCCCGGAGAACTTGTGTACGCCGTATCCTCCTGCGATGTTCTCATATTTGTAGCCCACACGATAGCGCGTGTCTCCGTCCGGATGGTTGTCACCGGGCCAGTGCAGGTACGGGAACACAAGCGCAGCGTCTATACCGAACTTGTAGGTGTCCGTTCTCCCGGGATCTTCCGGGGAGCGTTCACGAAGTGACCAGTAGTAGGCCCCATGTCCCTTGACGGAGAACGTTTCCCCGTGACCCAACAGGTTGCGTATGGAATGAGTGAGGGTGAGGTTAGGGCCGATACTGTTGTTGGACCTGTAGGCAATGTCTGCATCTGACGTCAGCTTGTACGTGCGCTGTTTGGCGTCCCATTGCTTTGTAGCCACCACGCCCAGACCGGACTTAACCAGTTCTCCTTCAAAGATATTGTCGTAGTCACGTTGGGAGAATACACGCAGAAGGACATTGCCGGACTTGGTGAGTTTATAATCGGCCGATATCTGGTTAAGCAGGCCGTTGGCCTTCATTACCTCAGGGTTGTCAGAGATGACGGAGCCTAAGGAAATACGAAGCCTGTCATGGAACAGGGACTTGCTGATGGCTATATTCATGTCATTGGTCCTGCCGGAGGCGTGCTCCGTCTGACCGCCGCTGATGTCGATATCCACAATATTCCCCACCTTGGAATTGGCCATGGCCGCGTTGATACGGCTGTTGATTATGCTGGACAAGGCATATCCACCCCTTTGCGCCGCCACATTGCTCTCTCCCATATACATGCCGGTAGCCAGCAGAGCCGCCGCAACGCCTTCCTTGGTATCCTGATCCATGGAGGAAAGCTCCTGCGAAACCACCTCATCGTCCGGCGCCTCCAGGAAGAAGCCTATGGCACCAAGGCCAAGGGAGTCAAGTTCTCCCTTGACACGAACGCCCGTGTTGAAGGTCACGCGGCGCGTCTCCTCTCCGTCCGACTCTACATCGGCCTTTACCTGCTGGGAAGCAGAGACGTCAATCATTGTCCTGCCCAGAGGACCGTCAAAGTTGACATGGCTGCCCGGATCCACCTTGAAGGGCATCATGGGATATAACTTTGGCGAGTAGCGTACAAGGCCGTCGTCCACGTTGATTCTTCCGCCAAGGTTCAGTTGCCCGTCCGCGGTGCCGTATTTTACGTTGACAGTGCCGCTGGGTTTGACCTGGGCCAGGTTTTTCTTGTCTATGGGGTATGTAAGATCCGTGCTTGGCAGGACGGTGACGTCTACATCGGCAATGATATTGTCAAGCTGCCCTGTCACGCTTCCGCTGATATCGGTGGCCAGGGTGCCGTAGACGGGGATGGGACCGTCTTTGGGAAGCTCCGTGGGAGAGAAATTATTGGCCGACAGGTTTACGTCCAGAAGCTTGGTGCCAAGATTCATTCCTCCGTTTATGGACAGGTATGTGCTGTCTGCGCCGAAGATACGCAAATCATTGAGCTCCACATTGTTGTGAGTCATCACGATGGGCGTTTCCCCAAGGCTCAGCTTTACGTTGTAGGGCTTGTACAGGACACTTACCTCACGCGGGAGGACCTCGGCCGATATGTCCATATTTGAGGGAAGGCCGTCGGCCACAGCCTTGGCCTGGATGAATCCGCCAAGGTCAATGTCGTCCCTTCCAAGGATGCCGTTAACCAGTTCCGTGGGGATGTCGTCCAGACGGACATCGGCCCGGAGGGAATTGCCATACTGCTGCGACGGCGCTATAAGGATGTCCGCCGTACGGTTTCCAAGGGACATGTCATTGTAGCGGAGGCTGTCCAGGGAAAGATGGCCCGTTCCGCTGAGCTGCCGTCCTATACGCTGCAAATCCAGATTGAACGCTGCATCCGTACCTAAATTATCCAGACTCAGCACTCCGTTGGTTATGTTGGTATTAGCCTTGAGCGAGGCGGCGGTACTGCCCTCCGTCATGTTGACACGCATTGACGCCCTTGCGGCAGGCAGGCGAAGCGCCGTGCTGTCCTGGGCATTGTCTACAACAGGGACGGAGGCATCCAAAGCCAGATTGGAGCTGAGGGAGTCTGATTCCAAAGACAGGATTAACTCATTAAGGTCCAGTCCTTTACGCCTGATGACAGGATGAACGGGGCTGCCCTCCGTCAGTTTGACATCGGCACTCAGATCTGGGATAAGCCGCCTTAGAGTATCCAGCTTTGTGAGGTCCTTAAGGGAGGTGATGGAGCTGACAAAGGCCGAATCTCTCACAAGTCCCAAAAGCGGCTGCACCTTATCTGTCAGGGTGAGGACATGCATGGGGCTTTGCACATCAAGGCTGAGTCCCTGCGCTTTGGCCTTAAGAGAGGTTTTTTTGTCAGTACTGAAGTCCAGGTTAAGGCAGTCTATGTCCCAGTCTTCACCCGCCGCGTATGCCTTAAGGTCATTTATCTGCGAGTGATAGTCTACGTTAATCTGCCTGGGGGTGAGGAAGTCTTTGACTCTGAAGCGGTGCTTTGTCTGGGCCTTAACCTTAAGGCTGTCACCGGTCATTGATACTGGCAGAATCAGGTCTCCGTCAACTGTTTTGCCGGAGAGGGTGGCGTCCAGTTCCAGGCCGGAGGCATTGATATCGTCATATATGCAGTCTGCAAGGCGTACCGCCACTTTGCTCTTTATGTCTGGAGAATTGAGATCTATCCCCTGGCCTTGAGCGTGGATATCACCCGTAAGATTTACTTTGTGACCGCCTCCAAGGAAGGGGCCTACGTCCACCTTAAGGACATTCACCAGAACATCATAAGCCTCATCATCTATGTCATAGAAGCCATTGAGACTTGCCAGGCTGCCCATAAAGTCCGCTTCTCCGGACACGTCTACCCGCATGGTTTCCAGATCCAGCCTTGTATTTTCCAGATGAGCCTTTGCGCCAAATACATCGGCACCGGCCGACAACATGCCTGACTGTATAAGATTGGAATCCAGATCTACCTGAGCATCTCCGTCAATTGCCTCAAAAGGAAGATTCAGGGAATTGAGTTTAAGAGAAATATTCCTGACGCAGAGGGCGCGGGCATGGTAGAGGTTGCCGCCTACGTCTGCCAGCACATTTGTAGCAATGGAATCTGCGCTTACAAGCAGCCCCATAGGACTAAGGAGGAAGCGCACATTGCTAATCTGGGCATCCGGCAGGTCAAAGGCCATGGGGGTGGAAGTGGTGTCCTTTGGCTCATCTGAAGAGCTGCCGCGAAGGTCTACGCCCACAAACACATCTGAGAGCCTGAGGCCGTGAAGCGGATACTTCCCGTTGTCAATGTTGAGGCCCGGACTCTTTACCTGCAGATGGTCCAAAATAATGTCAAGACCTATTGATTCAATAAGCGTGTCAGAGTGGGCCGTAACCCTGTCCAAAAGCAAACTGTCAACTATAATGTCACGTCCTGTGATAGCTGCCAGGGAATCTGCCTTCATGCAGCCCTGCAGACACAAAGCATGTACGTACAAAAGCGTATCCTCACTACGATGACCTATGAACAGGCTGTCAATCTCTACGCGCACCGGCAGGTCTTCTTTTCCCTTGTATGCTTTGTAAAGAATTTTTGGAGAATGATGGAACGGAGACAGGTAAATTCTTCCCAAATCCATGTCCAGGCCCGTCCTCTCACTGACTATTGCTATGCCTTTTTGAAGAGCGGCTGTCCTGATTCCAGGTGTGGAGAGCACTACCGTTACTGCTATTAACAGCAACAGTATCAAACCAATAACCACACCCAATATGGTGCAGGGTATCTTCCAGATGAGACTTTTTTTCCTCATGCCTATCCCTCAATCTCAGCAAATTTACTGAAAAAGATTGGATATGGCAACCCCGCTATCTCAAACTGAAAACCGTCATTTTTGCCCCAAAATGACGGTTTTCAGTTACTGCCGCGAGTCAAAACTGACAAAAACGGCCCAAAATGATGGTTTTCAGTTTGCAGGAAGCACTATCCTGTTCTGACTATATCCACAAACTCTGAGAAAGTGACGATTCTTGTTCCATTATGATTCTTAAGAACCAGTAAATCACTGTCTCCGGTCACGATATAGTCTGCCGGAATACTCTCTGCCATTGAAAGTAAATATAGGTCCTTAATGTCTCTGATAGCCGATTCGGCATTTTCATAGCCATTGATAAAATGGCATTTTGCGTTGATTAATTCAAAAAGGTTTACAATCGATTCAAGACGGATCTTTCCAAAAAACTTGGGGCGGAAAACAACATCCTTCAGTTCTTGGATAAGTTCGTCAGACACATAAATATCCAACCCTTCCAAGTCTACGATTTCACGAAGAACGCTCAACCGTTTTCCCAGAAGGAAAGATACCCAAATATTAGTGTCAATAATTACTTTCATTTCCCGTAACGTACGGCATTAACCTCTTCTTGAATCTCTTCGTCTGAGATGTCCGTCGTTTTGGGGCATGAAGCAATAAACTTCTCCACCAAGTTCTCCCGGGTCTGGTAATTCCATCCCATTTTCTGCGCCAGTGTGGACAAAAACTGGACTTCACCGTTGGGGATAGACAAAACTACCTGTGTCATAGCCTTTTTCTTTTAGTATCTTCGCAAATATGCAAAGAAAAAGGCAAATCTCCAAATGCAATAAACAGTATATCAAATAGCGTACGGGGTGTTTTGCCCAGGGCAAGGCGCTATTTTATGCCGTACTTCCGCAGAATGTTGAGGATGGGCTTTTCTATGGAACGGGACCAGAGGTAATAGCCGTAGTCTCCGGGGTGGATTCCGTCCACGGACCACTCATGGGAGCCGTCGTCACATTCCGGCTGGATATAGTAGACATCACTGTAGCGTTGTACCGCTATCCGCATTAAGGAATCGGCCACGTGCTGCACCCCGGACTGATTAGCCTCATGATGGCTGCAGAAGTTGCGGTTCTCACGCCGTATTGTCTGCTGGAAGATAAGCGGCTTGCCCGGATGTGCGGCCTTGAGTTTTTCAATGAACGGGAAAAGGCGCTCCTTGATGGTAGCCACATTTGGATTGGAGAAGGTGTCAAAAACGTAGGCATCAGCCTCAACGTCGGCAAGGACATCGGCAAAGTATGGCTGCATCTTGCAGTTGCCGCTGCAGCCAAGGGGCAGCATCTGGATGCCGGTGTGACGCGTGAACTGGGCCGGATAAGCCATTCCGGCACGTGATGTGGATATTCCCTGGGTATAACTGGAGCCGAAAATAGCAACCCGGTGACGGAAAGGAGGCTCCAGGGCTTCAAGAACACTCCCCTCTTCTACGCCAATCTTCATGGAATAAAGCTCACTGTAGATGGGAAGATACAGAAGGAACTCCTTCATCTCCTTTCCCGTATAACGAATAAGGCTGATTTCCTTTTCCGGATTATCCAGGTTGGCACCGCGGCTTATGGCCCATACCCACTTGCCGTTCTTTTTGATATAGAGGTCATATCCGTGCTGGGCATGTCCGGTGGTGGAGCTGCTCTTATGAGAGAAATTACCGGTATGACGGATACGTACAGAAGGAGAATCCGTCCTAAAAGCAACCGCCATCCCGGCGCAGCATCTTACCTGGAAGTTCTCATGGGACGTGAAGCCCTTGTATACCACAGTATCCACCCTATGATAGGGGTTGGGCGTGTCCATGAGTTTGCCAACAAGCGTAAGCTCAGAAGCCTCTGTAAACACATAGCCGGCTGCATCCTGGGCATAAAGGCCCAGGGTGCATCCCAGCAACATTATTGCAAAAACTAATCTTTTCATTAGCTGTTTATCTAACGGTATAATCCAGACTGAATTTAATATCGCTTGAAGAGGATCCTACCAGGATTTTGTAATCTCCTGCATCCACCTTCCAGCTGTGGGAAGCTACATCATAATATGAGAAATCCGCATAACTCAAGGAAATACGATACTCCACGCTCTTTCCTTTGGCAATTAGTTTTTTCTCAAAACCCTTGAGCTCATAGGCCGGACGCATGACAGAAGGAGAGCACGGGGCCACGTACACCTGCGCAGCCTCCATTGCGTCCACTTTTCCGGTGTTGGAAACGGTGAAGACAATATCACAGCCGTCGGCAGTAGGGACAACTGTCCCGCCGGAATAAGCAAAACTTGAATAACTGAGGCCGAAGCCGAAGGGGAACATAGGCTCCACCCCAAACTTCTCTACGCCACGGTATCCCACAAACAGGCCCTCCGTATATGTAGAGTGAGGATATTCCGGGCGGCTCTTGCTTGAGCGATGGATGACCGCAGTGTCGGCATGATAATACTGCGCAGCAGGATTCTTCTCCTCCGAGCCCCAGAAAGTGAATGGAAGCTTGCCGGAAGGAGAAACCTTGCCAGAGATAATATCGGCTAGGGCTTTGCCGCCTTCCTGTCCGCCGTACCAGGCCATGATAATGGCCGCCACGTTGTCCTTGAAGGGGGTAATGTCCACTTCCCCGCCGGAATTGATGATAACCACCGTATTCTTGTTCAGGGAAGCCGCGGCCGATATCAGCTCGTTCTGTCCTTCAGGCAAAGCGTAGGTGCGGTCATGGTTTTCAAGCTCTGTCTTAAAGTTGAAACCAGCCACCACAATCACGGCGTTTGCCTTTGCTATGGCTTTCTGCTCATCGGCCGTAAACTCAGTGCTCTCAATAAGCTGGACATCATACTTTTTGCCAAGAGCCTTAAGTCCGGCATAAGGCGTGATATTACGCCCGGGTATGGGATCCATCCTGCCGGAACCGCCGCCGTAAGCCACGGTGTTGGCGTTGGGGCCAAGAACCACAATACGTCCTTTCTTCAGGGGCAGAAGGCCATTGTTGGTCAGCAAAACCGGAGCCTCAACGGCGGCGTTGTAAGCCATATTCCTGGAGTACTCATAATCCTCCGGAATAGACTCATCCTTTGCCGGAAGGTCCAGAAGGCCGAAGGCAATGAATGTCTGGAGGATGTGCCGGCACATCTGGTCCAGATTTGTCTCCGGAACCACTCCGTTCTCTATGAGAGGCTTTACCATCTCTGCCTTTGTGGTGTAGTTCTCCGGCATTTCCAAATCAAGCCCGCTTGTGAGGACGCCGAGTGTGGTGTAGGTGGACTTCCAGTCCGACATCACAATACCCTCAAATCCCCACTCGCGGAGGTTATCCTGGATGAGCCAGGCGTTCTCGGCCGCGTGGACCTCATTTATGGGATTGTAGCTGGTCATTACGGCCGCCACATCACCCTGCTCCACGGCTTTGCGGAAGGAGGGGAAATAAATCTCGTTCATGGTCCTTTCGTCGGCCACTGAACCTACGCGGTGACGCTGGTACTCCTGGTTGTTAAGGGCAAAGTGCTTGATGGTAGCCATCACCCTGTGCTGCTGGATGCCCTGGATGTAGTTCAGGGCAATCTCAGAGGTGAGGTAAGGATCTTCGCCATAGTATTCGAAGTTACGCCCGCACAGGGGTGAACGGTATATGTTCACCCCGGGGCAGAGCATAATGCGCACTCCGCGGGCGGTGGCATCAAGGCCGATGCCGTCGCCGACGCCCTTGGCTGCGTCACGGTTGAAGCTAGCCGCAAGGCCGATGCCGCAGGGGTAGTACGTACTGTAGGTATTGTTGCGCACGCCCTGGGGGCCGTCGGCCATGCGGACGGATGGGATTCCCAGGCGCGGGATGGCCGCTGTGTGGAAGCCGTCTTCCTTGCCGGAAATAAGGGCGATTTTTTCGTCCAGGGTCATCCGGCTTACAATCTCCGCCGCACGGTCCTTGTCACTTTGGGTAATGATGTAGGGCTGCGCAAAGGCCAGGGTGGCCAGCAGTAAGGATGATGCTATGAGGATAAGTTTTTTCATATACAATTAGTTCTGATATGCTCCGGGCCACCAGTCTCCGTCGCCACGAGACTCTCCACGCTGGTCTTTGTAAAAGTCGGAGCCGGACCAGGTAACGAAATCAGGGCAGATTGAATTAATTCGGCCGTAGACGCCGTCCCTTGTTGCCTTAGTGGGATCATCACTACTTATTGTGCCATTCCATGTCCAGCAGTTACTACTCCAAGACATGCCGTCGAAATTGCTTTTTTGACGGCCACTAACACTCCCGTCGATATCGGTGGGGGTCGCAGTATTTCCTATGCTGCTATAATGTGTGTAGTATAGATTGATTACCTCGTCACCATCTCCTCGAATAGCGGCAATGCTGGAATCTGATTCCGGGACTATGATGCAGTTAGTAAAATAGTTTGTCTGGGTCCCCCAGATAACAATAAGAGCCGTTCCTTCAGTAAGGGCCTTATTGTTTGTACCATCCCAAGTATCACCGATAATCGAACAATTTGCCAAACTTACATATCCTCCAGCCTGGACCTTGTCGATAGCTATCCAAGAAGGGCAAAGATTCTTCTTGTCATCTTTGCCGGTGGCTGTGGTATACGAATCCTTCGCAGAACTGTTGTACATACTGAACTTATTGATACCATCAATGTTGAACACACATCCATAGTGTTCTGTGATGTAGTTGGCTTCAAAAGAGCACTCGTCTACGAAAAAATCAGTATATAGGGGATTAGCACCTGTTGTATATACGACTCCTCCTGTTTTTGCGTAATTGCGGAAGAAATAAGAACGATATAATTGCAACATCCCCCCTCCTGCGACACTAATGGCTCCGCCTTTTGCGGCGGCGTAATTTCTCCTTATTGTCGAGTTACCCACATTCACAAAGCATTCACCCTCAAAATAGATAGCGCCACCGTCCGTTGTCGCGTAGTTGGCATCTGAAGGATTATTACTTCCCATCGTGCAATTGCTGAAAAATACCCGGGATACTTTATCTGATTCTCCACAAACTGCCACGGCTCCGCCATAGTCGGCGTGATTCCTTTTGAAATCCGCATAGTCTATCCGATTATTAGGAGTACTGTGTTCCATAACAAGGTCGCCATTTTTACTTTCAATGTATAGAGCTCCTCCTTTACCTGTTGCCACATTACTAGTAAATTGAGTGTTATTTGCAGCTTGTCGAATCTCAATTTTTGCACCTTCTGCAACACTGATAGCTCCTCCATTGCCACCCGCTTCATTCCCATTGAAAGTGGATTTATAAATCTTCACTGAACCGCCAGAGAAGTTAATGGCACCGCCATTGCCGCCGGCCTCATTCCCGGAGAAGGTGCAGCTTGTGAATGTCCATTGTCCAGCAGAGATATCCACAGCACCACCATTCCCATCGGCAACCTTGCCTTTAACGAAACTGATACCGTCGAAAGTTACCTTCATATTGCCTCCCAAGGAAAGGATACGGTGGTCACCTTCGTCATCATCATCTCCGGTAAAAACAGTGGGATTGTTTGCGATATCGCGTTCTCCAGTAGATGCATCATAACCGCCCTCGATAGTGAAAGACACTTCACCAAATGTGGCATCGTCAATATTGATTGCTGCATCCGCACCCCATTTGTATGTGCCGGCTGCAAAATGGAATGTAGCGCCGTTGATGTTTGCCAATTTGGCGTTATCCATTTCTGAATCCGTTCCACCGGGGTGGAGTTTACTCCAGAATTGGGCTGCACTCCAGGCATTCGCCCAGTTCATGCCATTCTTCTTACCGGCGCCGTCAACCGTCACATAATAATCACCACTAGTTGATACTTCGCCCATTCCATACACATTATTGACGGCAAGGGTGATATCCTTGTTCAGCCAGTAAGATCCAGTCTTTGTCTCACCCTCGTAGTACCCGAACAGGAGACCTTTTTCGTGGCGTTCTCCGGGGAGGGCGGACACATAATAAGTTCCAGCCGTACCGGCAAGTGTTGCGGTGATTGAAGAAGCCGTGCTCTCATAGGTGGTAGTTGCTGCGGGATTGGGCCCCGAGCAGTCTACGGAAAGCGTACCAGCAAGCGGGCTTTCATCAACGCTGGATATGACCACCTTGGTAACACCGGCCGGGACAGCAAAACTGATGAAAGCATTGACGTTCTTGAAAGTCATGCTATGGTCGGCCGCAACATTTGCAACGGCTATATTGCATGAGCCAAAGCCTCCATCCTGAGAGGCCGGAATGTCTACTTTTACAGTGGTGCCACTGACAGCAGAGAAACTGGCGGCAGGATAGACAGTATGAAGGGCTGTCTTTCCAGTAGGGATATAACCGGCAAAACTACCAGTTGTTTCACCAATTCCATCCACAATCTCGAAGGGCTCTGTCACGGGACCATCATCGCAGATAACCTTAATCTTATCTTCGGCGGCCCATTTTACGGTGCCAGTTTCCCCATCAATCTCCACTGTAGTCTTTGTTTCATCACACACCGCATTTAGCGTAAGCTCAGTATAGCCTTCCGGGACCACTTGTTCTTCTGGAGTCACAGGTGTTTCTTCTTCCTGGAAGTTATCCTCCTTTTGGCATGAAAAAAGCGCAAGAGTGCATATTGCAAACAAATATATTTTTTTCATGGCAATATCCTCCATACGTTAGCCAAGATCTGGTTCTGCATACGGGTCCTCGATATTGACATCTTGCGTAGTACCGTTACTCACGCAGATTACAGACCTCATACTCAATGGTACAGTGAATACGGCAGGACTTTCATACCTGCTCCGTGTGTTTGTAGTTTTTTCTGTTTTCATAATGCTTTAGTTTTATTGTTATTTATTTACTTTCAATATATTTCTTGACGTCTTCCCACTTGTAATAAGGCCCCGAAATGGCCTGTAATTCAGGGACTGCGGTTTCCTGCTCATTCACCAGGAACTTCACCAGTACATCCCCCTTACGGTTTTTATAGAAAATCATCTGCAGGTTGGAAGCAAAAACGCACTGCTGAGCAGCAGTCCAGTTGCCATACGCCTCCTCTGCCGTAAGCCGGGGATAGCCGAAGCCTTCCAAGCCCAGGTAAGAGCACAGGCACATGAAGGGCAGGTCATGCCCAAAGATGAGGTCCGCGGCAACCGGTGCCCCGGCGATGGCCTCATCGGCCTTTTTAACCATCTCCTTAGCCAGAACGCCCACTTCACTCAAAGCATCGTCCCCAAAAGGAACGGAGTTGCAATAGGAGAGGTAGCTCTGCAGGGTGTGGCGGGCATACGCCGTGGTAACAGCCTCCCAAGGCAGGAAGCTGAAACGGTTTTCCTCAATATCATAGACCTCTGCAAAGCGGGCCAGGTTAAAAATGGCCGATATGAAAGCGCTGGGCTTCCCCGTAAGCTGCCTTCCCCTTTCCGTATCAGTGAAAAACCTTGAATAAACGGCCGATGTATCAATAGGGATTCTTGTCAGCTCACTGTGAGCAAGGTCATAAGCCTTTTTCTTGATGGTTTTGGGGCTGTTCAAGGTAAGGACACGCTGGTACACAACACCGCAATCCCAGGTCATGGGAAGATTGGGTTTGCAGGCCCTCAGTGATGAGGTGAAAGCTGCCATGCTCACAAGGCAGCGCTGTACATCAGAAGAAATGACGTGCACTTCTCCCTTTTTGAATACGCCTTTATAGCGCTGATACATCCGCCTGGCAATCTGCTCATGCTCCCGTGCACCCCTTTGCGTGAGGCGTCCGTCCATGCCATTGTGAAGCTCTATCATCTGAACAGCGCAGGCAAGCAGAGAATCTCCGGAAGGAGTAATAATCCCCTCATCGGCCGCTTTCTGCAGGCAGTCACGCAGCAGCACATAAGGCTTGTCAGACGAATGGGAGCGGGAGCCGTGCCTGCCGTAATGGCTTATATAGAAAGGTTTATAGCCATTAGGCGCGGGAGTATCCTTTATGGGGAGAAACTCATAGGCATGGATAACGCCACCGGCCCGCCTGGGGTTGGCCTTGATGTAATCTTCCATCTGGGGCGACAGCTGGGCATAAGAGACCAGCGTCACACTCATCAGGAATATGGTTGTCAGTAAACGTTTCATTTCTTTCCTATTCTATTTATCCAGTTGCTCTTCTGAATCTCTATCACACCCTGGTTAATATCCCTTAAGATGGATGCATCCAGTTTTTCCACACGGTCATAGGTCATAAGACCGTTGAGCTCAAGTTCTACGTCCGTAGTCTGTGTATAAACAGCGGCGGCGCAGCCAATGTCAATAAGGGTCTTGAGCCGCTCTGCATATAGTTTGTAACGCCCAAGTAGTTCATCCGGGCTTTTGCATAGGCCGGAGTAGCCCCAGTTGCTGCCTTCCGGCTGCCAGATGTGACCTTCCACCAGATATCCTATTCCGCCGTACTCTCCAAGGACATTGATTTTGGTCCTGTCAAATATGTTCATCCGGGGCTCCGGGTAATGGTGCACGTCCAGGATATCTCCAGCAAGGTGGAAATTACCGCCGGATGCCTCATTGACAAGGCGGGTTGGATCTTTTTCTTTGGTGAACTTGACTACCTCCTCCGTATCAAACTGCCCCCAGCCCTCATTGAATGGGACCCATACCACAATACAGGGGAAGCCTTTAAGGCAGTCTATAATCTCTCCCCACTCCTTGTAATAATTGTCCTTCCAACACTGAGGGACATTGCAGTCTGTTCCGCCGATGAAAGAATTCAGGGCCCATACATTTCTCTGGGCTTCTCCCACTCCCTCCGGACGGGAAGCGTTGTTGGTTTTGCTATGGTCAGCAATGCAGGGCATATCCTGCCAGACCATTACACCAAGGACATCACACCAATAATACCAGCGGGCCGGTTCCACCTTGATGTGCTTGCGAATCATGTTGAAGCCCCATTCCTTTGTCTTTTCAATATCAAAGCGCAGAGCCTCGTCCGTAGGGGCGGTATAAAGACCGTCCGGCCACCAGCCCTGGTCAAGCGGGCCGAACTGGAAAAGAATCTCATTGTTAAGCGCCAGCCGCAGGCTGCCCTGAGGGACGCCTTCCCTGCTCTTTTCAAAGGTGTCCGTATCCATCATAGCCGATATTTTCCTTAAAGCAGTATAGCCGGCCACCTTGTCTATAACTTTGCCTTTACGGAGAATGGAGATGTCAAGGCCATAAAGATATGGATTGGATGGAGACCAGAGCTTGGGCTCTTTGACGGGCAGAATAACATCTGTTCCTTCTGCGCTGCAAACAGGTTCTCCGTCAAGTAATTCCACTTTTACCACATCTCCTGCTCCCAGGTTTTGGGCATCAACATGGACACTGAGGGAGGAATTGTCAATATCCGCCACGGCCCAATACGAAACCACGCGGGTCTCTGGAACGGCTTCAAGCCATACCGTTTGCCAGATGCCGGTGACAGGAGTGTACCAGATGGTGCGCGGGCGCAGCACCTGCTTTCCGCGGGGCTGCCAGCCCTGGTCCGTTGAGTCCGTCACTTTAACCTTCAGGTCCTGCTTCCCGCCTTTTTTCAAAAGGTCCGTAATATCAAAGGAGAACGGGGCATAACCGCCGGTATGAACGCCGGCTTTCTGGCCGTTCACCCATACGTCGGCCTGCCAGTCTGCGGCCCCAAAATGCAGCAGCACTCGCTTCCCTTTCCACTGCCTGGGAACGGAAAAACTGCGCTGATACCACAGGGCTTTTTCCGGCCCCACCTGCTTCTGCACGCCGGAAAGCTTTGATTCTACGGCAAATGGCACCACTATCTGTCCCTGAGGGGCGTCATATTCCTCATCCCTGTCCAGGATGGCGTAGTTCCATTGTCCGTTCAGATTGCTCCACGCCTGCCGCACCATCTGGGGACGCGGATACTCCGGAAGCGGAATATCGGCCTGCGCCATGGCAACGGGGCAGAAAATGGCGATTGCAAATATTATTATAAGTCTTCTCATCTAGTATAGCAGCTTTTTCTCATCCTCAATATAAGAGCGGCGGGTTTCCAGTTCCTCCGCTGAGAGCTTTTTCTCCTTGAATGATCCACCCTCCACAACAACTCCGGCATTAATCCTTTCATACTCTGCCGGGACATTCACATTCTTAAAGACTATGTTTTGGAACGGTGCCGCCTCTTTTGCCCATAAATGTGAAACGTTGGGGGCGATTCCGCTTACATAGTCAAAAGTTATGTCATGGATAGAGCATGACTTGGAACGCATGTGATGAATCCTGAGCAGTTCATTGGCATTTACCCTTAAGTCACGGAAAATGATGTTGTCTATATCCGGGCCTCGTTCTCCCTGAGAGTATGCGCCAACAATATTGAAAGCGACGTTGGTGTCAGAGATGTTGATTCCGGAGAGGACTGCGTCATGGATATGGCCTTCACCCACTCCAATGCGTATGGCATTGCAGCTGGATGAAAGAATACAGTTTTCTACCTTTACCCCGCTGCAGTCCTGCGGCTTTTCCAGAAGATGTGCTCCTGATGCCCGGAGGGTGATACAGTCGTCTGACGTATCTACGGTGCAGTTGGATACCGTCACGTCCTGGCAGCGGTCAATATCAATCCCGTCACCGTTGAATGTGTGATAGTCCATCCTGTGGGTGTGGACATAGCAGCCGGAAATATTCACACCTGTACAATTGAGGAGGAAACAGCTCCAGTATGGAGAATCGGCCAGTTCTATGTCCTTGATAGTAATGTCACTGCTGTCTACAAACCATACCATCTGTGAAGGACGCGCCGGGATGAGCGTCTTGTTGGCATAGGGCTTACCATTGGAATCCAGCAGGAAGGCATCTGAGTTGCCGTCAATCCGGCCCTTTCCGCTGATTGTCACTTTACTTACGCCAACGCCAAGGATAAGGTGGCCTCCGCTGATGTAATCTCCCCAGCCAATCTCCGCCTCGTTCTGCGGGCAGCAGTCGGCCGCGCAATAATCATTTATGTTTGGGCTGCCCTTGATTACGGCACCCTGGTCAAGATGAAGCTCCACATTGCTCCTGAGCCATATTGAGCCACACAGATACGTTCCTTTGGGCACGTTTACAATTCCTCCGCCTTTTTGGGAGACCTTATCTATGGCGTCCTGGATGGCCTTGGTATCAGACGTAAAGCCATTGCCGACAGCGCCGAAATCCTTCACGGACACCGCATAGGTTTCCTTGCCCTGGACTGGCTTATTGTTATTGGACCTCTCCTGTCCGTTTCCGGAACAGTTCAGTACAGAGATAAGCAGTATTAAGTACAACAATGTCTTCATCCTATTGAACTTTTGTAATCCTTATAGCATTCAGGACGGGAAGGCCCTGAGATTTTATAAAACATATATTCAGTCCAGCCCCGCCTGCAACTTCTATGGGGAAACGCTGAACTACAGCCGTATTGTATCCATATTCCTGAGCGATGTTGAAATCACTCAGGACAGTGGTCCCATTTATTGAAACGGAGAAGACACGCTCCGTTTCACCTGAAGACAGAGCCAGGTTTCCAATATCGTACAGCATCGGCTTTCCGCGGAATGGCCCTGTAAGGTCTGCGAAATACAAGCATACAAAATATCTTCCGTCCGGGACATCGGCCTTAAAGGCGTCAAGACCGGCCCTCTGAGTCTGAAAAATGGGGTCCAGATCCGTGCAGGCGATATCGGCCTCAAAGGCGGGACGGGAACCTCCGGTATTTTTCTGATACATTCTCTCTCCGCCCACATAACCCCAGGAACTGGGGCTGTATTCCTGTTCCGGAATCCAGATTTGACCGCCAGCACTGTCTTCAAAATAGCGGCGTGTGCCCATGAGAACGCTAAGTTCCCTGAACCTTGTCATATCCTGTGGAATGAGGCGGAAATCTACCCGCAGAAGGTCCGCCGCGCCGTCTGAGCCAAGAGCCTCCAGGACGTTTTCACCGCTGATGAATGGCACCTCAAACATGGCCGATCCATCCTTGACCGACTTTGTGCCAAGGGATTCTCCATTGAGGAGCAGTTCCACTGTGGAAGCCGTTGCAAAGACCTCTACGAGCTGGAGGCAGGCTCCTTCCCTCTCCTGTCCGCCGCGAATCTTCCAGTCCGCGCCGCCAATCCTGATGAACGGGCCTTTGCCAAACAGGGCCTTGTACAGCCAATAGCTGTCCTTGGGTGTCCTGTCCGATGTAGTTATGCCCTTGCAATTGAAATGAGGAACGGCAAAGCCCCTGGCCTCTGAATGGAAATCATTCAGGTTCCACACGGCCCCGCCGGCAAGGTATTCCTTCTCCATGATTACGGGAATATAGTTCTTATGGAAAAGAAGGGCATAGTCACAGGTATAATCCTGGCACTCCGGTTCAAAACTGTGGAGACGGGAGTCTGCATCGGCCCCATACTCAGAGACTATAAGAGCCTTATCCGGGAAGGCGGCGTGAATCTTGTCAAGGGCCGGACCCAGCTTCTCAAAGGAGCTGTAATACCAACCGTGATAGAGGTTGAAGCCAAGAATGTCCGGAATTTCCCCAAGGCCGCTTTCCTTGTATTTCTTCCTGTCTCCGTCGCAGGGAATCATTGTTGGACGGGAAGAATCGGCCTCACGCAGGGCGCTGTCAATAGCCTTGGCGCAGTCCTTCACTTGCCTGTAATAATCCTCCTTCTCCAGGTTACCGCTTTGCCAAGGGGAATTGTCCAAAAGGACCTCGTTCATATAGGCCCACGCAACCATGGAAGGGTGATTGTAATTCTGGTAAACCATTTCCTTTGCCATGTTAACGCAGTTAGGCGTGAAATCCTTGGCAAGGCCGATGCGGTTCACTACCGGAATCTCCATGCAGGCCACTATACCCAGGCGGTCACATTCCGCTGCAATCAGTTCATCCTGCGGGTAATGGGAAATGCGGAGGAAGTTCCCGCCCATATCCTTGAGAAGACGGATATCCCTAAGGTGCATCTCGTCCGGTAAGGCGTTGCCCATACCAAGATAATCCTGATGGCGGTTGGTGCCTATAAGCTTAAGTTGTCTTCCGTTCAGGAAAAAGCCTTTATCCGGGTCAAAGCTGAATGTCCTTATGCCGAAAGTGTTTCTCTTTGAATCAATTACCTCTCCCTTCTTGTTCAGAAGACGGGTGACAACGGAATATAAACAAGGGGAATCCACATCCCAAAGCTTAGGATTGGGGACTACTATGGTCTTTGTGAGGACTTCACTTGATGCCGGTATTTTGCCAGAGGCCACCTCCTTCCCTTCCGGATCAAACACCACGTGCTCCACATACAGTTTCTTCTCTGGACGGGAAATACTCAAATGGGTTTCAATTTGTACAGTAGCCTGTTCTTCAGACACCTCCGGAGTGGTCACATACACACCGCTGCTGGCGTAATGTTCAATACTGATATGATTCTCAGGTACAAAGACCAGTGACACGTCACGGTAGATGCCTCCAAAGAAGGTGAAATCGGCCCCCTGGGGCGGTATTCCCTCATTATGGGAATTGTCCACCTTTATCCGGAAGCTGTTGGCCCCTTGGCGAATATACGGACTTATATCAAAGACAAACGCGGTATAACCTCCTTTGTGGTTACCCGCATGATTGTCGTTTATATAAAGATCCACTTCCTGGTTGGCCCCTTCAAAGCGCACGAAGACTTTCCTGCCGGAAAGATCCTCGTTAATCTGGACCGTCCTCTCATACCACCCTATTCCCCGGTAATAGCCGGGAACATCATCCACGGCGTCTTCCGCATTCCAAGTATGGGGGAAGGATACAGTTTCGGTTACTGAGCTGCCCTCTTTATGAAAAGTCCATACGTCATTGAGGCTCCTTTCATATCCCGGCGCGGCCATAAGCGGCAAGCAGACGAGATATGAAAGAAGTACAATGACAGTATGAAGCTGCCTCATCACGGTTTATTGGGCAAAGAAGCAGTCTGTAGGGTCGTCACCTATGCCAACAATGTAGCCTACATAATTGGAGGATGTTATGGTAATCAGGTTACCGCTGCTGGTGCGGCTCCTGACGGCGCCACCCACATAGCACTTGGTAATGGTTCCGTCGCATGCCAGGTAGGGAGCGGCGTCTTCAGACTTGTACCAGCCGGCTATAGACCCGGCACGGCCGGCAGTGTATGTGGAAATCACATCTTTGTACCTGTTGGAGCTGGATTTCTCTCCGGCTTCAATGGTACCGTAATTATAACAGCCCTGGAGGATACCATGATGAAGGGCCCCGACAACGCCTCCGGCAACAGAAGACCTGGACTTAACCGCGATAGCTGTCACATCACCTCTGTTCACATTATTGATGTCACTAGAAAGGGATTCCTTGTATCCAATGATACCTCCGGCCATAGCAGCACATTTATCGCTGTCGGCACAGGTATTACAGGTTACATCAGCCGTGTTTTCGCAGTCGCTCACAACGCAGGCCGTGTCATCCTCAATCCAGCCGGCTATGCCGCCTGCATAATTGGATCTTTCTGCCGACCCGGTAAGGCTCTTCAGTGTAACGGCACCGCTGTTGGTGCAGCCGGTGATTTCTTCGGCCTGATCCCATACGTCTCCTGCTATACCGCCCACAACCGTAAAGGTGTTTACAGATTTGTTGTATCTGTAGCGTACCTGGTTTGTATTGTTGCTGTCAATGATTCTCCCGCCTACCATCTGTCCCACAATGCCGCCCAATACAGCCCTGTTGCTTATGACATACAGGTATCCGTTGTTGGTACAAGAATTAATCTCCGAACCGTCCTGACCGTCGCCTGCAGGTGCTGTCACCATGCCGGCAATGCCGCCTACGGCATACATCATCAATGGAGTTGCGTCCACCTCATAATACGCTTCAATATCGTTGTTGTTTACGCAGTCCGTGCAGTCGTTGTCCTTGCCCGTGTTGTCTCCGAAGATACCGCCGGCGCGGATTCCCGCCCTGTTGGTATCTCCAAACATATCCACGCGAATCTGTCCGCTGTTGGTGCAGGAAGAGTATAACACCTGAGCGTCTCCGCGGCCAACGATTCCTCCAACAGTAATGTGGTCCTGGTCTGACTTGGTGCTCTCGTCGGAGATGCTTATGGCGCCTTGGTTTTCACAATTGTCAAACTCTGATGCACCGTTCCCGACAACTTTTCCTACCAGGCCGCCGATGCGCATCACACCAGACTCGGAAGTAATGGATAATGCACCTGTATTATGACAAGAATCCAGTGTGATGGCATCTACGATACCTGAGACTCCGCCAAAGCAGAGTTCTGTGGTTGCCGCTCCGCTGTTGGATACAGCACCCGTATTTATGCAGGAAGTAAGATTGTTTCCAACTTCACCAACTACGCCTCCAATATACACATATCCCTTGGAGTTGGCGGTGTTCTCAACAGCACCCGTGTTTTCACTGTTACTGATTGCACAAGTTGACAGACCATAGCCCACAATGCCGCCAATCTCTATGTATTTGCCGCTTTTTGTCTGTGGGCAGGCATTGGAAACCAGACCGCTGTTGGTGCTGGAGGTGACGGCGGCCTTACCACGGCCAACAACACCGCCCACAAACATGTCATAGGAAGTGGTGGAACCGGAAGTAAGGACTACGTCGCCGGCATTGCTTGCGGTAACATCGGCATCATTCTCACCTGTGATACCGCCGATGCACGCCACGTTGTTGATTGTCAAACCTTCAATGGAGATATCTCCGTTGGCCTGGTTGGCCGAACCGGCAGTGATTGCGCCTGCATTCTGGCCGGTCAAACCGCCCAGGAACAACTGCGAGCAGGACAGCTCCGTCACGGTAAGCGGCCCGCTATTGGTAGCGTTGAGGTTTCCGGACTGATGGTGCCCGGCAATACCGCCTACATAAAAGTTCTTTCCGGATTGAGTGGAGGTATTGATGACAACGGCACCGCTGTTGGTAACGCCGCTTACAGTGTCACCACTGAGGCCGCTGGCAACTCTTCCTATAACGCCTCCTACAGGGATATTCTCTTTGGTGGACTCCCCAGTGAAAGAAACGGTTCCGGAGTTGCTGCCGCCTATGATAAAGCCATTGTTATAACCGCAGATGCCGCCCAGGGCCATATAGCCGCCAGTGGTTCCAGAGAATGTGACGGCCGCCGTATTGGTATTGTCAATAAGATCAAAATCACCCTTCTGGTAACCCACGATGCCGCCTACGGAGTAATATTTGCCACTCACGTCAACGGTATAGGAGCCACCTGCATTGATTGCAGTTGCATTTGTGCAGGAAGTAACGCTTCTGATGGTATTACCCACGATGCCACCAATACTGATTTCACCGGTTGCGGAATCTCCGGTATATTCAATGAGTCCTCCGGTATTTGTGCAGGACTCAATGAAAGCGCCCTCGTTGCATCGGCCAACTGTTCCGCCAATGTATGCGCCAGAGGGAGCGCCGGCAGCAGCAACATTGATATTACCGGCATTTGAAAGGCCTGAATACGTTGCAGAGGTATTATTGATTCGGCCGATTACACCGCCCTGGCAGAGATAGGTACCAACTTCCCCGGCTTCGGTAGTTACCGTGCCTTCACTTGCGTTGGTGCATTCCTCCACGGAACCCTTGGCAATACCGGCTACGCCGCCGATATGAAGAGGTCCGGTGGTAGAGAATTCCGACGTCACTTTTACAAGTCCGTGGTTGACGCAGCCTCTCATGGATTCGGCCGTCTCTACCTGATAACCAAGGACACCGCCGATATAGACGCCTTGTCCAAAAGAGGCCGAGCATACAACGGTGCCATAGTTGGAACAATTGGCTATGTCGCCCTGAGTCTTGAGGTCTCCGCCCTTCTGGGTACGGCCGATGACGCCACCGATGGAAGGCTGGCAGTCGTTGACTCCGCCGTTATCGGCCCATGTTACCGTTGCATAGTTGGCGCAGTTACTGATGGAGCCGCCCCTGTTGTTACCCACAAGGCCGCCTATCTGGCAGTTGATGCTTTCTCCTTCAATGGCCGAAGATGGTGTCCAGGTGATTGAGCCCTGGGCCGTGCAGTTCTGCAGACCGGCAATGTCGTCAATTGCCGTTGAGGGGATTACTCGTTTGGCGAAGATGCCCCAGTTCCTGTCATCGACGGACGTGACGCTTATGGTGGAATTCAGCGTCAGGTTCTTTACTACACCCATAAGGTCTGCAAACATGGGCTTGGTGAGGCCGCTGATGGTCTTTCCATTACCGTCAAAAACGCCCTGGTAGTCCTCTATCGGCTCAAAATCGGCCGCGATGGAGGAGAGGTTGAGGGTGCCGGAGCTCTGGGTGATACGGGCGTTGAGCGTCTTGTTTCCGGCCGCAACAGCCTCTACAAACTCCTGGAAGGTAGCAACGCTGTTAATCTGCTTGAGGTTGGTCACCTTGTCCGGGGAATAGACCACGTTGTCAAACTCACGCACCACACCGGCTGCAATGGTCTTTGTGGCATTGCTGTCCAGCACCTTAATGGTCATGTGGCCAGATGCGTTGTCCACCACATCCATGGTGATACCACCTTCATACGTACCTGCCGGAATAGCAATATAGAACAAAAACGGGTCATCTGAAAGCTGCTTGTTGGAGCCGAAGCTGTAAATGAGCGATGCTCCGCCGGAGGCCGGTGTAAGGCTGCCGTTCAGGATTCCAGCCGTGGCACCGATGGTGAAGTTGCCGGAAAGCGACTTGGCCCCATCGGCGGCCGAAAGGGTGATTGAGCTGAGTTTTTTGTTTCCCGTGAAAGAGAATTTCAGCAGCGCGGCAACATGACTGAAAGTAACATTCTCGCTTCTGGTTGCCAGAGATGCATACATAGGCATGGCGGCGGGGTCAAATCCGCCGGACTCATAGTGCTGCGTAGAGGGGAAAGTCACCTGGTTGCCCTGACCGGGTACTCCGCAGTACAGGAAATTGTACGGTGCGGAAAGGTTTGACAGTTTAAATGTGGCCGTTGCTGTAGTGTTACCGTCACCGAGGGTGAATGACGTGGCGGCACTGCCATTGAGCGTAACCACATCTGAAGCACTCCAGAACACAGGATACGAGCTTCCGTCCTTGGTTCCAAGGGTGGTTTTTGTATCCGGACTCTCCGGTACTGCCATGGTTACGGTCATTATTCCGTTATTTTCTCCGGGAAGTTCTTCCATAACGGAATTGTCTAATTCCTTGGCGCAGGATGCTGCCAGAAGAATCAATGCAGATAAAGATACAAGTGTATATACTTTTTTCATAAGGCAGCGTAATTATTCAAAGGTTATGTAAGAAACTACCGGGAAGTGGTCTGACGGACACCAAGTGTCTTCACCCACGTCAAAAGTGGTACGGATGGTCTTGTACGTCTGGGCGTTGATTACCTGCGAAGACCCGTCGTGAAGGAAGACGTGGTCTATGCGGAACTGCGGGTACTTCAAATTTACAAGATAATGCGCTCCCCAATTGCTGCCGGTTTCCGTACCCGGGTAATTGACATAGAAACCAGACATATTGCCGGCATCGGTCACCTGGTCATAAGCATTTGCAAAACCGCCGGAATACATTGCGGTGTACAGAGGCTGGACCTGCGTCTTTTTGGTGTCGATATACGGGCCGAAATTGAAGTCTCCCACAACAATGTAAGGCAGTGATCCAGCCTTTGCAGTCATGAAATACTTGAGGTTGTTGACTACCCTCAGACGCCTTGCGGCTGCGGCAGCCTTATCTTCGGCACTGTAATCCCCGCTTGCATCCTTTTTTGCTCCTATTTCTTTGTAGGTATGGTCCAGCGTCGGCAAGTGAGTCACAAACAGATAGAATTTTTTGCCGGAAACCTTGTGAGTGAACTTAGCATACGCACAGGTGGTTTCCGGATTGCCGGAATTATCATACGCACTGGATCTGGAAGTATAGTAGGTGTCGTTTGCCGTGTGGGAAATCCAGACATAGTTGTGGTCTGTAATATCAAAGAGCGATGTTTTATAGGCAAAACCGTCGGCCATATAATTATAGGTCTTATAGTCGTGGCTGATCCAACCCTCATCCTTGATATTATCCGGATGATCCAGTTCCCAGGTGTATCCCGTAAAGCCTTGGGGCTCGGCTAAAGTTTTCAGCGAATACTCCCCTCCGTTCTGGAAATTCTCGTCCAGTTCGTTGAATCCTATGATATCGGCCCCGGTATTAGCAATGGCGGTTCCCAAGGCTTCGCGAACATTAGCGTTGGTGAGGTACATATACTCTCTGCCACTTGCTTCGCGGGAGTCTTCCTGGTATATATTGTATACGGCCACCGTGATTCCCGGAGGCGCAGCAGTGGGTTCACCGCCGTCCTCTGCCGTTAGGTCATTGATGGAGAAAAGATTCTCCGTGCGCCCTGCGCTATATGTAAAGCTCTTGAACTGAACAAGCTTGTTTGAGGCAAGAGTATAGCCGTCTCCCCAGAACTTGAGCAGCATGGAGGCTCCGTCGGCCTGATAGACCATGGCCTCTATTCCGGCAGAGTATGTCTGAGCAGGTATTGCAATGTAGAAATAAGTGTCCGTATTGCTCAGCGTTACATCACAGTCATAGACAAGCGTTCCTGCAGTTCCACCGGAGAATGCGCCTGTAAATCCGTTTGCATCCGTAGCAAGGGTGAAACTGCCGTGAAGTTTCTCGCCTCCCAGGCTTTTCAGTTCTATGCGGTCCAGAGTTGCGCTTCCCTTAACTGCAAAACCAATGAGGCCGCAAAAGTTGGTGAGCTTTACGGTGTATTTGTCGTTGACTTGCACGGCATTGCCGTAAGAGGCTGCGGCGGCTTCATCAAAACTGCTCTCAACATAGTTCTGGGTTGACGGCAGGCTTACCACATTGGCCGACTTGGTGCCGGGATAGAGCACTTTATAAGGTGCCGAAAGGGATGCACTGAAAGTGAAATCGACATCCCTGGTGCCATTCTCCGCAGCTGTTACGGCATTGTCTGACAGTTTTCCGTTTACAGAGATTTTGTCTCCGGTTTTCCAAAGAACCTCACAAATACCGTCGCTTGGAGCGCCAAGCATGGTTTTGGTCTCCTGACTGGAAACGGAGGCGCTGAGAATCATTGTGCCGTCATTGGGCTCCTCCTCAGTAATCTTGGCCTTTTCGCAACTTACTGTCATTAGCAGAGCAGCGGCAGACAAAAGTCCTAATGTAATATAATGGTTTCTCATAACGTTTACAGGTCTAAATCTGAATCTGGATCAAAATTACCGGGCTCTATTTCATAGCCCTCCCCGGAGATACAAATTGGGAGCATTTCGCAATCCATCTGGATCTCCTTTTCCTGTGGTGAGATGTAATTCTTTTTCATATATGTCATTTTATATTAGTCAATCCAACCTTCATTCTGAACAAGCTCAGTGTTCAGCTGACGCTCTGTGGCCGGTATGGGCCATTTGGTGTAATAATCCTCACTTCTGGTCCATGAGACGCTGGTTTCACCCCAGCACTGCTTAAGGCCTGCACCGTCAAACAGTTTTGAATCATACCAGGTATCCCAACGGAGTTCATCAAAATACAAGCTTCCTTCGCAGGCAAGCTCCCACCTCTTTTCCCTGCGGATTCGGTTTCTCAGGTCTGCCTGTCCTGAAACTGTAGTGTAAGAATTGCTGTTGAGCAAAGCAACGCCGGCACGCGACCGGACCATATTTACATACGGGATTGCCTCGTTTGTCTTACCCTGCTCGTTAAGCGCCTCGGCCAGAGACAGAAGCACATCGGCATAACGGATGATAGGGACATCAATGGGCGAATACTCACGATAGAGGATCTCGTTTCCCTCTGAAACGAACTTGCGTACCAGATAAAAGAAAGACTTTGCAGTATCAGATCTAAGATCGAAGGGGTTTTCAAGGTCATTCTGAATGAAGGGCCAGCGTAAAGTGTACATTATTTCAACGCCATTGGGAGAGCCAAGATACTCTGAATAAGGCGTGATAAAGGTTTGCATAAGCCTGGGGTCACGGTTCTCATAAACGGCCTTGATGCGGGCTTCGTTGCCCTGGTCAAGATACTTTGAGAAGTTGGAACCGTAATCTTCCATCTTGCTTTTAAGGCTCCTGTAGTCTGCACTTCCAAAGTTGCCGTTTCCGGAGTTCAAACCATCACGAAGGAAGTAAACAGAGCGTGCAACCGGTGTCATGCTGGAGTATCCCGGGATAAAATCATCCCATTTGAACGGCTTTCCGTCCAGTCTTTCATAAGTGTCTATAAAATCCGCGTCACCGTAAAAATCATTCCAGCCGCTGCCGCTGGTAACCCTGGAGCCATATTTGAAACTCATCTGGTTGCCATAGGTGTCCTTCTCATAACACTGTATGGAAAAGACCATCTCCGGGCACTGCTCATTCTTTTCCTTGAACAGCTGCTTGTACTCTCCCTGGAAAAGGCTGAAGCCCTGCTCTCCTACTTTTTTGAAGTCAGATTCGGCCTCTGCATACTGCTTGGTCCAGAGGTACGTCTTCCCGCGGAGTGCATAAGCGGCGCCCTTGGTGGCGCGGCCATAATTGGGATCTCCGGCATTGTACTTCCCCGGGATATTGGGCTCATTAATCACATCCGTCAGGTCTTTAATGATGGCTTCCCACACTTCGGCCTCACTGTTGCGCGGCTTTGTGAACTCATTTACAGCCGTACTCTTCAGATAAAGTGGCACGCCACGGAAATAGCAGTTGAGCCTGTAATAGAAGTAGGCCCTGAGGAATTTTGCCTCTGCCTTGTACTGCGCACAAAGCTCCTGCTCCATATCAGGAACCGTGTCAATATTATCAATAACATCATTAGCCCTGGAGACTCCTTCATAAAGCTGCCTCCATGCCTGGCGGAAAATGGGATCACCCGACGATGCATTGCCCAGCAGCAGTTTGTGGGTGCTGGACCAGTTGCTCCTGGGGCTCACAGTAGGGTCAAGGGCCGACATTGTATGGGCGTCAAGTCCAAGATAGTTGCCCTGTGACACGGAGTTTTGGAAGTCTTCCCCTGAATTTTCCAGCATTATATTGTAAATGCCGTTAACGGCCAATGTGGCCAGGTTGGCAGAACTCCAGATATTCTTGGAACTGACCGCATTATACGGAGTGGTGTCCAGCAGGTCTTTCCTGCAGGCTGTAGCTCCCAATATAAGCATTGACACCAATGCAAAATATTTAATTGCTTTCATCATAAAATCCATTTACTGAAGTTTGTCAGAATGTCAGGTTTGCTCCAATGGAGAGCTGTCTCATGGTGGAATATCCAAGACCGGCGCCCATCTCAGGGTCCTGTCCCGGATATGATGTTATATTGAACAGGTTTTCTCCTGACAGGTATAATCTGAGACCTTTCATAAAGACTTTGCCGGCAATCTTCTCCGGGAATGTATAGCCTATGGTTACGTTCTTCATCTTCAGGTAATCTCCTCTGTAAAGGTGCAGAGTACTGGTCTCTCCCTGCTGATTGTTTCCCTCATTTGCGGTAAGGCGGGCGTTTTTACTGTTGATATTCGTCCTGGGGTCCGAGGGGTTGTCAGGGTCATAGAAGTAGTGGTCATTTGCCACCATAGACATGATATTGTAGCCGATACGGGTACCGGTGCTGTTGGCTCCGGTGGTGTTCCAATACAGCCAGAAGCCTGCCGCACCCGCAAAACTCATCTGTATATCAATTCCCTTCCATGACGCATTGGCCTGGAAGCCAAATGTAAACTTGGGGGTAGATGATTTACCAGTGAAGATATTGTCGTATGTATTTCCGTATACTCCGTCTCCATCCACATCGGCATAAATGTAGTCTCCGTACCAAATCTTATCCTTGGCTATGCCCTGCTGCGGCCTGAAACTGTATCCGGCGCCTATCATAGCCTTAAGCCACAGCATATCCATCTCTGTCCGTATCATGCCGTCCCGGGGACCGCCATTGATTTTTAATGTGCCGTCGTCCGTGAAGTACGTGCCGTCTCCGGAATATGGAGTGAGCATGTAGTACTCGTTGATGGTATGCCCTTCAAGGATACGGGTAGACGAGCCCGTAGACACATCTCCTATATTGGACACGTAGGTGCGGATTCCGCTGGCGTCTTCCTGCCAGCCTTGCTGCAGTTCACCCTTGTACTTGGACACTATGTTATGATTGAAGGAGAAGTTACCGCTCACGCCGTAACTGAAATCCTTGACGTGGCTGCGCCAGCCCAGCGTCAGCTCCACTCCCCTGTTTGTCACCTCCGCTATGTTTTCCAGAGGTGCTGTAGCAATGCCTGCAGTCAAATAGATGGTAGGCCTGTATAGTATGCCGTCCGTGACCCTGTTGTAAAGGTCTATCTCTGCTGTTAGCCTGTTGTCAAGCACTCCTATATCCAAGCCCACGTCTGCAGAAGTTGTTGTTTCCCAGCGGAGAGCATCATTGGCATGGACGCTTATGGCAAGACCGTTTGTGAGAGCATTGTTGAAACTGTAGTTATGAGCCTTATAAGTTGACTGGTACTCATAGTTGCCTATACTGTTGTTACCCAGCTTCCCCCAGGAAGCCCTTAACTTGAGAAGGTCAAAACCGGCGTTTTTCATAAAGCTCTCCTGATCTATTCGCCATCCGGCAGAGAAAGAGGGGAAGAAACCCCAGCGAACCTTTGAAGCGAATCTGGATGAGCCGTCACACCTGAGGTTGGCCTCAAGGAGGTACTTGCTTGCAATAACATAATTAATCCTGCCGAAGAAAGAGCGGGAAGAATAGTCCGACGCCGAACCGCCCACGTTCAAAGGCTCCACTGCCGTATCGGCAGTCCAGAGACTGGGGTCAATAAGCCCCTTTTTTGTGCCGTTGTGATTGTACTCGTAGCTGTAGTACTCCTCATATCCAGCAAGGGCGCTTAACTCATGAATGCCAAACGTGTGGTTCCAATTGAGGGTGGACTGGACAGTATAGTCCCAGTCTCCATTGGCCCTGAACCAAGTCTCCATATTCTCAGGCAAATCCGGGCTTGTCATCTGTACTCCGGTAGCAAAGTTCATCTTGACCGGCTGCGGAACTACGGGTACGGACTGATAGTCATACCAGTAACGTCCGTAATTGACAAGAGTCTTGAAGGAGAAGTCCTTGAGAAAGACTATTTTGGCATATCCGGACACCTTGATTCTGGAATAGGTCCTTTTAGCGTTTTCCTCGTTTACAGTGTAAAGAGGATTTGACGCGGTAGCGCTTTCCTCATTGGCCGCTGGGAATCCGTAGTATCCGCCATAATAAGGGTAAACGCCCGGGGAGGACTGATTGATGTATTTGACCGCAGTGGAATAATCTCCGGCCTGTTTCTCCATTATGGACCCATAGGTCTGCATTCCCACTGTGAGCCATTGAACGGGTTTGACGTCTATATTGGCCCTGATCTGGTATTTCTTGGCAGCTGTATTTGAAATAAGACCGGGGTTGTCCATATAGTTGGCAGAAATCAGGTAACTGGTTTTCTTGCTCCTTCCGGTTATGGAGACATTGTGGTCATGAGAGGCCACATTACGGTACATATAGTCCTGCCAGTCAGTATTGGGATATGCCACGTAGTTGGGATAACCGGAAGGGGCTATACCGTTGGGATCCTTCTTGGCATTGCGCCAGGTCTCAATTGTTGACCGCAGAAAGTTTTCTGCCTGGCCGATATTGTACAGGGATTCATTTATAGTCTCCATATAATCGGCATAATCTGTCAGATATGAGAGCTTGTGCATGGGGCTGTTAAAGGAGACGCTTCCGGCATAGGTTACGTTCACTGTGCCCTCCTTACCTTGTTTGGTAGTAATGAGGACTACTCCGTTTGCTCCCCTGTTACCATAGATTGCGCAGGATGCAGCATCCTTGAGAATGGTGATGGTGGCTATGTCGTGCGGGTTTACATAACTCATGTGGCTCTCTACCCCATCCACTATATAGAGCGGAGACGATGTATTGAGCGTTCCCGTACCTCTGATTCTTATAGTGTTGGACTCGTTGCCGGGGTCCGAGGATGTAGTACGTACTGAAAGGCCCGCACTGGTTCCGGCAAGGGCCGATGCCACCGATGTTATGGGGCGGGATTCGGCCAGCTCCTCAAAATTGACGGTAGAGACGGCGCCGGTCAGATTGACTTTCTTTTGTGTACCATATCCCACAACTACAACCTCCTCCAGGAACTGGGCAGAGGGCTTCAGGAGGATGTCAAGCGACACCATCCCCGCCCCTGCCACAAAGGAGTAATCTTCATACCCCATTGCGCTGACCTGGATTTCCGCCCCAGAGGGCGCACTGAGGGTGAATGTGCCGTCAAGATCCGTAATTGATCCCGTAGTGGTTCCTTTCACCATCACCGAGGCGCCAATTACGCTCTCACCCGTGTCGGCGTCTTTAATCACACCGCCCAGCGGCACATTCTGCGCCAGGGCAATATGCGTAGCTGCAAGACAGATGATTAACAATACAGCCTTAAGAAGAGTTCTTCTCATATAATGCCGGTTTTTAATTGTTAGTTCTGATATGAGCCGGGCCACCATGTGTCGCCGCGTGCCTTGTTCAGCTGATCCGTGTAAATATCATTGTTACACCAGTCAACAAACTCAGGGCATATTCCGTTAAGCCGTACAATGAAATCTGCCTGTGTAATCATAGAGGGCGTCAAGCCGCCAATCTGGCCATTCCATAACCAGCATTTTGCATCATTGCCCCAGGTGAGATTGCCTATTGACTGGGCCAGGACACCGTTTTCATTGCCGCCGTTGTCAGTACTGGTGCCAATCTTGACAAGCTTGTTGTAATGGGTATAACTAAGATCAATAAGCTCTGTCTCCGCTTCTCCGCCAATAGAGGCAACTCCATCTGACTCCGGAGCAATGATGTTGTTGGTAAAATAATGAGTGGCTGTACCCATTACGCCAACCAGTGCGGTGTTCTCTGTCAAAGCACCGCCTGCAGCACCGCTCCTGGTATCTCCAATAATTGAGCAGTTGCTTATGCTGGAGCAAGTCTGTATCACATCAATGGCTACCCAGGATGCATTGAGTCCTTTCTTATTCTTGCTGCTTGTTGTATAGGAGCCTCTGACAGAGCTGTTGTTCATACAGAACCTGTCCGCCCCATTGATGTTGATTGTACAGCCATACCTGTTTGTAATGTAATTGGCATCAAAAGAGCACTCGTCAATGTAAACGTGGGAATACTGCTCAGAGGAACCTTCGGCATAGATTGCACCTCCGGTGCCACCATAATTGCCGACAAAGGAACACTGGAATCCCTGAAGACCTTTCCACCCATGGACGCATACAGCACCGCCCATATCAACGGCATGGTTTCCCGTGATGGATGTCCTCAACAGGTCTACGAAAGCGGCATCCTCCAAGTAGAATGCGCCACCGTCTTTGCTGGCATAATTTCCTTCTACAGTGCAGTCCTTAAAAAACATGTTTGTAGCTTTGGCGCTCTTGCCATATACAGCAACGGCACCGCCCCATTTGGCAAAATTGTCCTTAAATACTGTATTATGGATATTGTTGCCCACAGTTTCCCTGAGAGTCTCCACCTCCAGTGCTCCACCATATTCGGCCGCGGAGTTACCCTGGAATGTTATAGGAGCCTCATTACCTATCTCAAGTCTTCCTTTCTCACCCACGCTGATTGCGCCGGCGTTTCCTGATGCGGTATTCTCATTGAACGTGCATCCTTCCAACTCAATGTGGTGCTCCCTGAGTTTGATGGCTCCGCCATATTTTGCCTTATTGCCGGTGAGTGTACAGTTCTTGATAGTGGTGGTGGCGGCAATATAGATTGCACCGCCGTCACGGGTGTTGTCATTACCGTTGTCTGTAAAAGATGAGCCCGTGATTGTTATTACCGTGCTGGTTTGCTGGTAAAGGTCCACGGCTCCGCCCTTCCAGGCAACGTTGCCGGTGAAGGAGCAGCCGGTGATGGTTATGGCGCCTGACGGGGCGTCAAAATCAATGGCTCCGCCATATCCGGTCCCATCCGTCCTTTCAGGGCTGTCATTCAGTGCCTCGTTATTACTGAAGTCACAGTCTGTAATTGTTATGACTCCTCCCGTCACCGCTATTGCGCCTCCGTTTGTAGCCTTGTTGCCGGAGAATGAGCAGTCCGTGATTGTCCATGTACCAGAGGAGATTTTAAGTGCGCCGCCATCATCTCCTTCTTCTGCGGCAACAGTAACCTGACCGTTGATGAAACTGATTCCTTCCAATTCAACCTCAACATCACCGTTTACCATAAAGATACGATGCTCATTGTTGCCGGTGAAAATGGTTTCTCCCTTGATTCCCACAATGCTGAAACGGACAGTCTCATCGAATGACAATTCAGGTTCTGCACCCCAGTCATAGGTGCCGCTTCCCAGATAGAAGATTGAACCGTTGAGGTCTGACGCAGTCTTGCCTTCCAGTTTAAGAATACTCCACATCTGGGCTGCACTCATGGCACTTTCCCAGCTCTTTCCGTCCTTGGTGCCAGTGCCTTCAACGGTTACATAGTAGGTTTTACTGGCTATGACCTCTTTGATTACATTAACAGAGACAGTGTTGGAGGATATCTTGTTAATGTCAAAATCATATTCTCCAGACTCCGTGTAAGGGTCTGTTCCGGAATAGGTTTTTACCTTTAACCCGTTGGCATGGGTGCCGGGGAGAACTGTCAGATAATAAGTTCCGGCCCCGAAAATATCTGTTGAGATAGAAGCGGAAGGACTCTTGACGGCGCCGGCTACGGGAACTTCTCCGGAACAATCAACTGCCAGAGTGCCCGCCAGGGCGTTCCCGTCTACACTTATGACTTCTATCTTGCTTACCTCTGTACCAGCCTTGAGCTGAAAACCAAGGACGGCATTTATATTTTTGAAATCTATTTTGTTACCAGTTGCAACCTTGCCCACAGATATGGCTTCCGGTGCGGAATTGCCGGACTGCGAATCAGGGATGCTGATATTTACGGTATCACCATCCAAAGAATCCCATGCAGATGTAGGATGTACTGCATAAATGGCAGTCTTGCCGCTGGGAATTGTGGTCACAAAACTGCCCACAGAAGTACCTGCTCCGTCAACCAGGGTGGCATTGACGGTATTGCCGTCGTTTAGGACAATCTTGATTTGCTCACTTGGCATCCAGAAGAAATCCACATCTGAGCCCGACTCAAGGTTTTGGGCAGTGGCAGTAAAGACAGATTTGCCGGAAACCCCTTTGTCACCTTGATCCTGTTCCTGTTTATTGCATGACAGGAAAGCCGTCGCAAACAGGGAAAGTGTTAACAGAAGATACAACTTTTTCATGGCGCTTTATGATTATTGATTACATTCAAAACTTAACTGTGGCAGCCACGGTCAAATGGTCTGACGGGCACCACTGATTGTCGTCAATGGTATAAGTTACCACTACGCGGCGATAATCTGACGCCGTGCAGTTTTTTGTCATTATATGGTCAATCCTGCGTTCCGGATGACCTCCGGAAAAGCTTTCCCAGGGATAGTAATAATTCTTTGAACTCCCGCTCAATGTTCCCCAGTTGGCATTTACATTGCCGTCTTTCCAGTAGTCAGTGAGGGCTTTATATACTTCCTGTTCCGATCCTGGTGAACAGTTCATATCTCCAAATATGACTGCCGGTAAATCCCCCGCCTTTTCTGCCGCAAAGCGGTTTACCACTTTTGCCATGTTCAGGGCCCCGCCGTGGTCCGGGTGTGGGAGATGGGTTGGGAAAGCCCAGAATTCCTTTCCGGTAGCAATATGGGTGAATCTTACCCAGATACACGTACGCTCTGGATTACCGCATTTTTTGTATGCATCTGCAGCATTGGTATACCAGGTGTCTTCTTCTTTAGAAAGCCATACGTATCCGCATTCCTCCAGTTTCAACTTGGCACTGTTGTAGGCAAAGCCGTCTGCAAAATAGTAAGAAAGGGATCCCGCAGCATTCATCCTGTTGGGCCACTGGAGTTTCCACTGCCAGTTTTTGATGGATGCGCACATGGCCTGCAGGGAATACTTGCCTCCGCTGATGTGGGTTTCATCCACCTCATTAAAGCCGATGATGTCTGCGTTTGTTGCCGCTATCGTCCCGGCCAGGGCATTGCGAACCTTCTGGTTGTCCATTGACATCTCCGTACGCCTGGTTGATGGCTTGAGCACATTGCATGTTGCTACTACAATGGAAGCATCTCCGCCGGGATTCTCCGGGTCCTTACCCTCTTCCGGCTTGTCTCCTTTCCCACATGAGCCAAACAGCACAGGCAGGACGGCTGTCAGCCATAATATTTTCTTCAGTTTGAATTTTTTCATGGCGTTTACTTCATTTTGGAAATCTTGAAATCGGCAATTATGGGATAATGGTCAGATGGAACATAGAACTTGTCAACCCCGGAATGCACCCGCTCCGTATAACTGTCCGGTTTCTGGTAAATATCTATGCAGGCATCCAGCATTGGTTTGGAAACATACATATAATCTATTCTCAGTTTCCCGCATGTAGGCTGAAAATCATCAGGATAACGGGTGCTGAATAAATCAATGAACGGAGACTGGTTTATCATATAATCCTGAGTCTGGAATCCCCGTGACTCAGGGTTCCAGCCGTATACATAGTTATCTTTCCTGCTGTATGAGTTGTAATCTCCCGCCATTATCCATAGTTCATTGTCAGGGTCTTTGGACTTTCTTACAGTATGGTCAAGAATACTTGTGAGCTCTTTGATCCGGTGCTGTTCTCCTTCATGTCTTGCGGCGCTTGAATCACGCATCTCAAGCGGAACAGCGTAGCCGAATTTTCCGTGTTTGAGATGAAGCGTGACAATATTGAGAGGCTTTTTAACACCCTTTACATGTATCTGATACCAGCCGCTGTAATTTACAATAACCGTGTCCGGCTTTTGACCTTTGACAATGGTGATGCTGTCTATGGGGAAACGCGAGGTGAGAACCTGGGGATAATTGGTTAGGCCGCCCGGGGTAGAAGTAGAAGGACGGCGGGGTGTTACAAAGTAATGCTCATGTCCCCATCTTGCGCATATCTCACCCCAGTGAGCAGGAAGGAAGCGCTCTTCATTGGGCATATGCTCATGAGTCCCGTCATAATAAATCTGGGCGCCCTCATCAAAGATGCAAATATCCGGGTCCCATGATTTGATCCATTCACTGAAGGCCTTATAGTTATCCGGCTGGCCCGCCCACATTCCGTTCTGGATATTCCAGTACAGAACCCTGAGTGTTCCCTTCTTGTGAATTGGCTTCCGGGAAGCAGAATCTGCTGTTGCTCCTGTTGCCGAAGCGCAGCCTGCCACCTGAACAGCCATAAGGAATGCCGGAATAATGGTCTTTAGGATGTTTATTGCCACTCTCATAGTTTGCCCCTTTTAGAGCAAAGCTATAAAAAAAAGCCGGAGCTTCTATGGCTCCGGAAAAAACGGGAAAGCATTTCACTTTCGGGAATACCTAAGTATCTTATTATCAATAAACTAAGTTTTATTGCAAATCAATTTCGGGAAATATCTAATATGTCTTACAGCCGAGAAATAATGGCCTTAAACTCATTTTCAGGAATGGCCAGGCGAGCTTTAAGTATGGACCTCAGGTTCTGCACTGTCTTGACTGAGCAATGGAGCATACCGGCAATTTCCGCATTGTCTTCTATTCCCAGTTTTATCAGCGCAAGTATGCGCAGCTCATTACTTAAAATCTCCGTACGCTTGGGAATTATCTTCTCTTCCGGCTTGAGGCAGGAGTTTACCACCTCTATATAATTAGGGAAGATATCCACAAACGCACGGTCAAAATTATGGAACAGCTCTCTCCTTTCCTCCGAGGCAATCTCTCCTGAGGGACTTGTCAGTTCCAACGCCTGCTCAATATGTCCTTTTCTTAGGCTGGAGTGAATCTTTGTACGGAAAACATCCAGTCGTTTGATATAAGATGAGTAAAGCTGGAATGCCACCCCTATATAGCTTTTTGAAATTTTGTCCGAGCGCTCAAGCTTGTCCTTAAGAGCAATAATTTTTTGATGGGAACGACTGATTTTAAGCAATGTATGAATCAGCGAGACCAAAAGAATGGATATAAGTGTTATAGTTATCCAGAGCTCTTTATTCTTCTTTTGAATGAGCTGAGTATTCCTGTCGTTAATCTTGATAGTCTGCTCAACTCCGTCAACCACTCTTTTCTTAGACCCCAATTTCTGTAGAGATGAGAAATAGTAGTCCGATATCCTTTTTGCCGCTTTTACTTCATTATTATAGTTAAGGAGTGATTCTACCCGGAGCAGGGAGGCTATATCCTGGTTGCTGTTCTCAACCTCTATAATTGCCGACATAAGAAGGTCATCAACAGCTTCTCCCGTAAGCTTTCTCTCATATAAGTAAGCAATTGCAAAACGGTCATAAAGGCATGTGGCATAAGCGGCCGAATGGTTGTCTTCAATGACAGACATGCGAATATTGTTATATCTTCTTGCTTCGGCAAAATTCCCCGCTCTTGCTTCCTTCCTTTCAACGCTCCTGAGATATTGTATGCTCATTGTATCCGCCACCATCATGAGGGAATCCCTATAGATGCCAAACTGCTCACGGTACTGTTTCTTGTAATTGCCTGGTTCATTATAATCTGAATAGATATTACGATATAGCAACGCCATAGAGCGGTAATACTTGACCAGAATGTCTCCCTGGAGTTTCTCTCTTGGAATGGACGAGAAAGTCTCGTGAGCCTCCAGATAATAACCATACTCCGACAGCTGTGCAGCCAGGGCTATCTGTGCCTCCAGCCAAAGGGAGTCTTTGCCGGAAAGTTCCGCAACCTGCGCAGCTTTTCCCAAATACAACAGTGCAGAGTCTGCCCTGTTGTTAGAGAACGCCATGGCAATGTCGTGATACAAAGAGAAACTCTCCTCAACGGTTTCACCCGGCAGACGCTGCTTCAGCGCTTTTATCTCCTTTTCTTTCTTTGCGGCATAAACGTCCGTGCTGTCAAGTTTTGTAAGCAGCTCTCTTACCAGTCCCCGCGTCTTATCCGTATGCGGCAGCTTTTCCCTGTAACAGGAAAAGGCAACTGCCGGGATAAGCACAAGCAAAGCAAAACGAAGCAATTTCATGATACCTTAACTAATCCGTTTCAGTCCGTCACCGCCGGTTTCCTTCTCATACGTCCGTCCGTCAGCGGTTCTGTATCGGCCGGGGAAGCCGGGAACCGGGGATGCTGTCACATTAGAACCAAGCGGTCCTGCGCCATAAATGATGATATCGCCCGGCTTGGGCCCGCTTACTTTGATAATGGAGCCAAGAAGCAGAATTCCGGCTATGATGGCTATTACCTCGCTGAATATGGAGAGAGCACCGCCCAGCAGATAAAAGAGCAGGTTGACAAAAAGGGTAGCAAGAATGTACTTTAGCAGCGTCCAGACGGTGAGCCGTCCCTGCCTGCGCAGATGTACGATACCGCTTATAAACACCCCGACAAAGACAATGAGCCACGCCCAGGTAGCCCAGGTGCAAATGTCCGACATCAGGCTGTAGGTGGCGGGCTGGCGGGTGAGATGGCACATCCCGTCAAAACTGCCTATCACGCTGTCCACGTTTTCCCATACGCCATCGGCCACAAAGAAAAGGGTAAACCCGTTGAGCCAGCCATACGCGGCGCTGGTGCCGATAGAAACGGCCGAATCCCCTTTGAAACAGAAGCCATAGAAGACAACGCCGATGAAGACGACAGCCATAACCAGCAGCATCAGCAGCCCCTGCCACCACCTTCTGGAGACAATGGTAGACACGCTGTTGCTGAAGCAGTCCTGCAGGAAGTGGAAGGCAGCGTTGGACGCTTTGCAGAAGAAAGACTGCCCGCGGGCATTGTAATTCCAGATTTGCTGGAAGACAAAACGCGGACGGGAAAGGACATTCACAGTGCCATCCTTGTACTTGAGGCTGTTGCGGGCAAAGGCGTGGCAGCTGTCGGCCGCCTGCCGGGTCCACTTCATGGCCAGATCTGCATCATAATAAGGATTGTCCACGAAGGTACTGTTGGGAGAAGCAATCTTCTTGCGGGAATACTCCCCTGCAAGCTGGTACATACAGTCCGGGTTGCCCTTATCGGCACCCTTCTTCATCCACTTGATATACCGGGCCGTTTCCTTTTTATCCCGCATAAGCTCCCATGAAGCGCTGCCCTGGCGCTCCTGCATCAGCTTGTACGTCAATGCCTTATAATTGCCGGCATCGGCCAATATGTCCGTGTAGCGCTGAAGGAGTTCTTCCGGCGCCACGCCGTCTCCGTGGCACATCAGTACCTCCATGGACTTAAGGTTACCTTCCTCGGCCTGGGCCTGCAGCCGCTCCACGTCCCTGGGCCGCATCTTGCAGGATGGCAGAAGCAGTAAAACGGACAAGATAATGACAATGATATTCTTCATATGTGCGAATATACTGAAAATTCTGATAATTCCACTTATCTTCCGCCTGCGCCACCCCACGCAGCGGAGCGTAAATGTTTGACTATTAGCGAGTTGCTGATTATTTTCCCATTACTGGTAAAATATCTGGTTCATAATAACTCTTTTTGCAAAGGCAATTTATAATTATTACCCCAACATAAGAACAAGCCTCAAAAGAGAGTCTATAACTATAATTATTTTTGCATAATTGCGTGCGGCATATTAGTTTTGCGCAACATTCCTGGCAACCTCATGAAAGAGCAGGGAACTCCTCGACATCATCCGGAATACACCTCGCCTCAGGAGCATCTTTGAAGAAATCTATCAAAACGAAACCAACGCATAAAAGAACTTGACATGTTTGCACAGTCCATACTCGAAACCATAGGCAATACCCCGCTGGTACGCCTGAACAGCTTCTCAACCGTCGAGGGGGTAAATATCTTTGCCAAACTGGAAGGGACCAATCCATCCGGAAGCATCAAGGACAGGCCCGCCCTCCGAATGATTGAGAGGGCCCAGCAGAAAGGGGAACTCACGGAAGGGAAAACTATCGTGGAAGCTTCGTCCGGCAATATGGGCATCAGTCTGGCCATGATTGGGGCGATAAAAGGCTTCAAGGTGTGCATCTTCATGAGCGAAGCGGTATCCGTCGAGCGCCAGAAGATCCTGGCCGCCTACGGGGCCGATGTCGTCCTCACGCCAGCGGCCGAGGGAACCGACGGCGCCATCCGCCGCGCCCGGGCCCTGGCGGAATCAAACCCGGAGCTCTACTATATGCCGGACCAGTTCTCCAATAAGGGCAACTATATGGCCCATTTCTTCTCCACGGCCTCGGAAATCCTGCAGCAGACGCCCGGGAGGGTAGATTATGTGGTGAGTGCCATCGGAACCTCGGGCACCCTCATGGGCCTGGCAAGATACCTCAAGGAAGCCAATCCGGATGTGAAGATTGTCTGCGCACAGCCCACTCGCGGGCATTACATCCAGGGGCTGAAGAACCTGGAAGAGGCCATTGTCCCGTCCATTTACAATCCCAACCTGATTGACGTCCAGGAAATGATTGAGACCGAAGACGCCTTCGAGATGGCCCGGAGGATCATCCGGGATGAAGGCATTTTCGTGGGGATGAGCAGCGGCGCCGCCATGGTCGCGGCCGAAAAAGTAGCTAAGCGGATACCCCGCGGCAATATCGTGGTTATCTTCCCGGATCGTGGAGAGAAGTACATCTCCACCGCGCTGTTCAACTTTTAAGAAAGCGAGGCTTCTACATCTTGGTTTTGTGGTTTAGATAATAATTGCTACCTTAACAGCGAGATAATAAACCGTGATACGGATGGACAAAGGGTAGCGCGAAGTCCCCGCCAGCTTAATCCTCGCTCTTGAAGTAATTCCGCCACGTAGTCTTGGGGCAAAGTTAAAGGATGGCTTCAAGGCCATCCTTGTTTTATGCTTCTTGAGCGGTTATACGATACTGAACATTAGACTTATTACTAAAACAAGTGAAACATTGCGTCTGCGCACACGTCCCGTTTTTGCTAAATGCCTGACTTGTAACGATTTACGCATTTTACTCCCGGTGGTTTTGCCGGGAGGAGTTTTCATAAATAACTATTAATCAGCGACTTAGCAAAAACAGGCTGGTTTGTAGGAGGTCATTAGGGTGTGGCGGCAAAAGGAGGCCGAAGGCAGGCTTTAGCCCGAAGGGCTGGGGAGTTTGAGGGGCATGCCCCCCAATGTCGAAGACAATTATGGGCTACAAGAAATCGAACCTCGATTTAAAGTTTAGGAAACTTACAGTATAAGTATAGAATTCCCTTTAACTCAATCGGTTACAAAAATTATCAAAACTTGGGTAAAACAATGGGAAAACAATGCAAACATCATTCGATTTATAAGCATTGGAAATAGGAACTATATTATTACATCTTGCGAATATTATAACTTTAGTTTATATTTGCGGTAAATAATACCGCGATGGCAACAAAAATAAAGAATATCCTAGATTTAATTCCTCGAGATTCAGTGTTGTTTTCCTCCTGGTTGGCGACACAGGGAATAGACCGGAAGGAACAGTCAATGTATGTACGCAGCGGCTGGCTGGAAAGGATTGCACAGGGCGTTTACAAAATAGCAGGGAGCAGTCCAACGCTCTATGGCGCCGTTGCCTCCTACAACGCCCAATTAGGTAAGGCCTGCCATGTGGGGGCATCCTCTGCGCTGGACCTCCGGGGTTATTCACATTTCGTGTCTATGGGCAAACCCTCCGGCTACCTTTTCACCGACAAGGAAGCTCGCTTGCCGGGTTGGTTCTGTGCGCTGGAATGGGACATGACGGTAAAGTACTTCACCACATCTATCTTTGGCGGAGATTCAGGACTGGAGGTCTATGACTATAGCGGTGCTCAACTACTCATTTCTAGTCCGGAACGGGCGTTTATGGAATGTCTGCGCCTATATCCTGAGCACTTCTCACTGCTTGATAGTTACTATGTAATGGAGATGATGACAACCCTCCGCCCGGCATTAGTCCAACAACTGCTGGAGGAGTGCTCCTCCATAAAAGTAAAACGCCTGTTCCTGTATATGGCCGAAAAAACTGGCCACAAATGGTTCCGTTCCTTGGATATCTCCAAAGTGGATTTAGGCAAAGGCATTAGGAACATATCCGCCACAGGACGTTATGACAACAAATATCATATAATAATCCCCACAGAATTAGCCGACTATGAATAGAGAATACGCAGAGAAAGTTGAAATCCTCCTGAGACTCCTTCCAGTCGTAATGGACGAAAAAGTATTCGCCGTCCACGGTGGGTCGGCCATCAATCTGTTTATCAAAAACTTACCCCGCTATTCTGTTGACATCGACCTTACTTACATTCCGCTGGAGGGAAGGGATGAGAGTCTGGAACACATCAACCGCCATCTGATAAATATTACCGACAAGGCAAAACGCGTCTTCCGCGGCATCCATATTGTCCCAAAACTGAATACCAGCAAACTCTTATGCGAGTATCAGGGGAAACAGGTCAAGGTCGAAGTCAACCAGACAAAGCGCGGCATCATCGGAGGTAAAGTGCAGACCATGCCTCTCTGTAGGAAAGCCCAAGATGAGTTCGGCCTGTATTGCGAGGCCGATATCGTACCGATGACCCTCCTTTATGGTGGCAAGATTGCCGCAGCCCTTTCTCGCCAACACCCACGAGACATCTTCGATGTCAAATATATGGAATACCCTATGCCTGATATACGCGAGGGTCTCCTATTCTATCTTTTGGGCAGCGACCGTCCGTTACACGAATCTTTTGCCCCCAACCTTATCGACCAGCACGACGCCCTTGCTAACCAATTCGACGGCATGACTGATATTCTTTTCTCCTACGAAGAATTCGAACAGACTCGCGCAAAACTAATCAAAGATGTCCGCTCACTGATGACCGAGGCCGACAAATCATTCCTCGTCAGCTTTGAACAAGGGGAACCCGACTGGGAAAGATTTGAGTTCAGCTACTTCAAGGACTACCCGTCCGTCCAATGGAAACTGAAGAACCTTCAGAATCTTAAGCGCCTGAATCCCGCCAAACTCTCCTCCGAAGCAGCCAAACTCCAAGCCATCTTTTCCTGGACTTGACACATCAAGATGGTGAATAGCTTATCTCTTGAGCAGCAGTATGGCACAAGCGATTATTATATTTGCGCGCCACATATAAAGCAAAATGTATGAATGACATACTTAATACCGAGCAAAAAGCAGCCCTTGAATGCACTGAGGGCACAATTCGCGTTGTCGCCGGCGCGGGCTCGGGAAAGACGCGCACGCTTGTTCACCGCTATGTGATGCTGCTCACGAAAATGGGCATTCCGCAGAGCGATATCCTTTGCATGACCTTCACGAACAAGGCCGCGCAAGTAATGAAGACCCGAATATCGACCATGTGCCCTGGCGGGGCCGCCGGAGACTTTGTGACCACTATCCACGGTTTCTGCGTCAAGTTCCTGCGGGAAGAGATTTATCGGCTGGGCTATCCCCAAAACTTCATCATCTTCGACGAAGAGGACATGAAGGCACTGGTGAAGGAAGTGCTGGAAGAGAACGGAGTCGAGCGCAAGAGTGGAATTGTGGGCAACTATATGGAAGAACTGGCGGCATTCAAAGCGGCCACGCCCTATATCCAGCGGTTTATCCTGCCCGCCACAACGGATATGGAAGACAGCGCTACGCTGCTTGGCAAGATGATTCTCCGGCAGAAACGCTACTTCGCTCTGGATTTCGACGACCTGATGTTCTTTGCACTGCACATCCTGAACAATTTCCCGGAGGTTCGGAAGAAATGGCAGGAGCAGTTCCAGTATGTGATGGTTGACGAGGTTCAGGACTGCTCCAAGGTGGAATGGGAACTGTTCACCATCCTAAGCGGATACTACGGCAACCTTTTTATTGTCGGCGATGGAGATCAGGCCATCTATGAATGGAGGGGCGCTCACCCTGAGATCTTTGTCCACTACTCACCGGAGCACGAATTCTACTTGAAACAGAATTACCGGTCCACACCCAACATCGTCTGCCTGGCAGACTGTATCATAGAGAATAACAAAAACAGGCTTCCCCGTACTTCCATAACAATGCGTAGCGGAAGAGTAAGAACCAAGTTCTATCACTGCAAGAACGAGAAGTTGGAGGCGGAAACACTGGCCAGGGAGCTGAAAAATGCCGGAATGTCCTGGCGTGATATGGCAGTCCTTTACCGCGCATCCTATCTGTCCAGAAGCATTGAACAGACCTTTATCCGCAAGAAGATCCCTTATGTCATTTGGGGCGGAGTCCGCTTCTTCGAGCGCAAGGAAATCAAGGACGCTCTCTGCTACCTGCGCCTTGCGGCGTTGGACGACGACATGTCCTTCAAACGCATCGCTAATGTTCCTTCCCGTAAGATCGGCAAAAAGACAATGGCCTTCTAGAAAGGTTACGCATCTTCACGCGGATGCTCGCTTTTTCGGGCGCTGTCGGAGAATCTGGGACACCTGAAGAATCCAAAAGCCTCGCAATTCGTGGCCATCGTGAACGAGGCACGGGATAATATGGGCGTCAGCGGCATCGCTCCCCTTCTGGAAGATCTTCTGGAGCACAGCGGCTTAATGGCCGAGTACAGGGCCGATACCGAAGAGGAACGCCTTGAGAACCTGCAGGAACTGCTGAAATCCGTCCGCACGTACGAGGAAGAGAATAAAGAGGAAGAAGTCTCCGTTCAGACTTACTTGCAGGATATAGCCCTATACACCAATGCCGATTACCAGAAGGACGACGAAAAAGTGAAACTGATGACCATCCATCAGGCCAAAGGACTTGAGTTCCCGCTGGTATGGATTTATGGGTTGAACGAGGGTGTGATGCCCAGTCACAGGACCATCCGCGAGCGCGGAGAGGCCGGGCTGGAAGAAGAACGTCGCCTGATGTATGTAGCATGTACACGGGCTATGGACAGGCTCTGTTTCTCGGATTCAGAAGGCTTCAATGTGCAGAATTCTCTGTCCAAGTATCCCAGCCGGTTCATCAGGGAAGCCGCGGATTGTCAAGGTCCCCTCTACGATATTGAGGGCAGCTTTGACCCGGATCTTTGGAAGGGAACGGACCACTTGATCAAGTCTCTTGACCAGGCCGCTCCTGAAGCAAACTCTGACATCGCTGTCGGCAGAAAAGTGCACCATAACGTATTCGGCGACGGAGAAGTGATACGGGAAGACCCCGACAATGGAACTGTCGTTGTGAAGTTTGGAGGATTTGGAGAAAGGAGGTTGAAGGCTGAACTTATACAAACCAGATTCCCCTCCGGGCGTTAAACAAAACAAAGCCGGCGACATGCCGACTTTGTTTTGCAGCCCGGAGGGGAATCGAACCTCTTTAAAGTTTAGGAAACTTACATTGCAAGTCCGGAACTTGCTAATTTTCAGAAGGTTATAAAAGTTTTCAAAATTTGGGTAAAACAATGGGACAACAATGTAAAAATATCGAATAGAACGCCTCAACCTTGCAAAGATTTGCAACGGCGCACGCTTTCGATTATCTTTGTAAACCTAATACGATTGCCCTATGGACAAGATAGAGCCCAAATACCTACAGGCCGTCGAGCTTATCAAGAAGGCCATCCTCCAGAGCCAGTACAACGCCATCCGGCTTGTAAACCAGGAGCAACTGAAGCTGTACTTCGGCATTGGTCGGTACATTTCAGAGAACTCCAGAAATGGTTTCTGGGGCACGGGAGCGCTGGATATCATCAGTGCCCAGCTCAAGAATGATCTCCCGGGCCTGATGGGGTTCGGAGTCACCAGCCTGAAGAATATGCGCAAGTTCTACGAAGCCTGGAGTGAGCTGGAAGACAATTCGGCAAGTGCGCTTGCCGAATTACAAAACATTGATGCACAGCCGGTTGAAATTCGGCAAGTACAATTGCCGAATTCAGTCGGATTTCCTCTCGCAGAGTTTTTGTCAGTACCTTTCACACAACACACCCGCATTATTGAAGGTGTAAAGGACCGAGAGGAGCGTATCTTCTACATTCGGCTCTCGGCAATGTCGCACCTGACAGAGAAAGGAATCATCAAGGCCATCAAAGCGGATGATTACCATCATCGTGGAGTCCTTCCCAATAATTTCCTCACCACTTTCCCGGATGCCCGAAGCGCTCGTCGCGCAATCCGTGCTTTCAAGGACGAATACCTACTGGACTTCATTAACGTGGAGGAATTGGATGCTGATGACATAGAGGACGTGGACGAGAAAGTACTGGAAAACGAGATTGTGGAGAATATCCGCGACTTCATCCTCAAGTTTGGCAAAGAGTTTCTTTTCATCAAGAACCAGTATACCGTTGATGTAAAGGGCCACACTTTCAAGATTGATTTGCTTTTCTTCAACCGGGAACTCAATGCGCTCGTGGCGGTGGAGTTGAAACGCGGCCCTTTCAAAACGGCATATCTGGGCCAGCTGAACGGTTACCTTACCGTCTTGGATGACTTTGTTCGCAAGCCCCACGAGAATCCCTCCATCGGCCTGGTCCTATGCAAGAGTGCCGACAAATCCATTGTGGAGTATCTCATCAAAGACTACCATAAGCCGATGGGTGTGGCTACCTACCGCACCAGGGAGGAAATGCCGGAGAAGTTCCGGAACGCCCTGCCGGACATCGAGGAACTTAAGAAACTCCTGTAGAACAATTATGAAAGAGCAACGAATCGTTTTCATCGACTATATCCGCGTCATTGCGTGTTTCCTGGTAATGCTGGTCCATGCCAGCGAGTCTTTCTATGCCGCCGATGCTGTCGTTCATGCTCATCTATACCTTCCTTCCGCTGGCGTGGGGCGGGATGACCTGGGAGCAGTCACTGGCCGATTTGAAGCATCTGCCCTTCAACTTCCCGTCGATGGGCGGACATCTGTGGTTCATGTATCCGCTCATCGGCATCTACCTAATTATTCCTATCGTCTCGCCTTGGCTGGAAAAGGCGACTGCGAAGGAGGAGCGCATCTTCCTGGGACTATTCGTCCTGTCCACTTTCATTCCTTGGATCCACCGTTTCATCACGGACGAACTCTGGGGAGAGTGCTTCTGGAACGGTTTTACGGCGCTTTGGTATTGCTCGGGTTATCTCGGCTACCTGGTGCTGGCCCATTATATCCATTATCACCTGGATTGGTCCCGTAGGCGCAAGCTCATCGTCGGGTGGAGCTGCTTCCTTGTGGGCGCCGCCTTTACCAGCTGGTCCTTCTGGTGGAAAGGGGTCCCGGGCCAGCTCATCGAGACGCCCGTTCTCGAATGGTCCTGGGAGTTCTGCACTCCCAACGTACTGCTGGCCACCTTCGGCTTGTTCCTCGTATTCTCCTGCATCCGCCGCCAGACCGCACCCAAGCTTGTCACATCCCTGTCGAAAGGCACTTTCGGCATGTACTTGATGCACCTGCTTTTCTTGGCGCCGATTGCTGGGCTGGTTATCGGCGGCGATCCTGCCTCTCCCTTTCTCCCCGTTTGGCTGGCCATTCCCCTCATCGCCGTGCTAACCTTCGCCTGCTGCGCCGTCACCACCAGCCTCCTGTCCCGTATTCCGGGAAGCAAGTGGGTCATTGGGTGTTGAGTGTCCCTCGCTCCAGGGGCATCTCCGGGCCTTTTCGCCCCTGTAGCCGTGATGTAGAAGTTTCTGATACTGAATCTCTTACACGATTGGCTTTCGGAAAAACGGGGAAAGCAAAATGCGTAAACCATTCACTCACAAGCATTTCCACCTCACGAACCACCCCATTCCCCTCCAGGCACGAAAAAACCTGCCGGCTGGCAGGTTTTCTGTAGCCCCAAGTGACATAATATCGAACCTTTTCTTAGAGGATTTGGAAAGAATATGGGAACTTAAAAAGTGGATTCCAGACCCTTGTAATCCATATTTACACTACTTAAAGCCTAGCACAGAAGAGGAAATATAGCCTCTAAAAAATGGTGATTATTCCCGTTGGGGGTCAGACACCATTTTAACATATATAATATAAGGTATCACCTTCTCCACAGACAATCGTTCTATGGAGAGGGCTTCTGCGTGCCTAATTGTGCGCCCTTTTTCTGACAATAATTCTCAATAACATATAACACCTATTAATTATGCCAAATTCTAGTTTACCAGCGCAATCAAGCGCACAAACCGTAGTGACCGCCAATACGGATACTACTGCCCCTTCTCAATCTCCAACAATCAACATCAACCTACCTAAACTCCCGGCAAGTGCTTTGCGTGATCCAAATCTCATTGAGGTTGGTGGTGGTCTTATTCCAGGCTTCAAGTGTTCTCGCGAAAACTTGCTGCCGACATTTCTCACAATCTCCGGTATCATCAGTGTCTTTTTTACGGTGAAATATGGTGTTCCCCATTTCTTCTCCAAAGTCGACAAGGACAAGGATGAAGAGGAGGGACATAAGCCCAAACCTCCTATTATCAAAAAGCTATCAGAATGCCTGAATAGTGGAGGGGAACCAAAGCCACCTATCATCCCTGATATACTATATTACGGGGGTCGTACCATTCTAGCTGGACGAACCGGCATAGGCAAGTCACTTTTGCTGGATCAGTTGTGTATTGAAGCGGCACGTGGATATGGAGAGTTTGTGGATCCAGAGCATTCAACCCCGCAGCACGTAATCCTCATCGACGGCGAAATGGAGGATGATGATTACAAGCGTCGTTTCCCCAAAGACCTTGCTGGGACAGAGAATATCATCAGGGTTTCTGACTGTGAGTTCAAGACCATCAAGGAATTCACCGACTTTGTGAAGGATCTTGTTTCCGGTCTCAACTTCAACACCGTGGTAGCCATTGATAACATTGCAGCTCTATTCCCCAATCCAACAGCAGCAATGATGTTCGAGTTTTATGGCAACCTTAAGAAGATTCAACGCGAGGCAAGTATCACCATCTCTTATATCATCGCCGACCATGTGGCTAAAGTCCCTGTTGGATTGCCATTGGACGAATCCCATCTTGCCGGTTCAGCCAACACTACTCGCTTTGCCACTAATGTTGTCATACTTGATTGGGATGCCCGCGGTTCTGATTACCGATTCCTGAAAAACCAAAAGCAGCGAAAAAATGCTCTGCCGAATGAAGTCCTGGAGTTGGTGATTGACGAATCAGAATTCCTGCACTTTTCAAAATTTGGTAATGCGGCCGAAGAGGATGTGCTCTGGACCAAGACCAACCGGAAACGCTTTGGGCAGGAGGTCGAAGATGATAACGACGAGGAGGATAATGAATCGGCGCAACCTCCAAAGGATGACCTGATTCTTGAGGAAGCACGTTCCATGAGATCTCTTTGGGAACAGGGACTAACTCAGGAGGAAATCGCTCAGAGATTCGACTGCTCACGTAGAACTGTTAATTCCCGCTTCAGCCTCCTGAGGAGCCGTGGGGAGATGTAATTAGCCACTCAGTTTCTGTGCAAAATACCGCCTGTGGGGTGTGAAAATGTGAAATCCTACGGGCGGTATTGTTTTATACCTTTTGCACAAAATAAGCTCTGATAATCAGTCGTTTAATATGTTTTGTGCAATGTGCAAGTTGTTTCGGCAGGGTGCGGTTTTGGGCAAGAATTCAATATCTGGACTGCACACTTGCACTTTGCACACTATATCATCAGTCGTATTAAACCTTCACTTTTTACAAAGGTATCCGGATGAGCCATAACACAAGCATAAACCTGTTTCCCACTTACCGGCTGTTTATCCCAACGCTGATACAAACCCTTCTCATTTATTAAGCGGGCAATAACATCTGTCTTCATTCCGTGGTTGGATGAAGCAAGGAGGTACACTATGGCTTCTGGGAGGGTCATTGGTTATTTCTTGACTCTAAACTGCCAGTTGAACGGGCATTTGGCAAATCGCCCTTTTGCTGTGGAAAACTTCTCTACTCCATTAGAATTGGGTTCCCATTTGTTATCTTCATTTAGCCGATAATCCGGAACATTCCTCCTCCATTTGCGTTCTATCATATCCGCTGGAAGAGCATTCCCATCGCACCATTCAACCCAATCCGCATCATCCAAAGAAATACCGTTAATGAGCAGATCATCGTAGATGTCAGTGGAATTCTTTACCATAATTGGGTCTCCTTCATCGCAGACCAGCTCATACTCTCGGATAAGAAATGATGCTCGGTATTGTGCTGAAGGGTTTTCAAAGGTAATATCAATGCCGGATGTATGTGGATTCATATTGCCTATTGGGAAGTACGGCAACATCTTAATACCCCTGCTGGTAAGATACTGTGCCTTTCGATCCTGTGTGTGGTACATTATCGGATCCTTGAAGCCACCAGCACCTTCTTCGTGGTAATAAAGCTCAATTGCCGTGGGACGTACTATTCTTTTTGCATCTCCATTATAAACCTTAAAGCAACCGGCAAGAATGTGTTGTGCACAGGGAATGAAACAGTTCGCTATAGCATTTGAATATTCCTGACGCTGTGAGGGTACAACGTCAAAACCATTCTTCCTGTTTTCTTCAAATAGCTGAAGGTGAGAAATCAGTTGCTCTTTTCCTTTCATAATAGCTATGCTTCTTCTTTGGGTTTCTCCTGCAAATCACCGAGTATATTCCAACTCACACAGTTTAGGGCGCCGCCTTCATATGCTATTTCTTCAATCCCTCCGACCATCCATATTTTGTAGTTGCTGAATATATCCTTCAACTGAGACTCGGCATTATGATTCTCCCAAATTGGCAAACATGGTACAAAGATACAATCTTTTATCTGAAGATAGTTGAGAAACACCCAGGACAACTTGCTGGGACGCATCGCTTTATAGTTGAGTTCCTCCACTTCAAAATGGTCGGAGAGAACATCCAACAGCCTTTTCCGCAGGCCCGGATCAAAATTGATGTAGTTATTAAGTAGAACTCTGTTTCCATCAATATAACGCACCATCCCGTCGGCATGACCATACATTTCATACTTGTCCCAGGGGATGATGACCAGTTCGGCAAAGAACAGGTTCTCCAGCGCATCGACCAAATCTTTCCTCTGATATCCCGGATTCTCCTTGAAGATCTTATCGGTCATTATCACCTTGTCGCCACACTTGAT
>Ga0310786_10000149_pt1 | contig 115979 bp, 82 predicted proteins | sample AusTroGonzalo_MG_FD_203881 | JGI IMG/M metagenome (GOLD analysis project Ga0310786, IMG submission 203881) | Bovine rumen microbial communities from tropical cattle in Woodstock, Queensland, Australia - Gonzalo_03 (v2) (version 2) | ecosystem: Host-associated > Mammals > Digestive system >...
ATTTTCTTTACTTTTCCCAACAATTATTGTAAAATACATACGAAAGAGGTGCAATATGAATGTTGAGAAAAGATACGGAAAAGGCACAGAACTCGTTTGGAAAGACAGAAAAAGATTTATGGGTATGCCATTGTCTTTCACCCGCTATTATCTTGTTAGAAAACCAGGCGCTTGGTGCAAACTTTTTTGTGATATAGGTTTCACATATTCAGAAATTGAAGAAATCAATATGTACAGAGTTGTTGACATTTCTTTCCGTCAGTCTCTTTTTGGAAAAATGTTCAACACGGGATCAATCACACTCCGCACAAGTGATGAAACACAAGCTTCATTGATTTTGGTAAATGTAAAAAATCCAGCAAAAGTACGACAAATGCTTGCTGATGTTGTTGAAGAAGAAAGACAAAAACACAATGTTCATATCACAGAATTCCACTCACGTGGCTACTAATAAACTCCCTCTCAAATATTTTCGGTTATTTTCTGTTTTCTCTTGACATGAAAATGGAAATATGTTATATTTGAGAGCACATGGGGGTGTGGCTCAGCTGGCTAGAGCACCTGCCCTGCAAGCAGGGGGTCACCGGTTCGAATCCGGTCATCTCCACCATATGAAAACCAAACGAACCTTCGGGTTTGTTTTTTTTGATATTGACATTGCCTATCCTTCGTGTTATCATACAATTAACATGGAAAATGCATTAACAAAAATCAGAAAACAAACTATAAAGTTGTTAAAATATGGAAAGTCAAAAATTATGGAAGATTTTTGGCCAGAAGACGAAAATTTTGATATTCAAGAATTCAAAAAATCTTTTGGTGTCAAAAATGACCCAAATGAGAATTTCTATGCAGAAAGTATTTCTATTTATTCTTTGTTGCTGGCGACCAGCATTTTGGAATTTGATTTAAGCAAACTGCAAAACCAAAAAACAATTGATGAAATGGCGCAAGTTTCCAACGGGCTTTGTCCTACACCAATTTTCACCAGAGAAGATTTGTTTGAAAAGTTACAAAAAAAGCCGCCTTACAACACAATGTCAGAAGAAGAATTTACAAGGGCTGTATATAAAATCGTTCTTAACGATGTGAGAAATAGCTTTGCACACGGAAATTTTGCTTGCATAAAAAAGACTGGCAAAGACGGAAAAGAAATAAAACAATTTTGGCTCATTCCAAACAGATCTCCATTTACATGTGATGACTATATGATTGTTGTCAAATATGATGACGTGTTTAATGCTTTGGCTCTCAAAATGCAACTTCTTATGTCAAACACCGAAGAATATTCCAACATAAAACAAAATGATTTCAATTTGTTTGCAAAAAAATATTTGGTGCCAAATTTACTTTTTGGATTGGCAACTTACTATCACGCTGGATGGAGAAACGAGAAATTTGAACATTCTTGCAAACAGCCTGATACCACTTTGCTTATGCAATATCTTTTGAGTGAGACAATTTTGCTTGTCAATCAAAATGTTTGTCATGAAAAATTTGGGCCAGACTCTGACCTGTTCAAAAACATCTCATTCAACAGAAATTCAACGGCTCACAACACAAGCACTTTTTCAAATCATGGCAAAAACATCGTTCTGCATAATCCCCAGGCAAAACCAGGTGAAGACACTCAAAGAGAATTTTCCCTTTATGATTTGGCTTTGGCTGTTGACACTTACAATGCACAAATTGATGAAAATGAGCATTTGGCACAAGGATTGGAAAAAATTAAATCCGAAAAAACCAAATAAAAAAGACTGACAAAATTGTCAGCCTTTTTATTTTTTAGTCCTTTTTTGCTTTCGCTTTTTTTGCAGGTTTTTCTTTCTTTTCTTCTGCATGACATTCGCACTCTGGTCCACATTCACAAACCATTGCATTCTGCTTTTGCAACTCTGCCAAAATCTGTGTCAAAAGCTCTTCTTGTGTTGGTTTTGGTGGTTCTGGAACTGGTGCATTTTTTGCACGAAGTTCTGCTGTTGCAGCCAAAACTGCTTTGCGGTCTTTCATGTTCACGCCTTGTTCTTTGAGAGCTTTCTTTTCTTCTTTTGTTGGTTTTACTTTTTGTGCATTCTTTGCTACATTTGCTGCTCCCATAATTGCCTTAATAATCAAGAACAATACAAGTGCGATAATCAAAAAGTCAATAACTGCTGTGATGAATGCACCCCAGTCAATATAGATACTCTTTGTCAAATCAACAATAGGATCACCATTTGCATCAACCGTCCAAACTTTTTTCAAGAATGTGTAAACTGCATCAAGACCATCTCCTCCAACAATCGCTGCTAAAATAAGGTTTATAACTGGTCTGATGATGCTGTTTGTAAATGCTGTAACGATTGCACTGAATGCACCACCAATGATAACGCCAACAGCCAAATCAAGAATATTTCCTCGGCTGATGAATGCCTTAAAATCTTTAAAAAACTTTTTCATTTTCTCTCCTTTTCCCTCCTCTTTTAGTTTACAAAATCCAACAAGAAAAGGCAAACTTTTTCGCCTATTTCACAATTTTTCTTTCACAGGTTCGGTCAACCAAATCTTTCATTGAAACGTTTTCAAGATAGTTGTTAATCAGCCCATTTAGTGTATTCCACACTTCAATTGTGTCACACTTGTCAGCCACCGGACAAACATCTGTGTCAAGACAAGTTGAAATTTTGATGGAATCCCCTGTCGCATCCAACACATCCTTCACAGAAATTTTTGATGCATCTCTAACAAGCTTATATCCCCCCTTCGTTCCCCTCATACTTTTGACCAGTTTTGCCTTTGATAACATGGCGATAATTTTCTCTAAATATTTTATTGAAATGCCAAGCCTCTCTGCAACATCACTTAAAGAAACATATTCCTCGCTTTTTGCAATGTCGGCCATAACTCTGACAGCATAACGACCTTTTGTTGTTATTTCCATAATATCTCCTATAATGATTTTATCACACAATTTCAATATCTCAAAGAAAAATAAAATTAAAAATTTTTAACTATTTTCTTTTGCTCTTTTTCGCCCTGCTGTGGTATAATCAAAATGCGCAAAAGGAGAAAAAAATGATAGTTACTGTTGTTTGCGACGTTCTCGGAAAGGAGAACAATGGTGCAACAATTGCGGGAATGAATTTGATTAGATTTTTAAAAAAACAAGGACACGAAGTGAGAATTTTGTGTGCCGATCAAGACAAAAAAGGACAAGAAGGTTACTATGTTTGTCCTGCCCTGCACCTTGGCAAATGGCTTGACAGCCTCGTTGCAAAAGTTGGTGTTACAATTGCAAAAAAAGATATGAAAACCATTGAGGAGGCTATTACAGGAGCAGATATAATTCACTTGCACGTTCCATTTTCTTTGGCAAAAAATGCAGCAAAACTTGCTGAAAAAATGAACATCCCTATGACTGCAAGTTTCCATATGCAAGCAGAAAATTTGACCAGCTATTTCAAACTCAACAAAAGCCATTTGGCAAATCATATGGTTTACAAAATCATCTACAAAAATGTTTATCGTCATGTTGGCGGGATTCACTATCCAACAGAGTTTATCAAAAACAAATTTGAAGGTAGCATCAAAAAGAAAACCCCTGCCTATGTCATTTCAAATGGAGTTAATTCCCACGTAAAAAAGATGGATATTGAAAAGCCAGAGGAATTCAAAGACAAAATTGTCATCTTGTCAGTTGGTCGTCTTGCAAGAGAAAAGTCACAGGACACACTTTTGAAAGCTGTCAACTATTCAAAATATAAAGACAAAATTCAAGTTATTCTTGCCGGCCAAGGCTTGAAAGAAAAATACTATCGCAAACTTGGTGAAAAACTTCCTATCAAACCAATCATGCAGCTCTTCCCAAGAGATGAAATTGTGAAAGTTATCAACTATGCTGATTTGTATGTTCACTCCGCAGAAGTTGAACTTGAAGGAATCGCCTGCCTCGAAGCAATTGCTTGTGGAAAAATGACCATTGTTTCCGATTCAAAACAAAGTGCAACAAAAGAATTTGCAATTGATGAAAAATGTATTTTCAAAAACAGGAATCCAAAAGATTTGGCAAGAGTGATTGATTATTGGATTGAACACCCAGAAGAAAAGAAAGAATATGAGAAAAAATATCTTGAAGGTGCAACAATTTACAACCAAGATGATTGCATGAAACGTATGGAAGAAATGCTTTTTGAAGTGATTGAAAAAAACAAAGAAAAACTCAAAAAACAAAAAGAAGAAGAGAAAACACAGAAAAAGAAAAAAGCAGCTAAATAGGCTGCTTTTTTATTAGATCTTAAACACTTTGTTGTTTTTTGAAAGTTCGTTCACAATCTTCAAAACAAATGCCATATCATCATAAAGTGAAAGATATGTTTCTGAAAGTGTCATTCCTGGCTGCATTTTCTTGGCTTCAAACAAATCAAATTTGAGCCCCATAAATGCTTCTTTGCCGACAAATTTGAGTTTCAGCATGCTGCTTCTTTTGCTCAAATTCAAAAGTTTTTGCATCATGTCCGGTGTGAGAATGTATCTAACTTCAAGTTGGTCGTTTGAATATGTCTTCAACCTCTTGTTGAAGTTGATATCTTCAAGTTGAACAAGGCGGGAATTCTTGTCATAAAGTGTTGTGTTGATTGCCATGCTGCATTTGAAAGGCTCTTGAAGTTCAACATAAGCAAACACTCCTGCATAAAGTGTGATTGTTTCTGTTCTGGTTGTTCCATCATTGTCTCTATACGTTTCATGTTCCACAATATGCAAGTCACAAAGACTTAATTTTGTGGAAGTCTTCTCCCCATCTTTGTTTGGAATTGTGATTGTCAACAAATCTTGCCCAGTGTATTCATCCCCAAGTGTTGTAAAATGACTCTTTTTGTAAATTTCTGGTGAGATGTATGAGTTTCTATCATAAGTATATTCATACCCCTCCAACAATTTTGCAATAAATTGGTTTCTATATTTGTCATCAAACTCTTGCAAAATTTTGTTGTCAAATCGTCTTTTCAAAAAGAATCCCAATATAAAAAATGGCACACAAAAGATCAGCATATAGAAAAGTTCATACACTTTTTTTGCCATAACATAAGACACAACTGCGGCAGCTATTGCAAAACCAAGGCCAAGACAAATGTAAAAAGCGATTTTTCCTTTCGTTTGTTCTTTTTTCAAATCTGCTTCATATTCTGTTGTGTCAATTCCTTTCAAATATTCTTCAAATTCTTGTTTTGAGATCACTTTTCCCTCCTATTACTAAAAAGCAATATCAATATTGATTTTTTCATTTGCTTCAATTTTAAATAGCTCTTCTTTTTCAAACCCAAAAGCTTTTGCAACAAGCAAATCTGGAAAAACTTCAACCCTTGTGTTGTAAAGATTCACATTGCTGTCATAAATCCTTCTTGCCGCAACAATTTTGTCTTCAACATACACCAATTCTTCCATTAGATTTTGAAACACTTTGCTTGCTTTGAGTTCTGGATAATTTTCACTGACGGCAATCAAAGTTTTCATGAGAGGAACTGCCTTGTTTGCAAGTTCAATTGTCTCCTTTTCATCTCTTGTTTTCAATGCAAGATTGCGAAGTTTTGTCACTTCTGTCAAAACTTTTTTCTCATGCTCTGCATATCCTTTCACAACATTGACAAGGTTTGGAATTAAATCAAATCTCTGTTTGAGTTGGATGTCAACAAGAGCGAGAGCTTCTTTGACCTTGTGTTTGTATCTGATCATCATGTTTCTTGAAACAATCACAAAAAGCAACATAAAAAGGTTGGCTGACAACAGAACTGCCCCGATGATAAGACAAGCTTTAATTCCAGCAAGACCAACAAACAAAACAATAAGCCCAACCAATGCCAAAGCACTGATGATTGAAATCACGACCTTTCCTTTTGTGTTCATTTTTCTCTCCTACGTTGTTATTATAGCACAAATAAGACAAAAACCTATTTATTTCTTAATCTTTTCCCAAGGAAATTCTTTTCTTCCAAAATGACCAAAGCATGCAGTATTTCTGTAAATTGGTCTCAATAATCCAAGTTCTCTGATTATGTTATCTGGTGAAAAATCAAAATTTTCTTCCACATATTTATGTATTTCTTTCATTGGAACTTTGTTCGTTCCAAAGCACTCTATATATGATGACACGGGCTTTTCCATACCAATTCCATAACTTACTTGAATTTCGCACTCATCTGCAAGACCATGAGCAACAATATTTTTTGCAACATACCTTGCATAGTATGCCCCAGACCTGTCAACTTTTGTGGCATTTTTACTGGAAAAACATCCCCCTCCAACTCTGCCAACTCCACCATAGGTGTCAACAACAATTTTTCTTCCAACGCATCCACTATCTCCAAAACTGCCCCAAATCGTGAATTTTCCGCTTGGATTTATGATAAATTTCGTTTCCGGAGTTAAATATTTTCCATATTTTTTCAAAACGGCATCAACAACATTTTTCTTGATTTCTCTTTGAATCTTCCCCAAAGAAAGATTTTCGCTGTGTGAAACTGAAACCAAAATTGTGTCAAAATTTTTTGGCTTTTTGTCTTCATAAACAACTGACACTTGACATTTTGCATCAGCAAAATAAGTTTTTGTTGTTCTTCTAAATTCATCATATCTTGCCATCAGCTTTTGTGCAACCAAAATAGGAAGAGGCATAAGCTCCTCTGTCTCATTTGTGGCATAACCATAAACCATGCCTTGATCATTTGCACGAAGAACATCTCCAACGACTGCTTGATTGATGTCTGGGCTCTGTTCACTCAATTCTTTTATGATTGTAAACTTGTTTTTGTAACCAACATCTTTCAAAACGTCTTTTGCAATCTTGTCATAATCAATCTTTGCTTTTGTGGTCGCTTCGCCATAGATAAACAACTTGTCGTTTTTTATGGCACATTCAACTGCCATTTGGCTGTTTTTGTCTTGTCTCAATGCTTCATCCAAAAAAGCATCGGCAATCACGTCACACGTCTTGTCCGGATGTCCAATATTCACAGCTTCACTTGTTACAATTTTGATTTCTTTTTTCATTTTTTTCTCCTTAAAATAAAAGCCTGTCGCATGCGACAGGCCTATATTTCATCTTTCCCATCGCATCAGCCATTAGCACCTTACAAAAGCAGGTTGCTGTGTGGTCAACGGGGCTGTCCCTCGCACACTCTTTATGGATGTCTATATATTAACATATTTATTTTTATTTTTCAACTATTTCATATCATAAAATGCTTTATATGCCCTATATGTTTCGTAAACATCAACTTTGCTTGTGATTTCCCATGGTGCATGCATGTTGAGCACTGGAACTCCGGCATCAATGACATTCATTCCATACTTTGCCATGATGTAGGCAATTGTTCCCCCGCCACCTTGGTCAACTTTTCCCATTTCTGTGGCTTGGTATTCCACTTTTGCATCATCCAGGCAAGCACGAAGACGGGCAATAAACTCTGGGTTTGCATCGTTTGCACCACTCTTTCCACGGCTGCCTGTAAATTTGTTGAAACTGATTCCTTTTGCAAAATGTGCATCCGTCTCAACATTGAAAGCGTCCACATAAACTGGATCAACGGCAGCAGTTACATCACTTGAAAGCATATTTGAATTGTTGAGTGCTCTTCGGAGTGCAAGTTCGCTGTATTGCCCTGCCAAATTCATGATTTCTGCAAGAGTGTTTTCAAAAAATCTACTCTCCATACCAGTTGCACCAACACTGCCAATTTCTTCTTTGTCAACAAGCAAATTCATAACAGAATATGTTGGATTTTCAACTTCCAAAATAGCCTTAAATCCCGTGTAAGCACACACTCTATCATCTTGCCCATAGGCCAAAATCATGCTGCTATCAAGGCCACAATCTCTTGCTCTTCCTGCTGGCACAACTTCAAGTTCTGCCGAGAAAAAGTCTTCTTCATTGATTCCCTTTGATTTGAGCAAATTTAGGATATATGTCTTAAATTTTTTCTCCTTTGCTTTGTCATCAGCAATGTTTCCAGCAATCAAATTGAGGTCCTCTCCCTTGATTTCTTTTGTTCCGTTTCTGTCAAGGTGTGGCAAAAGATCGCTGATTGCAAGCACTGGACCATTATCTTCTCCAAACACAACATCCACCTTGCTGCCATCTTTCTTTACAACAACTCCATGCACAGCAAGTGGTTGGGCTGTCCATTGATATTTTTTGATTCCACCATAATAATGTGTGTCAATCATGCAGAATCCTTGGCTTTCAAAAAATGGCTTTGCTTTGAAGTCAAGTCTTGGGCTGTCAACGTGTGCTCCAACCATGTTGATTCCTTTTTCCATTGGCTGTTTTCCAACAACAAAGGTCAAAAGGTTCTTGTCCATGTTCACAGCATACACCTTGTCACCAGCCTTCAATTTTTTGCCCATTTTCATCAATTTTGCAAGATCTTTAAATCCGTGTTTTTCGGCCTCTTTAACGGCAAAATGCACACATTCTCTTTCTGTCTTGCATGTGCTTAAAAACTCCTTATAACCGGCACAAAAAGCCTCCAAATCGTCTCTTTTTTGATAGTTTTCCCACAAATTTGTTTTCATTTATCTCTCCTTAAATTTATTATACATAAAATCATTTTCAGAAAGAAAAGATTTGTCAAAATTTTTACAAAATTTTTCTTTTACATTGACTTATTTTAACAAAAAGAGTAAAATGAAAAAAACATCAAAAGGGAGGAGTTTTTATGAGTTTTGACGAATCTTTTTACGGGCCTGGAGATGAAAGCTATGATGATTGTTACATAGTGTATGATGAAGTGGATGACTCGTTCGTTGATTTGACAGACAGCGACTTCTGTGATGACACTTTTGATGATTATGATTAACAAAAAAAAGACTGATTTTTTCAGTCTTTTTTTTATATCCTATATTCGTTTTTGTAAACAACAATCTCGTCAAAACCTTCATCCAATGTTGGTTTTTCAAGCTCTCTTGCAAATCTGTCAATCACACGTTTTGAAACCTGCCTTTCTCTGCTTGCATCAAATTTGTAACACATTTCAATGGGTATTTCCACCAAAATTGCAATTTTTTCACAATCTATATCTCTGAAATTGTCAAGTGCAATTGCACGATATTTTTTGCTCGTGTTCGTGGCGTCAATAACAACATTTTTGCCGGATTTCAAAAGCTTTCTCACCCGTTGATACAAGATTGCAAAAACTCTTTTTGGATTTTTTTGCACACTCTCATCACCATATAATTCTTTTCTGATTTGATCGCTGTTGACAATGATTGTATCTTCGCTCTGCAAATGATTTTTTGCATAGGTTGATTTTCCGCTTCCAGGCACTCCAACCATCATAAACAATTTTGGTCTTGTCATAATTTGTCCTTTTTTATATGATATCACAACAAAAAGATTTAAACAAAAAAAAGAGCAAAATTGCTCTTTTTTTATGCTGATTGTGCTTCATTTCGAATTGTAAATTCAAGAGAGTGTCCTGACAACTCATTCTTGAATGTCAAAGTGAAATTGTTTCCAATTGGAGTGTCACTTTGATCAACGATGTGTGTGTTGTTTGTCACAACTCCCCCACTAATTGCAGCAAGATATGTTGTTACATTTCCTGGATTTGGTTGTTTATATGCCTTTAATTTTGCTGTGTAGATATTTTTGTATTCATCAGCATAAACAACTTCAAACACGTCGCCATCTGAAACTTTGTGTACCGAATCAAACGCCTGACCAAACAAACTCCAATTTGTGACTGTTTGGTTGCTATCCTTAACTATATGACCATTTGTTGTTGGACCAAAACGACAGGTTTCAAAAATATTTTTGTTTATCGTAATGTCTCGTCCGCCGCCAACATTGTCGTATGAGATGTTAAACCTATTGTAATACGATTCCGTATAATTATCAAATGAATAAATCCAAAGATCTCCTGGGTGTTCATCTGTTGGAGCACTTTCTCCCTCTTTCAATGTTTTTTCTTGTGTTCCAGCTACAATTGTCACTTCGCCATCATCCGCAGTATATGGTGCCCATTCTTCATAATATGTCCAATTCATAAAAGACCAAACCCAGTTGAGTTGTGCCCCTTCTTTGAGTGTAAATTTAATTTCATCAAGAAGATTTACTGATTCTAATGAATCAATCTCGTTTAATGTGAGTGTAACCCCATTTAGTTTGAAGCTTGCAAATGGATTTATTATCTCTGTGAATGTTGTTATAGGCTTATCTCCATATTTTTCATAATAGCCATCTTTATATCCAACATGCCATTCTCCCGTTTCCGTGTCATATTCTCCAACTTCAAAATTGGAAGCTGTCAAGTGAATATAATATGTCGAATTATTATAAACCAATTCAAATGAGAATTCTCCAACATCTGAAACATTTGGAAGTGTAATGTTTCCATCTGCTTGCAAAATTGGAGATGTGCTCCAAATCAATCTGTGAGCTGTTGGCCATTGAATGATTGTTGTGTCGGTGTTGATATCCACCTTCTTCTTTTGAATTTCAAAAGGTAATGCACCATAGTTGTTGTAGAAGTTGTATGTTCTGAAACTAATGCTTGCAGAATAATTTCCTGCATTTACTGCTGCATCAACATCATGCATATTTTTCTGATATACAACATCATAATCAGTTCCTTCAACCAGTGCTGTTGGAACGCCTCCAATGTTTGCTGAAACGGTGAAGTGTGCCGCATATGCTGTTCCGTCATATTCCTTGTCTGACAATGTTGTTTCTGTGAAGGTTGCTTCAATTGGATTGATTCTCACATATACTTCAAGAGTGTTTTTCGCTTGATAATCTATTCTCAAATCAAAGTTATCATCAATTACTGAAATTGTTGCTGTCGTTTGATGCATTCCATCTTCTGTCACATCAACAAGAGATGCAATATCTTCCCAAACTAATGAGTTGTTTGGATATGATCCAACTTGGTATGAATAAGCCACGCTAAACACTTCTGCAAAAGTTTTTGTTTCTCCATTGATGAGGATGTTTTCTCCATTCCAATCAGTAAGCACCATATCGGTTTTCAAAATTGTTTGTGTGGCATGATCGGTGCCATCATAAGAGAAGTTGTACCATTGCACTCCACTCTCCAAACCAAACTCTTCTCCTGCCCAGCACTCTTCATCGCTTAACCAAACAATTCTTTTGTTGATTGTAAAATGATATGTTGCTGTTCCGGCATAGTTTCCACAGAATGTTACAAGGATGTCTGCCTCTCCCGCATTTATATTGTTTGCACATTCAAACGTATAATCCGTGTTTGCATAAATGGTGCAAGCCTCGTTATCAAACGAAATACTCAAAGAGTCAAGCGCAACTTGTTGTTCTGTCCCATCATAATCTACAGAAGTTGTGGTTGTCATTGTTGGGATATTGTTGTTTGTGTTTACGTTGTATGGCAAAATGTTAAAGAAAACAATAATGTTTCCAGTAAAGTTGTTTTGTCCTTGAATTTTGAATGCCCCGTGTATCGTTGCTGTTGAAACACCAAAATTGTCAACATTATTTGCTGTCTCTTCTTCGTATGTCAAACTTGTCAAGACATAGTCAACACCCAAATTCATTGCTGCTATCTCTTGTGTGAATTCTTCTTCGGAGTATTGCCCATTTTTAAACACTCTGTCTGCAACCCCAGAAATAGTGAGACCGGAGATGTCTTGTGGTTCAACATAAACCCATGCACTCACATCCTCTGCATAGAAAACATATCCGTCATCAATTTCAAGTGTCGCTGTGCAGCCATAGTAACCAGCATTAACAATCTCATCAATCTCAACGTTTTGTTGTGTTGATTCATCATAAGTTTTCCATGTCAGTGTTGCGCTGTTGACCCCCTCAAGCTCGGTAAATTTTGCTTCAAGTCCATGCAAGGCCCCTCCTTCTGCAAGGAGGTTTTCTCCTGTGTATGTTGGGTGTGCAGGGAAAATTGTTGCAAGTGTTTCTGTTGTTATTTCAATTTCTTTATCTCTGATTGTAAAGCCTTGTGAAAGTTCTCCCGTATAAACAGGGCCCAAACCAATCACTCTCACGCTTCCCTCTGTGACAATGTTTGTTCCATATTCAATTGTGTAGTCTGTGTCTGCAACAAGTGTTGTACCATCGTTAAGCACAACTGAAACGTCAGGTCTGATTTGTGAACCGGTGAAAGTTGGAGTGTCGTCCTCTCCTTCAAAATACAAATTGAGTGTTGCTCCGCTTGTTCCGAGATCATAGGAGACAATATTTAATGTCCATGGATATTCTCCGTCAACTCCATTTAGACGGAATGTAAGTCTATATTCTCCCAGCCCAAGAACTGATCCTTCTTCTATATTTTGATATTCACTCTCTCCCACTTTCTTTTCAATTTGCATTGTTACATTTGTGTTTGCATCAAGAGTTTCCATTGATCCGTCCATGTAACAAATAGTGATGCTCCAATCATTTAAATTGAAAATGATGTTATCCTGATAATACATTGATTGTCCGCTATAATAAATATCATATGGACCTTGGTAACTTACCAAATCAATTCTCTGAATCTGTGGCTCATCTGGGTCGTCTCCTCCACCATTACCTCCACATCCTGCAAGAGCAATCCCAGGAATTAAAAGGAAAATTGATAACAAAAATAAAAAGAATCTTTTTCTCATGACTTTCTCCTTTGTTTTTTCTATCAATTCTATTATATCACAAAATCACAGAAACACCAATATTTCTATAAATATTTATATGTGAAAATTCTCACTTTTTGATAACAAAAAATGTGACGTTTTGTCACATCTTTTTTCTGGTGTCCCCAGAAGGATTTGAACCCTCACTAATGGTTCCGAAGACCATTGTGCTATCCATTACACTATGAGGACTTGTCATGTTGTATTTTATCACCAACCAATCACCAAAGTCAACTTTAAGCAATTTTGACAAAATTTTGTTGCTTTTTTTATAGTTTATAGTTAAAATAACAATATATATAGGAGAAATATATGGCAAAAGGCAAATCAAAATTAAAATCTTTCATCATCAGATTGATCGTTTTGGCTGCAATCGGCTATATTGTTGGAGCAGTTGCGGCATACTTTTTAGATGAAGAAGTAAGCAAAGATTTTGTCAAAGCATTGACAACTGACTGGGCATTTTATGGTGCTGGTGCTGGCGGACTTCTTGCTTTCATCTACATCTTCTTTGCAAGATCATCTTCAAAAAAAGAAGTCTCAACAAGCGGGAAAACTGCAAGTGGTGATGAAATGGATTTGGCTTATGACGCAAGATGGCTCAATCCAGATGATATCGGCAAACAAAGAGGTCTTATCGCAACAACATGGTCAGGACTCCCATCAATCAAAAACACAGGAATTGTTTTCCGCAGTGTGATGGATGGCATGAGATATCATGTTGCAATGAAAGATGAATATCACTGCTTGGTTATTGGAACTACCGGTTCTGGTAAAACAAGCATTGTGTTTGTTCCAACAATCAGAATTTTGGCACACACCGGAGAAAAACCTTGCATGGTAATTTCAGATCCAAAAGGCGAATTGTACACAAAGACAAGCAAAATTTTGGAAGATGAAGGATACAGAGTTATCAAGTTTGACCTTCGTGATCCATTCAGCTCAACAAGATGGAACCCTATGGAACATGCTTTCAATGTGTACCACAAGGGTAAAAATTGCAAAAACACAATCAAAAAATGTTCAAACGGAGCAAAGCCAGAAACCCTTGGATACAAATCAATTCCAAACACAAAATATGGACAAGAGTGGTTTGGTTTTGAGGGAATTGCTTACCCAGACGAAACTTCTTTGAGAACAGCAGTTTCAAGTGCAGAACAAGTTTATTGTGACCTTGCACAAAGCGAATTGAAAGAAATCTGCAACACCGTTTCTCCAAAATCAAAAAATTCACAAGATCCAACATGGGAAGAAGGAGCACAAGATTATCTGTATGGATGTATGCTTGCTATGCTTGAAGACAGCATGATTCCAGAACTTGGCATGACAAAAGAACGTTTCAACTTCTTCAACCTTTACAAAATCGCAACATTCCGTGATCCAGATGCTGATGCCCCATTTGAAACGGTGAGAAAATATCTGTTGCAAGGAAGAGACGAAGCAACATCTGTTGTTCCAAATCTTACATCCGCAGTTATCAACAATGCCCCAAACACAACAAAATCATATATCGGTGTTTTGAACGGCAAAATTTCATTTATGAACGATATTGGAATTTCTTACCTCACGTCTGAAAGCGAAATCAATTTTGATGGTTTTACAGACAAGCCAACAGCACTTTACCTGGTGATTCCAGATGACAGAGAAGAAAGATATAATTTGGCAATCCTGTGCATTTCACAGCTCTACAAACGATTGGTGGACAAAGCAAATTCATATCACAATGGAAAACTTCCAACTCACGTGTACTTCATTTTGGATGAATTCGGAAACCTTCCACCAATTCCAAAATTTGACAGCATGATCACCGTTTCTCGTGGAAGAAACATTTTGTATGAAGCAGTTGTTCAGTCATATTCACAAATTGAAACAAAATATGGACAAGAAGCAGCAAAAACAATTCTTGGAAACTTCAATGCTCAAATCTATCTTGGAACAGATGACCAAAAAACACGTGATGATTTCTCAAAAATGTGTGGTGAGGTTCAACTTATTCACGAGGAAAAATCAACATCCAAAAACAGCAAAGATGCAGAAAAAACAGGCACAACAACAAGCACGAGTGTTCAAAGAACAACAAGACCTCTCATCACATCTTACGAACTTGGACAAATTCCTTTTGGAACAATGGTTGTAAAACTTTTCAGATACAACCCAATGAAGTTGAAGGGAACGAGAAACGATCAAGTTCCATTCTTCTATGTGAAAGAAGCAAAACCAGAACTTGGTGTAATGAAGAGTTTGGACACAGCAACCGTTTACTACGATATCAAAATGAGAAACAAAAAGATTTTGAAATCTTCTGGATTCAACTTCTATTAAAATTAAACAAAAAAAGACCGATTTAATTCGGTCTTTTTTTTATAGTAAAGTTTGTGTTTATTCTCTTGTGAGTGTCACATTTACAAGATAATACTTGTCTCCCACTGACACGAAGAATGTGTCATGAAGTTCAGTTGACAAATCTTCTGTTGAAACAACGACATATTCTGTCAAGCTTATTCCATCGGCTTTGTAATACCTCATTGATGTGCCTTCTGCCAATCCAAGTTCTTCCAGAATTGTTGTATTCAATCTTGAAAGTGGCCATGCGATACTTTGCTCTGCTTCACAACTTACATCAATCATTTCTTCGTATGGGAAGAATGTCACATTGAGTCTTGTTGCTGCTCCGTTGTTTACAACAACATATGAGTTTTGGAAGATGCTTCCAGAAATTTCCTCTGGCTCTTCAAATTCTTTCAAAATTCCGTTTCCGTTTGTCTCGTAAGCATAAATTTTGAAATCTTCTCCCCTTGACACAAAGAAGGCTTCTATCTTCGTTGTTAGAGGATTTGCAACATCTTTTCTCATATAACCAGCATAGGTTGTTCCAATGCTGTCAACAATCAAGAAGTTTATATGAACAAGCTTGTATGTGTGATCGTTGAAACGAACAAGATAGCTTGCCGCTCCTCCACTCGTTTCTGAATATGCTGTCACAGCAACTATATCTCCGGTGAGAGTTCCATCCGTTTTGCCTGGATCTGCCACAAATGTATAGTATGTCGCAGAAGTTTTTCCAAGTTTTGCATTCAAGTTTGAAAGATTCCAGCTTCCGTTTCTTGTCTTTGCAACATCATACGTTTCCTCACCATCAAACACATAGAACACATATCGTGCATAAGCAAAGTTTGCTCCATTTTTTGTAATAAATGCTCTTTCAAATCTGCCAGATTCTTCAAATGTTTCGTTTGGCTTTGCAACAAGTGAACCATCATTATTTATATCATAACAATTCGATCCATACGTGAACGACTGGCCTTTTGCGATATAAACATATGTTGGTGTTGATTCGCTTGTGTCATAGATGTAGAAGTTTGCGGTAATGTCTGCACAAGATCCGTCACTATGTCCCGCTCCATTGTCTGTGTTGTACCCATGCACCCTGATTGTTAATGTATACTTGCCGGTATATTCAAACTCCCATGTGTCGATATTGTTTCCAATATAGTTTGTTGTAATATCATGAGCAGTTGTGCCATCCACATATTTTTTCGTTTGTATAATGTGATAATGGGTGTTATTGTCCATGTAATTCCCTGATGCTTCATTTTTCTTTACATAGGCATCAAACAATTCTTTGATGTTTACCACCGATCCTTTCTCATAAGCAAATTCATTAGGAATTGCTGTTTCTGATGGTGTCGGGGCTGTAACCATAAGCAAATTATTTATTGTTACGTTGCCTGGAGAAACACTTCCATCAAGAGAGATTCTCAAACTTCCAAGTTTTCTGTCTGATTCTCCATCCCACTTGTCGTCAGCCCCAGAAACTTTCATATACAAATTGATTGTGATTGTTCCTGTCGCAACATCGAAATCTTTTGATGTCACAATATTTCCAAACTCATCTATGTATGCAGCACCGGCACCGCCAGTGTTGTCATTGTTGATCTTGTATGTCAATTTATAATCTTTTACGCTATTATCATTAAGTTGTGTTGTTGTTCCGTTGCTATCCAACAAGCTAATCTGCCCTGCCCAATTATCTTTCTGTATGACAAGTTGATTTGGGTCATCTTGGAATTTGCTGTATGAGCTAACAACAAACTGAATTCCACCTTGTTGGTTTCTTGGTCCATCAATTCCGCACCATGTTGGAAGAATTGTGAACTTTTGCTCTGATTGATAATACAACTTTGTGTTTGACTCTTCATTTTCATAATAGATGAAGTAAAGTGAAACATTTTCGACTTTGTCTGACGCTTGAACATTTTGAGAAAGGAAATTCTTATCCTCAATATGCAATTTGACGCTATTGTTGTTTAGTTGTTCTATTTCAAATGAATAATCTCCTGCTTCTCCATCCAAATCGTATCTCGTTCCGTTGTATTTGATATAGCCAAATCCTTCTGTGGTTCCTTCTTCTTTGACAGAAACCGTGATTGAGTCTGTTTTCTTCAAGTTTCTATTTGTCAAAACTGCATGTGATGAGATGCTTATATATTTTGTTACTGCATAATTTTTGTCGTTGTAAATATATTCTGTGGCACCTTCAACTCCATCATATTTCAAAGACAATGTGACGCTTGGCGTTTCATCTGTGGTTTTTGCTTTGAGGTGTACTTCAAGTGTGTCATTTATAATCTCTGCAACATTTCCAGTCTTCGATGGTAAACCTTCGCCATCATAAACCTCGTTTGTTGTAAAGAGCTGTGGCTCGTTTCTTTTGATTGTGACATTGTTTACAATTGCCTGTCCAGTATGCCCAGCCTTATCTTGAATGTTTATCACAAGCGTGATTCCTGCAATAGCATTGTTCTTTCCATAATGAACACCATTGATTGTTGGAATTTCAATTGCATTGTTTGCTTTTGTTGTTGCTGCAGATGTATAAACACTACCATCCGATTTGTTTACGAATTTATAATGTTGACTCGCAGTCAAACTCTTGCTTGTTTCCTCGCTCTTTTCTGTTGTGTTCTCATCAACAATAAGTTCTATTGATGTGACTGTAATATCTCCGATGTATGATTTGTATGTCTCACCAATTCCTGCTGTTGTCACAAGTCCAAGATAATTTTCGTTGTTTGGATTTGTTGTGAACCCATATGAGTAAATCCCTGTCAGCGTTGCAACTTCTGCATTTCTCAAATCTGTGTCGCCAGCTCTTGCTTCTTCAATTCCTATCGATTCGTTTTCTGCAACGCTGCTATATGTTGGCAAAATTTCTACACTTCCATGTTTTACACTTCCTTGGAAGCTGAACTTGCTTTCTGCATCATGAACAGAATCCTTAACATTTATGCCAAGTTTATATACGTTTGATCCTGGATTAAAGTCTGTTACCTGTGTCCCAGCAGCATTATACCATGTTGCTGAACCATATGAACCGGAGTTATACTTTCTTGCACCAATAACCGTTTGATTGGTGAATGTGTCATCATCCAAAGTATAGGACACTCCTTCAAAGATAAAGTAAAGTGTTGGATTTTGACTTACAGTCCAATTGCCGCTAACGGGCATGTTTGTATTATCAAGAGTTTTTTGTTGACCGGTGGTTGCATCCTCATATCTGTCAAAGGTTTGCACTTTGATTGAATTCTTGTTTGTATCCACAACATTGACAATGTTCATTGTCGTTGCTCCCATTGCTGTGTATGCAGCAGCAAACACAAGAGGTGTTTCCTCTGTTAATGTTGAGCTGCTCAACGTTACATGTGGATTGATATCCCCAACAAGTTTGTAGTAAATTCTGATTTGGAAGTTGAAGGCATCTTTTGCCTCAATGCAATAATACCTCTCTCCCAAAGTGAGTTCTGGCATAACAATCTGCACATCTGCTGAACCTCGGCGATAGAATAATGTGCTTCCCGCTTCATCAATAGCTTCAATCCCCTCATATTGTTGTCCTGCACCTGTCATGTCTTCAATCAGGAGGGTGTTGTATTTCACTTTGCCAATTGTCTTGTTGGATTCTATTGAATAAAACATTCTTTCAGATGAAGCATTGTTTCCACCTGCACCAGAATTTCCATACAACCAAACAACGAGGTCTGTGTCGTTTGCATTTCCGCCAAGATCTATTCTTGGAGCTATTGTTCTTTTGTTCACCTTATATTCTTTTGTTGAATCTTCAGGGTCTATTACTATCGTTGGATTGTTTGTGACAGGAATTGGGTTGTCTTGGTTTGATGCCCAAGCGCTACCCTCTCCTTCTCCAGTGTACTCACCGGTTTCATCAACCCTATTTCCGTAGATTGTCACCCTGCTGTTTGGTTCAACTTTGATGAGAGCATTATGCCATACTTCAATTGATTCATTGTTTCCAAATGAAACGGTGTAACCAATTTTCAACATCACATAATCACCTTCGTTTCTTGCACCTTGTGCTCTGATAAGCCAATCGGCACCATTAACATTCTTGTTGTTGCTGTCTTTGATTGTCTTTGCAGAAAGCGTGATATAGTTGTATGTGGTTGTTAGATCTTCAAAGTCTGAATCCCAACCATTTGCATCAATTTCATATCCATTTGCTCTTGGTGTAATATCCATGTTGTTGTGATATGCCCAAACTTCTGCATTGTCAATAGGACATTCTTCAAATCCATAAATCTGAACCGACAATTTCCCTCTTGAATCTGCCATCATTGTTGGTGTGTAAAGTTGGTTTGTTCTGACATTCATGATTCTAAACACTGTGAAATATTCCAGCAAACTCAAATCTGCTTCTGGGTTTGCATTGATGCTTGCATAAACTGCTGGGTTCTCTGCTGAGAATGTGTCTGCATTTCCTTTCACGTCAAATTCAACTGCCGGTTGAAGTGTGTATGTTCCAATTGCCTCTCTTCTCACTTCGTCGTTATATTTCATGTCAACGTTGAGTGTAACTTCGTTGATAACTCCGTCCGTTCTGTTGTTATAATCATTTGAAGTAAGACCATTAAAGGTGTAATTTGCAGTTGTTGGTTCTGGTTCAACCCTTGTAACTTGTGACACTGCCCCCGAAATGATGCGCCCATTATAATATTTAAACATAAGTCTGTTTGTAACGTTTGGATAAACAATATAGAGATTGTCTATGGCTCCAACATCGCCGCTTTGTGCCAATTCTGCTGTGGAATATGTTGCGACATATTCATAATCCCCATAAACATTTCCCATGTCAACGTTGACAGCATTTGGTGTTCTTCTTTCCACCTTTGCCTCAACAACTTTAATCTTGTTTCCGTTCTTTTCTTTCAATCTTATGTAATATGTTGTTCCAAGTGATGCGTTGTTGGAGAACGTCATATTCAAAATTCTGTTGGATGCAAACAAATCAAGGTCTTCATAAACACTCAAATCTTCAACATAAACAACTTCATGGTTGTTTGTGTAGTTTGGTGCATTTGACTTGATGCTTATTGTGTCTTCTGCGGTGATAACATCCATTCTATATTCTTGTGTCACTTCGTTGCATGTCACAACAAACACAATATAACCATCTCCTGCCGCACCTTCGACAAGTTCCAGTGTGAATTCTGTATTAAGATCAAATCCTGCAAGAATTCCTGTCGTTCCAACTCCTTCCAAGCTTGCGCCGGCATATTTCAAAACAACAAGCGAAATGTCAGAAATTTCCACGCTAATTCTTTGTGTGATCAAATCTTGCACTGATTGAGCCATAGCCTTTACGTCTGCCACCAAATCTGTTGAAACTCTTGGGCCATGTGCAAACTCGGCTGTGCCAGCCAATGTATATCTCTGTGTTGTGTCATTTGTTACAAATTCTTGTGCATTTTCTCCACTTCCGTCTGGATCTGGATAATTTATTTCAAATTCAACATTTGGATATACGCGATAGAAGTAAACAATGCTTCCCACAATAGCATCTGCATCACCAAACTTGTATGTCAATGTGAGAATTCTTTGGAATGTTGTATATTCATATTCATTTCCTTCTCCAACATCTATTGGTGTTATGCTTGTTGAAGTTGTTCCGCCAACAAAAGTTGTCTTGTCCGCATCTCTCAAAATTGATTCAAGATCAGCGATATCAACATCAAACGAAACCTGTCCAAATCTCTTTGTTGTGTTTGTAATGCTATTTTGTGCAAATGGACTTCTCGCATTAACTCTGATTGTAAATTCAAATGTAAACTTATCTTCACCATCAGGAGTCTCTTTGATTGTGTCAACAAAAGTGATATCCACGTTGTCCAAAAGATATGCAAATGTGATTGTTTGGTTTTCATTGTCAATTGAAACATATTCTTGGTTTGTTGTTGCACGCAAATTGTGAATAATCTCTGCGGAATCATCTTTTGTGTTTACAACATCAACAAAGTAATCGAAACTTCTGGTTTCTCCGGCACTTATGCTTGTTTCTTTCTGTTCAAATTCAAAATAGCTCTTTGCATTCATAACAATCTTGAATGCTGCCTTTTCCTCCGTGTAGAAGACAATTGTAAACACACCATTGATTTCAATGTCGCTGTTTGGATAAAGAATCAATGTTTCATTTTCAAAGTCAAACTCTGGATCGACATATTTGCCATGTCCTTCATCATCAAGATTTCCAACCAATGCAACATGATAGTCGTTTGCATTGACCTTCGTTCTTGTTCCGTTTGAAACTTCATACAAAAGCGTATCAAACTGCACTGGGCTATCACCAGCATTCATGCTTGCTGTGTATGTTCTATCTGTTTGTGTTGCGCTGTCTAATGTTACGTATGAGTAATATACTCCTTCTGCAAATGTTGCACTTGTTGGTTGTGGTGTTGCCTCAATGTAACTCTCTGTTGCATCATCATAGACATAGTATGTTACACCATTATTATATTGTTTTTCTTTTCTATACAATTTCACATCAGGAGAATATGTCGTTGACTGATTGATCTTGAACAGATATACCAAATCTGCCCCCAACATCTCAATACCTTCTCTTGAATATGTCTTTGTAAGCTCAACATCAATTTTGGTTTCGGTGCTGTTTACACACATCGTGAGCACATTTCCAGAACTAATTGAAATGTCAATATATGCCGAATAATTTGCGGTTGAAACTCCGTTTATTTTCACATTTGTGATTCTATACTCTGTTGTTGTATAGTCAACAGCATCATCCTCAAAACGTTTCTTTCCCACATTATATGCTGCATCTCCATGCTCTGCATCAAGGTTAATAGTGTAAGTCTTGTCATTCTGTGAATAAAATTCGCTGAATTGATCAAGATATTCTGCTTGGCTTTGATATGGATAATATACTTCACCTTTCTCAAAGTTTGAATACACTCTCAATCTATAATACCAAACAAATTTGTTGTCTGGTTGAGCAATGTTTGAAACTTGAAGCTTCAAAACAACATATTGACCATTTTCGTCTGCTGTAAGGTCACTCAAAACAAGTTTGTTGTCAACAATTCTTGCGAGACCTTCAAGCCCTTGACTCTCAACTGAAAGTTCGAGTGAACTTGTTCTTCCAAGCGTTTCTTCATCATAATAGAATCCAGGCACTGGCTTTTTCTCGTAAATATCCCCACTCACTACAACATATGTGGATCCTGACAGATAGTAATATGTTTCCTCCGCCTCTGTTGCAAGCTCATAAACATCTGGATCTGTTGCAGTTTTTACATAAAGCACAATTTCTTGATAATCTTGTGCTATCACATCGAATACATAGTGTTTTGTTTCTTCGTTAAAGGTCAACTCTGTGTTTGCAACTTTCACATAAGCTTCAACTTCGCCAGAGTTTGTCAAAACGTCATAGGTTGTGCCCGCAAACACTTTTTGATAAATTTCATAGTTTGCAAGTGTTGTGCCTGTTGACAACAGATATGAGAAGTCTTTGCCTTCTGTCACTTCTGGGTCATAATATACAAAAATGTCTCCAACTTTTGAAACAATGGCTTTGAGCACGATGTTGATCGTCAAACGTCCAGCCTTTGTTGTCAATCCCAAGGCTTCATCATCAACAAAATATGATCCAAAATTGTCTGGAACAACAATTGCATCCGTAACCCCTGTATTAAACACGGTGTTAGCCTTCACAAAGCTATAAATTGTGTAGTTGAGAAGATTGTATTCTTTTCCTGCAACCAAAACGAGTGTTGGTTCTCCCTTGTAAGTCACAACCTTTGCCCCACTGACAATCGCCTGAACCATTTCTTCTTCTGCATCAGAGCCATATCCAAGCTCAAAACCGAACGTTGCTTTGTCAGCTTCAAACATTTCTACATTTCCATTTGCATGTACAAGGGCAAAATCCAGGAACCTGATTTGCTCTTCATCGTTGTGTTTAATTTGGAATGTTTGAGAATATTGTGTTCCAAATTCATAATTTAATGTCGCCTCTTCAAGGCTGAACACTCCTGCGCTATTTAATGAGATATATCTTGGTCCAAGTGTGTTGTTTACATATTCAAAGTCTTCTGTAAGCGAAACCTCTCTGATTGTTCCACTATCAACAAAAGTCTTCATTTCAATCAATGTGTAATAAGTTGAAAGGTCGCCGTAATCGGCAATATCAACAAAGGTTGACCTTTCAAGCATAATAATGTTTGGATGAACGTAGAAGTTTAATTCTATTGAATATGCATATTGAGATTCAACACCAAAGTAGACATAAATTTTTACAAGAGTGTTGTGATATACATTTTCTATTTTGATGGTGCCTGGCGTTGGCATGCTGATTACATCTTCATTTGATGACTCAAAACCAACAGCATTTCTACTCCATACATAATGGTTGTCTGTGAATGGCATTGCATCATCCAAACTATATGTAGAATTTGCCACAACATTGATTGCTGTTGGATTTGTTGGGTTTATCGAAAGATAACTTCTGTATGGTGCAACCAGTGTTTCAAAGTTGCTTTGAGTATCTATGTTTGCCAAGAATGTGATGTGAAGTTTCACAACATACAAATTGTTTGCATCAGTGATATTGAATGTCAAAAGCGTTCTTGAATTGAATGGAGCAAACACCTTCAATTCTGCAATATCTTCTCCAAGATATTTTGCAAGAGTTCTTCCGCTTTCGAGGTCGTATCCTTCATCATCTCCACTTTCGTCAGCTCCAAACAACTTGAAAGCCATCATCTTCATCATATCTCTTGATGCTTCTCCACCAAACGTTGAAACAAATGTGCTATCAAGTGTGATTGTATATGGATTGAACGCTTTGTCAACAATGCCAGCAGATGTTTCAATTTCAAACAGGGTGTTCAAAATTATTACACTATCCGCTTCAACATTTTTCTCAACAAAGATTTCACTCATTGATGGCGCATCTTCAAGGTCTGCAACTCCGCAATCCTTGCTTGTGTCATATCTAACAGCCGACAACCCTTCACCCGTGATTTGGAAAGTGAATCTTGTTGTCTCTCCTTCTTCTTCGCCATAAACCCTGTTATCTTCTTTATCCAAAATATAGACAGCAGCATATGTTGTCACAACATTTGCTCCGTTTGGAATAAAGTTCATAATTGCAGTTCCGTTGCTATCAAATGAAATTGCTTTGTTGGATTGTTTCTCTCTCCACCCATCGCCATAAGGCTCTTCTTCAATAAATTTCAATCTATATATTCTGTCTGATGTTCTGATCAGTTTACCTTTTTGGTCGAGAATTGTGAAGCTCAAAAGTTCGTTCATAAGATCTGTTGTTGATTCAATCACATCGTCTGTTGTCCATGTAATTTGAACACCATCCGCAATTGAAATTGTAACATCAATAGGATCTTCAATTTCTCTTGTTTCTTCATAAGCACCAACCAAACTTGCTGGTTTTTGGTAGTAGATATAGAATCCATCAGTTTCTGTTTCTTGCTGTTTGATTGATTTTGAATAAACTTCATCTCTTTGTTTGTCTGTGTAACGAAGTTCAAGTTTTACATAAATTCCATTGTATGCTTCTGTCCAGTCAACTTCTGAATTGATTGCCAGCGAACCAACAAAGATTACGCTGTTTTCCGTCGTTTCGCTGATTTGCAAATCGTTTAGGTAAACATAATCAATGTCAGAATCTGTTCCATTGATGTTAACGCAAACAACTTTCAAAAGTTGTTCTTCGTCTCTTTGAGCATTCAAAACTTTGTCAGCATCACCTTCAACATCATCACTTTCAAGTTCCAAATCAAAATAAATCAATGTGATATCTTGTCCGTTGTCATCTTTTCTCACAGCTGGAAGATAATAGTCCCCATTCAGTTCAAAAATGCTTCCCGTTGTGACTCCGCCTTCCGTTCTTTCAACTTCATCTTCGTTGAAATGATAAGCAACACTCATTTTGTTTACAGAAAGTGTGCTATCCACAATAATTTCTTTTGCACTACCAACATTTGCGATTACATACTTGTTTCCATTTTTGTATGGAACTCCTTGCGCATTAGTTTTCACAATCACTGGAACAACTTTAACAACTCCGCTAATGCTCTTCAAAACGGTGAGAACATCTCCATTCACTTCATATAAAGCATAACTATCTTTTTGACTCACACCAACAAGAGAAATTTCTTCGTTGCTATATTCAACAGCAGGGCCGCAGTCAAATATTGTTTGCAAGTTTGCAACAACAGAAGAGTCATCTGACAACAAGAAATATTTGATTGTTTTGTAAACGTTGTCTTCTGGTACGTTGTTGATAAGTGCAGAGAGATTTACAGAATCAGTAATTGTTCTGCCTTCCTGATCAAAACTTATCAACATGCTGATAATTTCTGTGTTCTTCCAACCAACAGCACTATCCAAATGTTGTTCTGCAAGAAGGTTGAAATATTTTTCTTCTCCATCGTCAAAGAACTTTACCCAACCGCCATTCTTCTCATAGAAGAAATTAAGCTGCATTTGCATGCTTGCAAAAGGTTCTGTGGTTTCAAATGTCCAGTGGTAGTTCCTTGCAGACGTTGCACCAGTGTTTGGCAAAATGTAATAATTAACCCCTTCTTCTTCAACAATTTCATTTGGTCCAACAAGGGTAATTTCTGTTGCTGTCACTCTAACAACGTTTCCACCACGAATTGAAAGGCCTTCAACTCCTGTTGGAAGTTTAATTCCAACTTGTCCAAGCAATGAAGTCAATGGGAGGTCTTGGCTGTTTTTCACAACAGCACCCAAGCTTCTATCTCCATCACCATTTGTTGTGATGATTGTCTCTTTGTCAACAAGCAATTTCACATTGCTCTTGTCAATTGAGAAGGAAACATCGTCAACATCAACGCTGATAACTTGGACATCAATCTCTTTTGAAATTCTTTCTTCATCGTGAGCTATTAAGTACACAACAACGTCGTTTGTTGTTGGGTTTGTGTGTGTTGCAAAAAATCTTTCTTCATAATAGGCTTTGCTGAATGCATATGCAACAATTCTCGTATAATCTGTTCCGTTTGTGATGTTTTGTGCATAGAAGACATTCTCTTCTTCATCATAGTTTAATCCAGATCCTGTGACAGAGAAGAAAACTCTTTTCTCTCTTGTTGCATCTCCATACATATTTTTGCTTACTGCTGGTGTAAAGTTTGCGAAAATTTTGAATGTTGTGTCAACAACAACATGGTACACACCATCAATTTCGCTGCTGTTTTGCACATCAATCTGCAACTCACTTGTTGGCACATCAACAGCAAGTTTCGTTCTTATTGTATCAATTTCAATATTTTCTGATTTTGCCATTATGTAGGAAGTTCCTCCAACAACGGCACCATTTTCTCTTTCAAGTTGAACTTGGAAGCTTTTTCCAATTTCAACACTTTGAGGAATCTTGATAATTCCATTTGACAAATATCCATCAACAAGTTGTTGGTCAACCCTACGTCCGTCTGCATCTGTAAACATGAGAGTAACTTCTTTTTTTGTAACACCCTCGGTTGAAGACATAATTTTCAAGTTGACATCATTAGACAATTCATATTGGCTTGTGGTTGTATTGTATGCTCCCTCGCCAGAAACTTCTTGTGAAAAATAGATGTCTGCTGGGTTTACAATAACTTCATTAAAGCCGCCCGTCAAATAAACTCCAAGAGCAGTCAATCCACCGACTCCGATAAAACTTGCAAAAACAAGCAATATAGCTTTCCAAACACTGAGAACTTTCCTCATATCAACCTCAATTTGTCAAATAAATAAATTGTCAAAAATCTACTAAAAATATTGTTTACATTTTTCGACAAAATAATTATACATTTTTTATTTACATTTCGCAAGAATTTTTGATAAATAAATAATTTTAATTATTTAATGTTTTTCCACAAACAGAAAGTTGACACGTTTTGCGTAATCGTTTATAATGTTTTTATGAAAAAGATGACGTCAAAAGAAATTTATAATTACCTGAATTTGACAAACCGCAGGTTGGGAAGACTATACAGGATCACTGGCTATAACCCTTTGCCTGACACTTTTGTCTTCAATCAGGAATCAATCAAAGAAAGGCTCTATCTAAACCAAATGCCTTCCGACATTTCTTTCCCGGACTTTTTGTATGAAGATAAAAAGAGTCTCAAAAAGCGTTTTGCCCTTTCATTGAAAAGAATCAAGCAAATTTTAAAAGAAAAAAAGTATGAGACAAAAATGACACCGGAGTTTGCTCGCAAGTTTGAATCTTATTTGGTTTTGAGAAGAGAAGTAACTTCTTTGATTTTGAAAGATTTTTCAAAAGATAGCTTTGATGAATGTGATGCTTACACAGAAATTTGCTCTATAAACACCATCTTTTTCGATCTTTTGGATGAAATTTTTGATGACGAATTCAGTTTTTATGACATTTCGTTTGATTTGGAGTATCGCTATAACATCTATTATGCCGAAAGATTGAAGCGACTTGAAAAGAAAAATAATGAGGAAATTTCCAAAAAATCAACAGAAATTAATTTAAATATTCAAAAAAATATTCAAAAAAATCAGAAAAAAGAAATAAAAAATGAAAAAATATTAGAAAAAAATACAAAAAATAAAGAAATTTCCAATTTTAAACAAGAAAAAATGAAAAATTAAAATATTTTTTTTAGGAGACATGATGATTCAGGCAATAAATGTTTCTTTGGCTTTTGGCGGAAGAAAACTTTACAAAGATGTAAACTTGAAGTTTACAAAAGGCAACTGCTACGGCATCATCGGAGCAAATGGTGCTGGAAAATCAACATTTTTAAAAATTTTGACAGGAGAAATCGAGCCAAACACAGGAGAGATTGTTGTCACTCCTGGTGAAAGAATGTCCGTTTTGGAACAAAATCAAAACAAGTACGACAATGAAACGGTTTTAAACACCGTTTTGTTGGGACATAAGCGCCTCATGGAAGTTCAACAGGAAAAAGATGCTTTGTATGCAAAAGAAAATTTTACGGATGAAGATGGCATTCGCGCCGGAGAACTTGAAACAGAGTTTGCAGAACTGGGCGGTTGGGAAGCAGAAAGCGAGGCTCAAACCTTGTTGCAAAATATGGGTGTCGGAGAAGAATTACACTACAACCTTATGTCAGATCTTGATGCAAAAATCAAGGTCAAGGTTTTGCTCGCCCAAGCTCTTTTTGGAAACCCTGACATTTTGATCCTTGATGAACCAACAAACAACTTGGATTTTAAAACAATTCGTTGGCTCGAAAACTTTTTGCTCGACTTTGAAAATATTGTCATCATAGTTTCTCATAATAGACACTTTTTGAACAAGGTTTGCACACATATTTGCGATGTTGACTTTGGTGAAATCAATATGTATCTTGGAAATTATGACTTCTGGTACGAAACAAGTCAACTTTTGGCAAGACAGGCAAGAGAACAGAACAAAAAGGCAGAACAAAGGGCAAAAGAATTGAAAGATTTTATTGCTCGCTTCTCGGCAAATGCTTCAAAATCAAAACAAGCAACCAGCAGAAAAAAAGAGTTGGAAAAGCTGACGCTGGAAGATTTCAAACCTTCTTCAAGAAAATATCCATATGTTGATTTTCGATATGAACAAGAAATTGGAAAAGAAATTTTGAAAGTTGAAAACCTTACAAAGAAGGGGATGTTCAAAAATCTTTCCTTCAATGTGGAAAAAGATCAAAAAATTGTCTTCCTTTCATCAAATTCTTTGGTTTTGACAACCCTCTTCAATATTTTGGCGGGAAAAGAAGAGGCTGACAGCGGAACAATTCGTTGGGGAAAAACAATCAAGTTCTCCTATCTCCCACAAGACAACAGAGAATATTTTGATGGATGTCACCTTTCAATCGTTGACTGGTTGAGACAATTTTCAAAAGACCAAGCCGAAAGCTATATTCGCGGTTGGCTTGGAAGAATGTTGTTCTCCGGTGAAGAAAGCTTGAAAGAAGTGAACGTTTTGTCTGGTGGTGAAAAGGTTAGATGTATGTTGGCAAAAATCATGCTTGAATCTGGAAACTTTCTGATTCTTGACGAACCAACCAACCATCTTGATCTTGAAAGTATCACATCTCTCAACAAAGGTATGACAAATTTCAAAGGCGCAATGCTGTTTGCAACTGGGGACCAAGAAATTATTGAAACAACAGCCAACAGAATTATTGACATTGTTGATGAAAACACAATCATAGACAAACAGATGTCTTATGAAGAATACATGGAAAAATATAAATTGTAAAAACTGGACGTTTCCAGTTTTTTCTTTTCTCGACACTCCCACGAATTGGTCGACATTTTAGTTGACTTTTCTTTCTTTTCTTTTATATAATGAAAATAGCAATGACGGAATTGGCAACTCCCGAGCAATCGCTTGTCGGCGTAAAGACAACAATGAAGGCAAGTTTTCTTGCGAAATAGGGTGGAACAGCGACTCCAAAATCGCCCCTATGCTATGTGGCATAGGATTTTTTATTTTCTATGCAAATTTAAGCAAAAAGGAGAATATTATGAGTGAATCAAAATTAACAATGGATAAACTTATTGCCCTTTGCAAAGGTAGGGGGTTTGTTTTCCCAGGAAGTGAAATCTATGGCGGTCTTGCAAACAGCTGGGATTATGGTCCTGTTGGAAGCGAATTGAAAAAGAACATCAAGGAGCTTTGGTGGAAACGTTTTGTTCATCAAAATGAATACAATATTGGTATTGATGCCGCAATCATCATGAATCCAAGAGTTTGGCAAGCAAGTGGACACTTGTCAAGTTTTTCCGACCCATTGATTGACTGCAAAGAGTGTAAAACAAGACACAGGGCCGACAAACTTATTGAAGATTATGTTGCAGAAAACAAACTTGATGTCAATGTTGGAGAATTAAACAACAAAGGCATTGAAGATTTTATCGCACAAAATCATGTGAAGTGCCCTCATTGTGGAAAAAGCAATTTCACTGGAATTAGAAATTTCAATCTTATGTTCAAAACGTTTATGGGTGTGACAGAAGACAGCAAAAATGAAGTTTATCTTCGTCCAGAAACTGCACAAGGGATGTTTGTTGATTACAAAAATGTTGTGAGAACTCAAAGACCAAAAATGCCTTTTGGTATTGCACAGATGGGTAGAAGTTTTAGAAACGAAATCACACCAGGAAATTTCATTTTCCGTACTCGTGAATTTGAACAAATGGAACTTGAATTTTTCTGCAAACCTGGCACAGATCTTGAATGGTTTAAATTCTATAAAAATGAAATGAGAAGGTGGCTCTATGATTTGGGAATCAAACCAGAAAATTTGAGAGAAAGAGATCATTCACAAGAAGAGTTGAGTTTTTACAGCAAGGCAACTTGTGACTTTGAGTTCTTGTTCCCATTTGGTTGGGGGGAACTTTGGGGAATCGCAGACAGAACAGATTATGACCTGACTCAACATCAAAAATTTAGTGGCGAAAGCATGGATTATATTGACCCAGTAACAAATGAAAAATATGTTCCTTATGTTGTTGAGCCTGCCCTTGGTGTTGACAGAATGTTCCTCACAATTTTGTGCAATGCTTATGATGAAGAAGTTGTTGGTGACAATGACACACGTGTCGTTTTGCACCTTCTTCCAGCACTTGCTCCATACAAAGTTGCCGTTTTACCTCTTTCAAAAAAATTGTCAGACAAAGCAAGGGAAGTTTACAAACTTCTTTCAAAAGAATTTAATTGTGATTATGATGAATCTGGATCAATTGGAAAACGTTATCGTCGTGAAGACGAAATTGGAACTCCATATTGTGTCACAATTGACTTTGATACACTTGAAAATGATTCTGTGACAATCAGAGATAGAGACACAATGGAACAAATCAGATTGCCTATTAGTGAAGTTGCTGATTACGTTGCAAAAACATTAAAATTTTAATAAAAAAAGATGAGATTATTTCTCATCTTTTTTGTTGTCTGTAAGAGCATCATCAAACCACAAAATCTTTCCTTGGACGGCAATTGTGATGATATCAACAAGCCACACAATTGTGCTGAAAACCAAAAGTAATACAGCAACAATGATTCCTGGTGTGTATTGATTTTTGATTGATTTGCAAAGTCTGTAAACATTCCAAACAATATCCACAACAGGCAGTGCAAGCAAAATCTTTGCCCAAAGAGGCATCTCATCCATTGATTTAATAAATTTGTCCATTTTTCTTTCTCCTTTTGTTTATATAAAAAAGCAACCTTCATGGTTGCTTTTTTTCTTGAACAATTAAACGTTCAAAAGTCTCCAAATGTGTTTTTGTACAATCATGAGAACAAGGTCAACAAGCCATACAAGCCATCCACCGAAGATACGGATGATTCCTGCTATAATTTTGCCTTCTTGGAATCTTGTAACAATTCCGCAAACCCATGCTGTGAGTGGGATGATTGCAAGAATGAGGCTCACTACATAGCTCAAACCAAAATAATCTGATTTCTTTGCCATTTCACATTTCTCCTTTTATTTAATTTGTAATTTATTGTTATTACATTTTAATTTTAATCCGCCACAATCAAAATGTCAAACAATTAAACTTAATTATGTTTATGTTTTTTAATTTTTTTTAATTCATGTTTAGTAAAAAATTTTGTTTTTGCTCGTCAACATTGTCCAGCTCAAAAGTGCTTTAAAAAAGTCTGCCCAATATGTCAATCTTGCACTATCTAAAAAGTCTTTGCAAAGGCTTACTTCAATGTCTGTCAAATATTCTTCCAAAAATTCAATTGCATATTGCGATGCCTGTTTTTCTATGGCGATTTCTCTGTATTTTAAAAACAATGCAAACAAAAACAAAAGCAAGCTGATTCCTAAACATACAAAGCCAATAATCAAAGAAGCTTTTGTGGGAATTACATGCAAAAAGTATAACGCACTCAACACAACGCCAGACAAGAGTAATGGCATGAAAAGTAGTCCAACTATTCTTCCTGCTTTTCTCAATCTAAAATGTTTTTTTAGGGTGTCCCCTTCAAAGTCTTGTCTTGCATGGCCCAGTTCATGTGCAATTGTGGCAATTGATGCCAAACTGCTTGATGTGATTGTTTCTTCACTCAAAGAAACGACTCCGTCATTATAATGGTCGTTGTGTGGCTTTGCTCCGGCAATCACAAGCTTATTGTTGAAATGCCTTTTGTTGATTTCTCCAACAAATCCCACAGAGGTGAATCCATACGTATTGCGAAACCCTTTTGCTTTTTGCAATTCATTGCCAAAATTTTCGCCAGAAAAGCTTGCTATTGCAAGCCCTACGCATAGCAAAATCACAAAAATTATCGCAACTCCAATCAAAACATATACCATCATGGTTATATGATAGCAAAAACCCTGTTTTTATGCAAATGAAACCCTCACAGAAAAATTAAAAATTTTTTAAAAAAATACTTTTCAAGTGTTGACAACTTTTTTCTTTGTGAATATAATGAAAATGAATTATTTCGGTAGGTAAGGCTACCACAGGGATATGGGTTGCTGCCGGTTGAAAAAGGAGACTTTCTCAACTTGGTTTGAACAAGTTTCCTCGAGACAAAACAAGGGGAAATTTAATGTAACTTCACCGCCCTGTGAAGCTGAAGCTTGAACGGGTAAAATGAAAGTTTCTTTGTTTGTCCCGTTTCAATCGGGATTTTTTATTTGGAGGACAAAGAGATGGAAAAAAATATGCTTGAAAAACTCTACACAGAACAAAACTTTGATGAGCTTGAAAAATATGCCAAAAGTTTGAGTATGAAGGAACTTTCATCAGAACTTGTCAAACTTGACAAGGACTCTCTTTGTCATATTTTGCCAAAACTTCCAACAGAAACCGCAGCAATAGAATTTCTTCTTTTTCCAACAGAACTCCAACTTTATTTGGTTGAAAACATAAGCGACATTGATTTCAAACCTTTGTCACAAGAACTTTTGGATTTGGATGAAATTGAAAATAAAATCAACAAAGAAGTCTTTTCTCTTATCCTTATCAATGCAAAAGCCGATGCAAGACATGAAAAAATGTTGGAAATTATTGACAACGTTGAAAACAAAAAGTTTTCTTCTCTCAAACCAATCTTGGCAGAAATGGAGCCTGTTGATATTGCGGAAGTCTTGAATGACGTTGACGAAGAAAAGGTTGGGCTTATTTTCCGTTTGCTTCCAAAAGATTTGGCAAGTGATGTTTTTGTTGAAATGGACAACGATGCACAACAAGTTTTGGTGTCAACCTTCACAGATAAGGAGCTTTCCAACATTGTCAACGATTTGTTTGTTGACGACACAATGGACATTATGGATGAAATGCCATCAAATGTTGCAAGAAGAATTTTGAAAGTTGCAAATGCAGAGACAAGAGATTCCATCAACAAATTGCTTGGTTATCCAAAAGATAGTGCAGGAACTATTATGACACCAGAATGTATTACATTGAGACCAACCATGTCTGTTGATGATGCATTAAAAAAAATTAGACGACAAGCTCTTGACAAAGAAACAATATATACATGCTATGTTACAGATAATAACAAAGTCTTGCTTGGCATTGTTTCTGCAAAAGACATCATCTTGCACGAACCAGAAGACAAAATTGGAGATTTCATGCATGAAAACTTCATCTTTGCCCAAACAAACACCGACAAGGAAGAAGTTGCAAACCTACTTTCAAAATATGACCTTTTGGCAATTCCTATTGTTGACAGCGAAAACCGCATTGTTGGTATTGTAACCATTGACGACGCTGTTGATGTTATCAAAGAAGAAGCAAGTGAAGACATCAGCAAGATCGCCGCTATTGTCCCAACAACAAAACCATACCTTCAAACAAATGTTTTCACAATTTTCAAATCAAGAGTTCCTTGGCTTTTGATTTTGCTTATATCCGCGACTTTCACAGGACTTATTATAAACACTTTTGAAGGCAATTTGAATGCAATCAGCCCTCTTCTGTTTGCTTGTGTTCCTATGCTTATGGACTCTGGCGGAAATGCTGGAAGCCAGGCATCCGTCACAATAATCAGGTCATTAGCTCTTGATGAGGTCGGGTTTAAAGATATTTTCAAAGTCCTTTGGAAAGAAATTCGTGTCGCAATTATGCTCGCCGCAGTGCTTGCTTGTGCCTGCTTCGCAAAATTGCAACTTATTGATAATTTGATTTTTGGTTATGACTACACAATCACAATTTCTCTTGTGATTTCAGCAGCACTTTTCTGCACAATCTGTATTGCAAAAATTGTTGGTTGTTGTTTGCCTTTGTTTGCAAAAAAATGCAAACTTGACCCAGCTGTTGTTGCCAGCCCATTTATCACAACAATCGTTGATGCAATTTCGTTAATGGTGTTCTGTGGGCTTGCAATTGGCCTTCTATAACAAAAAAGACTTGCAAATGCAGGTCTTTTTTTATGTCACCAAAATAATTGTCTCCCCTTTATATACAATTGTTCCGGGTGGTGGAAGTTGTTTGACAACAAAACTTCCTTCTCCCGCAATTTCATAATACAAACCAATCTTTCTCAATTCCGCCACAGCATTTGCCAAACTTTGTCCAACAAGGTCTGGCATTACTACCTCTTCCAAAACAATGCTTGTGTCATCTTTTGGGATGTTCATAAGATCAAAAAGTTCAGAAAAAAATTGTTTTCCATAAGGAGCTGCAACAATAGCTCCATAATATGCGCCAGCACCAGGCTCGTCAACCAAAATCATAAACAGATATTCTGGATTGTCTGCTGGATAAGTCCCAATGAAACTTGAAATATATTTTCCTTGTGCAATTCCTCCTGTTTCGTTGTACTTTTGTGCCGTCCCTGTCTTCCCTCCAACATTATACCCCTCAACAAAAGTGTAGTCCCCATTTTTGTTCTCTGCAAACTGCATAAGTTTGTTGACAATTTCGCTGGTCTTTGCTGAAACAACCCTCGTTTCTTTTATTTTGGGTTGAAACGTTATCTTTTCGTTTACATCAACCGCCTTGTCAACAATCGTGGGGGTTTTTAATATTCCTCCGCCGGTGATTGCGGCAACAGCGGTGAGCAGTTGAATTGGTGTGACAGCAATTGCATGACCAAAACCCATACGTGCGAGGTCTACATTTTTAACTTGCGACTTTTTCATAACAATTCCACCACTTTCTCCTTGCAATGTGATGTTCGTTTTCTCTCCAAGCCCAAATTTTTCCATATATTCATAAAACTTGTTCACCCCAAGCCTTTGTGCCAAATCCATAAAACAGCAGTTGCAGGAATTTGCAAAGGCTTGTGTCAATGTTTGGCTTCCGTGCCCTATTGTCTTCCAGCATTTTATTCTTTGTCCATCAACAATTCTGTATCCTGGACAATAGAAATGGTCATCAAGAGAAACAACCCCTTCTTCAAGTGCTGCTGCCAAAGTTAATATTTTGAAAGTTGATCCAGGCTCATATGTGTCAGTTACGGCGGTCATTTTTGATTGAGAAAAAAGAGTGGAAAGATCATCCCTTGGAACGTAGTTCAAATCAAAACTTGGCTTCGAAGAAATTGCCAAAATTTCACTTGTTTTTGCATTCATCACAATCCCTGTGATGCCCTTTGCTTTTTGTTCTTCATACGCTTTCTTCAAGATTTGTTCAAGCAAGATTTGAATCTTGCTGTTTATTGTGAGAGTGACATCATCTCCTGCAACTCCGTTGACATAATAGCGAATGCTCCCGCCAATTTCTTTTCCCTGCAAGTCACTTTGAACATAGCTGCACCCATCAACTCCTGTCAAATATTCATTTAGATATGCTTCAAGTCCAGATTGCCCAACATTGTCAACGGAAGAAAACCCCAAAACTTGCGTCAATAAATTTCCATAAACATATTTTCTACCAACATTTTCAGTCATGTATATACCATCCAATTTCTCTTGGTATATTTGTTCTGCAAGGTCGGCTTCCACCTGCATTTTTATCAAAACTTCTGACACGTTTTTCTTGGAAACTTTTTGCAAGGTTTTTTCATAATTTAGCCCCAAGATTGAAGAGAGTTTGTTTGCCGTTTCTTCACAATTTGACACCTCTCTTCCCCTCACATAGACATCATAAGTGGTATAGCTCACAGCCAAAGTGTCTCCCGTTGCATCAAAAAAAGAACCTCTCTTCGCCGTCAATGACAAATCTCTTGTCCATTGATCAGTTGCTCTTTGTTGAAGTTCTTTTCCATCTATTATTTGAACAACAAACAGCCTAACACCCAACACACAAAAGATTGTTGTCAGCACGAGAAAAATCGCTTTGATTCTCTTTTGTAGTGATGCTATTGTGTATGCTCTTTGCAAAATTAACCTCCAAACAGGCCTCCAAGCCAATTGCAAAACTTGTCAAACCAGTTTGTTTTTTCTCCAAGGTCGCCAGCAGACTGCATTTCTTGTGGATATGTTTCCAAAAATTCCATACTCTTTTTTGTCGTGTCAAGATCAGATATTTTTTTGAGATATTTTGGAAGGTTAACATCATAAAACTCTGTTTCAACTTGTGCCAAATTGACAGAAAGATTGTCCAAAATTGTGATGTTTGTCACAGCCAAAACAGCAGAAATCGCCAATGCAACTGCAAGAATTATTGTCTTCTTTTTCGTCTTTTTTGGAGCTTTTTCACTCTTGGTTTGAGCTTTCTTTTTCAGTTTGATGATTTTTTTGTTTTCTTCAATCAAATCATAATTTGGTTTTTCAACAATATTTTCTTTTTCTTCTGTTTTGTATTGGTTTTCTATCAGTTGTTCTTTTTCTTTCTCAAATTCGGCAAGTTCTTTTTCTTCTCTTTCTTTTTTCATGTCTGCAAGCGTCAAATTCTCAAAAGATTTCAAATATTCCGTTTGAACAGGAGGCTTTTCTTGTGTCTCTTGCGCAGGAGAAGACTCCACAACTTCTTCTGTTGTTTTCTTTTCAACTTCTGTTTCTGCAACAAGTCTTTCCATATATTTTATTGACCTCCTTTTTTATATATTCTGTTTTTACAATTTCTCAACAATTCTCAATTTTGCGCTTGTGCTTCTTGAATTTGCTTTTTGTTCTTTTTCACTTGCAACGATTGGTTTTTTGTTTACCAATTTTACACTGGCTTTATGTCCACAAATACAAATCGGGGTTTTGGGTGGACAAACACAATCTGTGCTTGCAAGTTTAAAAACGTTTTTAACAATGCGGTCTTCAAGGCTGTGAAATGTCAAGACAACACCTCTCCCTTTGGGGTTTAACATGTCAAGCAACTCTTGCAACAAGATGTCCAAATCGTCCAGCTCTCCGTTTATGTAAATTCGCAAGGCCTGAAAAACTTTTTTTGATGCCCCACCCCTTGAAAAAACAACTTTCTTTGGCAAGCTTTTTTCAATTATATCTCGGAGTTCAAAAGTGGTTTCAATCTTTTTCTTTTGCCTTTCTGAAACAATGTTTTTTGCAATCACTTTCGCAAACTCTTCTTCTCCATACATTTGAAATATTCTTGTCAAATCTTCACAAGAAAAGCTATTTACAATCTCCTGTGCTGTGAGCGTTCTTTCGTGTCTATCCATCCTCATGTCAAGAGGTCCATCATGTGTGAAACTAAACCCTCTTTCTGCGGCATCAATTTGGTACGAACTTACCCCCAAATCAATCAAAAACCCATCTATTTTTGACACGCCCATTTCTTTCAAAATTCGTGGTGCATTTTTATAATTTGATTTTATCAAGGTTGTCACATTCTTAAACTTGTCAAGAGTTTGTGTGCTTTTGACTATTGCATCTTCATCTCTGTCAAACCCATAAAGATGTCCTGTTTTTATTTTTTTTGCAATTTCAAAGGAGTGTCCACCACCACCTATTGTGCAGTCAACATAAATTCCATCCTTTCTAACGTTGAGACCATCAATCACTTCTTTGAGCATGACTGGTGTGTGTTTGAATTCCATTTTTCTCCTTTTGTTTTTATAGTATATCACAAAAGACCCTTTTGTCCAACAAAAAAAGAAGTTACATTTTTGTAACTTCTTTTCTTTTGATTAAAGTCCCAGCAATTGTTTCAATGCTGTTGCAACTTCAACTTCATCTGCAAATTCTTCATCAATTGCTTGTCTTGCAGCCTCTTTCTTTGTTTCATCAAGACCCGATGTGTCAATCACTGGTCCCCTATCTTCATTTCCATCAATGATATTTTTGATGTCTGTCAAAAGGTCTACAATTTCGTCATAATCTTTTCCAGATTCGTCAAATGCTTCTCTGATTGCCTCAACAACACCTTCTGGATCAGATTCAAAATCTGCTGTTCCAATCTTTGTGCTCATTGCATCTGCGAGAGCAACTGCTGCATCAAGTTCTGCAAATTTTTCTTCATAGTTGATTGTGTAATATTTTGAAGTATCTGCTGGAGTTCCTGGATTGATATAAGCTTTCACATCCTTATAATAGTCGTTCCCTGGTGTTCCGGAGAAACTTCCCATTGTATCACCTGTCGCAAACCAAACAATGTCATTGAAGATGTTTTCAAACACGCCATGTCCAGCTGCATTTGTTTTCAAAATGTCCAAAACTTTTCCAACTTCTTGAAGTCCAACGTCTGTTGAGTTCAACATTATGTTCAACATATTTTTAATGATTGCTATTGACTCCGTCTTTGATGTTTTCAGGTTTGTCAAATTGGTGTTTGGATCTTTGTCTGTCACACCTTTGATTGTATCATCAATTGTGTCAAACAATTTTGTTGTAAGTGGTCCAAACACATCGGCAGAGAACACTGGGTCAAGAACTTCTTCAATCTTGTTGTCGTTTATCATTTCTTTCATCAATTTTTCAATGTCGGCACCTGATTTTGTCATATATCTGAAATAATTCAACGTTTCGCCTTCATCTTCAATTTCCCCAGAACTCAAAGCACGAAGAGCTTGATTGATGTATGTCAATTCTGTGTTCCATACGGCATATTCGTTTGTTGTTTTTGGTGCAGTAAAGTCAATAAAGTCTGTGCCCAAATTGTCTGAAACCAAATCAATTGCTTTATCAAACACTTTTGTGTTTACTTCTTGTTTTGTGATTTCATGGAATGGTAACAACATCCTACTCAAAAGTGAGTTTTGTGTGTCTTCATTAAGTTCATCAAACAAGTTGTCAAGAATGTCATCAAATGTTACACCTTCTGTTTCTGCAATCAAATCAAGGAATCCAAGATTTTGAGCCAGTTGAGCAGGCGTTCTCAAATATGTTGCAAGTTTTGTGTATGTGTCAAGAGTCGTTGTTTGTGCTGCTGTTGTTCCTGGATATCCGTGAACGTCATCTCCCAAAACATCAACACCATAGTGATCCAACACTTTGTCAAACATATATGTTTTCTCATGTGTAACTTCATCTGTTATAACAATGATTTCAAGACCTCGCACGTTGTCAACAGCCTCGCCAATATCAAGCAAAACTTGACCAATGTTGTTTATACCTGCAAGCCTTTTGATTACATCTCCGCTTCCGTCAATGAAATTTTGAATTCCACCAATTGCATCGCTGACAGATTCTGTTTTCTTTGATGCAACAAAAAGTTGATCAACCATTGCACCCTTATCAGCAATGTTGCTGTTAAGCTCTATTGTGTCGTCCCCCATTTTTTCTCTAACAAGATTTGTGAGTTTTTCTATTGCAAGGTCAAAGTTTGCATCCAGCATGTTTATATTAAAAAGGTTTTTAAGGTCCGCTTTGAGAGCAACTTCTTTTGAGTTTATAAACTTCATAATGTTTTCAATATTTTTGTTTTCAATATCCAAGAACCCTTCTGCAATATCATCATCAAGCACACTTCTTGCCGTTCTTACAATAAGGTTGAAATCATGCCTCAAATATTCATAAGGATTGAATGTGCTTTCTCCAAAAATTGGTTGTAAATTTGCAATAACTTCTTCTGCAATTGTTGGAAGAGAAAGATGCAAGTCCGCTTTAATTTCATCATACTTCACAACAAAATCTCTAATTGCTTCGGCAACAACCGCTTTAAAGAGTCCTCCATCAACAACTTTTGTTGCACTTCTTTCAAGTTTTGCACCAGAAACAGACAAATCTTGTGCTGTTAGTGCATTGTAAACAACCGTGAAGTTGTCATATGTCTCAACAAGTTCGGCCATTTCTTTTCTCAAAACAACTTTCTCGCCACCAACTTTTGTCGTGGATAAAAAGTCAAAAATTCCATGATCTATATTCCCAACAGAACAAGCTTTTGCCAACACGCTATTGTTGAACAATCCTAAATATTCTTTTACAAACCCTGGGAGGTAGCTTTCTGCCATTTCACTCACAGGTTTAAGTTCTGGCAACCCTGATGAGGAAGCGTAAGCGCTCACACTTTCACTTGTGGTTGTGCTTTCGCTGTACAAAACATCATTTGCTGTTCTTGCCAATGATGTTAGTGGGCTAAACAGAACAAACATCAGAGCAAAACCTTCAACCAATCCAACAAGACCACCAAGAAGTCTGTGTGGTTTGTGATCTTTGAAATCTTCTTTCTTTTTTCCAAAGCTTACTCTTGCAACAATCAAATAAACAATTCCCATAAGTCCTTGTAATACCATTTCCAAAATAATAAACACAAAAGGACTTGCTGCTGCAATAGGAAGAACTTCAACCAAATCAGCAACACTATTAAATTGAGAGATATCAAATCTTTCATTTATCATGTCAAAAATATATTGACTAATTGTGGTGTTGTGACCACCAATTGGAATTGTTATTCCTAAAATCATTTTTGTTATGGTTTTTGTGAGCATTAATGCCAAAACAACACTCACGACAACAAAAACAATGTGAAGTCCAGATCTTTTCACACCCCTTATAATTCCAATTAAGAATCCAACAATCAAAAAGAGTGCAAAGATTCCCAACAATCCCCATTTCAAAATCAATTCTATCATAGTGAATTTCTCCCCTTTACTATAATAATATATTTTGTCTTTTTTTTCAACAAAAAACTAAATTTTCTTTACTATTTTTCCATCATCAATAAAATATAGTTTGCCGGCGATTTTTCTTTCGTCTGTACATGTGATGAAAGTCTGTGTTCTGTCAACAAATTTTAGAAGTCTTTTTTGCCTTTCAACATCCAGTTCCGAGAACACATCATCCAAAAGTAAAATTGGGTATTCTCCGTTGATATTATACATATTTTCAAGTTCTGCAAGTTTGAGTGCTAACCCTGTTGTCCTTTGTTGCCCCTGTGAACCAAAAGTTTTCACTTCAACACCATTGAGAAAAATATCAACATCATCTCTGTGAACACCAACAGAGGTGTAACCAAGTTTGAAATCTTTTTCCAAGTTCTTTTTGAGAAGTTTGTCTAAATTTTCTTCAAAGCTTTCATCCAAATCAACATTGCATCCGCAAACATATTTAAGCTCCAAATTTTCTTTTCCTCCACTTATATATGAGTGAGCTTTTTGCGCATAAGGAGTGATTTGGTTTATAAATTTTTCTCTTTCAAATGCAATCACTTTTGCCGATGCAATAAGTGCCCTATCCCAAATATCTATCGTCTCTTTCACAACATCAATATTTTTGTTTGTGGAAAGTAATTTGTTTCTGTTTGCCAAAATTTTTTCATATCTTGCAAGTTGATAAAAATATCTTTTGTTTGTTTGAGATATGTCGATATCCATAAATCGCCTTCTCTCATTTGGGCTTTCTCTGACAAGTTTAAGCTCCTGTGGAGAGAAAAAAACTATGTTTACTTCACCAATAAGCTCACCCATTTTTCTGATTGGGATGTCATTGATCAAAATTTGTTTTTTCTCTTTTGTTCCAAGCTTAACATCAATCTTGCAGTCCCTATATTTTTTGTTTGCAACAAGGCTGATCCTTCCGTTTTCTGCACCCCATTTTATCATTTCTTTATCTTTGCATAATTTGAAACTTTTTCCAATGCAGCAATAATAAATACTTTCAAGCAAATTTGTCTTTCCTTGTGCATTTTTTCCTATAAAAATATTGACTTTGTCATCGAAAGAAACAGAGAGCTTCTCATAGTTTCTGAAATTTGATACAAAGAGCTTTTCTATCTTCATATTTGCATTATATCATAAAATCGTTTCGTTTCAAAGTTGCTTGACAATTTATTTTGTTTTACTTATAATTTTTTATGAATTACGGAGTGATATATGCAAGAATTTGACACTATTTGGCAAGAAGTTTTGGAAAAGTTGAAATTGATCGTTTCATCGGTTACATACACATTGTGGATCGAAACAATCAAGCCTGTTGCTATTGATGAAAACGGGAATTTTGTCATTTCGGCACCAAGCAGTTTGGCAAAAACACAAATTTTGAGAAACTTTTTGGACAAAATCACAGAGTGTACTTCCGAAGTTGTTGGTCAAGACAATGTAAATTTTGTTGTTTTGGATCAAAATGAAGAAGCTGAATTTGTAAAAAAACTCGCAAAGGCTGAACAAGTTTCTGTTGAAAAGGAAGAGAAAAGTCCTTTCGACCCAGCTTTCACTTTTGACAACTTTGTTGTTGGAAAAAGCAATCAATTTGTGTACACGGCAGCACAGGCTGTTGCTCAAACACCTGGAAGTTCTTTCAATCCACTCTTTATCTATGGAAATTCCGGTCTTGGAAAAACACACCTTTTGCATGCGATTGGAAATTATGTGAAACAATATTCACCCGAACTCAAAATCAGGTATGTCACATGTGAGCAATTCACAAATGCATACATTTCATCACTACTTTCACCTGCAAAAAACAAATCTATCATGGAATTTAGGGATATTTACAGAAATTTGGATATTTTGATGGTTGATGATATCCAATTTTTGTCAAAAGGAAAAGAAATTCAAGAAGAATTTTTCCACACAATAAATGAGCTTGCATCCGCAGGAAAACAGATTGTCATTTCTTCCGATAGACATCCAAACGAAATCTCCAAGCTTGAAGACAGACTTCGAACAAGGTTTGTAAGTGGGCTTATCCATGATATCGCAAAGCCAGATTTGGAGACAAGAGTTGCAATTTTGAGAAAGAAAAACCAACTCGAAAAATATTACATCTCTGATGAAGTTATATATTACATCGCCGAACAAGTTGATTCAAACGTTAGAGAGTTGATTGGAAAATTGCATGGAGTGTACCTCCTTCAAAAGATCAAAGGCAAAAAAATCTCTATTGAGGATGTTCAAGAAAATTTTGCTTCACAAAAAGAGGATATGAAAAACGACTTGACACCTGAAAAAATCATCTCTGTTGTTTGTGATTATTTCAATATTTCATACGATGATATAACAGGAAAAAAGAAAAACAAAGAAGTTGTAGAGCCAAGAATGATCGCCATATATTTGATTGATGATTTGTTGAGCCTCCCACTCAAAAACATTGGTGGGATTTTTGGCGGAAGAGATCATACAACAATCATGCATTCAAGAGACAAAATTACTTCTGACTTGAAGGTCAACAAAAAGGCTCAAACTTTGATCAACGAAATCAAAAGCACCCTTTCTGTAAATTGATTGAGAGTGAAAATGTGGATAACCTGCCAACATTGTACACCAAGTTGTCCACATTTTTTTGTGGATAATTTTTGGTATATATAGTGTCACTTTGTTTGCTTTTGCGTCATATCTTGTGCTTATGTTGAGAGATCTACAAGTTGTGCACATCTGCACACCAACTAATAACAATTATTATAAAACTAAAAATAAAATAAACATATTTATGTTGTGCGCAGACGAAAGCTTTTCAATTGAAATTATTTTTCAAAAAAGAGGTCCAACCCCTTGCTTTTGTTTGTAAAATTTTTGACTATTATGATATAATTGAAATGTTAAAGGAGACCAATATGTTAGTATCTTGCCATGGTATTGAACTTTCAGATGCATTTTTAAGTGTAAGCAAAGCGATATCCAATAAAATCACAAATCCAATCTTGGAAGGAATCAAAATTGTTGCAGAGGATGACACCCTCACATTGAGTGCAACAGACACGGAACTTTCCATTGAAAAGAAAATCAAAGCAAACATCAAAGTTGAAGGTGAAGGCGTTGTTCCTGGAAAGTTTATCACAGAATTTGTAAAGAAACTCACAAATGAGATGATTGAGCTTGAAATCAACGAGAAAAATCAAATGCTTATTCGTTATGATGACAGCCAAACAATCATTCAATGTTACAATGTTTTGGAATATCCATCATTCAAAGGTGTGGAGACAGGAAATTACTTTGGTATTACAAAGAAGGACCTTAAAACAATCATAAACAAAACGATTTTTTCAGTTGCCGTTGATGATTCAAGACCAATTCTCAAAGGTGTGCTTTTTGACATTGAAAACAACACACTCAATGCAATTGCCCTTGACGGATACCGTCTTGCAAAGGTAAAGAAAAACATCATCTCAAACCTTGATCTCAACATTGTTGTTCCAGCAAAGAGCTTGTCAGAAATCTCACGTCTTTTGGATGATAGTGATGATGTCATAAATCTTTATGTGGACAAGTCAACTCTTATGGTTGATTTTGGCGACACAAAACTTACAACAAGACTTTTGGAAGGTGATTTCGTAAATTATAGACAAATTATTGCAGCAAACTATGAAACAATTTGTGTTGTAAACAAAGAGCAGTTTGAAGATGCCCTTGAAAGAGCTTCCCTTCTTTCAAAAGTTGGACAAGGAAATTGTGTCAAATTTGAAGTGAAAGAAAAAAATCTTTGCATAACATCAAATTCAGAACTTGGAAATGTGAAAGAGAATGTTCCTATCAACATGAATGGAAAAGAACTTCTTATAGCTTTCAATGCAAGATATTTCATTGAAAACCTCAAAGCAAACAACGATGAATTTGTGAAGGTATGTTTCAACTCCCCTGCAAATCCTTGCGTGATTGTTCCTGTTGAGGGAGAAGAATTCTTGTACTTGATTTTGCCAGTTAGAATGATTGGATAAAAAATAAAATTAAAAGCACGAACATCGTGCTTTTTTCTTGTCAAAAAGACAAAAATTTGAGTTGACAAAGAGAGTTTAAATAATTTATAATAAAGCGAAAACTATTTTGCAATAGGAATTTATACAAACAAAGTAAGGAGAAAAAAATGAAAAGAACATACCAACCAAAGAAAGGTAAAAGACAAAAAGTTCATGGATTCCGTGAAAGAATGAGAACAAATGGCGGAAGAAATGTTTTGAAAAGAAGAAGAAACAGAGGCAGAAAAAATCTTGCTGCTTAAAAGTAGAGATTATGGACCACAGATTAAAGAAAAATAGTGGGTTTAACTACATCTATAAAAAGGGTGAAAAAGTTTACACAGAAAACTTGGTTTTGTTTGCTGCAAAAAGCAAATATGAAAATTACAAAATTGGTTTTTCTGTAAACAAAAAGCTTGGAAAGGCAAACAAAAGAAATTTACTCAAAAGAAGGATGAAGGAAATAACAAGACGCTATATCCAAATTCCTTCTTTTTGTAATTATGTTGTCTTGGCAAAAGAAAATGCTTCAAGCCTAACTTTTGAAGAATTGAAAATGGAACTCACAACATTGTTTGAAAAGTATGAAAAGAAAAAATTGGTTTAGAAAAGTTTTGATGTTTCCTGTGTATTTGTATCGTTGGTGTATCTCCCCGATACTTCCACACAGCTGCATCTTCTATCCAAGTTGCTCAAAATATATGCTGCAAGCAGTTGAAGAGTTTGGATTTTTCAAAGGTGTTCATCTTGGCACAAAAAGAATTTTTAGATGTGTCCCATGGCAAAAAAAACGTGGGTATGACCCAGTCCCAATAAACATTAAAGGAGAGAATATATGGATTTTGTAAGCAGCGCATTAGTAACACTGAAACAACCATCCGGATTTTGGTTTACAATTTTAAATGCTTTCAAAAATGGATTAGGCACTCACATTTTGGCAGTGATTATGATTGCCGTGATTGTGAGATTTGTCATCTCTGTTGCCGACATTTTCAACAAGAAAGCAACGATGAAAAATAGCGACGTTATGGCAAAAATGAAACCAGAACTTGATGCTATTCAAAAGAAGTATGGTTATGATCAAAAGATTGTCAGTCAAAAACAAAACGAACTTTACAGAAAATATCAATTTAATATGCTTGGTTCATGTTTGCCAATGCTTATCACAATGGTTTTGCAGCTTGTCATCTTTATGACACTTTGGACATCACTTCAATCTGTTGCAAACTACAACATTGTTGAAAAATACGAAAACATGAAGTATATCTATGCAAATGTTATAAACGTAAACAGCAACACAGAACTTGCAACACTTGAATATGAAGATGGAAACGAAATGTCTGTTGTTGTTGATTTGGAAAACAAAAAGTTGACAATCAAAAACGAAACAAAGAACAAACCCCTTGAAGTAAACTACAATACAGATTTCTCGAACGAGGAAATTGTGGGAATTCTCAATCAATATGTAATATCAACAATCAAAGATGAAGAGAACAACGATATTGCAAATCCAACATACGAAAATACAGAATATAACGAAATTCTTCTAAATCTTGCAAAACAACAAGTTGAAGAATATTACAAAGACACACAAGAAGGATTTTTGTGGATTAAAAATATTTACAGACCAGACTCACCAACAAGTCCATTGTTTACAAAAAACGAAGCAAAAAAATATATTTCAAAGTATTACACAAAAGAAGAGAAAAATCTTGAAAAAGCAAACGACTATGAGGGAACGATTTACAACTATGCAATTGCTGGTTCAATCAATCAAAAAGAACTTGGAAAAAATGGTTATTACATTTTGACAATAATCGCTGTGCTTTCATCCTTCTTCTCAATTTGGCTTTCAAACAAACTGATGAGAAACAGAAACCCAATGCAAAAACAATCCCCTGTTATGTATATTGTGATGCCGCTGATTATGGGAATTTTCACATTTATGTACACAAGTTTGTTTGCTGTTTACATCATTGTTGGGCAACTGATGATGATCGCATTGACACCAATCACAACATTGATTGTGAGAAAGTGGGCTCAACACGACCAGAAGAAAAAGAACGAGAAAGATGTTGTCGTTGTTGATTACAGAAGAAAAGATATATAAAAAGAAAAGAGAGTTTTAAACTCTCTTTTTTATATGTTTGTAATTGCTTCCCAAGTGTTGACACCAACAATTCCGTCCACAACAAGACCATTATTGGTTTGGTAGGTTTCAACCGCTTGTTTTGTCTTTGGTCCGAAAACACCATCAATTGTTCCAACAGGGATAAAATTACTTTCAAGCAGTTGTTGCAAAAACCTCACATAACTCCCCATTGAACCTTCTTTCAAAATTGGATATTGCGGAAGTGTGAGCAAAAATCTCCAAGTGTTTGGCCCAACAATCCCATCAACAGATAAACCATTGTTAGTCTGAAAATCTCTGACAACAGCAGCTGTTTTTGCTCCAAAAATTCCATCAACAGCAATGTCATATCCATATTGAGACAGAATAAACTGCAAAAGATAGACAAAATTTCCACGACTCCCCTGACGTGTTGTTGGATAATTTGAAATGTTGTCACGAGGGATATAAGTCGCGGTAAGATATTCACAGACACCTTGGCAAGTTTCTTCGCCAATTTCTGTTTGAAAAAGTGGGTTGAGCATCAATCCAGCCTCTCTCAAATTTGTCATAAAACCAGCCTCAATCAGTGTTGACGGACAATTTACATTTGACAAAACTCCAACATCAAGAGTTTTAACTCCACGACCGGATTGTTGAGTTCCTTGCAAAAGTTTTGTATAAACATCATTTGATAGTTGTCTGCTGTTTTCTGCCTGAATGTTTCTTGGCGAATAATACACCTCAACACCATTTGCCTGACTAAACTCGTTTTCGTTTGCTGCGGCATTGTATGCAAAGGTTACAAGAAGAGTTAAACGTTGCCTGTTTATTCTTCTGATTCTCTCATTTATTGAAACATCAAATAGTTCCGGTTTGACATCATAGACAGAAAAATTATTTCTCATGCAAGCTTCTATAAACTTGTTTTTAGCCGCACGATTAAATTCGTTTTCATAAATTTGTCTGTCAAGCCCTGGCACAACAGGAGTCCTTTTTCCTGGTGTTGGAGGATTTACCCCATGTTCATCATTTGCGCCTATGTAAAAAATATCATTTTCCATAAAATTCTCCTATAAATAATTATGAAAAATAAAATAAAAAATTTACAAAACTTTACAAAATCATTTGACATATAAAAAATCCCTATGATATAATTTGTCTATGCTTTAAATAGCAGTAAATACGGGGAGTTTACAATTTTTCAAAATTGTTTGAAAAATTATTTTAATATATATTTTATTTAATTTATATATTTTGAAAATAGTTTTCAAATAATTTTTTATTGCCAAAAAATTAAAATAATTTTGGGAGTTTTTTATGAGTGATTTAGATTTGATAAATTTGAGAAAAATTGTCAAAATAACTTTGATAAAAATTGGGATAAGGTGTGACCTTATTGGTTTCTCATATCTTTGTTATGCGGTTGAGGTGGTCATCAACAAACCAAGCCTAATTCACAATCTGTGCAAAGGTGTGTATGTTGAGGTTGGAAGAAAGTTTGATGTTGAAAACAACAATTGTGTAGAAAGGAGCATAAGACACGCTATTGACAACACCTTTATATGTCGAAACTTCAACGAACTCAACAAAATGTTTAGTGTCGAGTTGTACTCAATCAACGAAAAGCCAACAGCAGGAGAGTTGATAAAGTTGGTGGCAGAGGTTTACAACCTGGGGCTGTATAAAAATTTTATGGATATGTAATATAATAATTAGGGCCAACAGCCCTTTTTATTTTGAAAAAATAAAAAAAAGTGTTATGATATGACTATCAAAACAAAGGTATAATGAAAGAGAAGAGAACAGAAGAAGCTGCAAAAGCTCAAAAATTTGTAAAATACAAAAATGTGACAGAGCAAATTTCCACGTCACTTGTTTTTTATGTTGCTACACTTTTGATGGATTTTGTTTTAATCCTCTGTGTCACGGGCAAATTCCCAACATTCATTTGGTTTGGACTTGCAATAATCCATCTTATAACCATGATCATTTTTGTTATGCCAACACAAACGGCAAGAAAAATTATTGCAATTCTGTTTTTGACAATTCAGTTGGCAATATGTGTAACAAATGATATTTTGTTCCATGTGACCGGAGAAATTTTCACATTTGACAAATTGCTTTTGGCATCAGAGGGAATTGGAACGTTTGATCCATCACTTATCAATGGTTGGCACATTTTCTTCTATGGAATTATTTATATACCAGCAATTGTTGCCATGTTTATTGTTCCAAAGTATGTAAAAAAATGGAAACCTAAAATATCTCACTTTTGGCTTGTGTTTGCTATCTATGCTTGTTCGTTTTTAACATGTTTTACAAGCGCTGCAATTGGTTGGCCAAAAGAAAATGCTTTATGGAAAGGACAATACCCTTCTGCACAAGCATACAACAGATATGGCTATTATGGATTTTACACACCAAACATGTTTAGGTTTATTGGGGAGCTTCTTGTTGACAAAAAGTTGACAGAGGAACAAAAGGCGGAATACTTGTCATATCTTGAAGATGGAGAAACAACAGAAACCACAGCCTTTTCAGGTATAAGCAAAGACAATAATCTTATTGTTATATTGGCAGAAAGTTTGGATGTTGCTGCAATCGATCAATATTTCACACCAAATCTTTATGAGTTGTTTTTTGAAGATGGAATGTATTTGGAAAACTACCATTCAGAGAACAAGACAAATATGTCAGAAGGTATGGTGATGTTTGGAACTTACAGCCATAGAAAAGCTTTGACAACAAATATTGATATGGCAGAAATATTGAATTACGTTTCGTTGCCACACCTACTTGAACAACAAGCAGAACAAAATGGAGAAGAAATAAAAACAGGTTATTATCATGCATTGGCAGAAAGATTTTACAGCAGAAATGTGACGTTCAACAACATTGGTTTCGATTCTTTGACATTTGCTGATCAACAAGAAGAAGAATTGAGAGCATGGATCAGAGAAAATAGTGACAACTACAATTGGAGAGCATGGTTCCATGATTTCGTGAGAGATAGCGATTTCTTCGAATACAACAAAGAAGAAATGATTCCGGACGAAGGAAGATTCTTTACATATTATACAACTCTTGTAACACATGGACCATATAAGGAAAGAGGAAGCAACCAAAAATATTACGATAGATTGACAAGCGATGCGGAAGCTGCAAATGTTGAAACAATGCTTGACGATATGGAAGCGGAAGGATTGTTGCCAAGAAGCGTTTTGGACAAATTCTTATTGTACAAAGCTGCCGTTATGGATTTCGATATAATGATTGGGGAAATGAAGGCAAGACTGATTGAGACGGGAAATTTGGAAAATACTACAATCGTTATTTTCCCAGATCACAATGCTTATTTCAGTGATGTTAGTTTCAATTTGAGAGGAATCTACGGAACAGATGTTAGAAATTGCAATGTCAAAGCTTACAACATCGGAGCTTGCATTTATGACCAAAAATTGATTGCAGCATACAAAGGTGAAGAAACATACACAGGAGGTGTTGTTGTTGACAAATTTGTTTCGGTCAACGACCTATACCCAACAATCTGCGATCTGTTTGATTTGCCATACAACACGAGCATATGTTATGGCAAAAACATCTTTATTGATGATCCAAGAGTTATGCTTTCATTGAAAGATGATGGATATATATTTGATGATAAATTCTATTATGCTTTGGGAGAATTCTATTCTGTTGACCCAAATGAAACAAGCAGTGACGCATATTTTAGAGAATTGATTGAAGATATTTTATACAAATTCTCTGTTCAAGAAAATTTGTATGCAGAGAAAAAATTGTTGTTATCATATCTAAAAAGAACACCTGAATAAAAAAAGAATAGTTTGAAAGCTATTCTTTTTTATTGTCAGCAACAGAAACTGCTGTGTTGTGTGTGTTTATGTATTTTGTCCATTTGATATATCCATATGTTGTGTTCGTCAAATAGCCTGCTTTAAGTACAAGAAGAACCCATTGTCCAGATATGATATTAATCACGGTTTCCAGAATGCAGCAAATATACCAGGCTAACCATTGCTCTCTGAAACGGAACAAGATAAAAACCCCATTTGCCATTCCGACAGCAGATGCGCAGGCATCAAGATAAGCAACAATCTTTATTATGGTTTCGCTATCATAAAAATCTGTTTCTGGTCCATAAGCTGCAATAAGATAACCAATACCCGCTGTCCAAACTGCAATTGCAAAAACAATAAGAAGAGATTGCCACCATTTTAATGTTCTGACGACGGTTAAATCTTGTTGTTGTTGGTCTTTATGTTTTGTCCAATTTATAAAACTGATTATATCAATAGGAATCCAAAAAAAGATGGTGACTGCCATTGTTGCAAATCTGGATGCGAGAACAATCAATGTTGCAATTTCAGTCAATTCAACGCCAAGAGAAACAATAAAATTCCATCTGCTTTGTTTTGAAATTAGAAGCTCACAAGTTATATTTAAAATAATATCTGCGAGGTATAAAACCATAATAATTTTGCCGTTTACCCCGTTTGCATCTTCTTCTGGGAAAATAAAAGCAAAAACAAAAGACAAGGCGAGAATACTTAAAAACCAAATCTTTTCATAGGTTGAAAAATAGTTCCAGAGCTTTACGACCCAGTTTCTTTTTTTTGTAGAAAAATCCTGTTTAACGTTTGTTTGTTTCATAAAAAATGTTCCTTTAAAATAAAGATTTATACCTCAATAATTTATACTAAAAAGGGTGGAAATGTCAAATATTTCTTGACAAAAAGACACTTGAAAATTACAATAAAAACATCAATAGGAGAAAGAATGCAAACGAAAATTGAATTTGATGAAAAACTTTTGAAATTGGCAGATGAGGCTGAACAAGAAATTTCAGACAAGTTTGCAGAATATAACAAGTTGTGTTTATATAATTCAGCAAGAGTTTTGAAAGCTTTTCAAAAACAAAAACTTGCTGGGACAGATTTTATTGAAGTTAATGGTTATGGCAGTTGGGATGAAGGAAGAAACAAACTTGAAGCAATCTATGCTGATTTGTTTGAAACAGAGGATGCTTTTGTTCGTCCACAAATCATGTCAGGAACTCATGCCCTCTCCATCACACTTTTTGGATTATTGAATTATGGAGACACCCTCGTTTATATTAGCGGATCCCCTTATGACACCCTTCAAACGGTTATAGGTACGGCTGGTGACAGCAAAAACTCTTTGATAAGAAAAGGAATTAAATATGAAGAAATTGACTTGAAAAATGACGATTTTGACATTCCAACAATTCAAAAGAGATTGAAGAAAAACAACGTGAAGATGGTTGCAATTCAAAGATCTCGTGGTTATGCTCACAGAGCAAGCCTAACCATTACAAAGATTGAAAAAGTTTGTCATGCAATAAGAGAGGTTGATCCAAATGTTATTATTATGGTTGACGATTGTTATGGCGAACTTGTTGAAAAAAGAGAGCCAACTGCTGTTGGTGCTGATTTGTGTGTAGGTTCTCTGATGAAAAATCTTGGAGGCGGAATCGCCAAGACTGGCGGCTATATTGTCGGCAAGAAAACCTTGATTGAAGATATTGCAGAACACTTTTCTGCACCAGGAGTTGGAAAAGAACAGGGAGCAAATTTCAACGAGAATATAAATTTCTTTAAAGGTTTATATTTTGCTCCACATTCTGTGAAATCTGCACTTATGACGATGACGTTCGCAAGTAAACTTATGGAAAAACTTGGCTTTGACGTTGATCCACATGCGGAAGATTTTAGAACGGACATTATTCAAACAATCAACCTTGGTTCCTACGAAAAAATGGTAGATTTTCATGTCGGATTGCAAAAAGGTCTGCCAATAAACAGCTTTGTAACTCCTGTGCCAGACAAGATGCCTGGATATCAACATGATGAAATTATGGCAGACGGAAGTTTTACAAGTGGGTCAACAATTGAATTGTCGTCCGATGGACCAATGATAGAACCATTTACAGCATATATGCAAGGTGGGCTCACTTATGAGTATGGGAAACTTGGAGTAATGATTGGAATTCAGGAAGTTTTAAAAAATAAAAAAAATGCTTAAACAATAAGCATTTTTTTATTTAACACAGAGTATATTGGCGTAATATTATTTTTAATAAAAATACACAAAAAACAACAAAATATTTATTTACGGAAGTAAATTTTCGTATATTTTTTCGTTATACAGCACCGAATTTTAAATTATTTTTTAAATAATTTTTATTTTACATTATTTTTTCATTATAAACAGCTCTTGGGCCGCCGACATATTTTGGTCTTACTCTTGCGCATACCACATTGGCTTTGCCAAGCTTTTTGATGGAAAGTCTAACAGGAACCGCAACAGATTTTAAGTGCATTCCTATCAACGTGTCGCCAATATCAATGCCTGCATCTGCTTTGATACTTTCAACAACAATCGGATCTTTAAAATTTTGATATGCTGTTGTTGCAAAAGCGCCGCCAGCCTTCATTTGTGGAACAATGTTCACCTCTTCATAATTTGTCAAAGAGTTTCTTTCAACAACCAAACACCTATTTAAATGTTCACAGCACTGCGCTGCGAGAAAAATGTTGTGATTTTGACAAAATTCATAAAAAACACCAAAAATTTTGTTTGCGACATCAATATTTGAAGTCTTTCCGATTTGGTTTCCCACAACTTCGCTTGTTGAGCATCCGACAACCAAAATGCTTCCAGCCTTCATTTTAGCCAAATTATATAGCTCTGATATTATTTTTTTGCATTCGTTTTCAATTTTCATAAAAATATTATACCAAAAGAGAAAAATTTTGTAAAACAAAAAAAACACCAAAAGGTGTTTTTTGGCGCGGAGAGAGGGATTTGAACCCTCGCGGCCTTTTACAACCCTACTCCCTTAGCAGGGGAGCCCCTTCGACCTCTTGGGTATCTCCGCACATGACAAGATTTGGTGGTCTGTTAGTATATTACCACAAACAAACCCGTCTTGTCAAGATTTTGTTTTATATATTTACTATAATTAAAAACAAAGACAATCACCAGCAAACAGATATAAAACGTTATTAAAACATAACTTTAAAACAGCTCATTGAATACTTGGAAATATGATTTTGGATGATTGCATACTGGGCAAACTTCTGGAGGATTTTCTCCAACATGAATGTGACCACAATTTCTGCAAATCCACATTTTTTTCTCTGTCTTTTTGAAGACTTTTCCTTCTTTGATCAGTTCAGCCAACTTTAAATATCTTTCTTCATGTCTTTTTTCGATGGCTGCAACTGCATCAAATTTATATGCAATTGTGTTGAAACCTTCTGCTCTTGCTTCTTCTGCCATTTGTTTGTACATTTTTGTCCACTCCCCGTGTTCTCCGGCAGCTGCATCAAGCAAATTTGTTAAAGTGTCTGGAACTTCTCCATTATGAAGCTCTTTAAACCAAAGCTTTGCATGCTCTTTCTCGTTGTCCGCTGTTTCTGTGAATACTGCGGCAATTTGTTCATACCCATCCTTCTTTGCTTTTGACGCATAGTAGGTGTACTTGTTGCGTGCTTGGCTTTCTCCCGCAAAAGCTTCCATCAAATTTTTCTCTGTTTTTGTACCTTTCAGGTCTTTCATATATGCCTCCTTTACATATATAAATTATACCAAATGACAGGGCAATTCGTCAAACTTATGCTTGAAATATATTTTGTAACAAATGTTTCACGTGAAACAATTTTGTCTTTAAATTTGTTAAAATGTAGTTCAATTTAGTCTGCGCCTATTAGAAAAATAAAAAAAAGATGTTTCACGTGAAACATCTTTTAGTTTTTGTTGTTATTTCTTGTTACGTCTGTTGTAGTTTTGTAAATCTTGAAGAGTCATTTCCTTTTTATTTAACAATTCAAGGAGTTCTGCTATTCTATCAAGATCATCTCTGGAATAATAGTCAATATAAATTCTTCCTTTGTTGTCGTTACCTATTGCAGAAACTTTTGTTGCAAATGTTTTTTGCATTTGGTTTATAAGTTCTTTCAGTTCAAGAGATTGTTCTTGCTTTACAATGATTGTTGGTTTAGGAGATGTAAAGTGTTTTACTGCTTTTTCAAGTTCTCTAACACTATAATTTCTTGAAACAGCCGTTTGCGCAAGCTTAATTTGGTCGTTTTGATTGCTAATTACCACCAAACATCTTGCGTGACCGGCAGAAAGTCTTCCTTCTTCAACCAATTTAATTACTTCTGGATATAAAGCTAACAGACGAAGGGTGTTTGCAATGTTTGAACGGCTCTTTCCAATTCTGTCTGCAACAACTTCTTGTGTCAAGCCATATTCTTCCATCAATTCCTTGATTGCTCTTGCGGCTTCAATTGGGTTGAGATCCTCTCTTTGCAAGTTTTCTATGATGCTGATTTCTTTGACTTGTTTTTCTGTGTAGTTCTTTACAATCACAGGAACCTTTTTGAGACCACAAATATTTGCAGCCCTCCAACGTCTTTCTCCTGCAATAATAAGATAAGTTCCATCGAGCTCTTTATTGACAACAATTGGCTGAATAATCCCATGAACTTTGATGGATGCTGCAAGTTCGTTTAGGGCATCTATGTCAAAATTTTTTCTTGGTTGATTTGGGTTTGGTTTTATCATTCCAATCTCAACTTCGGTAACACCAGCACCTTCTTGTTGTTTAGTTATATTATTATAATTATTTTGTTCATCAAATGCACCAAACAGAGCTTCAAGTCCTCTTCCTAAACCTTTATTAGCCATTGTCTGATTCCTCCTTAAACTTTATTTTTCTCACCTTTGAAAGTTTTTTGAAAGGTGTCCCGTTACGTTTCATAATTTCTTCTGCAAGACTTAAATATGCTTCTGCACCTTTTGAAGTTGAATCATAAAGTGCCACAGGCAAACCATGACTTGGAGCTTCTGCCAAACGAACGTTTCTTGGAATAGAGGTCAAATAAACCTTTTTGTTGAAGAATTTTAATATTTCATTGCTTACTTGATTGGTAAGGTTATATCTTTTGTCTTTCATTGTCATAACAACGCCTTCAACATCCAAATCTGGGTTGAGGTGATATTTGATCAATCTAACCGTGTTCATAAGTTGTGTCAATCCTTCCAAAGCAAAAAATTCGCACTGGATTGGAATTATTATGCTGTTTGAGGCTGTCAAAGCATTCACGGTGATCAATGTTAATGATGGAGGGCAGTCAATCAAGATGAAATCGTAGCAATCTTTTATTTCGTCTAATATTCTTTTTATAACTTTTTCCCTCTGTGGGATTTGAATAAGCTCAACTTCTGCACCTGAAAGGTCAACCGTTGATGGAATTATAAACAAATTGTCAATAATTGTCTCTTGAATTACATCTTCATATGGACTGGCGCCATCAATAAGATCATAAATTGTTTTTAAATTTGGTGTTTTGTTGATGCCAACTGCCGTGGTTGCATTTCCTTGTGGGTCAAGATCCAAAATTAAAACTTTTTTGCCCATCATGGCCATATATGTAGCCACGTTGACACAGGTTGTAGTTTTTCCAACACCACCTTTTTGGTTTGCGAATGAAATAATTTTTCCCATTTTTTCTTCCTTTGATAAAATTATACAAGAAATTATTGAAAAAATAAAGAAAAAATAAGCAAAAATCATAAAAAATGCTTATTTTTTAAATATTTTATAAAATTGGGTGTAATTTTGGATTGTTTTTTTCTCTTGGATATTTTGGTGGGGTGTGAGAAGTTTTTCTGACAATCAAAACTTTTCTTTCCAAAGAACCTTCTTCAATTTCAAAAGTTTCAACACTTTCAATCTCTCCGCCTAAAACTTGTAGAGCTTTGTGTGAGACAGCCAATTCTTCATCAAGCTTTGAAGATTTGTAGATCACCGCACTTCCTCCAACTTTAATCAAAGGTAACAAATATTCAAGCAAAGTGTTGAGAGAGGCAACAGCCCTTGCAACAGCGATATCAAATGCTTCTCGATTTTTCTTGGCAAAATCTTCTGCACGTGCATGTATAGCAAAGGTGTTTGTCAAAGAAAGATCCAAAATTGTTTCATTTAAAAAATTTATTCTTTTATTTAAGCTATCAACCATTGTGATTTGTAAATCTGGTCTTATGATTTTGAGAGGAATAGCTGGAAAACCTGCACCGCTACCAACATCAACAACTTTTGAGCCTTTTGGAATAAACTTTTCTGGAATTGCGCTGTCGAGGAAGTGTTTGATTAAAACCTCATTTTCTTCGGTGATTGCTGTCAAATTCATAACTTTGTTTGTTTCAACCAACAGATTAAAATAGATATCAAATTGTTTTTCTTGCAAATTTGACACATTTATTCCGTATTTTTCAAATATTTTTTTTAAATTTTTCAAGATTTTTTACCTTTTTTATTTTCATCCTTAAATTTTTTGACAAAGACACTCAAAACTGCAACATCAGCAGGGGACACGCCAGAGATTCTTGAAGCTTGACCAATGTTTATTGGCCTGATTTTTGAAAGTTTTTCTATTGCTTCGCCGCGTAAGCCCTTCAGACCTTCATAAGAAAAATCTTCCGGGATGGAAACATTTTCGTTTGCAAGCATTTTGTCTATGTCTTCTTGTTGTTGTTTTAAATATCCCTCATATTTTATATTGATATTGACGAAAGGAAGAAAAGGTTTTTCTTCTTCATCAAAAAGGTGATACGTTTCATCTAATTTGAAAATATCAATGTTGTTTCTTTTCATCAAATCTCGCAATTTCATGCTTTCTTTTGGCAAAGTTTCACCATTTTCTTCAAACAATGTGGTCAAAATCTTGTCTATTTTGACTTTTTGCTCCAACTTTTGTTCAATTTTTAACATAATTTCTTTCTTATGTAAAAATTTGTTGTATCTATCATCTTTTACCAAACCAAACTTTCTTCCAATTTCAGTAAGACGGAAGTCAGCATTATCTTGTCGAAGCAAAAGACGATATTCTGCACGACTTGTCATCATGCGGTAAGGTTCGTTTGTTCCCTTTGTCACAATGTCATCAATCAAAACACCAATATATCCATCGCTTCTTTTCAAAACCAGTTGTTCTCTGTTTTGATTGTAAGCGCTTGCATTGATCCCTGCAACAATTCCTTGTGCGGCAGCTTCTTCATATCCGCTTGTTCCATTGATTTGTCCGGCAAAAAAGAGCCCAGGGATCGTTTTTAATTCCAAAGTCGGTTTGAGTTGGGTTGGATCAATGCAGTCATATTCTATGGCATATGCGTCTCTCATGATTTCTGCATTTTCAAGACCAATAACAGAATGTACCATTTCTTTTTGTATGTCGGCAGGCATTGATGTTGAAAAGCCTTGCAGATAAAGTTCTTTTGTTGAAAGTGATTCTGGTTCCAAGAAGAGTTGATGCCTTTCTTTGTCCGCAAATCTGACAACTTTTGTTTCAATTGATGGGCAATATCTTGGCCCAACACCCTTGATTTCCCCAGAAATTGCAGGAGCTTTGTCCAAATTTTCTCTAATGATTTCGTGTGTTTTTTGAGTTGTGTATGTGAGATAACATACAGCTTTATTTTCAATTTTATTTTCTGTCATATATGAGAAAGGAAAAATGTTTTCATCACCATTTTGAATTTCCATTTGAGAATAATCAGCAGATCTTGCATGAACTCTCACAGGAGTCCCCGTTTTGAAACGCAATAACGTGATGCCCAAACTTTTCAGGCTGTCTGACAAATGAGAACTATTTTTAAATCCGTTTGGTCCTGTTTTTTCCCTGCACGAACCAACAATGGTTTCGCTTTTCAAATAAACGCCTGTTGCAAAAACAACGCTTTTTGCTTTGTATTGCAAACCAAGATGAGTTGTGACAATTTTATCGTCACCTTCCAAAACAACACTATCAACTTCTCCTTGACGAACAAATAAATTTGGTTCTTCTTCAAGAGTTTTTTTCATTTCGTCGTGGTAAGCATTTTTGTCTGCTTGCGTTCTCAAACTTTGAACGGCAGGACCTTTTCCGCTGTTTAACATTCTGATTTGAATGGCGGTTTTGTCTGCATTGATTCCCATTTCTCCGCCAAGGGCATCAACCTCTCCAACGAGTTGTCCCTTTGCGGTTCCACCAATTGAAGGGTTGCAAGCAAGAAAGGCGATAGCATCAAGGCTGATCGTCAGAAGCAAAGTTTTGTTGTTTGTTCTGGATAGTGCCAATGCAGCTTCGCAACCAGCATGCCCAGCTCCTATCACTATGCTGTCAAATTCTTCCATTTTCCCTTCTTTTAAAAATCAAATTTCATAATCCCACAATTTGCTATATCGGTTGAAATTGGAGACTCTTTTTTAAAATTTTTGTGTTCCAAACAAAATTTTATGTATTTGGAAACACCGCCATGGCCAACAATCAAAATGTTTTTTCCACGATATTTTTCCAAACTTTTCATAAACAGAGAAACCCTCTTGTAGATATCATGCGAACTTTCTCCTCCAAACTTGTGCGGATTTTTGAAAAATTCTGCATATTGTTCTTTCGTGTTTTTGTATCCAGATAGGGAGCCCCTTCCGTGTTCTATAATTCTTTTGTCATAGACAATCTTTGCTGTGTGATACTTCATAATAGCATCAAGAGTTTGTCTCGCACGAATTAGGGGAGAACAAAAAACAATGTCAAATTTTTCATTTTTGAGTTTTTTCGCCACTTGCTTTGATTGTTCTAAACCAGTCTGGTTTAAGGAAGAATCAAGCTGTCCCTGTGTTATTGAAAATTTGTTGAAGTCTGTTTCTCCATGTCTAACAAACCAAATCATAAGTTCTCCTATTTACCTAAACAGAATTTTGAAAAAATTAAATCTATAATATCTTCATTTTCTGTGTTTCCGGTTATTTTTCCTAATGTTAACCACAATTTTTTTACCAGCATTGACAAAATATCAAGAGAAAGATTTTTGGTGTTGGAAATTTCTTCTGTCAAAGCTTTTGCATCTTTTAAAATCTGAACTTGTCTTTCGTTAGTCAAAACCAAGTTGTTGAAATCAAGTTCTTCATTTAACACCATTTTTAAAATTGTTTGTTTGAGAAATTCGATATTTTTGTTTGTCAATGCAGAAACTTCAATTTCATTTTGTTTTTTGTTTAAAACCCTCTTTTGATCAGACTTGTTTATGATTGTCACATATTTTTTCCCTTTCAAAAGAGTTTCGATTTGTTTGTCCTCGTCGCTTTCTTTTTCGCTTCCATCGAGGACAAAAAGAACCAGATCGGCGGAGTTGAGATTGTGTTTGCTTTTTTCAATTCCGATGTTTTCAACAAGATCTTTCGTTTCTCTGATTCCAGCGGTGTCAATCAAATTGATTTTTATTCCACCATACATGAAACTTTCTGTGATGCTGTCTCTTGTTGTGCCTTGAACATTTGTTACAATTGCTCTATCTTCGCCAAGCAATGCGTTCATGATGCTGCTTTTTCCCACATTGGTTTTTCCAACAAGAGCAACATTGATTCCGTTGCGCAGATAGGTTGCACTTTGAGATTGTTGCAAAATCAAACCAATTCTTTCTCCAATTGCTTGCACCCTTGAAACAACGTTGAGTTTTAGGTTTAGCTCTTCTGTTTCATCAGGGTAGTCCATGCCAACCTCAATTTCTGCAAGCAAAAGTTTAAGTTCGTCTTGTGCAAGAGAAATTTCTTTGGCAAGGCGTCCGTTTGTGATTTGCAAACTGCTTGCAAGTTCCGCTTCCGACTCTGCATTGATTTCTCCAATAATAGCTTCGGCTTTGTCTAACGTGATTTTGCCATTCAAAAATGCTCGTTTAGAATATTCGCCTGGTTCTGCCATTTCTGCACCAGCCGACAAGCAAGATTCCACAACCTTTTGTGCAAGCAACACTCCACCATGCACTTGAAGTTCAACAATGTCTTCGCCTGTGTATGAAAAAGGTGCCTTGAAATAAACCATCAAACATTCTTCTTGAACATTGTTTGGCAAATCGAAACGCCCAAAATACATATAGCGTGGAGAGATGTTTTGTTGAGATAGATTTTCTTTGCAATGAAAAAGTTTGAGGGCAACATCAAGTGATTTTTTGCCACTCATTCTCACAATTGCCACAGCGCCTTTGCCAAGCGGTGTTGAAACTGAAACAATGCAATCTCTCATATAGCACATATTATATCATCACATCAGACAAAAAGCAAACCATGTAAAAAACGAACAAGAAAAACTATTTTTCGTGAGTGATATTTGTTGTTTGTGTTTGAACCTCATCTTTGCCGTTTTCAAAGAATTCTTTTGCTTTGTCCATATAAATATCACCAAATTTTTCCGTCATAAATTCATGATACACACGTGTTAACCCGACTACATATTCTTGTGCTTCTATATCTGACATCAAAGGGCTAACAATTGCTGACATATAGTAGTCTGTTAACACAATTTTTTCTGGCCTATCAAAAATTGGTTGCCCGGATTTTGTTGTGTCTTTGAAAACGGGAATGGTTTTGAATGTGGCATCTTCTGCCAGTTCGTGCATCTGTTCTTCCATCTCATAAGAATCTTCAATATGTTTGCATAATGCAAAAATAGAATAATTCCCGCTTTCTTCTGTTTTGCCGACCAATGCTTTTTTGCCGCCAATTGCGGCAACAAGTTTCAAATTGTTCATTCTCAAAATTTCAACAATATCATCTCTTGTCAGCAATTTTGCAAAACTAAAATTCTTCTTATCCAAATCTTTAAGTTGTTCGGCAAGTGTTGGATTTGGGGCATCAACAAGCCTTAATCCATCAACTTTCTGATGGGCATTAACGGAAATTCGTGGTAAGCGCATGGACTTGGTTGTTGGCAAAAATGAATATTGATGTTTCAAGGTGCTCATGTGGCCAGCAATTTCATCAAAAATTTTCTTGTCTCCAATGATTGCATAGCGATGTTCTTTTAATCCAAGGGTGTTGTCTTTTTTCCAATAAGGGTGTTTATAGCTTACAACTCTCAATTCAAAACCTTCTGGGCAGACAAAATTGATGTGAGCATAATCGTCAAAGGCACCCTCTTCAATTATGATTGGGCTGTTGCTTGCACTAATAATTTTCAAATTTTTATATCCAGCAAAAACTCCTTTTGCAAGTTTCAAATTATCAAAAGAATCATCTCTAACATATGTTTGATTCAAATATACTCCGTTTTCGTATAGACCACGTTGATCACGCCATTCCATTTCTTCACGAGAAACTGTTTGTGGAATGTAGACTTTTACTAAAACTGGCAACACAACGGTCTCAATGGGAAATCTTACAGGCACAAATTCCGAAATTGTGCTTGCCACCATCAAAAATTGATAACGTATTTTCCCATCTTCTTTGTATGAGTACACCCTATCATGTAAAAATTCTGGAATAACAAAAGTTTTGTTCATACCCACCTCTTTTAATAAGTTTATTGTAACACATAGTTGCCAAAAACAATAATATTTGAAACAATCACAAAAAACAAAACAAGAAAAATAAGGCAGTTCGCCTTATTTTATCTTTCATCATATTCTTTTGGGAAAACCATGAGATATCTGTTTGGCTCTTCACCCTTGCTCAAAGTTGTGACTCTGTCATCGTCTTGAAGTGCAAGGTGAATGATTCTTCTTTCTGCTGGATCCATAGGTTCAAACTTATGATATCTCTTTGTTTTTGCGACTTTGTCTGCTGTTCTTTTTGCCAAGGTTCTCAAAGATTCTTCTCTTTTTGCTCGGTAGTTTTCAATGTCAAGAACAATCTTCTTTCTATCTTCGCTTTTGCATACCAAAGCCATAAGATATGAAAGGGCTGTCATGCTGTCGCCATGGTGACCAATAAGATCATTGAGATTCTCACCAGTGAGGTTGTAATAATCAAATCTTTCGTTGTCAACTTTTTCAAGTGTTCCTGTCAAATTCAAAGAAGCAAGCACCCCATCAACAAATTCTTGTGGAGTAAATTTTCTTGCAACAAATTCTTTTCTTTCAACTGGTTCTTCTGCAACTTCTTTTTCGGGTTTTACATACTCTTCGTCAGTCACAATTTTTGTTTTCTTTGGAGCTGGTGCAACTTCCGTTTTTTCAACTTTTGCTTTGACAAATTTCTCTGCAAAATCATCATCAGAAACTTCTTCTTTTTCTTGTTTGAGGACTTTTTTAAGTTCTTCTTTTCTTTCATACTTTTCAAGAGCATCTTCTGAAATTGAAACCAACACTCTTGCTTTTTTCAAAAAGCCGCCTTCACTTAAAATTTTGATATCTACATCTTCTCTGGATGCTTTGAGTTCTAACAGAGCATTTTGAACTGCTTGCTCTATGTTTTTCCCTGTTGCTTCACATTCACGCATTTTTCTATCTCCTTTCAATAAAACTTTACCACATTTTGACAAAAACAGCAACTTTTTCAACAAATGTTTTGAAAAACAAAAGCTTTGTGGTAAGATAAAATCACAAAGGAGAGAGAAATGTTAATAACATTGACAGGAAAACCATGCAGCGGGAAATCCACTCTTGCTGGGCACCTTGTAAATGACCATGGATTCACACGAATTGGCGTGGGAGACATGTTTAAAGATGAGGCGAAGAAAAGAGGGATGAGCGCAGAGGAATTTAATGCTCTTTGTGCAAGCGATCCATCTTATGACTATTTCTTGGATGAGAAAACGGCAAAAATGGGAAAAGAACTTGAAGGACAAAAATATATCTTTGATGCAAGACTTGCATGGCACTTTGTCCCAAAATCCTTCAAAATTTATGTTGATGTTCGCGAAGATGAAATGGTGAGACGCCTTGTGACATCTGACAGGACAGGCAAAGAAAAATACGACGATGCTGTTGAAGCAAAAAGGACTCTTCTCAACAGAAGAAAACTTGAAAGAGACAGGTATAAGAAACTTTACAACATCGACATAGATGATTTGTCAAATTATGATCTTGTGATTGACACAAGTGACGAACCTGCCGACGTTATCGCAGAAAAAGTTTGGAAGGCATACCAAGAATTTTGCAAAGAGGAAAAGAAATAAACGTATGGAAGAAAAAGAATATTGCGATTTTTGCGGAAAGGAAATGGAAACAGAAACAGAGTGTCAGAATTGCAAAAAAAAGAAAAACTCGCAATGTAGATATGGAGAATATGATCCCATAGAGTCAAAAGTTTGGATTGGAGTATTAAGTTGTGTTTGTTTGTCATTGCTTGGGCTGCTTTTAGGTCTGTTGCTATACCCATATAAAACATATTCTCGCAGAACATTTATTAGAGGATGGTTATATACATTTATTGTAGAATTGAGTATTTGTATAATTATTTTGATCGTTTATTGGCAACCAATTTTAGAATATTTAAAATCAATTTTTGTGAAATAGTGCAAAAAATCAAAAAAATAGTTGAAAAACACATCACAAATGTGTATAATGTGTAAGTCAGGTTTGAAAGAACCTGTTTATATAAGCAGAGTTGGCTGAGTGGTCGAAAGCGGCAGTCTTGAAAACTGTTGATGTCTGAAAAGCATCCTGGGGTTCGAATCCCTAACTCTGCGCCAAAAAAACAACCCTGTTTGTTGGTGCTAATTTGGCATATACGAAAAAAGAGTATATTTTTGATTGGTATTTTCAAGTGGGGCACAGATGAAAGACTGCATCATTGGATAAAACTTTGATGTGGTTTTTTATTGTATTCAGAAATTTTATAATCATGTTTGATTGTCAACTTGATTTTTATGATTTTACATGTTATAATAATGTTATACTAATGGAGGTTATTGCTATGAGTTTTGCTGACGAAATTAAACACATCAGATTCACATGCTTTTTATCTCAAGAAGCTTTTGCCTCAGCTCTTGGTGTTTCATTTGCCACCATAAACCGATGGGAGAACGGAAAATCAATTCCTTCAATAAGTGCAATGAAAAAAATAGATCAGTTTTGCAAAAATAATAATTTGAATTTTGATATTGTACGTGTAATAGAGGAGGAACGCAAATGACAACACACAAAATAATAGTTGGTAACAGCATCAATATGTCCGCAATTCCCAACAATTCTGTTAATCTTATTGTTACTTCACCGCCTTATCCAATGATCGAAATGTGGGATGAAGTTTTTTCTCATCAAAGCGAAAAGGTAAAGGATGCCCTACAAGCAAAAAATGGAAATAGAGCCTTTACTGCGATGCATGAATTGCTAAACAAGGTATGGGACGAATGTGATAGAGTTCTTACTGAGAGTGGTTTCATTTGTATCAATATTGGTGATGCAACTCGCACTATCAACGGCCAATTTCAGCTTTATTCAAATCATACTCAGGTTGTTAACTATTTTTCAAAGCTTGGCTATAATGTTTTACCAGACATTCACTGGAGAAAGCAATCCAATGCACCTAACAAGTTTATGGGATCTGGAATGTATCCTGCTGGTGCATATGTAACTTATGAACATGAGTATATTTTAATCTTCCGCAAAGGAGACAAAAGAAATCCGCAGGGAACTGAAAAAGAGTTGCGTAAAAAAAGCGCATATTTCTGGGAAGAAAGAAACACATGGTTTTCCGATTTGTGGGAAATCAAGGGGACCTCACAAATCATAAGAAGTAACATCAATGCACGAAAAAGAAGTGCAGCCTTTCCATTTGAAGTTCCATATCGTCTAATCAATATGTATTCTATTGAAAACGACATCATACTGGATCCTTTTGCTGGGCTGGGGACCACCAATCTTGCCGCTATGATTTCATGCAGGAATAGTATAGGCTATGAGGTTGATGACGGCATTGCATCATTGGCTTTAGACACACTATCCATATCTCCCGCAAAAGCCAACAAAATAATTGATGAACGTCTTCAACGACACCAAAAGTTTATTGAATCTCTTTCTGATGAGAAAAAAAATTGCTGCTATTATAACAGCAATCACGAAATTTTGGTAAAAACTCAGCAAGAAATTGATATACAAATAAATAGAATAAAGTCAATTCATAACGAGAGCGGAACTATTCTATGTGATTATCAGTAAGACTATTTATAGCAAATTCTTAATATCATTTATTACTTGAGGGTTTTCAAAGGTAATCTCAGTAGAGTCTGCATCTTGTAAATATATAAGAATGAATGCTTGAGCGCTATAGTCTTCGCAGAATTGTTTCATTTTGCCTTTTATGTCCACAATATTCTGATAATGTCCATAGAAAAATGTCGCTGGTTTTAATTGAATCCCTATAAGTATATTGTTAGCACCGCGCAAATAGAAATCAATAAAATACGACGTGTCCCATTCTTTTGGAGCTTCTTGAACAGTAGGGGAAATACTATTTCTCAGAATATTCAAGGCCAATTTTTCTTTGTTATAACCATTAAAAGTCCTGCGGAACATCACATCTTTAATGTAGTTATAGCATTCGTCTTTGCTAATATTGAGTTTTTGAGGGATAGAACGGTACATTTCTTCGGCTATCGCATCAATATAGGACTCATCATGTACATTTTCCACATACCAAATATACCATTCTTCTTCAGTTAAAGGATGAAGTTCTCGTATCATTTTCATCATATAGCCAATACGTTCCGGCTTATTAAATCCTCCTCGATTGTAATAGCTGTTTAACAAGTATTCTGACGTCATGTTAATCTTCCACCTCGATCTTCAGCCCTGTTTTTGTTTTTTCATAATAAATCATAGTTACGGCTATTGTTTCGGATAGTCTATTCATTGTTTTGTATGTTGTTGGCTTAATTGAGTAGGGTTTTTCTCCGATGAAACCATCAATTCCTTGAGCTTCTTCGGTTGGGGTTGCGAGTCGATATGTTTGTCCTTGCCTTGCGGCAAGAGAAGCTAAAATTGCTTTCTGCACATACAAACCATTAAAAGTTTTGTTGATTACCAAATCCTCTACCCATTTTTGCACCATTTCTTTATCGATTAATGGAATAGCATTTCTTAGATTTTCCACTTGAGAATATATTTTTTCTGTTGCAGCTTTGCATGCATCTGGGTATCTTTCTGTGTACCATTTTTTCCATCCATCTATAGTTTTTTCTTCATCAGAGCAAAGAAATTCTGGAAATAATTCTGACATTTGACCAACGACTACCGGCCGAGTGCCTTGCGCATTTTGGTTTGCCCAATTGATTAATTGCGAAGTGTATTTAGGGAAAGAATAAGAATCGCTATTGTTGAACAGCTCGATGTATTCGTTTTTGATAGAATAATTCATAATGATTCTCCTTTCATTTGTCAAAGGTTTAAATAAAGTTGTTTTTATTCCTTTTCTTTTTGTTTTTTTGTTTCTTTTGTTGTGAAAAGTTCTTTGATTGATTGCACTGGTCCAAAGACAACAAGAACATCGTTTTTGTTGACGATAGTGTCTTTTGTTACAACTTCTGCAATGCCGTTTCGTTTGAGCATCAGGATGTTGATATTGTACAAATCTCTTGTGTTTATTTCAGCAAGTTTTTTGTCTTGCATAAGTTGAGGAACAACATTGATTGAAATTTCTGCAATAACATCTTTGTCGTAGATGTCAAGCAATGTGATAACGTTGTCATCAATGTCTTTTTTCATTATTTTTCTTGCAATTTTTTCAATAATTTTTTCAAGAGGTTTTTTGATAAATGGCAACTGAAACAATATTAAAATGACAGCGAAAATTGCCAAAACAATTAATATGGTTATATAATTTTCTTGCAGATTGTTTGCAGAAAGCCTTGTGATAAGGTTGAACACCAAAGAAACAATGATGACAGAAAATGAATATCCCGTCAGCATTGAGGCAATTGCAATGCTTCTACGCAATTTGTTTGTTGTCACGATTTCTGCCTCACTTGTTGTATAGCCGCTGTTTGTGAGAAGCGAGATTGCTTGAAAGCGTGATTTAATTTTTGTTAAGCCTGTGATTCTAAACAAGATTGAATAGATTTGTATTAAGAAAATGTAAACCAAAATAAAACCTAAAATCAATGTGATTGCAAGACTAATACTCATAAATTTTCTCCTTTATAATGCAAATATATTATTACATAAGAGGCAAAGTTTTGCATAACATTTTTAAAGAAATGTTAAAAAATAAAGACTGGCAAAAATTGTCAGTCTTTATTTTCTTTTTTCTTTAAAACATCCAAGTAATACTGATAAACTTCCTGTGTAACATTTTCCCAAGGATTTTGTACTTCATCAAAAGCTTTTTGACTTAATTCATGCAATTTGTTTTGTTTGATAGTTGTTTCAATTTTGTTTGCCCAGTCATCAACATCATTCTCTTTTGCTGTCAGTCCATTTCTTTCGTCAATGATTGCTTCGGCTGGACAAGAACCTTCGGTCACCATTGAAGGAAGTTTCATGGATGCAGCCTCATAAACCACCAAGCCAGATGTATCAAACACAGAAGGGAAGATGAACAAATTTGAACACAAGTAGTGTGCAGACAAAAGTTCCCGGTCCATAATTTTTCCAGTGAAAACAACACAATCTTCCAAACCAAGGGCTTTAACATGTTCTTTCAAATTGTTTTCATGTGGGCCAGAACCCACAATAAGATATTTAAAGTGCAGGCCCTTCTCTTTAAGCTTGGCCATCACTTCAAGAGAAAAGTCCGTGTTTTTGTTTACAACAAGACGACCAACAGACAAGAATATTGTTTCGTCTTTTTTAAAGCGATAAAGCTCCGACACTCTTGTTTTGAGTTCTTCTGCATTATCAGGGTAATGCAAGTCAGTTCCGTTTCTAATTACTCCAACATCTTTTTTGTAACCATAACTTTTCAACACTTTTGCAGCCCCTTCACTCACGGCGACAACGTGATCAACTTTGTTTATGTTTTTCATTATGTAGTGCATTGCAATTTTTTTTGTTATTTTCAGTTTTAACATTCTGTCAAAATCACCATGAAATTGTGTGTGAAAAGTAAATATTGTTGGGATGTTGTGTTTTTTTGCATATTTAGCAAAAAAACTACACATTGTGAAAGGTGAGTGAATATGAATTAAGTCAAACTTGTTTTCTTTTAAATATTTTTTCAGTTTTGAATCAAATCCTGGCAATCCGTAATAATATCCTTCTGGTCCTTTCAAGGATTTCACCCTAAAAACAGGAAAAGGTTGGTCATCAACATATTTTGGAAATTTTGGAACACAAACTTCTGCTTGCACTCCATCAATCTTGTTTAAGTGTTTGCAATAGCTTGTTATTACCATTGTTGGTCCATCAAATTTTGGATAGTAAGTGTCGAGCACTTCTAAAACTCTCATAGATTCCTCCGTCAATTTGCATTATAGCACACTTGTTTTATTTTTGTATAACAAAAGCAGACAAAAGAAAATTTGTTTTTGATAGCCAACATTTGAAAAAAGAAAAAAATATGATATAATCATTGCATGAAGATTCAAATTATAGGTTATTCAGGAAGCGGAAAATCAACATTGGCAAAAGAACTTGGAGAGTTCTATGGCATCCCATATTTACATCTTGACAATTTGCGTTTTTATGGAGATTGGCAAGAAAGAAGTGATGAAGAAATGACCAAACTTGTTGAGGATTTTGTAAACCGAAACAAAAGTTGGGTGATTGATGGGTGTTATTTCAAAATCTTTCCCCAAAGATTTGAGATGACGGACAAAACAATTTTTCTAAATTTCAACAGGTGGTTTTGTTATCGTTCTGCCAAGCAGAGATACAAAGAAAACAAGCATACTCACAGAGAAAGTTGTCCATGCCCAGACAAGTTTGATTGGAGTTTTCGAAAATGGTTGCTCTTTACTGGTAGGACAAAAGCCAGAGCAAAGAAACAACTTGACGCACTCAACAAAACAACAGGAGAAAAATTGATTTTCAAAAACAGAAAACAATTGGAAAAATATTTGCAAGAATTGAAAAACGTCTAACACAAGAAGGGTTAGCAGGTCTTGACTTGGAAAGTGTTTGTGGTATAATTAAAACATGAGAGAAGAAACGAAAAAGATTATCAGTGAAGTTTCTGACGAATTGAGAAACGGAGAAATAACTCTTGAAACAAGGGATGAAGTCCCTTGGAATTTCTTTGTTCAAATGAATGTTTTGGACGGGACAAATCGCGTTTCCGGGAATGAAAATGTTCCAACATTAAACATTGCAGACATTGAAAACTTGACAATTGCTGCCGACAGCTATTTGTCTGTTGCAAGAGAATTTTATCAAGACCAAAAAGCAAATTATAATTTGGATGAATATAATTTCAACAAAAAACTAATTTTTGATCTTTTGGTGAACGGAACAAACTATGATTTATTGAATCCAAGACAATATATTGACACAAGAACGAAAATGCTCAACACGAAAGTTCAGGAAGGGAAATTTAATCTTGACAAAATTAAAATGCCTTTTGGATGGACGAGTTTGAGAATAGAAATAAAGAAAAATGATTCAAAGCTTGAAGGACCATACAAATTTACACCAATTTTTGAAAGCGACATGGGAGAGTTTGTTGCACCAAGCATAACGTTTGGCATTGTTGAAAAAACAGCAGTTGTGTATGCAATACAAGCCAAGAAAGACAAACAAGAAAATCCTCTTGCAAAAAAGATGGACAGATATTTTAGGAAATTCAATCAAGACATTTCCGAAGAGGAAATAGAAGGAAAAATATCTCCAAATGCACTTGCAGCAGCCACAATCTTTTTTGCATGTATGCAAAGGCAGGGGATCAAAAATATTGTTGCACCAGCATTTTTGCCAGCAAGATACACAAGCGCTTTGAAATCACCAAAGCACAAAAATTTGAGTGATGAAGAAAGGTCTTTTGCTGTTGAAAAAATAGACAGAGATCAGTACAATATGACAAATCGCTTTACTTACACATTTGTAAGATATGCAACTCATTTTGATGGATGCGAATTTAATTATAATGATGACACACAGATTTCTTATTTGACACTTTCAAACAAACACCAATCGTCTAACAATGAAATTTTTGGTTTCAGAGCACAGATAGATCAGCAGCTAAAACATTATGAAATTTCAAAATAAAAACCCAACAAAAGTCTGTTGGGTTTTTTGTTACTCAAATTGATCAAGTTCTTTCAATTGTTATAAACCTAATCTCGTGAAACATTGATTTCGACATGATCATTTTCCAAACAACGTGTCAAAAATGGTGGTCTAAAATCCAATTTTTTGAGTTCTTCAAGTGTTGCCCATTTGAAAACGAGGTGTTGAATTTTCCCTTTGTCCAATTCTTCTCTTGCATAGTCGTTTGGGTTGATGTTTTTCTCATCAACAGCACTCACAACATAATAGAATCCAAGTTCATGAAAAGGCCTCCCATCATTTCCTGTGAAAAAGTTTTGATTTACTGCAACAAGTTTTTCAAGTTTGACTTCAAAGCCAAGTTCTTCTCTCATTTCTCGCAAAACAGCTTGGTTTGTGTCTTCTCCAAGCTCCACATGCCCACCAGGCAAACAATAGAAAGGATTGTCGTTCATTTTTACAACAAGGTATTTGTCGTTGTGTTGCAAGATTCCACAAACACGAAATTTGAATTTTCCTTCCTCACAATTTATTCCGATATCCATAATCACTCCTATAATCATTATATCATAGTTTCAAAAAATGCAGAAAAGGTTTTGCATAAAAACTTCAATGTGATAAAATATGTAGGTAATGAAAAAATCAAGAGATTTCAATGACATAGAGCCAAGGAATAGTTCTGTTGAAACAAGCAGGAACAATCTTTTGTCGCAAAAATATATTTCAAAAAATGACATCTCAACACAGACAACAAAAGTGTATAAGGCGGACAATAGTGCAAGCGAAAGAAAACGAGAAAATGTCAAACAGAAAACCGAAAATATAGCGGACCTTGTGAAAAAAGTTGCATTGATAGTTTCTGCAACATCAATCGGTGTGGTGTCTGGCATTGTGGAGATTCCGTCTATAACAACAAGTATAGTTGCAGAGATTCAAGAGGCGGAAGGGTTTGGAGAATATGTGTTCTATTCTGTGAGTTTAAGTGAATTTGAAGAAGGGTGCAAAGTTGTCCTTTACAACGACTTCACAAACCGAGAAGAAGCGATTGAAGAGCCGTCCGCATCCGGGGTTTTTGAAGGGGTGAAAGAAAATATGTATTACACTCTTGCAGTGAAATGTGGAACGAAGGTGTTGGCAAAGACACAGGTTTACACAAGGACGGAAAGAGAAGAATATTCAGATGATCCAACATATGAAGATCCGGTGACGGACGACCCAACACAGGGGCCAAATAGTGATGATCCAACAACTGGTGGACAATAAAGGAGAAAAAGATGAAAGAGAAAAAGACAGAACAAAAAAGAGAAGTAAAAGAAATTAAAACAGAAGTGCAGACAAACAAAAAACAAAAAGTGGTTGTCAAAGAAAAGAAGCCAAAGCAAATCATGAGAACGTCAAGAATCATTATGCTTGTCGTGTTGGCAATTTTTGTTGCAGCAACAATCGTTGTTTTTATATATTCAGGAAAAATTTACGGAGAAGAATCTGTATTTAATAATGCGCCAACAACAAACACATTTGTAAATTGGCTCTACCAACATGTTCCAGCTCTGCTCAAAACAATTCAAATTGTGACAATTGGTGGATTGTTGAGTTTGCTTGTGAGATTCTTGTTGACAAAAAGTTTCGCAAGAACAAACAGAGGGAAAACAATCGTAAAACTTTTGAACAGCTTTATCAAATATCTTATTGCAATCATTGAAATTATGATGATTCTCAATGCTTGGGGAGTTGACACAACAACACTTTTGGCAAGTGCAGGAATTTTAAGTTTGATCATAGGTCTTGGGGCACAGAGTCTCATTTCCGATATTATCGCTGGTGTGTTTATTGTGTTTGAAGGAGAATACCAAGTTGGAGACATTGTTATCATTGATGGTTGGAGAGGAACGGTTGACGAAATCGGAATCCGCACAACAAAGATTATTGACTGGCAAGGAAACATTAAAATCATAAACAACAGCGCCATCGCATCAATCATTAACCAATCAAAAGAATTGTCTGTTACAACATGTGTTGTTGCCATTGATTACAGGGAGTCAATTCCAAGAGTTGAACTTATCATCAAAAACAACCTTGACAAAATCAGAGCGGCCATTCCAGAGATTGTTGATGGACCTTACTACAAAGGTGTTGACAGCTTGGGAGAGTCAAGTGTGAACTTGCTCTTCATTGCAACGGTCAAAGAAACGGACTATTATGTTGTGCAAAGAGCATTAAACAGAGAAGTGAAAATGTTGTTTGATGCAAACAATGTTTCAATTCCATTCCCACAAGTTACACTCAACCAACCAGAGAATTTTGAAAAGAAAACAACTTCTGCAAAAGATCACAAAAAAGCAAGCGAGTTTGCAGCAGAACAACGCACAATTTCAAAAGGCATGGAAGACACAAACAAATAAAAAAGACCGAACAATTTGTTCGGTCTTTTTCTTTACTTTTTATGCAAGATGAATTGTATCTACATATTGAATTGCCAGTGGAGAATCCACAAATGTCACATCTGCATTGTGATTTTTTTCAAATGAGTCTGTTTTCATGTGGTAGTAAACAAGGTAATGCCATGGATTGTTTGCGAGCCTAAATGTTTCTTCATTATATTTGAATGTGTATTGAATATAGTCATCCGTCACTTCTTTGGAGTCTTGTGGGAAATCTCTTCCCCAAACATCACCCTCATACATAAAATCTCTGAAATCACTGAAAACAAATGACCAGCGATCTGTGTTATGCTCCCATGTCTCATTATTAAGAGAGAAAGCAGCATTTTGGCCAACTCCATACACATACAAAACAACATAATGTAAATGTGTTGAAGTTCCAACGACTGCATCATAATCAATGTAAAGAACATTGTGTGCAGTCCCATCAATTGTGGCAGAGGTCTGCTTTACATGGAATGTGTATGTTGAATTTTCTGCGGATCCGTCTGTGTATTCATAAGTTCTTGTGATGTTTGCATAGTAATATGTGTCTTCATCTGGCATGATTGCAAAGTTGTAGTGATCCATCTTTCGGCATCCACCAAACATAAATGCGCAAGGCAAAACAAAGAGTGCCAAAAGTAAAATCATGAGTTTCTTTTTCATAATTTTTCCTCCTTACATAATAATTATTACATAAAGAAACATACTTTTCAAAATAAAACGGCACAAAAAAAACATGCGAAACATAAGAAAAAGAAATGTTTTTGTTTGAAAAATGGTGGTTTTGTGATAACATGATAAAAGGAAAGGAGGAAAAAATGAAAGATAAAAAACGTTTTATTTCTTTTGCGGTTATGGCTGGGCTTCTTGTTGCGCTGATTGTGACAATGTTTCTTGTGCCTATTGCAAAAGTGACAACTTATGACATGAACTACAATTTGAGTGAGAGTCCTTTGATTCCAGAGGCATCTGGGACATTGAGCTTGTGGACATTCACGAAATCCATGTTGTATATGATGGCGACATGTTATGAAGCAGATGGCCCGGTGTGGCTTTCAATTTTGGGAGTTGCACTCAATTGGTTGATTGTGTTTGGGGCGGTTGTACTTCTGGGTTTTGTTGTGTTTGAACTTTGCACACCAAACAAAGAAAATTGGACGATCAAAAGAAATGCAACAGCAAAGAAACTTGCATTGACACTTGGCTATCTTGTTGTTGGTGCCTTCATCTATGAGGTTGTTGCATTTGGTGTGACAACAGCATTGGCAGAAGGATATTTCAGTTATGTGGCACAAGCACAGGTTTATGTTTCACTTGCACTTGCTGTTGGAATTTTGGTTTGTGCATATCTTGCTGGAAAGAAAGTTGCACAAGATCAAAAACCAAGCAAAGCAAGAGATGGCGTTGGCTTTGCAGTTGCCGGAGTCTTCGCGGCATTGTTCTTCGCATTTGTGTTTGTTCCGGCAACAATAGGAAATATGAGCTTCTGGGACTTGTCTGGCACAGCAAGCGAATTTGCCGCAATCGGATATCCAGTAGCGGTAAGCATTTTTGTTGAAATTTCAAAATGGATGGCTCTTGCAATGCTAATTCCTGTTGGGTTTGTTTTGGTTTACAGCATCATTGGATTTGTTAGAACTTTGCAAGGTAAAGATGTAAATTGGCTTTCATGCAGAACAAAGAGATGGGGCATGGCACTTTTGATTTATTCATTTGTGTACCTGTTCTTGATGATGGCAGCCCTTATTTGCACATGGGGCGGCTTCTGGTTTGATGGAACATGGTTTATCAACTTCTTGCCATTTGTGATGGTGTTGTTGCCATACGTTCCATACATTATGAGCACAACAATTTCCCACAACAAAAAACCAAAAGAACAAAAATTAGAGCAATAAAAAAAAGACCTGCAAATTTTGCAGGTTTTTTATTTTCTATTTCAAGAAGAAGTAAAGCATCAAAATTATAACAAGGGTTGCAACAACGGCAAATGCTGGCACAAGATACTTTGCCAGAATTTTATCAAAGCGACCGCTTGCTTCGTCAACAGCTTTCTTTTGAACAAAAACGGGAATGGCGAGAAGTAAAATTCCAAGGAATCCCATCAATAGGTTATACTTGAAAACATAAACAACACCAACGGCGGCGCCCACATACAAAATCATTGACAAGATTGATAAAAAGATTGACTTCCAGCTCATTTTTTTTGCTCCTTACAAAACAAGTTTACTATATTTTACTTTTTAATGCAAGCGAAAAGACCATCAAAAAAAAGACACGAATTTCGTGTCTTTTTCTTTGTGTTAAGCGGCCTTCTTTTTGCCTTTGCCAATCAGCCAACAAATCAATTTCAACAAGAAGTAACTTGCCAATGAAACTGCAATAACTCCAACTGAAATGATTACGACGTAGACGAATTGTCCCCATCCGGCTCCCATTGCATTTCTCAAAGCATTTCTCATATCTTCAATTGGACCAACTTGGCAATAGTAGAAACTATTGTAGTTTGTTTTCAAAACATTTGCCATTGTTCCAGAAATTATGCAGAAACCAAGGAACGTGAGGAAAACCGAGAGTAAATCTCTTTTTGTGTTGAATTTGAGAAAATCCAAACAGATGAGCAAAACCAAGTCAAGCAGAACAAGGTTGTGGAAAAATACGGCATGGAAAGCAGAGAATGTTTGAAAGAATGTTTGAATTGCATATTCTCCATAAATAAGAGTTGGATAAACTGCCATAAACAAGAAGAGCATTGCGCAAGCACTTGCAACAACAATTCTTACGGTGTCTTTAAATCTTCCACGATAGAAGGCAACAAGAGGACACATGAAGATAAACAAACTGCAAAAATGGAAAGGTAATGTCCACAAATCATATCCGTTCACAATCGCCAAAATTTGTTTTACTACTTCAATAGCAAACAGAACAACGCCAATAATTTGAATTGGGATGATTCTGTACTTTTCATCCTTCTTTCCAAGCCAAAGTCGCAATAAAATGCCGATAATAACCATAACAACAAAGCTTGGGATAAGTGTCATGGCATGTAATTTAGACCACATAAAATAAATCTCCTTTCTTTTCATATTATAGAGAATTTTGTCGGAATTAGCAAACAATAGACAAATATTTTTCTTTTGTTATTGAGTTTGCTTGTTGCAAGTTTTGTGATATAATAATTCTGTAAGTTGGGAGGAAAGAATATGGATTTCAATTTGGCGACTTTTATTGTTGGACTTTTATCACTTGCCGGTGTGATTACAAATGTTGTTGTCACAACAATAAACAACAGAAAAAAAAGATATACAGATTTGGTGACACAGAGAAGGTTGCACACATTTCAACACATTATTGAATGTTCAAGCGATTGCATCAAAACGCTTTATGGAGTGATGGCTGGTGGCGGAGATGACAATGCTCTTCTGCAAAAATTTATCGGTGCAAAATCACAAATTTTTTACAACACAAACTATAAAGCATCTGCAGAAAAAGAATTGAGAGAGGCTTTGACACTTTTGCAAAATTTGCTTGTGGATTATGTTGAAAACAAGGACCAATTGACAAAAGAACAAAAGGCTAAAATTTTTGAAACAATGAAGAGGGGTGCAGATTATTATCAAGCAATTTCCGCTGTTTATTGCAAAACCGAATGGGTGAGAATCAAAGAAACAACAATTTCAGCAAAAGATAATGTCAACACCCAACAAGAGTATTTTGACAGAATTAAGGAAGTTGAGAAAGATATTGCAGCAAACAAAAAAGCATTGAAAGAAAACACGTTTGACAAAATCGTAAAGTGAGTGACAACGAATGGAGAATTTTGAAAACAGAACTATTGCAATAACTGGTTCAACAGGAGGACTTGGCAGACAGATTTGTTTTTCCCTTGCAAATGGTGGAGCAAATCTTTTGCTTGTTGACAGAAACATAAAAAAGAGTCAGGCATTGGCAGAAGACATCAGAAAAGAATATCCAGACACAAAAATTGATTTTGTTACGATTGATTTGTCCAATATGCAGAGTGTTGTGGATGCGGCAAAAGAACTTTCAAACAAAAAGTTTGATTCATTGGTTTTAAATGCGGGGATTTTTAATGTTCCACTCAAAAAGTTGGACTCGGGGTACAACAATATTTTTCAAATTAATTTTGTTGCACAATACAAACTGCTCACAGAACTTTTGAGAGAAAACAAAAGCGGAATCAAAAAAGTTGTTGCGATGGGGAGCATTGCTCACAAGTGGGCGAAATATAAAGAATACGATATTGATTATTCAAACGAGAAAAATGCAAACAAAATTTACGGAAACGCAAAAAAATTTTTGATTTATTCTCTGTTTGACTTGGCAAAGAAACACCCAGAAGTTGATTTTTGTCCAGCACATCCAGGCATCACGCTGACAAGCATGACAGGACACTATCCAAAATGGATAAATTGGCTTGTTGTTGCAGGAATGAAACTTTTGTTTCCTTCCCCGAAAAAAGCATGCAGAAGTGTGCTTTCTGCATTGAATGAAAGATGTGATTTTATGCAATGGGTTGGTCCACACATTTTCAATGTTTATGGAAGACCAAAGAGACAAAAACTGAAATACAAACAAGAAGAGTATGACAAAATTGTAACAGAAATACAAAAGAGGTTTTAGCCTCTTTTTATATTGACAAAATTCACAAACATGATATAATTTTGTCGTCGTTGGAGAGGAAATGAATTACGAAAGATTGAACAAGTTGAGAACTTCAAACATCAAGTATGGAAAACTTGTGAAGAAGTTGTCCAAAATGTCAGAAACCAGTATGCAAAAAATATTTTTTGAAGCCGTTGAAAACGGAGATACTGATTTCATGAATTTTTTGCTTGCAAATTGTTCAAACCCAGAAAAACTTGTCAATTCTCACAACAAGTTTGGAAACACACCTCTCATGATTTCTGCATTTTTGCAAGATTATAACACAACAAAATTTTTGCTTGAAAATGGGGCAGATCCAAACCTATTAGACACGAAAGGAATTCAAGTTTCTCTTTTGAACGAGGACAAACTTTATGTTATTAAAAAGTTTTGGGACGAAAATCTTGTGTTCGACGGGAAAGATCATATTTGGCATCGATGTGGGGGATCGACAGCACTTATGATGCTGCTTTGTCAAAGGGATGCAAATGTGAAAATCGCCGAGCTTTTGATTTCTTATGGTGCACAGGTAAACTTGAAAAACAATGAGGGATTCTCTGCCCTTATGTTTTCTGTTGAGATCGGAAACGTTGCGGCTGTCAAATTGTTGATTAAAAATGGAGCAAAAGTGAATGAACAAGACGTTTTTGGGAACTCCATTTTGTTGCATGCTGTAAGCAATATGTACACAGAAAATTTGGTGCCGACATTGATTTTTGCTGGTGCAGATCCAACAATTATAAATCATTGTGGCAGAAATTGTTATTCGAAAGGAATCGCAAACGAAAAAGGGCAAAAAGAAATTGAAGAGGCAATCAAAATGAAACAAGTTGCAAAACTTTTGAAGATTGCAGAACAAAAAGATGTCAAACTTTTGGAAAATAAAGGCAAAGAGAAAGAAGGGTGTCTTGACATTGTGAATGACGAAACCGAAATGAGAATAATGGCATAAACACAAACATTTTGTTTGTGTTTTATTGTTGTTTTGTTATAATATCATCAAGTATGTCTATTTTTTGGTATGTTGTAAATAGAAACAAAAAATGGCTGTGGGCACTGATGCTCATAGTTTTTCTTGGTGCACTTGAAACAATTTTGCTGCAAGTGTTATATAAATTTGTTGGATTTACCATAGACTATGGTCTTGGTTACAATGGAACGCCATATAAAGGTATATGGAGTTTTTTGTTTGGCGGAACATTTGGAGACTATGGGACTCTCCAACTTGTGACAACGTTGGCAATAGCGATTGTGCTTTGTGCACTTATTGCTTACACAAGCAACCTGTTGTCAAACTTTACACAATGTGTAGTTGGACAAAAGCTTGCAAACATATATCGCTGGGAAATCTTCACAAAGACAAAAGGCAAAAAGCTCAAAATGTCATGCGGAGATTATCTTGTGTTTTTGCAAGAAGATATATACAAGCCAGGAAATGTTTTTGTGACAAATTTTTCTGGGATTGTTGTCAATGTGATCTCAATCATCATTAGCTGTTTGATGCTTGGAGAAATTAGCCCAATTTTGCTTATTGCACCATTATGTTCACTTCCTGCAATTGCAATTTTTGGAACGATGTATCGAAAGGCAATTTTTAAGGCACATCACGGATTTAGAAGTGTTGATGGAAAGCTTCGTCAAACAATTGCTGACATTTTTGAGGCGGACAACCGCAAAAAAGTTGACACTTTTGACAAGCTAAATGTGAACCACACAAGAAAAAGAAAAATATTGAGTTCGGTAAGCAACAAATATGAAACAATTTTAAATGCAATCAAGTTTGCAATTTATATCATCTCATGCACAATTGCTGGGCTCTTGGTCATACATGGAAAAATTTTGATTGGAGAATACATTATCTTCACAGGATTTATCAGCACGATTTTCAGCCAAATGTTGTCAATTGTGTCAAAAACGGCAGATTTTAAGGCTCAATGCGCAAGAATCAACAGAGTGAAAGCTTTTATGGAAAACCTTGACAAAGAGCAGTTGGAGGTCGCAAATGAAAAATAATGTGATTTTCAGATCTTTGAAATATTTTTTGAGAAACAAAAAAGCTGTCATGTTTGCAATTCTCATGTGTGTTTGTGGTCTCGTGATCGGAGTCATAACGCCTATTTTCAACAAGATGCTGCAAGAAAAAATTATTCCAGACAAAGATATTCGTTTGTTTGTGTGGATTACAATCGTTGTTATCGTTCTCAATGTTGCAAATTTGCTTTCGTCATATTTCAATAACAAAATTTTTATTGAAAATGGTGTCAACATAACAGCACAAATCAGACGAGCAATGATTGCAAAAAACATAGGCAAAAAAGATCTTAACGTTGGTGATTTTTTGATATGTAGTTGCTCATTTTTGGAAGAAACAAACGTTTTCTATATTTCATACACTTATTCAATTTTTGATTCAATTCTCAAAATTTTGTTCTATTTGCCGTTTTTCATTTTCTATGGAGGATGGCTGTCACTTATCATGATTGGAATGGCAATCCTGTCGTTTTTCGTTTTGGACATTGAGGCAAAAATTGCGAAGAAAAGAGCCACAAGAAGCCGTCAAGTTGACAGCGAAAGATATGATTTTGTTATTAAAATGTATGAAGAAATCCAAAAGCCTGATTTTGTTGAAAACGATGAGGTGAATTTGGAGCTTTACAAGAAAAAAGTTTTGGCTTGCGACAAGGCTTGGCTTGATTTTGCAAACACGGCAAATCCATATCCTTATGTTTTTCAATTTGCATGGTACATGGGTTTTGCAATCTGTGCTATTGTGGCATTCAACCTTGGGACGCTTGGGGCAATCACTTTGGCATCATTTATTGCTTTCAAAACATATTGTGATTCTCTGAAAGATTCGGTGACAAGCATGGTGTCTTTCAAACAACTTGCCGACAGAATGGACATTGCGCTGACAAAAATTTACAGGTACGTTGACGAAGAAAAAGAAGGAAAAAAGCAACCATAATTTAGTTGCTTTTTTTATGCTGTTTTAGTAAAATATTATCGTTGTAACAAAACATATAAAAAAGGAGAAATTATGAAGAAAAAGTATGTTTATTTGTTTAGTGAAGGTGATGCAAGCATGCGCAATCTCTTGGGAGGAAAAGGTGCAAACTTGGCAGAGATGACAAAGATTGGTCTTCCAGTTCCACAAGGATTTACAATCTCAACAGAAGCCTGCACACAATATTATGAAGACGGCAGAAAAATCAACGACGAGATCCAAGCCGAAATCATGAAAAACATTGAAAAAATGGAAAAAATCACAGGGAAGAAATTTGGAGACAAGGAAAATCCACTTCTTGTTTCTGTTCGTTCAGGAGCAAGAGCATCAATGCCTGGAATGATGGACACAATTTTGAATCTTGGTCTCAATGAAGAAGTCGTTGAAACGCTTTCAAGAAAGAGTGGAAATCCACGTTGGGCATGGGATTGTTACAGAAGATTCATTCAAATGTTCTCTGATGTTGTTATGGAAGTTGGAAAGAAATATTTTGAAAAACTTATTGACGAATTGAAAGAGAAAAGAGGAATTGTTTATGATGTTGATTTGACAGCAGAAGATCTCAAAACTTTGGCAAATCAATTTAAGAAAGAATATAAAAAACAACTTGGAACAGATTTCCCAACAGATCCAAAAGTTCAACTTTTTGAAGCTATCAAAGCGGTGTTCCGTTCTTGGGATAACCCACGTGCAAATGTTTACAGAATGGACCATGACATCCCATATTCTTGGGGAACAGCTGTAAACGTTCAAATGATGGCATTTGGAAATATGGGAGAGACATCTGGAACAGGTGTTGCATTCACAAGAAATCCTGCAACTGGTGAAAAGGGACTCATGGGAGAATTTTTGATGAATGCCCAAGGCGAGGATGTTGTTGCCGGTGTTAGAACTCCTATGCCAATTGCAAAAATGGCAGAAGTGATGCCAGAATGTTACAAACAATTCCAACAAATTTGCAAAACTTTGGAAGAACATTACAAAGATATGCAAGATATGGAATTTACAATTGAAGACAGAAAACTCTATATGCTTCAAACAAGAAACGGAAAGAGAACTGCCGCAGCTGCAATCAAAATTGCTTGCGATTTGATTGATGAAGGAATGATCACAGAGAAAGAAGCTTTGATGCAAATTGATGCAAAGAGCCTTGATATGCTTTTGCACCCAACATTTGACGTTGAAGCACTTGCAAGAGCAGATAAGAAAAACGTTGTTGGCAAAGGTATTGCTGCTTCTCCTGGTGCAGCCGCAGGAACAATTGTGTTCACAGCGGAAGATGCTGTAAGACTTGGAAAACAAAAGAAGAAAGTTGTTTTGGTTCGTCTTGAAACAAGTCCAGAAGACATTGAAGGTATGAAATTTGCACAAGGAATTTTGACCGTTCGTGGAGGACAAACATCTCATGCTGCCGTTGTTGCTCGTGGTATGGGAACTTGCTGTGTTTCAGGATGCGGCGAAATCAAAATGGATGAAGAAAAGAAACAATTCACTCTTGCCGGAAAAACCTTCCACGAAGGAGATGAACTTTCACTTGATGGATCAACAGGAAAGATTTATGATTGTGCAATCAAGACAGTTCCAGCAGATCCAAACAGCGGATATTTTGGCAGAATCATGAGACTTGCAGATAAATACAAGGCTCTTGGTGTTAGAACAAATGCAGACACCCCAAAAGATGCTCAAAGAGCAGCCGAACTTGGGGCACAAGGAATTGGTTTGTGCAGAACAGAACACATGTTCTTCGAGCCAGACAGAATTGCTGCTTTCCGTGAAATGATTTGTGCAGACACACTTGAAGAAAGAGAAGCCGCACTTGCAAAAATTGAGCCAATGCAACAACAAGACTTTGAAGGTCTTATGGAAGCACTCAAAGGAAATCCAGTTATTATCCGTTTCCTTGACCCACCTCTTCATGAATTTGTGCCACAAGCAGAAGAAGATATCAAAATTTTGGCAAAAGCTCAACACAAGAGTGTTGCTCAAATCAAACAACTTATTGCAGATCTTCACGAATTCAACCCAATGATGGGACATCGTGGATGTCGTTTGGCAGTCACATATCCAGAAATTGCAAAAATGCAAACAAGAGCAGTTATCAAAGCTGCAATTGCAGTTCAAAAACGTCACAAAGATTGGAAAGTTGTTCCAGAAATCATGATTCCTCTTGTTGGAGAGGTAAAGGAACTTGCATTTGTAAAGAAATTTGTTGTTGAGGCAGCAGATCAAACAATTGCAGAAGCAAAGGCAAAATTGACATACAAAGTTGGAACAATGATTGAAATTCCAAGAGCTGCACTTTTGGCAGATGAAATTGCAAAAGAAGCAGAATTTTTCAGCTTTGGAACAAACGACTTGACACAAATGACATTTGGATTTAGTCGTGACGATGCAGGAAAATTCTTGCCAGCATACTATGCAAACAAGATTTATGAAAGTGATCCATTTGCAAGACTTGACCAAAATGGTGTTGGCAAACTTGTGAAGATGGCTGTTGAGCTTGGACATAAAGCAAGAAAAGACATCCATTGCGGAATTTGTGGAGAACATGGTGGAGATCCATCATCTATTGAATTCTGCCACAATGTTGGACTTGACTATGTATCTTGTTCTCCATATCGTGTGCCAATTGCAAGACTTGCAGCTGCACAAGCAAACATTAAAAACCCAAGAAAATAATTCTTCGGGCTAAAAGCATCAATTTTTAGACAACCAAACCGCAGTTTGGTTGTTTTTTTATCCGGAAAAAACGACGTAATCACAATTTATAAGAAAAAATCATTAATTTACATATAGGAGAAAACAATGAAACACAAAATTGCAATTGTCGGAGCAACCGGAATTGTGGGGAGAACAGCCCTTGCAATTATGAACGAGAGAAATTTGCTTGAAAATGAAGTCATGCTGTATGCTTCTAAAAAATCAGCAGGGAAAACACTCAAAGAGGGCAGAGCAAAATATAACGTTAGAGAGTTGGCAAAACAAATCTTTGACGAGCATTTTGATTTTGCTCTTTTTTGTACGAAGGAAGAAGTTTCAAAAGAATATGTCAAACGGCTTGCAAAACAAGGAACGCAGGTGATTGATTTTTCTTCTTTATACCGCAAAAAGTACCCGCTAATTGTGCCAGAGATAAATTCAAACAAAATCAAAGGGAATATGTTGTGTAATCCAAATTGCTCAACAATTGGCGCAGTGATGGCACTTTATGAAATTCACAAAAAGTTTGGGTTGAAACGTGTGACATATTCAACCTATCAAGCTGTTAGTGGGGCCGGGAAAGCGGCTTTGGATGATTTGCGAAAAAAGAGATATAAAAATTTGAAAAGTTTCCAACACCCAATCTGGAACAATCTAATTCCATACATAGGGACCTTGGACGAAAAGGGGTATTCCAAAGAAGAAAACAAAATGATTTATGAGACTCGCAAAATCCTTGCAGACAAAAAGATAAAAATAAGTGCAACGTGTGTCAGGGTGCCGATTGAGGTTTGTCATGGTGAGAGCATAAACTTTCAAACAGAAAAAAGAGTTGGGCTGGCAAGAGTGAGAGAGGTCTTGAAAGAAACACGAGGTGTTGTGTATGAAGATGATTTCCCAAACTTTCCAATGCCTATTGCAACAAAAGGACAAGACAAGGTCTACGTTGGTAGATTGCGTAGAGATTTCTCACAAGAAAATTCTTTCAACATTTTTGTTGTCTCTGACAATTTAAGAAAAGGTGCGGCGCAAAATGGAGTGCAAATTTTGCAAGAGCTTATAAAACAGAAAGAGGCACAATGATTGTTTGTAAGTTTGGAGGATCAAGTGTTGCCTCAACAAGTGGGATTGAAAACATAAAGAAAATTTCAAAAGACAAACGTAGAAAAATTTTTGTATTTTCAGCCATTGGAAAAAGCACAAAAAATGATAATAAAATTACCGATTTATTATTTGAATTTTGCAAAGAAAAAAAATATATAAAAAAACAAGAAATAATAAATAAAATAAAATTAAAATTTGACAAGCTAACCAATTTATTGCACGTAAATATGGAATTTCCAGAGATTTTTTCAATTTTTTTTAAAAACAAAAATAAAAATTATATTATTTCTCGTGGAGAATATTTTACTGCGCAAATAATGTCGAAATATTTAAAAATAAAATATGTCCCAGCAGAGTATGTAATTTGTTTCAAAAATGGGGTGTTTGATGAAAAGACAACAGCAATAAAAACCAAGAAGTTTTTGAAAAAATATGGGAGATTTTGCACGGGTGGTTTTTATGGCTACGACTATGTCACAAGAGAGATTGTTTTGTTTGAAAGAGGTGGAGGAGATATAACCGGAGCAATTTTGGCGAAGATCACAAATGCAAAGATATATGAAAACTACACTGACGTTTGTGGTGTGAAGATGGCAAACCCAAATGTTGTTGACAACCCTAAAACAATCAAAAAACTTTCATACAAACAGATGATGGAAGTTGCATCAAATGATGGCAAAGTTTTGCACATGGACGTTTGCAAAATTTTGGAAAACACAAACGTCAAGACAAAAATCAAAAACACATTTTGTCCTAATGGAAAGAACACAACGATAGATAGAAAAAAGCGCAAGGCAAAATTCCTGTGCTTTCAAAAGCACAACAAAGAGATGACAATTTTTGTTTATGACAATGAAAACAAACGAGAGATAAAGTGTGAAGAAAAAGACTTCAAAACGACAATGAGAGAAGAATATGAAAAATTGATTGGAGGGTGACATGAAAAAACTTGCTGTTGGAATTGTTGGATATGGAAATTTGGGCAAGGCAATTGAGAAAAAAATCTTGGCTGACAGCCGCTTTAAACTTGTGGCTGTTTTTTCAAAAAGAAACATTCCAAATGCCGTTGACGTTGGCGGGGTGCTTGAATATAGAGATAAAATAGATTGTCTGTTTCTTTGCGGAGGTTCTCAAAACGAATTAGAAAAACAGGCCTTTGCTCTTGTGAAAGATTTTAATATTGTTGACTGCTATGACAATCACAATCGCCTTGAAAGGTATGTAAAAAAACTAAACGTAGAAGCAAAGAAACACAAGAGAATTGCACTTTGTTCTTTTGGTTGGGATCCCGGACTTTTTAGTCTTATGCGAGCAATGTTTGATGGTATTGGATTGAAACCCTACACTTTTTGGGGAAAGGGTTTAAGCCAAGGGCACACACAAGCAATTAAAAATATTTCCGGTGTGAAAGATGGGTTGCAGTTCACTTTGCCAAACCAAAGAGAACGTCGCAAAATTGAAAAAGGAAAAATTGTTGAAAAGAGCAAAAAACTGCACAAAAGGCTGTGCTATGTTGTGGCAGACAGAAAGGATCCACAAGAAATAAAAAGAAAAATCGTCACCATGCCAGACTATTTTGCAGGCTATTCAACACAAGTAAAATTTGTTTCCCAAAAGAAACTTGACGAGTTGAAAAGTTTTGCACATCAAGGTATGGTTACAACAAGGGGTGGTGTGGCAAAATTTTCTCTCAAACTAAAATCAAATCCAGACTTTACGGCTGCTGTTGCCACGGCTTATTGCAGGAATATTTCAACATTGAAAAAAGAAAAAAGATTTGGAGCTTTCACGATTTTAGATTTGCCTGTGTCAGGGATATTAGATGAAAATAAATTTAAATTTTTGTAGGAGAATAAGATGAAAATAGCTTTGATTGGTTCAAATGGAAAAATGGGAAAAGCGGTTTCGGAGGTTATCAAAGACGGGGACGAGATTGTTGCAAAAATTGATTCTGAAAATGTACTGAAAAAGAGTGTAACTGCGGACGTTATTATTGATTTTTCAACTGCTGAAAACAGACAAGAATATATCAATTTTTCCACCAAAAAGAAAGTCCCATATTGTTGTTTTTCGACTGCGATTTCCACAGAAGATATGAAAGAATTTCAGTCTCTTGCAAAAAGAGTCCCCGTACTTGTTTCAAGCAATGCAAGTCTTGGAGCAAACTTTCTGTTTGAGGTAGCAAAACTTGCATCACAAAAATTGCCAAATTCGGAAGTTGTCATTTTGGAATATCATCACAAAAACAAAAAAGATTCTCCAAGCGGTACGGCAAAGAAGATTCGGGAGATTTTTGGTCAAAACAATAAGATGGTGGACGTGAGAAGCTTTCGTGTTGGGAACGAATGTGGAACACATATTTTACAGCTCTTTTTGGAAGATGAAATTATTGAACTTAAACATCAAGCAAAATCAAGAAAGGTTTTTGCAATTGGTGCAATTGAAATGGCAAGGAGTTTGTGCAAACGTAAAAGAGGATTTTATGAAAAATAAAAATGCCTAATGGCATTTTTTTATTAGATTATCAATTTGCTTTTTGTGTTTTAAAGACAAGTTGACAAGAGGTCTTCGCACCTCATCGCTGACGATAATTTCAAGTTGTTTTAACATATATTTGACGGGGATTGGATTTGTTTCACAAAACAAAATTTCGTTTGTTGGTTGCAATTTGTTTTGCAATTTGAGAGCTGTTTCAAAATCGTTTTGTTGTGCCGCCTCAAAGACTCGTTGCACATCCTTGCAAAAGACATTTGCTGTCACACTGATCGTCCCATTTCCGCCCAAAGAGTAGAAAATTAAATTCAGAGAATCTTCGCCGCTGTAAATTTCAATTTTGTTTTTGCAGATTTGATGCAACTTGATGATTCTGTTTATATCGCAAGTGCTTTCTTTGATTCCATAAACCCATTTGTTTGTTTTGATAATTTTTTTTATTGTGTCAAGCTCCAAATTGAGTCCTGTTCGTGCTGGCACGTTGTACATAATGATTGGAATCTCAATCTGGGAAAGCTTTTGGTAATATTCAACAAGTCCTGCTTGTGTAGTTTTGTTGTAGTATGGAGTGACGACCAAAGTTGCATCTGCTCCAAGCTTTTTTGCTTGCAATGTGTTGTGATGGCATATTTCAAAATTGTTGTTGCCGGTGCCAACAATGAGTTTTGCTTTGTCTTTTATGACAGATTTGCAAAAGGTGATGATTTGTTTTCTTTCCTCGTCATTGATTGTTGTTCCTTCGCCGGTTGTTGCCAAAATCACAATTGCTTGCGCATTTTCGTCCAAACATTTTGTGAGAAGGTTGTGCATTGAAAAGAAATCAACTTTTTCATCTTTAAATGGTGTCACAAGTGCCACCCCGGCACCTTCAAAAAGTTTTTTCATATTTGCCTCTCAAAAAAATATATGAAAAAAGAAGGGAAATAGTGTAGAAAATGAAGGATCCAATATGGTATTGACAATTCAAATTAGTTAGTGTAAAATTGCGGTGTAGGAGGTCAGTTGATTATGGGGTATAGCGAAAAGAATAATGCGATTGGTGCAGCAATAAGAGTGTGTTATGGATGTAATAGAAAGTTATTTGACATTATGGAGTTTGTAATTAAAAATGGAAGGGTTACCAAACAAGCAGATGGATGGAAACCAGTATCTAACACATTTGCATTGAAATTAGGAGACAAAACTCTGGAATTAACACAAGATTTTGTGCTCAAAGGACACCTCTTATTCAGTGTTTTTGATAGAGAAGGAGCAATGTTGTTCGGGCTAAAAGCAACTGATGCTTGTGTGGAAGAACCTTACAAATATCTTAAATCAATTGCTATAAATTTTGGTAAAGAAGGTTATGAGTTGATAGAAGAGGGCTATGGTAGAACACTTTACAACACATATGAAGGATTCGAGCCAAACTTACCTCGTAATAGTGAAGATAAGGGATGTGTGGCTGCAAGGTTAAGTAATTTGCTGGAATTTAGCGAAACACAAGAAAAACTTGATGGTGTTACCAAAAGTGTATCACAACAAATTGAGAATCAATACCCAAGTATGCAAAGATAATAAAAAGAGGGAAATATGAAAAATTATTTTATTGTTCATGGTAGTTTTGGTGACAATAAAGAGCATTGGCTTCCATGGTTGGAAGGAAAAATAGAACAAGCGGAGGGGGTTGTTTATAACATAAAATTTCCTGTTGGGAAAGAAAAACAAACCTTTGAAACTTGGTCAAAAGTCTTGGATAAGTATAAAGACAAAATAAACAAAGAATCGGTTTTTATTGGAAGAAGTATTGCTCCGATTTTTATCGTGAAATATCTTTTGAAAAACAATCTCAAAATCAACAAATTGATAAGTGTAAGCGGGTTTAATGGCTACATAAACATTCCAGACTACGATTACGTGAACAAAACATTTTTTCTGGACGAGATTAAAGGGTTTGAAAAGTTGTGCAGACATAGAATTTGTTATATTTCCAAAAATGATCCATATGTTCCATACTATCTTTTGGATATGTTTAGCAAGAATATTAAAGCAAAAGTATATTGCAGAGAAAATGCTGGCCATTTCAACACAGATTCTGGTTATTCCACATTCGAAGAGCTGTTAAAATTGTTATAAAAAAAAGGAGAGCTGAAAGGCTCTTCTTTTCTTGTTATATTTGATTAAACACAAGTATAACCACCATCAATTGGAAGTATAACTCCGGTCACATAGCTTGCTTCTTCGCTTGCAAGGAAAACAGCTCCGGCATTAAGTTCTCCTGTTTTGCCATATCTTTGCATTGGCACCGTTCTCTTTGTGTATTCTTGGAATTCTGGTGTGTCCAAAACAGCTTTTGTGAGTTCTGTTTCAAAATATCCTGGACAAATTGCATTGCATGTGATTCCATATGGTGCAAGTTCTGCTGCAACGGCTCTTGTGAAGTTTACAACACCACCTTTTGATGAGTGGTAAGCGATTGTTCCCATTGCTGTGTTTCCAACAAGACCATACATTGATGCGATGTTGATGATTCTTCCATATTTTTTCTTTTTCATAACATTTGCAAAAGCTCTTGTCATTTTAAAAACTGATGTGAGGTCTGTTGCAATTGTAAAATCCCATTCATCATCTGCCATATCAAGAACACCTTTGTCTTTTGATGAACCTGCGCAGTTTACCAAAATGTCAACCTTTTTAAATTCTTTCACAGCGGCTTTTCTTGCATTTTCAATATCGGCCGTGCTTGTGACATCGCATTTCACTGCAAGGCATTTTACCTTGTATTTTTTCTCCAATTCTTTTTTCAAATCTTCAAGTCTTTCAACTCTTCTTGCGAGCAAAACAAGATTTGCTCCTTGACCAGCAAATGCTGTTGCCATTTGTTTTCCAAGACCACTTGATGCTCCTGAAACTACTGCCACTCTTCCGTGTAAATCAAACATAATTTTTCTCCTTTTTTTATTTTATATATTCAATCGCTGCAAGAGCTGCGATTGTGCCATCGCCACAAGCTGTTGTAAGCTGTCTGATGTTTTTTGTTCTGTTGTCACCAGCAACAAACACACCTGGGACGCTGGTTTTACAATTTTCGTCGGCTTCTATATAGCCATATTTATCTGTGTTGATCAGATTTTTGAATTCTTCATTTGATGGCACTTGACCAATTGCCACAAACAAACCTTCAACATCAAGAGTTTTTTCCGCCCCATTGTGTATGATAACTATTTGTTCAAGTTTCTCATCTCCAACAAGTTTTGTGACACTTGAACACAGAAGAATTTCAACATTTTTCTTTTGAGCAAGTTCTTGTGCTGTTGTTTGTTCTCCCGAGATTGATTTTCTTACAAGCAAATACACTTTCTTACAATAGTTGGACAAAAACATTGCATCGCCGAGAGCTGTGTTTCCTCCACCCACAACAGCTGTCACTTTATTTTTGAAGAACATTCCGTCACAAGTTGCACAATATGAAATGCCTTTTCCAATCAAATTGGGCTCATTTTCAAGCCCGAGTTTTCTGCTGTTTGCACCTGTGGCAAGAATGATTGCTTTCGCCTCGATTTTTCCATTTGATGTTTGAACGAACTTCTTGTTGTTTTTCACTTCAATGCCGAGAACTTTTTCAAATCGGATGTCTGCACCAAGCGCGAGGGCTTGCTGATATAATTGTTCGCCAAATTCTGCACCAGAAATGGATTTGATACAAGGATAGTTTTGAATGTTTAGAGTCTTTACAATTTGTCCACCGGGCACTTCTTTTTCAAAAACAACAGCATGTTTTCCAGCTCTTTGCACATATATTGCTGCTGTCAAGCCTGCTGGCCCAGCTCCTACTATGATGACGTCTTCCATTTCGCTTCTCCAATTATTTTTATATTAAAATTTATAGGAACAAAAGTCAAACGATAAGCAAAGAAATTTTGTTAAATTTCAAGAATATCAAAGCCGGCAGAACGGATGAGCCTGTTGTATACTGCGAGGCTGATGCCATCAAGTTTTGGACATCTTGCATACACAATTTTTGCACCCAACTTGTCCACCTTTCTCAATGTTGCAAAAAGGTTGTGTGCCTGGTCTTTTGGACTTTGAGCTTTGCCGTAGCAAATTGCGGGGATAGACAGCTTTTTATCTTCGCCATCAAAGCACATTGCATAAACACCATCAGCATTTTTTTCTTCAACATATTTTTTGAATTTTGCAAAACCACCTTTCAAAATGACAACTTTTGCATTTGGGCTGTAATGCTTGTATTTCATGCCCGGTGACAAAACTTTTTCGTCTGATTTTATATCCTCCGTGATGGCTTTTGCAATTTCAACCTTTTTGTGTAAAACTTTTTCCATTTGTTCTTTTGTTATAATGCCGGGTCTTAAAATGATTGGATTATTTCCAAGAACGGAAACAACCGTCGATTCCACACCCGCATCACAAATTCCGCCGTCAATAATAAGAGGGACTCTTCCGTTCATGTCTGCAAACACGTCTTCTGCGGTTGTTGGGCTTGGTTTTCCACTCAAATTTGCACTTGGCGCCGCAAATGGAACCTGTGATTTTTCAATTATTTCTCTTGCAATTGGGTGTGATGGCATTCTAATACCCACACTATCAAGCCCAGCACATGTTTTTTCACAGACAAGGGGACCTTTTGGCATTATGATTGTCAAAGGTCCGGGCCAAAAATGTTTTGCCAAAGTTTTTGCATCTTCTGGGACATAAGAAACCAACCCATCAAGCATTTTCATGGAAGAAATGTGCACAATGAGTGGGTTGTCTTGTGGGCGACCTTTTGCAATGAAAATCTTTTCAACAGCGCTTTCGTTTCTGCAATCTCCGGCGAGACCATACACTGTTTCTGTTGGAACTCCGACAACTTCTCCGGACCGCAAAAGCTTGCAAGCTGTCTCAATGTTTTTTTCTGTTGGTTTTGCTAATCTTGTTTTCATAATAAAAAATATACACCTTTTTGGTGTATATAGTCAAATTGAAGAGGTATAAAGTCCGATTCTGTGGTATTCTGCCATCAAATTGATAAACTCGCCAGAAGTTGGTTTTTCGTATTCGGAATATAGTTCTGCACCAAACATTTTATTCAAAGAAGAAAACCCTTTCGTGTTTGAGAGGGCATCTATGGCGCTTCGGATGCTTCTTTCAACGCAAAAAATGTTTTTAACCGCAAATTTTTCAGCAATTCTGCGATATACTCCATCGCAGAGGTGCAGTGAAAGTTCTGGATTGCAGACAACAAGCTCCACGGCATAACACAGATAGTTAAATGCGGCAAGATCACACCTGATTCCAACTTTGATAAGGCTGTGGCGAATGTTTTTTCTTATGTTTGCCATCTCAACGTTATTCACGATTTTTCTCCTTTGTTCTGTTTCAGTATAACACATTTTTTGAATAAAACAAAGAGATTTACAAAATTTTACAAAATTTTACAAAAACAAAAATTTTGCTGTGAATGGTAAAAAATTGACAAAAAAACGTCAAAAATGGTAAAATTTTAGTGAAAACGGAGGAGAAATGAGAAGATTTAAGGTTGTTAGAGACGAATTTATAAAATATGGGGTCGATCCAAAAACATTAAAAAAGCCTGTTAGGATGACGAAGCATGCTGTTTGTTATGATTGTTTTTCACCAATTGACGAAACCATCATGCCAGGAGAAACAAAATTGATTTTTCTAAATTTCAAGGCATACTGCAACGAAGATGAGGGATATATTGTTGCTGTTAGAAGTGGAATGGGAGCCAAAGGAATCATTCTTGGCAGTGGAATTGGCATTATTGAGAGTGATTATGCGGACAATCCTGGCAACGACGGAAACATTGGAATGGCTTTGCACAATATGAGTGATGTTCCATATGTGATAAAAGTGGGGGACCGAATTGGGCAAATTTTCTTTTTCAAATTTTTGACCTGTGACGATGATGATGTTTCAAATGCGGAAGTTAGAGGTGGGGGATTTGGTTCCACCGGTGGACATAAAAAACAATAAAAATTCTCAAAAAATACGAAAAATTTATATCCGAAATCAAATTTTCGGGTATTTTTTTATTAGAAAACAACGAATTTTAAATTATTTTTCACAAACATACGTCCAAAATCATCATAATCAAAAAACCAAGAAGAAACATAATTGGACCAATACAACCCCTTTCGCTTTCTTTCAATTCGGGAATAAGCTCATCAACAACAACATAAATCATGGCTCCGGCGGACAGAGAAAGTAGCCAAGGAAGGAAATTTGTTGAAAGCTTTGAGAGAAAATAGCCCAAAATGGCAAAAATGGGTTCAACCACGCCACTCAAAAAGGCAAAAAGGAAAGACTTTTGCTTGTTTTTTGTGTATTTGTGCAAAGGAATTGCCGTCGCGAGCCCTTCTGGGAAGTTTTGTATGGCGATCCCAAGTGTGAACATGAAAGATGGTAAAATTGCGGACGAGGTTGCTATTGCTGTTCCCATTGCGACACCAACGGCAAGCCCTTCTGGGATGTTGTGAATTGTCATTGCCACAAAAAATTTTGCCGGTTTTCGTAGTTTTTTATTGTTTTTTATGCATTTTTTGCAAAAAAAATCTAAAAAAGTGATAAAAATTCCGCCAAACAAGAATCCAATTGCGACAGGAAAGAGAAAAAATCCTTGAAAAATTTTTTGAGAATTTTCGATGGCTGGAATGAGTAAAGACCAAATTGATGCAGACAACATAATGCCACCAGAGAGACCTATTGTGATCAAATTGAGTGTTTTGGACTGCTTTTTAAACAAAAAAATGAGAGATCCACCAAGAGTTGTCATCAAACATGGTAAAATAAAGGTCAAAATTGTTGCAAGTTGTGCATTCATCTTATGTAGAAAGCCTCCACAATCATCTTATGAAAGAAAAAATGAACTTGTGAAGAGGTCTCTTTTTAGAGGGGGTGTTTTTGTGTCTTTTGTTTTGTAAAAATTTTCAAAAAACCCGCAAAAATGCATGTTTTTTATTAAAAAAATGGCAAAAATCGCGATTTTTTGTTTATTTTTTCAAAAATGCAAAAAATGCAAAAATTGCATCCGGATGCAAATATTTATTTGCTCGTAATTATCGGTTTTTCACCGATTTTGGGGTTGTCAAAAAAAATGACAGAAAAAATGGGTTTAAGTTGATTTTTTTTGACTAATATATTATAATATATTCGTGAATTAAAAAAGGGACCACTATGCCCTCTTGTAGAAAAATAAAGAAAGTCGATTGAAGAGAAGGTGTGGGTAGGTTTAAAGTAAAACAAATTTCTTTGAGAAGAGGGTTTGAGTTATGGACAGATTGAAACGAAAAATTGGATTTTACATACTCGCAAGCTTGTGCTTGCTCGTTTCCATTTTTGGTGTAAAAGTCGGGGCGGGGTCTTTTGGGGCTGTGCCTGTTTCTTCATCTATTGAAAACGTTGAAGAAGATGATGCTGTTGTAAGCGGCAATGCTGTTACAAGCACGACAACAGGAAATCTTGTGACATATCGCGAACAAGTCTTTGATTCAGACATGACAATCACAATTTCGTCTACTGGTTATAGTTATCTTTTCGATGGGTGCTATTTTAAACAAGAGTACGGAATTTCAAACACTTCGGGAGCAACGGCTCACCTCACATTTTCAAACTGCTATTTTTCTGGTAGCAAGATTCGCTTAACTGGTTCTTTTGATATTGATTTTAACAACTGCCTCGTCAGTCCATCTATTGGCTCAACATTGTTTTACAATAGTTCCACAGCTTCGGTGGAAGCGTCGATAAACAATCTTGCATTCTTGGGGGCAGGATCAAAACTTTTTGACTTTTCCAGTGGATCAACGGTCACATATGGCAATGTGGAAAAGGCTTACTATGTCACAGGAAGCAACCCTTTTGCCAGTGGTGTTGGAACAGCGAAAGATGTTAGTGTATTTTACAACGTTTTCAACTTTGTTTCAAATGATTCAGACCTTTGGTCTGGACCATGGGATTTTAAAAATTATTGGGTTTATGTTGTGGGTAACACAAATCCAAATTCATCGATTTCACAACTCACACCAATCAACTTTGCGGCAGCTTATGCAGACTATGGCTCAAACTATTTCACACAAACAACAACAAAGCAGGTTGTTCTTTATGATGTTTCAAAACCAATAACAGCACAAAATGGTGCTGTGATTTATCTTTCAGGGGCAAGCACTCTTTCTTCAAGCAACAATACGATTGCAAGCAGAGCTGGTTACACCCCTGTTTTCTCATACAACTATGACGAGGCTGTTGATGGAAATGGAAACAGCACAATGGAAGTTAACACATCTTGCACGATTTATATTGGCTGGGAGGCAAAAGCATACACCATCACACTTGATGGAAATGGATCAACAGCATTTCCTATTACGACTGCGGGTACGGCAAGCATCAGTGTTTCTTATGGTTCTTCATCCGTGCCATCTTTCTCAAATCCGGCAAGATATGGATACACACTTGCCGGTTGGTACACCGCAGCATCTGGCGGAAGCAAAGTTTTGAATGCAAACAGAACTCTTGTCAGCGGAAGTGTGACAAACTATGTTTCGAGTGGGACGTGGGCTCCAAATGCAAACAAAACCTTGTATGCTCAATGGACTGCAAAAATTTCAAAAGTTGAGCTGTATCCTGACAATGGCAGTTCCACACCTCAAATCGTGTATTTGAGAAACGGAGAGTCAACAATTTATTCAAATGCAGATGCGACAACAACAACATCAATCACAACTCCAACAAAGACTGGGAATTCTCTTCAAGGTTGGGCACCAGTAAATACAACAAATTATGTCTTTTCTTCCACAAAAGTTATGGTGAATAGTGCCTATACGGTTGTTAAAGATGGAACAACCAGCACATATGTTTGGAAACATGAAGGTGACCTTGAAAATAAAAGCGGAACAGACAATGCGCTGCATGCAATTTGGGAGCCATCGCAAATAACGGTTAGCCTTAACAACACTCAAAATGGCGGAACTGGTGGAACGGAACAAATCACACCAACTTATGGTGTTACAACAAGTGTGAGTGTGACAGCTCCAACCAAAACGGGATACACATTCCAAGGATGGTACACCGCAGCATCCGGCGGAAACAAAGTTCTTGCAACAAACGGAGCTTTCCAATATGTCAACGGATACACGAGCTCTGACGGAAAATGGCTGCGTGCTTCCAGCACAACCCTGTATGCTCAATACACAGCAAACACATACAAATTGACATATAATGTCAACCCATCTGGTGAACCGGATGTCTTTGGAACAACTCCAAATGCAAAAGCAAGTGTTGATATGACTTATGATGATCAATTTACAGCTTCACTTTTGTCAGCTCCAACATGGGCTGGACATAAATTTGAAGGATGGTTTAAGACCTCTTCTGTGAACACGACGAGACTTGACACTGCAAATCCATTGCCAAAACTCACAACGGCAAATGCAACATTTGCAAATGTGGGGACGGCTGGAACAAATGCAACAATTTATGCAAAATGGAGCATCAACAGCTTTACAATCACTCTTGATGCAAATGGCGGATCTGGTAACACACCAAGCATAACAGCTCAATATGGTTCAACATCAGTTGCTTCAATCACACCTCCAACACAAACAGGATATTCTTTCAAGGGTTGGTACACTTTGGCATCTGGTGGCACACAGGTCATCACAACAGGTGGAGCAATGGCTGCCACAAATGTTGCCAACTGGATTTCTGGTGGAAGATGGTGTTTGTCGGCAGACAACATCCTGTATGCTCACTGGGAAAAGAACAAATACAATGTGAACATTTCTCACTGGACATGGGGATATAAAAATGGAGAGGGAAACAATGGGTCTGCACACACGGCTTACTCCCTTGGTTCCACCACCAAGCAAGTAGAATTTGGGGCAACGGTCGCATTGTCGGCATCAGATGCTGTGGAGATTCCAAATGGATATTCGCTGTATTCAAAATTCTCCACTTCTGCCATTTCGGGCAGTTGGACATCATATTCGCTTGACTCATATACATTCACGATGCCAGCAAGCGATATTGAGGTTGAATTTGATTACAATCCAATCACCTATACCATCTCATATGGCACTGCAAATGCAAGCGGAGGAGCTTTGCCTGTAATCACAGAGTCAGGTTTCTCTCGTGAGGGAAATCCTGAAAGTTACAATGTTTTGTATGGAGTTACATTTGTTGATGCAACAAAACAAGGATATGAATTCTTGGGTTGGTATATCAACGGAACGAAAGTTGAAGGTATCAACAAAGGTGCAAACGCAACGTTCACAAGCGCGAGCGATTTGAGAACAAAACTTGCAAGCAGAACGACTGGTAATGTTACTGCGCAAGCAAGATTCAGACCGATTACATACTCAATTTCTTATGATGAGGGAAATGTCGCAGGATCTGCAACAAGTTATACGATTGAAGACACCACCAGCAGAATTTTGGCAGGATCTAAAACAGGTTATAATTTTGTCAAGTGGCAAGTTAATGCGGCGTCAGGGAACTGGCAAAAAGATGCAGATGTTGCAGCAAACACAAGCTTGAACGGGAAATATGGAAATGTTTCTCTTCGTCCTGTTTGGAGTGCAAATTATTACAAAGTGAGACTCAATCCAAATGGATCGCCTGACGATGCGGCGACCATTTCTCTGAAATATGGATCATCAAACACGAGTGTTCCGGGAACGGAGAACACAGCGGTTGACGTTTATGTTCGTTATGATGACACAAAACTTTATTACAAGACTGGAAACACATATTACGAAATCACCGAATTGACTGCAACCAGAGGAACGGGATATTCTTCATCTGGTTTCTACACTGCATCATCCAGCGGCACAAGAGTTATTAATGTTAATGCAAAGGTGTTGAACAATGCCTTCAACATATCAACGACCGAATACAGCACAGCCGCATCTGAAGTCGCCAATAATAATGACAATGTTGTAATAAATTTCTATTGTCAGTGGACGGCTGGGGTGTTTACATTGAAAGTTAAATATGCGGGAGCAACCGTTGGCAATGCGACAAACATTGATGTGACAGCAACAAACACACAGACTATTTCTGGAAATTCCAACATTGCAGTCAATGGTGAGGCGACAATCACGGCGACCTATGGCAGCAGAGTTGAACTTACTGTGTCAGCAAAAAATATCACGTCATACAGCTATTATGTGAACAAAGTAAATTCTGCTGGCAACAGCATCCAAAACACATTTACAGACACAATAACAATCTCACAGGATACAACAATCAGCATCTACGTATACCAAGTATATGAAGTTTCATTTGATAAAAATGGCGGAACTGGAGATTTGCCTGCAACAACATACAAAATTCATGGAACAAACTTAACAATTGCAGCAAACAATTTGACAAGAAATGGATATACAAAAAATGGTTGGGTGAAAGATTCTGGCACAATCAAAGCAACACCGGATTACACCACATCTTACACATCAAACAGCAAAGCAAAATTGTATGCAAACTGGTCAGCAAATTCTTATGCACTCTTGTTTGATCCAGCAGATGGAAGCGGAGTGAAAAACTTGGCATACAACACATCTGTTGCACAAATTGGAAATAGCTATTCTGGTACAGACAAGGGTGTGACGGTGACATACAATCGTGTCACAGGAGAATACACACTCAATGGAAGTATGAATGTTAACAACAATTGGATTGAACTCGCAACAATAGCAGTAAACCCATCATTCACACTCAACAAACAATACACCGCAATGATTGAATATATTTCCGGCTCAGCGAATTCAACATCAAGCACGAGTTATCCAACATTCAACTTTGAAGTTTTCAAGTCAAATGGTGGACAAACAGACACAAGGAATGTTGCAGAAATTGGCAAATCAACATACGCAACTTCTCCAAAAGTTTATAAAACAACTTTAACAATCAATTCATCTGCTGCCAGTGGCGGAGCATACATGAAATTGCGCATTGGCTATGGTACAAGCACGACTTTCACAAACTTGAAGTTTAAGGTTGCAGTTTATGAGGGGGATCAATCTGCTTCTGTCGGCATAAAACCAGAAGGAAGATATGTGGTTTATGACCAGACATATGGAGATCTTCCAACACCAACAAGAAATGGTTATACATTCTCATCATGGACTTACAATGGAAACAACAAGAATTCAAGCTCAAAGGTTGAGACGACAGCAATACACACATTCACTGCATCATGGAATGTTAATGCATACAAACTTTATCACGAATTTAATGGTGGAAGCTTTGATGGTGTGAGTGGAGCACCTGCACAAGAAACGAGCAAAAACTATGACATAAACTACACAGCACAAGATTTGACGGCGCCAAAGAGAACGGGTTACACGTTTGCTGGTTGGTACAACATGGAAAACTTTACCGCTTCTGGCGCAAAACAACTTTCAACAAGTGATAAGTTTGTGCTTGGAAATGCAACATTTGCAAACATTGGCTCGGCAAACACGAGAGCAACAATCTATGCAAAGTGGACTGCAAATTCATATAGTTTGAACTACAATCTCGATGGCGGAACGTTTAGCGGAGTTTCGGGAGCACCAAGCAATCCACATAACAAGACATATGATCAACCTTATACAACAGCAGATTTGACAACACCAGTAAAGACCGGTTACACATTTGCTGGTTGGTACAACATTTCAGATTTCACATCTTCAAGTGCAAAACAACTTACAACAATTGACGCATTCACAACAGCAAATGCAACGTTTGCAAATGTTGGCACGGCCGGGACAAATGCAACAATCTATGCAAAATGGACAGCAAAAACATATACCATCAATTTGCATCCAGAAAATGGCGGTGCGACAACAACTGCAACCGTGACATTTGACAACAATGTCATCACAACAACAGGAAGTTTCCCAACACCAACATTGGAAGGATACCAACTTGCAGGATGGAGAACAGGTCAAACAAGTGGAGTGGATGTCATCAACTCAAACGGAAATCTTATTGCAAATGTTTCTGGATACACAGACGGAAACAGAAAATGGAAATATGATGCATCCGGCGCTGTTGATTTGTATGCATATTACACAGCTATGCAATATCCAATCACGGTCAATGTTGTCAATGGTGGATACATTTCAACACTAAATGGTTGGGCGGCTTCTGGCAATCAACCACAAACAGCGACTGCAAGCATCACATACGACAAGAGTTTCAGTCAAATGGGACTTGCTTTGCCAGTGGCAACCAGAACAGGTTACACATTTGTTGGTTGGGCAACAACACAAACAGCAACATCAGCAGATGTAACGGCAAATAGTGTGTTCACAAAAGACACATCAGTGTCTCCACGATTCAACACACAAACACTTTATGCTGTGTTTACAAAAGATACATACACAATCACATATCACCTTGCAACAGCATCAGAACAAAGTTCTGGTTTTGGTGCATGGCTTGGAAATGAAAGAACAACAGACGTTGATTTCTCTGGTGGGGCATCAATGACATACACAATCACAGACACAAAGGCTCTTCCATCTCCAACAAAAACAGGCTACACATTCCTTGGGTGGAGAGTGCTCAATGCAAACGGAAATTGGAGTGCGGCACAACTATATAATGCAAGTGGAGCAAACAATTCTGTGCAAGGTATGTATGGAAGTGTGACACTTTCTGCACAATGGGCACCAATCTCATACAAAATCACACTCAATCCAAATGGCGGATCATTGACGGCCTTGTCTGTTGCAACGGGAAGTGACGGATTGTCTTTGACAGGAAATGCAATCAGTCAAACGACAAACCCACACTTACAAGCAACTTTTGACAAAACAGGAAAGTTTACTTCAACACTGGAAAGAACAGGTTACACATTCAATGGGTGGGTTGCAACATCAGGCATGACAAACGGCACAATTCCAAACAACACAACCACAACAAACGTTCTTAACCTCACATCAAATTCAAATGGAGTTGTGACACTCACAGCACAATGGAAGGCAAATGGATATAATGTCACATTTGATCCAACAGGTGGAACGACTGCAACAACCGAAAAAAGCGTAAACTATGGTTCAACTTATGGCACTTTGCCAACACCAACAAGGACCGGTTACACATTTGGCGGATGGTATGGAAAGAACTTGGCAAATGTGACAGGTTATACTGCTGGATCAGATGGTTGGTATAGCAAAACTTCAAGCACATATTATGATGTTCTTGTTTCATCCACAACATTGTTTGGGCTTGTTCCAGGAGAAACATTTACATATTCTATTGAATTGAAAGTTCCAACATCAACAAAATCGTTGAGAGCAAGATTGCAATTCTTCAATTCCGAACAAGACAGAACAAGCGTTTATGGAAGCATTATCACAAACTCAACAGGAAAATCATACGTCACAGGCATGGTGCCAACAAAGGCATATGCACGCATTGAATTGTGTATTGACTATAATAGTAGTGCAAATTCTACCGGCGAAACAATATATTTCAAAAATGTTATGCTTGAAAGAGGCTCAACTTCAAGCACGTTTGAACCATACATCAGTCTAAATCAAATCACATCAAGCACAACGGTTGCGACAGCTCGTAACCATACTCTTGCTGCGGCATGGGCACCAAACACATACACAATCACACTCAATCCAAACGGTGGAACATGTGCAACATCAAGTGTGAGTGCAATTTATGGTGTGACAAGTTCCTTCACATTCTCTGCACCAACAAGAGATGGCTACACATTCAATGGTTGGTATAGTGCACAAACTGGCGGGAGTCAAATCATCAATCCAGCAGGAGCATTGCAAAACATAAGTGGATATTGTTCAAACGGAAAGTGGGCAAAAGCTGAAAACACAACTCTTTATGCTCAATGGTCTGCAAATAGATACAAAATTACACTTGATGCAAATGGTGGAACAATCAACAACAATTCAACCGCAGAAGTTTATGCAGTGTATGACTCATTGAATCTTTACACGGCTGCAAGTGGCGGAACAACAACCACACCAACAGCAACACGTGCAGGTTACACATTTGCAGGGTGGTACATTGAAAACACTGCTCTCGCATTTGATCCATGGAATGTAAGCATTACAGCTGGAAATGACTATAAGTATTTCAGATTCCACATCGGATCCAGTGCAAACAACACAAGTTTCCAAGTTGGAACAACAATTCATGCGGTAATTAGGGTTTCTGTTGCAATCAGCAGTATTGATATTAACGATATTACATTGACGAAAGGAACTCATTATACTCTTTCAGCAGACAACAAAACCGCAACAATTGATTATACAATTACAAGCTCAAACTACATAAATACATATAGTTTTATCGACATCAACTCAAATTCAAATATTACAGATTCAAATGTTGTAGTTTCAGAATTCTCACTCAAAAACGCAAAAATCATCAATCAGTCGGGATCACTTCAACCAATATGGAGAGCCCATGTAAACGACACGGTGCTCAAAGCACATTGGACGAAAAACACATACACCGTGACATACACGGCAAAAGATGGAAACGGGAATGACATTTCCGGAGTTACATTTGCAAACAATGTGACAACACAATCATACAACATTGAACAAAGTCTTGCATTGCTCCCAGTGTCAAGTGTGACGAGAAGAGGTTACACATTGTCTGGTTGGGAAATCACAGCTTCATCAAACCAAAGTGCACAGACAGGTTTTGTTCTCAACAGAGCATGCAACATTCAATCTACACTTCAAGCAAATGGAACATACTATCTGACAAACTTCGGTTACTTTGAAGCAGGACATTATGGAAACATCACGGTCAATGCTTTGTGGAGAGAAAACACCTACACCCTCACATTTGACGAAGTGTATGGCAGCTTTGAGGTGAAAATTGCAAACAGCCTTGGCAAAAATGCAGTTTCTCACACAATCACAGGCGCAAACAAATCAATTTCAGAAGTGAAATATTCTGACATTGTGCTCTTTGGTGGAACAAGCCTTGACACTGCTGTTGGAAATGTGGCAATCAATCCATCAATTTCAACATCAAACGCACCAACAAGAGAAGGATATGATTGGAGAACATCTGCAAGCGACTGCGTGACAATTTCACCATATCAAGGTTACAAGTGGACAGGCTCTGCTTGGGTGTTCCAAGATTCAAGTTTGGCATCTCACACAACAGGGTGCACAGCATTCTCCATGTTGACACCTGTTGACAACAACACGGTGACAATGACACTTTTGTGGAGACCAAAGACTTTCAACTTGACAATCAGTTTGGGCACAGGAGTTTCTGGATTTGACATCAGAATTGGAAGTGGACAAAGCACTTCTTACACAAGCAATCAAACATTCACAAGCGTTGCTTATGATTCATACATCTATTTGACATCTCATGCAAAAGCAGGGTATGCGTCAGCTCAATTTGACAAGAACAGCGCAAGTTTTGGAACGGTTAACACAGAACAAACAGAATGTGTATGGAATTTCCAATTCAAAGAACTCTCAAACACAACAATCACGGCAAAAGCAACACCAAGAACATACACGATCACATACACGACTGGTTACAACAGCACAACAGAGACACAAAATGTTACATTTGATGCAAATTTCACCACTCGTGCAGGATTCACTCGTGCAGGTTACACATTCAAAGCATGGAGCCCATCAGAAGGAAGTTATACAGCGGCAAGCACACAATACAAATACACAACACCAAAGAACATCACTTTGGAAGCAACATGGACCGCAAACACATACACCCTCACTCTTGATGCAAACGGCGGAACAATCACTTCGCTTGCAGCAGGAACAGGAGTGACAATCAGTGGAAATGTTGTGACTGCAACATATTCAGTTCCGGGAACGTTCACTGCAACCGTGAAACGTGATGGATACAACTTCTATGGTTGGTATGAACCAAACGGAAATGCAATCACAGGTGTTTCAAATGGTGCCGTTTCAAACGACTCCTCTGTGACAAGTGTTTCAAATGTTGTGACATCTGGCAACAAAACTCTTTATGCAAGATGGACACCAAAGACCTACAAACTGACATACAACTCAAATGGTGGAACAGCTGTGACAGCAATCAACAAAGATTATGATGCAACAATCACGGCAGCAGAACTTCCAACAATCACAAGAGCTGGATTTGAGTTTAAGGGCTGGTATAATGATGAAACGTTCACCACAAAACTTGTTGGTGGCACAGCAAAACTCAACACAACATATGCAACATTTGAAGATATTGCAAACTCACCATCTTCAAACCCATCAAAAGCAAACATCTATGCAAAATGGGAAGCACTCAAATATGAAGTAACATATCAATATAACGTAACTAATACTACTTATAATAAGTGGGAGAACAACTCAACAGGGTATATTGTTGATTTCACAAAGAGTTTCTCAATTGACATCACATTTAGAGTTCCACAACTTGGAACAAGATATATCGTGATTGGAAACTACGACAGCGCATATCCATTGAATCTTGAAATTACATCAGGAAACAGATGGAGACTTTACCTCAACGGAAGTGCAAGCTCCAACAAAGTTGATTCCACGTTTGGAAGTGTTGCGGCAAATGAAGATATCACAATTCATTTTGCATGGGATGCAACAACAAAAGGATATCAATTCACAGCAACTGGCACAAGCTCAACGGGAACGTTGTCCGGGACGGTTAATGTTGCCGGCAAAGCAACAAAAGTTTTGGTGTTTGGTGGATATGATCACAGAGGCTCTGGTTCAAACGAATTTGCAAACGGCCTCACAATCAAAGGTCTTTCAATCACAGAAGAAGAACTCTTTGATGAACTTTACACATATCCTGCAAACCCAACAAAGAAAGGATACTCCTTCGGTGGTTGGTACAAAAACAGCGGATTCACAGGAGATCCAATCACAACAGCTTCAAAAGTTGCCACAGCAAGCAACCACACACTTTATGCAAAGTGGACCGCAAACACATATAATGTTGTCTTCAATGCAAACGGCGGAAGCGGAACAATGGCAAATCAAACTCTCACTTATGATGTTTCTGCAACATTGACATCAAATGCCTTCACCAGAACAGGATTCACGTTCCAAGGTTGGGCACACAGCGACAGCGCAAGAAACAGCAATAGTGTTGAATATCTCAATGGTGCAAGTGTGAAGAATCTTGCAACAAGTGGAGAATTTGGCTTGTGGGCAATTTGGCAAGCAAATTATGTTGAAGTGACAATGAATCTTGGTGTGAGCCAAGGCTCTACAAACGTTTCATTCAACAACACAACATACACATCTTCAAGCGCAAATCCAAAAATGTATGTAAAATTTGGTGATGCAACAACACCATCAACTTATGCAAATGTGAAAGTGTCACAAAATGCGACATCAAACGTTGGACTTTTGTCACCAACCAGAACAGGTTACACATTTGACGGATGGTATAAAGACACAACTTGGGCAGCAGCATCAAAAGTGACAAATGACACAGCAGTAAATTCTGTTGCACCATCAGCACAAAATCACCCATTGTATGCACATTGGACAGCAAACGCATTTGAAATCACATTCAATGCAAATGGTGGAAGCGGAACAATCACAAAGATGAACGTTCACTTTGACGATTCTGTCACACTCACAGCAAATGCTGGACAAATCACCAGAACAGGATATACGTTTGGTGGTTGGGCAACAAGTGCAGACGGCGCAAAAGCATACAACGACAATCAAACATTCAATTATACAATCAATGGAAACCTTGCTTTGTTTGCAGTTTGGACAGAAAACACATACACAATCAACTTCAATCCAAACGACAGCAACTATCAAGGAACAGCAACTTTGCTTGCTGGAAAGAGTGCAACACAAACACTCAAATACACAGCAGCAGTTGATTATAGCAACAGATATTCAAGAGCCGGATATGACTTTGAATCATGGAACACACAAGCAGACGGCAACGGAACGGAATATCTCACGAGCTCAACAGCAAAAGGTCTGGTCACAACAAATGGCGGAAGCATCACACTTTATGCAATTTGGACACCAGCAATGGTGGGATATAAAGTTCATCATTACACACAAAAACTTGGAAATTGGGACACAACACTCACAACAGCAAAATGTGATCTCAATCAAACACAAAACCTGACAGCTGCAACAGGCAGCAGCGTGACACCTGCGGTTAAGACAATCACAGGATTCACAGCTCCAAGCACACAAACGGTTGTTGTGCAAGGTGATGGTTCAACAGAAGTATATTACTTCTATGCAAGAAAAACATATACTATCACACTCACAAAGGGAACTGGAATTGACAGCATTTCAGCAACCGGAACAGGTGTGAAGAACAACAATACGGCGCAATATGGTGCAACCGTAAGTCTTTCTGCAACTCCAAAAGCAGGATACACATTCAGCAGTTGGTCTGTGACGGCTGGTGGCGTGACAATCACCAACAACAGCTTCACACAATCAGATGCCGCTGTTTCAGTCACAGCAAATGCAACCGCAAATGAAGTTGGATACACAATTCAAATTTTCCAACAAAACACAAGCGGCTCATACACAGCATCGCCAACAAGAACAGAAAGCGGAACGGCAACAACAGACACACAAGTCACAATTGCTCACAGTACATTCGTTGAAACAGGATTCACAGCAGACACATCCAATGCAAACAATGTGACAACAATTGCACATATTGCCGGGGACGGAAGCTCTGTCTTCAAACTTTACTACACAAGAAATAAGTATTATCTTGACATCAACGGAAACTTTAATGGATCAGTAGCCGGTGGTATATCTCCAAACACAATCAAGGTTAATGGAGGAAGTGCTGCATCCGACTATTATGGACAACTTTATTACGATTCGTCAGTGACATTGACTGATCTTGTTGTAAATCCAGGCTACACATACACAGGCTATGGATATGGCACAAGCAACGGCGCAACAAAAGTTACAGAAAGCACATTCTCATTGACAAGCATCAAAATTTTGGCACAATCAACATACTTGGTGCTTTACTTCACCGGAAACACTTATGATTTGACTTATGCAATGAATGGTGGTGCAAATAGTGCATCAAACCCAACAAGCTATCAAACAAAACACACAGCGCAAACCATTTCACTCGTTGCTCCAACAAGAGATGGCTACACATTTGCCGGATGGACACCAAGTTGGACAGATAGCACTCATAGCGGAACACTTCCAACAATTTCAGGTGCAACACTTTCAATTCCTGCACATATGTATGGAAAAGTTACACTTACTGCAAGCTGGACACCAATCACATACACAATCACATACAATGCAAATGGTGGTGCAGTTGCAAGTGGTGCAGTGACATCATACAACATTGAAAGCACAGGAGTTCTTCCAACAGCAACACAAACAGGTTTCACATTCAAACGTTGGAGAGTGAAAGAAAATGCAGGAAATTGGGTTGAAAATCAAACATTTGTTGCAGGAACAAGCCTCACAGGAAAGTGGGGAAATGTTGAACTTGTTGCAGAATGGGATACAAATGCCTACAGAGTGACACTTGACGGAAACAAAGGAAGCGGAAGCACAAATCCAAATCTGTCAGGGGCAAACAATGGAACGGTTTATATCTCATACATGGGCACAAGTTTCTACACGAATTGGACAAGCGAAACATTGCCAAACAGCGTCAGCGGAAGTGTGATTAAGCCAACAGCCACAAGATCAGGCTACACATTCCAAGGCTGGTATAAGAGCGGAAATCTGTTTAGTGGAACAAGTTTTGCGCATATGTATTATAGTGGAACAAGCACTGTAAACAGTAACTACAACTCAATGTCTTTAGACTATATTAGTGTTGAAAATGGTAAAACGTATGCATTTATAACAAATGAAATTATGGCTTACATGGGAATTGAAACGTTTGACCAGAATCAAAATGCTATTGCTCGAATTATCAACCATTCTAACAGCAACATTGTTGTGTTTAATGTCAATAATGCAAGTGTGAAATATATCAGGGTTTGGGTAAACCCATTTGGAGATGGAAACGATTGTGAGATAGATGCGATTATGGATTATAATCCAGCAATCTATGAACAAGTCATCACAAAAGAGGGTGATTTGGCAGATGGAAATTGGAGTCAAGCAAGTGGCGCGACACTTTATGCACAATGGACACCAAACACAATAAATGTGACATTTGACAAAAACTTTACACCACAAACAAATGACACATACAATGTAAACCCAACAACAAAGAGTTACACATTTGATGCAACATATGGAACTCTTTCAACAGCCACAAGAACAGGTTACACATTTGGTGGTTGGTACAAAGAAGCTGCATGCACAAACAAAGTTGAAACAACATCAAAAGTTGATTTGACAACAACACTTTATGCAAAGTGGACGGCAAATCCAAACAGCATCACCTACACAACAACAAATGTGACAGGTGCAGCTGGAAATCCAACAGCAGTAAACAGCCACAGCGCAGATGTGACAGCAACGTTCACAGCAAACAAAGGTTATTCAATGCCTGCAAATATTGTTGTGAAAGTTGGAACATTGACACTCACAGCAGGCACGGCATACACGTACACCAGAGCATCAAACGAAATGTCTGCAACTTTGGTTATTAAGAAAGAATATATCAATGCAAACGTAAGTGTGACGATTGAAGGTGTTGCAGGAATCAATTCTGTGACATACAATCTCACAAACATCACATCAAATGGTGCTTTGACGACACCATCTGGTGCAACATACACAAGCACACTCACAAGAGTTTATGGATACAATTTGCCAAGTGCAATTGAGGTGAAGGTTGGAACAACCACACTCACAGCGGGAACACATTATACATACACAATTGCAGCAAATGGAAATTCCGCAACATTGACAATCACAGGAACATATATCAATGACAATGTGACAATCACAGCGGCGGGAGTGATCAGAACACTCACAATCACACGTGATTACAACGGAAACGGCAGTGCAAACGACACAATCACAAGAACATACAACACAAGATATAATGCGGGGCAGCCTTGGAGAACGGGCTATGAATTTGGTGGTTGGTACTTTGAAAGAATTGCAGATGATGCAAGCACAACAGGCAAGACAAGAATTGACAACAACACAATCATAGCGCTTGAAGACAATCACACAATTTATGCTTATTGGAGAGCAAGAGCAATTGAAGTGACCTTTGATCCAAACTTCTCTTCACTTGACGGCGGAGAACTTGACGAAGAATCAAGGATTGTTTACTATGACCACACATATGGAGAGGATGATCCTCTTCCAACACCAGTAAAACCAGGGTATGATTTTGTTGGTTGGTCTCTTGGCAAAGTAAATTACTTTGAAGATTGGGGATGGTATACTGGACATCACGTTACAAGCGACATTGATGATCCATTTACTGCAGAGTATGCGTGGGATGATGAATATGATGATGAATATTCACAATACCTTCAAGATTATTATGGAATAATGTGCTTTGGTGATGGATGGGAAGGAGACTTGTTCAACGGATATGACTATGCTCTTGCTGTAACAGGTGGGGCGACCTTCCAATTCACATACGGAAACACAAGAAATGCATATGTAAACATTTTCGTGTTTGACACAAACGGAATTTGCATTGCAAAGCAAACATACAGCATCAATGCAACACTTCACATAAACACAAACACAGGAGAAGAGAACTATCTCACAACAACGAGAAGTTATCGACTTCCAAATGCAGCAGCATATGTTGTTGTTGAAATCAAAAACAAAGACACAGAGCCTGTGATTGTTGATGGTGAAGTTGTGAAACCAGCAGACACAACACCAATTGGAGATTCGTTCTATGCATTTGAAGTTGAAGTGAGAGCTTCAAATCAACAAGGAATTTTGATCACAGACAACACAATTGTAAATATAGATTTTGATCACACACTTGTTGCAAACTACACACCAAAGAGATACAGAGTGATCTTCAACACAAGTGGAAAGACAATCAACGAGACTCTTCCAACAAACCTGTATGTTGATTACAACGGCAGATTGATTGATGCAAATGGAGATTTGGCAGCATATCCAGTCATCACAACAGATGGCTACTCACTTGCAACAACAAGCAAACGTAGCGGTTGGGTTGGCTGGGATTGGAATAGTCGTGGTTGGGGTTCACCATCAGCGGCAGCCACAATCAGCAACAACGCAAACCTTACAAGTGACTTAGTAACTTACGACCACGTTAACATGACGGTCACACTTTATGCTGCATGGGTTGAAAACTGGGCAGAAGTGAGATGGTTTATTGATGGCGAAGCTTCAAATGAAGATTTTGTTGAAGTATATCTTGAAAACGTAGAGCTTGGCTGGGAATATGAAGCTGATGAATATTTCACAAAACATGGATATGTTTATGATGAAACAACTGGCAATTTACTTTCAGAATATGACTACAGAGTTGCAAGATTCAACAGAATCAATTTGCTTGATGAAGATGGAAATCGAGTTGAATATGAAATTTGGGCAAGCATTTCTGATTATGAATCAAGCACAATTGTAGATTCAGGAGTGACATTTGTTCCAAGATATGACAATGGTTCAATCATCTCAAATGTTGGCAGAATTTATTACTATTATGTCGAAGGGGGCTGTGGCACTGGTGTTGATCATGTAGTATCAGGATTTGAAGATAATAGTTTTGATCCTTGGGTATTGAGTGGGCAATCAGTGACATTCACAGCAATAATGCGACCAGGATATGAATTTGATCATTGGGAAGATGGCGACGGAAACGAAGATTACCATAATCCGGGTACATTTGTTGTTAATGATGAACTTTACTTGACAGCTTATGCAACCCCAGCGACATTCACAATCACATATGATTCAAATGGTGGATCAGCAGTTGCAAGTCAAAACTACACACTTGTTGGTGTGACACTTGCAGCAGCTCCAACAAAAGCAGGCTACACGTTCACAGGATGGAACGTTCAAGCCGCAGCAGGAAACTGGACGACAGGTGGGAATTGGCAAGCAGGACAAGTTGTGACAGGCAAGTATGGCAACATCACAATGGTTGCTGCATGGCAAACAAACGTCTTTGAAATCACACTCAATGGCAATAAAGGAAGCGGCAGCACAGATCCAGTTGTTGTAAACAGCGGAAAAGTGTATATCGCACTTTTGGGAACAAACTTCTACACAGCTTGGAGCGGCAGCACTCTTCCAAACACAACAAGCGGAAGTGTGATTAAGCCAACAGCCACAAGAAATGGTTACACATTTGACGGGTATTACACAGATGCAACAGCAGGAAGCAAACTGATTGATTCAGCAGGAAACCTTTTGAATGTTTCAGGATACACAGCAGACGGCAAGTGGACAAGAACAAGCGGTGCAACACTTTATGCACATTGGACAGCAAATCAAATTGAAGTGACATTCAGTGAAAACGTGACAACAAATTATGCACGTGACACATACAATGTTGATCCAAGAAAACAAAACTACACATTTGATGCAGCATACGGCACATTGCCAACACCAACCAGAACAGGATATACATTTGCTGGTTGGTATGCAGAGTCAGGGCTCACAACAGCAGTGACAACAAGCTCAATTTTGACTGACTACACAGGCCCAACACTCTATGCAAAGTGGACAGCACAAGCACAATCAGTGACCTACACACTTGGCTCTGCCGAACTTGGATATCACATCACAAAAGCAAGCGGACAAACATCCGTAAATTCACATGCAGAAAACATTTCTGCAAGCCTCACAGCACACACAGGTTACTCAATGCCAGAGACAATTGTTGTCAAAGTTGGCGGAGTGACACTCACAGCCGGTGAGGGATACACCTACACAAGATCAAACGACACAAAGAGTGCAACTTTGGTTGTAAACAGAAGTTACATCAATGCTGGTGTTGAAATCATCGCTTATGCAGTGCCAGGAATCAATGATGTGACTTACAATCTCACACACATTGCAAGCGCACAAGCAAATCCAAGCACAGCAACATCAGGAATGAATTTCAGTGCAACACTCAACAGAGTGACAGGTTACAACTTGCCATCCTCTATCAGTGTGTCAATCAACGGAGTTGCTTCAAGTGACTACACTTACACAATTGCACAAGATGCTCAAACAGCAACTATTTCAATTGCAGGACAATACGTGATTGGAGACATTGTCATCACAGCAGCAGGAAATGCAAGAGTTGTGACGCTTTCATTCAACAGCAATGATGGATCAGCAGTTGCAAGCAAGTCTGTCACATACGATCAAGCATACGGCACACTTGGCACCCCAACAAAGAGTGGTTACAACTTTGGCGGTTGGTATTTGAATAGCGGTCTCACAGGAGATGAAATCACAGCCGCAACGATCGTAAAAACAGAAACAAACCACACACTTCATGCAAAATGGAATCCAAAAGAAGTGTCGGTGACAATCAAAAACTTGTCAGGACGTGGCGATGAGGGTTCTGTGATGGGACAAGCAAGTGGAGTTTACACAGGCACATACCATGTTGGCGACACAATCACACTCACAAGACAAGGTGCACCAAACACAAACTTCAACAAATTTGTCAAGGGTGACAATATGTGGGCAACAAGCATTAGCACATCATACACAATCACAGCAGAAGATGGTGATGCTGGCGAACTCTTGATTATGGCAATCTATTCTTACCAATTGAGTGTATATGCTGTGACATATGACAAAACAACAGACAGCACAAGTTTGTCATCTGTTGGTGGTCTTGTTGGCGCATATGCAACACAAGTAAAGGCAGCTACAAATTCAAATGGCAGACCTTATGCACCTGCACATAATTACACAACAAGAGATCCAAGTGCTGCAGCAAGCGCAGGATATCAACTTGCTGGTTGGTATGATAACCAAGCATGCACAGGAACACCAGTTTCAACAAGTGCAACATTTGTTTATGATTTTGATATAGCAAATGGTGGTGCAGGTGCAGTTGAATATAAACTTTATGCACTCTTCACACCAATTGATTACACAATCACATACAATCTTGGCACAGGTGCAGATTGGGCAAGTGGATTCACACCAACAACAACCTACACAATTCAAGATAGTGTGACACTTCCTGTTGCAGCAAACGTTGCAAAAACAGGTTACACATTTGCTGGTTGGTATGACAACAGCAGTCTCACAGGAAGCGCAATCACAAGCATTGCAGTTGGCACAACCGGAAACAAAGAATATTGGGCAAGCTACACGGCAAACACATATGTTGTGACAGCAAATGCAAATGGTGGAACAATTCCAACAACAACAGGTTGGACGGTTGCAGCAAATGGTGCAACAGCAACAAAGAGCGTGACATACGACGCAACATATGGCACACTTCCAACACCAACAAAAACAGGTCACACATTTGTTGGTTGGACAAACCTTGGCTTGAGAACATCTGGTGTAAAGACCGGAAGAACTGTTGCAAGTCCAAGAACGCAAGATGATGGAATAATTTCTACAAATTATGAAAACACAGGACTTGTCGCAGGACAAGTAATCAAAGTTGTGCTTGATGGGCTTTCATGCACAAGCGGCAATGGAACATATGCAGCAGTTGATTTGATTTATCTTCAAGATTATTTCCACACAATTTCAAGTGTGAGATTTGATTTGACAGATCATGTTGAAGTTGTGATAGTTGTTCCATATGATGTAACAAGTTCTGACATTAGAGTAAGAATTATTTACTATGGCGCAGGTAACAAATATAGTGACTGCGACTACGCAATTTATGACAGCGAAGCAACAGGTGCACAAGATGTCACAGATCAAACAATTGTGACAACACCAAATGACCACACACTTTATGCAATGTGGAGTGTAAATAGTTATAGAAACTCCTTAAATCACAAGGCAACCGTTTACACAAGTGAAGGTGTCAAGTTCTATAATTTTGCAACAGACATAATAGTTGCAAATTATGGAGACAGACTTGTGTTTAGTGCCAACATGGCAAAAGAAATTCCAAATGGTTACTATTTGCAAAGCACTTATAGTTACTATGGAGATGGATCACAACATGCACTTGGTTCTGCAATTTACCAACCTGCATCATCATTCTATGTAAATTATGATTATAGACCATACACATACAATTTGACATACACCCTCAATGGTGGAACAAATGCAGCAACAAATCCAACAACATACAACGTGATTGATGGATTCACATTTGCAAACCCAACAAGAACAGGCTACACCTTTGCGGGTTGGACAATTGATGGTGTTGTTGTGACCGGAATCAATGAAGGGTGTGACGGAGATTTTGTTCTTCGTTCAGAAAATATCTACACAACACTTGCAAGCAGAACTGTTGGAGACAAAACAGTTGTTGCAAATTGGACTGCAAACACATACAACATCACATATGCTTTAAATGGTGGAACTCTTGCAAATCCAAAGACAACATACAATATTGAAGAAACATTCACAATTGGCACTCCAACAAGAGTTGGCTACACACTTTCTGGATTTAAGGCAACAGCCACAGCAAGTGGACGTGGAATTGGAAATTGGAATGCAAACGAAACAAGATATGACGGACAAGAAGTTTCTGGAATGTGGGGAGACATCACACTCACAGCAACATGGACACCAAACAACTACACACTCACACTCAATCAAAATGGGGCAACCACAAACGGAAGCTCAACAGCAGTTGTAACATACGACAGCAGTTCTGTTGCCGGAGACAAGATTAACCCATTGAAGACTGGTTACACATTTGCTGGTTGGACAGCGACACAAAATGGCACAGACTTCGTGCTTGACACAGAGTGGACACTTCAAAATCTTGCAAACTATGTTGTTTCTGGCAAGTGGGCAAGAGCAGATGGTGCAACGCTTTATGCAAAGTGGACAGCAAACACATATATTGTGAGATTCAACCTCAATGGCGGTGAAGGTGCAAGTTCAACTTACGATCAAACAATGACGTATGACACACCTGCAAATCTCACCGCAAGAACAACAATCGGTTGGAGCAAGACAGGTTATGCCTTCCTTGGATGGCATGAAAACAGCAGCTCCACAACAGCACACTACACTGATGGTCAAGAAGTTTCAAACTTGGCAACAACTGGTGTGTTCAACTTGTTTGCAATTTGGAAGGCAGAAAAATATAGCATCAGCTTCAATGCAAACGGCGGAACAGGAACAATTGCAACAATAGAAAATGTTGAGTTTGATGCAGACATCACACTCACAACAAACACAAACCAAATCACAAGAACAGGTTACACGTTCCTTGGATGGAGTGAAGATTCAAGCGCAACAAGTGCAACATATGCAAATGGCGCAACATTCACATACACCAAACCAGGAAACATGACTCTCTATGCAATTTGGAAAGAAAATTCATACACAATCACATTTGATGCAAATGATGCAAACTATCAAGGAAGTGCAACACTCATTTCTGGAAAGAGCACAACACAAACATTGCTCTACACAGCAGCCGCAAACCTTGAATCAAGATTCACAAGAACAGGTTATACATTTGCTTCTTGGAACACAGCCGCAAACGGCTCTGGAACAAATTATTTGACTACGGATTCAGTTTCCGGCCTTGTTGCAGCAGACAATGGAGCAATCACACTCTATGCAAGATGGACTCCTGCAAACGTGAACGTCAATGTTGTGATTATGCTTCAAAATCAATCTGGAAGTGGATA